>WUUC01113581.1_pt1 | contig 10020 bp, 9 predicted proteins | sample 6278441 | NCBI WGS metagenome assembly WUUC01 (sample SAMN13675441, study PRJNA597444) | soil metagenome | isolation source: soil | place: USA: Washington | collected 2017-10 | reverse complement strand
TATCATCCAGAACTTTATCAGGGGATGTCATGCAAAATATGCGGCTTAAAAAACGGGAACTATTATTCGCTCCCCGTAATAGTAAAGTCTTACACTTTGATGAGACAGGAATACGTTGTGAAAAGAAATTACATGGGGTGCATGTGACCTCTTCTGCTACAGCTACCTTTTATGGGATACATAATAAGAGGGGGCAAGAGGCTGTAAATGATTTCAATGTTCTTCCTAGATTTGGGGGAGTCGCCATCCATGATCACTGGTTTCCATATTTTGCCTATTTAAGGATGAGAACGAAGAGTTTATCGAATTGCCAAAAAAAGCAGGCTTTAATCTTTTTAGAAGGCTTCTCCATAAAATGGATATCGTACTAGCGTTCATGCGGGATCTAGAGGTTCCTTTTACGAATAATCAAGCGGAGCAGGATCTTAGGATGCTGAAAGTTAAACAGAAAATATCAGGATGCTTTCGATCATTTGAAGGAGGCGTCATTTCATGTCGGATACGAAGCTACATTTCAACAGCGAGGAAACAGGGTTGGGGAATTTTGGATGCATTGATTAATGCTATCCAAGGATCACCACGGTTGTTACCTATTCCAGCTCCTTTCTAAATTTAGGTCATCGTGTTTGCGAAGCAAACGGGATGACCTGAATAGTTACGAAAAGATTAGAGAACGAAATCTTTGGCATCAATTTTCTCGCTTTTGGAGAAAATTATTAGCACATACCGTATGCATTAAAATTAATTTAGACATTGGTAACGAACCGCTCCAATTTGAAACATCAGTCAATTAAGAGTTGCACATCGCGTGAGAGTTCCTTCTATATATGTTTTGTAAGCTTGCCAGGAACAACAATAGATTCTCCAGATTTTAGTGGATTGATCCAATGCTCTGGTTCGTAAACTAGCTTGGCATTTCCAATAATTTCTGCGGCTTGTGATAAGCCGGACCAAGGTCGTATCATAGCTTCAAACTGTGACATGCTAAACATGTCTTCCAAAACCCCTTGATCATGGCTACTTTTATCTCGATATCCAAATTCAATATTTGTATCCGGAAACTTTACTTTGAGTTCTTCGGCAAGTTCTTTTGGATTCTCATTGTCGGTGAATAAATAAACATAAAATTTCTTTTCACTTCCATGCTGCTCAATCATCTCTCTTAAACCATTTATATAGTATTCTGTTGAAGGGAATTTACAAGGTAACCGTCGTTTGTCTGCTTCCGAATCAAATCCTCCCCCAGTTCTCCAATGCATTGCAATTGCAATTTTATCCGAAGGTACAGAAACTAAATTAAGTGCTTTTTTAGGCTTAATAAGTGTTTTAACTTTTTGTTTAAAATCTCTAGCATCCCAATTTGGACGAACATCTGCAAAAGGAGCAATAGTAATAAGAGTTGAGCTATCATTATTGATTTCTTTCATAATTTGTTGAAGAGAATCAAAATCTTTAACATTCATTTTTGTTTTAAACTTATTATTTCCAACTGGGTTTAATTCGTCACTTAAACAAAACTTCTCTGAGCCTGCAAAGGGAGTGTAGTAAAAACGAAGATTATTTTCGTAAGCCACATAATAAGCAGCTAAAAAACACATTAAATTGTCCCCTAATCGTCCACCACTCAAAGCAAATGTTACAGATTTTTCATTAATTGGTGTTCGAGTGATAATACTAGTAAGGTTTAAATGATCTTTTTCAATAATTTTTATTTTGCGGTGTGCTGAATAAAGATCATAGACAAGCCATGCAATTCCCAAGGTAGCAATACTTAGAGCAACAAATGCTGCTTTACTAATTTTTTTTTTCCATTACCTTTACAACTTCTACATGATCTTTTTCATCTTTGACATACATGTTTTCAAAATTATCTATATGCACTTTACTAAATGCGACTTTAAAAATATCAGAAATAGGCATAGTTGACTCCCTAATAAATAATTAAAATTTATTGTAATATTATTTATTTAATATAACATATAAGTTATATCTATTATTATATCAAATAATCAGTAATTTCCGGTAGTTATTTAATATTGGACTTTTGACAAATCCTAACTGAAAATCAATAAAAAAGCCTTAAGTGTTAAAATTGTTTATAGAAGAAACATCTAAACAATTAACCATTAAGGCTTAATATTATGTTAAATCATTTTATAAACTTTCGTCAAGACCTCTATGATTTTTTTCCAGAAAAGAAAGATAGTCTAATGAATCTCATTGACTCCTTAGCTGGAAATCAAAGCGCAACAAGTGTTGTGCGTCTTTCTTTAGAGCCTGCTTACCCAAGAAGTTATAGTACAATTAGCAAAGCAATCGATCATGTATTTAATCAATATTCTCGATCTCCCAAAGGAATGATCCAGCTTTTACAAGAAAATTTACCTGATTGTCGAATCTTGGTAATACACCGAGAAATATTAACTCATAATCTTTATTGAAAATAAACACTTGTGTGATAAAAAAATCAAGCAGCTTGAGCTGGATATATAGTATAATTCCATGTTTCGTTTGTTTCCATGGTAGCGAATATGCAATGCCTTCATCTCGATATTAGATATCTTTTTGCCAAGTGATATGCTTTTACATCAAGTTCTGCGTCAACCGAAAGCCCTTCTTTTGTCTTTGTGTTGCTAATTAATTGCACAACAGTTTCATAACTTGTCAATGGACGTCCTCTCCAATTTTTTGTGATGTGACAAAAAAGTCTATGCTCAATTTTGTTCCACTTGCTAGTTCCAGGGGGCAAGTGGCATACTGTGATTTCTAAGTCTGTTTCACTAGCGAATTTTTGTAATTCTGTTTTCCAAAGCCTGCCACGCCTAGAATTGCTTCCACCACAATCTGCTGTAATTAAAATCTGGGAAGTTCCCTTGTAAAGTTCTTTTCCTATTTTATTCCACCACCTTCGTAGGCTTTCCACCGCAAACTCTGCTGTATCATGCATGATCCATGCCTACACTAACCCATCCTGCATTCCACGTAATGTCATATATTCCATAAGGGATAGCACGTTTACTTTTTTTACCACTTTCAAAATCGTAAACATTCACCTTTTCAGGATTGCCCTGTAGGTACCATTCTTGGCCTGCATTTTTAAAATTGCCAATGAGTTCTTTTTTCTTGGTATCTACGGAAAGCACCGGCATTTTTCTGGCTTGGTATTCTCCAATCATTTTATTGATGTACATAAACTGTGAATCACGATTTGGTTGCAAACCACCTTCTTGCACCTTTCGATTAGATTGAAGTAAATACCCAAGCTTTTTCAGAAGATGAGCAACAGTTCTATCCGAAACGTTATACCCTTGCTGTTTTAATTCTTGAGAGAGGTTTTTTGTACTCTTGCATGTCCACAACAGCGATTGCATCGGATCTCCTCTTGTCTGTGGCTCTACAAGTTCTTGTAACTTATTTAAAAGATCTGGGAACTCTTCTTCTATGCTTTTCCTGCCGCCTCCCTTTTGTCGAACTCTTTCATCTTTACTTTCATGTTCACTCTTTAACTCTTTGATCCCAATATAAATAGTGGATTGGCTAATACCTGTAGCTTGATGCACAATGCTAACGCCGTCTTGACCAATCGCTAAAGCCTCACAAGCAGCCCATAATCGTTTATGACGTTCATTTAAATTCTTAGCGAACTGATTATATTTGTTCTTAACAACTTGCTCAGGATGCATTATTTTGTACCGAAATTTTCTTTTTAAGATGGAAAATTATGATACAAAAATGTTTGTTTTCAATAAAGATTATGAGTTAATATTTCTCGGTTCCTAACATACTAACGATACTGAGTTTACGAAAATTAATTTTATAAGAGATTGAAATTTAATGAGTTAAACAACTAGTGGGAATTGCTGAAATTATTTAACTTAACAATAACTTAACAATAAGTTAACTAAAGCAAAAACAACATTCAATATAATATAATTATATTATTACATATTATAAAGTTATAATAAAATTTGGTTTATGAATATACAAAATAATTATTCACGTTCTTCAATTTTTAATATTAGTTCAAGAAATCATGAATTGAAACAATATATATCAAATTTGGAAAAAAATATTAATAATAATGTTTTCAATAATATAAAAGATTTGGAAAAAACCAAACTTTCTAATTTAGAGAAGACAATATTAAAAATAATTACTTATCTCAGAGCTATTGTTGGATTAAAATCTGATGAAATAAAAAATTTATTAGAAAATCAAAAATCAACAAAAAATATTATCAAGTTTTATAAAAAAGTTTTAAAATTATATCCACAATCGCATCAATTAGAAGAATTACCTCATATTTTTATTGCTGGTAAGCTAGATAAACTTGTGACTAAATATAAATTCAAAGCAATTAAAGCGCAACTCTATAGTGAGAACTTGGGTCAAATACAGCAATTGTTAGACATGAATCAATCAAGTGAAAAACTAATGATGAATCAGCTTATCTTTAAAAAGATCAAATGCATGTTATATAACATTGCTGAGATTTATAGCGATAAGCAACCGGAACAGAAAAAATGGATAAGCCAAAGTTTTGATAATTTATTGAAAAAATTGGCTACTATGACTAATAAAGATGGTCAAAATGTCATTGAACAATTAAAGGATTTATATATAAAGAAGAATAATTCCTATTCTAAAATCGTTAACTTACATGTGATTAAACAGAAAATTGAAAATGGTTTAGCTCTTCCTGAACTCCAGAAAGAATTACAAGGTTTGTCGTTTGAAATATTATTTACTTTGAAGATAAAAGACTTAGAGAGAATAGAAGCTTCGGATATTCTCGATTCTATTTCACAAGAAATTGAAAATCAAGAAACTTATATCAAAAAAATTGATAATGCTTTCGATGATTTTTTAAATAAAGTTTATGATGAATTATCAGTATATGAGGTTTCTGCTAGTCGATTAGTAGAAGAATTTTCTCCTCAAATTTTAAATAAACCCATCAATGTTACAATGATTGGAGTAGAATATAGTGGATTAGTCAAAGAGGGAGGGCTTGCTGAAGCTTTAGAAGGGATGACTAAAGCTCTGAAAAATCAACATCCAGATAACAAAGTCCGACTTATTTTTCCAAAATTTAACATTTTTCCGACTAATATACAAGAGAAGCTTGATCAGATTCAACCTAAGACATATCTTAATAGTAAGCATCAATCTTATAGCGTTTATACAATTGAAATAGAGGGCATTGAATATAACTTTATCGAAGATTCCTTATTTAACTTAACAGGAGAAAAACCAAGCATTTATGGCTCAGATGACACTGTATCAAAAATGCGATTTGCAACTTTTTCGGGTCTTGCAGCAGATTTTATCAAAGAAATTAAGACTGATATCATTCATCTTCATGATTGGCACGTCGCTGGTGTTGCCTTGAAACTGCATAAAGATGTCCTAGAAGAGAAAGAAGTTCCTCCTATTGTGTTTACGTATCATAACAATAGTCGTGTAGCTCAAGGGAGATTTGGTCAAGGCATTTATAATTATGGACCTGTCATTCAAGGACTTCTCGAAGCAGGAATCTCAACTGAAAATGTTAATGCTTTTGTTGAAACTATAAAAAAAGCCGACGCTATTACTACTGTTTCCGAAACTTTTGGTATCGAAAGTCAAGATATGCGGCGAGGCGAAGGCGTTTCTTTTGCCGCAAGAGAAGCTGCTGAGGCAGGAAAATTAACAGGTATTATTAATGGAAGTAATCCTCATGCTTGGAATCCCGAAAAGGATGCTGCATTGAAAAACTGGAAAGATCCAGAAGCAGGAATTTCTATCGATCTTACTTATGGTTCCAGGGATGGCAATAAAGCAATTATAGAGAAAAAAGAACAATGCAAAACACAGCTTCAGAAATGGGTCGCACAAAACTTTCCTCAAGCAAAAATGGATTTTACTCAGCCTATTATTACCTATATTGGTCGTTTAGATTCTTTTCAAAAGGGTTTAGACAAATTAGAAGAAGCTATTGACGAAACAATAAAAAATGGTGGACAATTTATTGTTATGGGTTCTCTAGAGGATGAAAAGGCTACGTTAATTCTCGATAAACTCGAAGCCAAATATAAAGAAAATGTCCTTTTTATTAGAGACTATAAAGATCCAAATGGACGTTATCATTTTCAACAAGGAGATACAACCAGGCAAGGATGTGGCTCGCTTGTAAGAGGTGCATCTGACTTCATCTTGGTTCCCTCAAGATTTGAACCTTGTGGTCTTGTGCAATTTGAAGGTTGGCTTTTTGGCTCTTTAGCTATTGGCTCAAATGTCGGAGGATTAGCCGATACTATTATCTCTCCACAAAAAAATGCTGAGAATTTTAATGGTTTTCTTTTTAATCGTGACTCTACAGGAAAAGATTCTATTAGGAATGCTATTCAAACAGGTCTCAAGACTTGGAAAGGATATACACAAGAGCAAAAAGGTCAAATTGTACGCCGAATAATTGAAGATGGCAAGAAATATAGTTGGTCAACCTCTCCTTCTGGTTATTCTCCTATAGAAAAGTATCGTTTCGTTTATGAAAATGCAAAAAAATTTGCCGCACAAAGGGCAACTAATACAATCTCTAGAATTAATCTTAATGCTCAAATTAGCAAAATTCGCGATAAAAATCTTATTCAACATGATAAAGCTTCTGCATATGATAAAATGGAAGAAAATTACAATAAATACTTCTATAGTAAGAATTTCAATTTTAAAAAATTAGAAAGAATGTATAAAGCGCTTCCTGAAAACTTACGTATGCAAGTCCCTTCTCCTTATGGTCATAAAGTAAATTCTAAAACTTATGAAGAATTAGGAGCTCATTTCATTACTGGATCAATTGACGCTTCGAGTGGTGTTCGTTTTTCTGTTGAAGCGCCTCAAGCTAAAACAATTGAGGTAAGAATTTTTACCGATAAAAATACCATACAAGTTTATAAATTAACTAAAACAAACAATGGATATTGGACTGGTTTTATTCCTGGATTAGCCGTAGGTACAAAATACCAATATCTTGTGAATGGTCAAGCTAAATTAGATCCTGTAGGCTTAAGCCATGTTCCTAATCCTACGCCTGGTGAGCCTCCATGCTCTGTCGTTACAGATCGCACACATGATTGGCAAGATCAAGAGTGGATGGCATCTCGTATTGAAAAGGCCGGAAAATCTATCCCTATAAGTATTTATGAAGTTCATCCTTTATTCTGGAATAAAAAAGATGGAAAATGTGTTAATTATTGTGAGTTAGCGAATGAATTAGTGCGCCACTGCAAAGCTATAGGCTATACTCATGTTGAATTGATGGGAATTTTGGAACATCCAGATGAAAGATCTTGGGGTTATCAAGTCACAGGGTTTTTTGCTCCCAATAGCCGTATGGGAACTCCTAAAGATTTTAAATATTTAGTTGATACTTTACATAAAAATCAAATTGGAGTTTATCTTGACTGGATTCCTTCTCACTTTGCGGTAGATAAATATGCTTTGAGTAATTTTGATGGCAGTAATCAATATCAACCATCCAAAATGGCTTTACTCTTTTCTCTTAGAAATATAGCGTTTAGATGGGGAGTTTATTTTTTTGATTTTAAGAAGAAGATTGTCCGTGATTTTCTTACATCAAGTGCAGCTTATTGGTTAAAAGAGATGCATATCGACGGATTGCGTGTGGATGCGGTAAGATCCATATTGCTTAGCGAAGATGCAAAATCTAGCCGTCGTTTTTTAAGAGACTTAAATGCTGTTGTTCATAGAGATTTTCCTGGTGTGATGATGATGGCTGAAGACTATTCTGGTGCATCAGAAACCACTAAGTCTATGGCAGTACAAGGGCTAGGCTTTGACCAAAAATGGAATATTGGATGGATGAAGCATTCTTTAGAATATTTCGCAGAAAATCCAAAAGATCGCTTAGCTTCTTATGATAAAATTATCACTGCTATAGGTGCGGATACTTCCCATAAAATGATATTAGCTATTTCTCATGACGAAGTAACAAAAAAAATGAAAGCGCTAATTGAAAAAAACTCAAACTTAACTCTTGAAGAGAAATTTGCAAACTTAAGAGCTTTCTTTGGTTACTTCATGAGTGTGCCAGGTAAAAAATTAATGTTTATGGGAAGTGATATTGGATTGAGTAAAGCATGGGATGATTTCATTGGTACAAATGAAGGTGTCATGCAAACAAAATTGAGTGAAAACGCAAAGAAAAGTTTAGATGCTTTCCAGCGTTTAAACAAGATTTATAAAACATATGAACCTTTTTGGCAGCATGATGATAATGCGAATGATTTAACATGGATTGAAAAAAATGATCCTGAAAAAAGAATCCATGCTTATCGGCGAACAAGCGATAATGGCAAGTCTATTGCATGCTTGCATAATTTCTCAGATAATGAAGTGCAAGAATTTGTTGTGATGCTTGAAAATAAGGAAATTTTAAAAGAGCTTGAGACTTTAGCCTTAAAGTGGAAGGAGACTAACAAAGACATCAAAAATAAACTACTATCTCCATTGGAAATGACAAGACTTGGCTATCTTAGTCGCTATCCTAATATTGCTAAAAAGATTGCAAGTAATGCAAAGCTTCGAAATGAATTTTTTACATGGATAGTTAAATCAGAAAAACCAACGAAAGAATTTTTTAAAAAACATGATTGGCAAAGTCTTGAGATGCTTCCTCATGAAATATTTAATTCGGATGATGAAGTATTTGGTGGTCAAGGACGAACAAATAAAACAATTGAATATATAACAGATGATTCTGGAACAATTTTTGGCTATAAAGTCCGAATTCCTCCGCTATCAAACGTTTTTATTTCGGAAAATACTACTCCTAATTCTTGAAGTACCTTACTCAATAGACCTTCTTGCAAAAGTCCTCACAAGGAAAGCTCGTAATTATAAATTCCACAGATAAAGTTAAATCTTAAGCCAAACCGTTTTCTTCTATTTCTGTATTTATCATTAACAATTTTAAATTTTTTTACTACTCCTATAACATTTTCATTTAAAACTTTTTCTGAAGAAATTTCTCGATTATTTTTTTTATCTTCTTTAGTTAAGGGCTTCTTCTTACTTTTTTTTTGGGTGTCCTATCGGACTTTCTGAAGCATCTACTAAGATCACTTCATACTCGATATCAGTTTTCAGAAGGGCTTTTCTTCCAGATAATGGAAATTTTCCGCTTTTAATCAATGCATTTTCTATGTCTTTACATGTCTAATATCTTTCCTTCTTTGCAGCACAATATCCATAAGCTACTTCTCCTTTGAAAACATGACTAAAATGAGCTCTGGCAAATTTGCGAATAGGAAAGCCATCGATTAAGTAAAGAGTTGCACATCGCGTTAATAAAGACTTTTTCATCCATTAACGTGTGCGAGAACAGATTTCATTAGGTTTGAAAAAATAAGCAATCTCTGTTTTTGCTGTTTCTGCACTATCCGAGCCATGAACGGCATTTTCATCGATGCTATCAGCAAAATCGGCTCGAAGGGTTCCTTTTTCTGCTTTCTTTGGGTCAGTTGCTCCCATCACTTGACGGTTTTTTGCAATTGCCCCTTCTCCTTCTAATACAAGAATTAAAACAGGTCCGGTAGTCATAAATTGGACTAAGTCTTTGAAAAAGGGACGTGCTTGGTGAACCGCGTAAAAGCCTTCCGCTTCGGGTTGAGTTAAATGTTTCATTTTAGCAGCTACAATTTGTAAGCCAGCTTTTTCAAAGCGAGAAATAATGTCACCAATATGGTTTTTGCCGATAGCATCAGGTTTAATGATAGATAGGGTTCTTTCTAAAGTCATGGATCATTCCTCAAAGATTAAAAAGTTTTGAAAAGTTGAGTAGAATTTTAGCAAAAGAGAATTAAAAACCCTAAGTAAAAAACTACCCATGGGCAGAATTTTTATTGAAAAAATAAAAGTATACGCCTTATCCTTCAACTTGCACATGCCTGGCATGTGCAAGTGTGCGACCGGTATGTCGTTAAACTAGAAGGTGAAAGTCCTTTACGGGCTCTGGTAAGG
>WUUC01176393.1_pt1 | contig 10021 bp, 8 predicted proteins | sample 6278441 | NCBI WGS metagenome assembly WUUC01 (sample SAMN13675441, study PRJNA597444) | soil metagenome | isolation source: soil | place: USA: Washington | collected 2017-10 | reverse complement strand
GATCGAACCCGCGACTTCCGGATCCACAATCCGGCGCTCTACCACTGAGCTACACCCACCGCACGCAGGACGGAGCCTGCAGGAAAACCTGATTGTACCACGGCCGGGACGGTGATCCAGCCATCCGGCGAGGTTCAGGCGGGGGGAATTCCGGGTGATTTCTCGAACGCGTCCGGCAGCTCGATCAGCTGCCCGTTCTGGATCTGGACGGCTGTCGCGTAGACGTGCGCGGCGCGCTTGCCCTTGGCGCCGTACATCAGCGTGTCGGCGCGATGGATCAACTCCGCCGCCAGCTTCCGGGCGACGCCGCGGCGCTCGGCTATCGGGCCGAGCTGCAGGCAGACGACGCCGACGTCGACCCGGACGGGCCGCGCCGAGAGCCGGCGGTCGTCGCGCGACCAGTCGTGCGCTTCGACGGCTTCCTTGAACCGATCGGCAATCTCGAACGCCTCGTCGCAGCCGGGGAGGTCGGGGATCAGGAAGCAGAACTCGTCGCCGCCGAAGCGGGCGTGAAGGTCCCGCCCTTCGGTGGCCCGCTCCAGCGCCAGGAAGTCCTCCGACCGGATCTGATCCGAGAGGATCCGCGCGACCCGCTCGATGATCCGATCGCCGATCGCATGACCGAGCGTGTCGTTGTACCACTTGAAGCTGTTGATGTCGACGACGCCGACCCCGCACCAGCGGACGCGCTGCTCGACGGCGAGGAACGACTCGACCCGCTCCATGAACCAGTCGAAGTTGAGCAGCTTGGTCTTCGGGTCCCGGTGCGACTTCTCCGTGAGATCGGCAACGACCTCCTCGAAGTACCGGGCGATATTGCTGACGGTGACGTCCTTCTCGGTCAGCTGATGCTGGAGCCGCTCCATCTTCGCCGCGAACCCCTCCGACAGGGCCCTGATGGCCTCGTGCTTCGATTCCTCAATCAACTGCCGCTGCCGGGCAATGACGTGCTCCAGCATGGCGAAGAGGGCGGTCTCTCGGTCCTGGCTCAGGGTCAGGGTGTCGCGCACCCATTGACGGAGTTCGGACGTGGTGCGAGGCGCCTCGCTTGTGTCGGGGTTTTGTTGAGTTACCGGCTTCGCCATGGCCACGGCGTCGAATCTCATCAAGCGCCATGCCGCAGCGCCGCTTCCATTCTACAGGGAATTCCGGAGCCGCCCGTGACAGTGGCAGGCGGACAGCTGGACCGGTGGAAGGCCGCTACACCTTTTCGGCAATGGCGGGGTGCTGCCGGACGACCACGACCGTCACATCGTCCCGCCGCCGGCTGAAGTCCCGGTAGAGGACGCCGGCAATGATGCTGGCGGACTTCGCGGTCAGTCCGGGATAGGAGGAGAGATCCCAGGACGTCGCCAGGCCGTCGGAGAACATCACCACCATCGAGCCCTCCGGCACCGGGTAGTGGAACTCCTGGACGCGGGCCATGATGTGCCCGGCCGTGCCGTTGTGAGACACGAAGTGGTGGCGGCCTCCGCCCGGGAGCAGGACGGCGCCGCTGATGTTGCCGAGCCCGGCGAAGTGCAGCACGCCGGCCTCGATGTCCACGGCTGCCACCGCGATCGCGGCCCCCCGCGTCGACCGCAGCGCCCCATCCACGTCGGCGACGATCCGAGCCGGGGAAGACTCGTGAACCGCGGCAAAAGTGCGTACCGCTGTGGTTGAAGCCTCATTGGCGGCCAGACCGTGGCCGAGGCCGTCGGCCAGGAACAGCGACAGCCGTCCTTGACGCTTCCGCCATGCCCAGGCGTCTCCCGAAACCTGTTCCCCCGGCTTGGCGACGTTGACGGCACCCACGTCGAAGCGCGGAGACGCGGCCCCGGCCCGCTGCCGGTCGCGGTAGACACGGGTCACTATGGCGGTGCCGGTTGACTGGGTGAAGAGATCGACCGAGTCGGCCAGCCGATCGAGGGCGCCGAGCCCGTGGCCGAGCGTGCCGGTGGTGGAATAGCCGTCGCGCCGCGACAGCGCGAGGTCGGGAAGTCCCGGTCCCTTGTCCAGCGACGTGATTTCGATGCCCGTGCCGACGCCGTCAGCGCTCGTCATCTCGCGCACGATCAGCTCGCCGCCGCGGGCGTGCTTCGCGAGGTTCGTGCCGAGCTCGGTCACGACGAGGACGGCGCGCCCGGCCCGCTCCTCGTCAAAATCCAGGTGCGATGCGAGCCACTGCACCACGCGCCGCGGCTCGGCCACCTGGCTCGGGTCCGTGACAGGGAACGCGGTGGCGACGTTCATCGCCAGCGTGTGATGCAGACCCTGGTCCCTTGTCCGGGCGCCGACTGGATCTCGAAATCGCTCGAGAGCCGGCGCGACCCGCTCAGGCCGAGGCCGAGGCCGGATCCGGTCGTATAGCCGTCGCGCATGGCGAGCTCGATGTCAGGGATTCCGGGGCCGTGATCTTCGAAGGTCAGCCGGAGGCCGCGGCGACCGCCACTCTCCAGAGCCTCGATCCGGACGCTCCCTCCTCCTCCGTACTGGATCGTGTTCCGGGCGAGCTCACTCGCCGCTGTCACGACCTTGGTTTGATCGACCAGGTTGAAGCCCAGCGCGACGGCCCGTTCACGAACGGCCTGCCGCACGAGGACTACGTCTTCCGACGTGAGGATCGCTCGAGCCTCGCTACTCAGCACCGTCACCGCTGAGCCTGTTCGCGATGGAGGCCTTCAGCAGGTCCATGCCGCGCTCGACATTGAGCGCGGTACGGACGCCGGGGAGCGACAGTCCGAGCTCGACAAGCGTGATAGCCACGGCCGGGCGCATGCCGACGACGACGGTGTCGGCATCGAGGATGCGGGACATCGCCGCGATGTCGCCCAGCATGCGCCCGATGAACGAGTCCACGATCTCCAGCGCCGAGATGTCGATGAGGACGCCCTTGGCCCGCACGCTGACGATCCGCGCCGTCAAGTCGTCCTGGAGCGTCATGGCGAGGCGATCGTGCATGTCGACCTGGATGGTGACGAGCAGGTACTCGCCCATCTTCAGAATGGGGATCCGTTCCACGCTCAGGCCTCGGTCTGATCGGCCGCGCCTTCATCCTGGGCTGCGCGGCGAATCCGCTCGGCATGCCCCTTGGCCCTGACGACGCTCATCCCCAGCCGGCGGAGTGCGACAGCGAAGGCGTCCGCCAGGGTCGCCTTCGTGACGACCGTGCCGAGCTCGACGCCGAGGTGGACGATGGTCTGGGCAATCTGCGGACGGATACCACTGATGATGCAGTCGGCTCCCATCAACCGGGCCGCCGCCACGGTCTTGAGCAGGTGCTGGGCGGTCAGCGTGTCGACCGTCGGCACGCCGGTGATGTCGATGATGGCAATCGAGGCCCCTGACGAGACGATCCGCTCGAGGAGGTTCTCCATCACGACCTGGGTTCTGGCGCTGTCGAGTGTCCCGATCACCGGCAGCGCGAGCACGCCTTCCCAGAGCGTCACGACAGGCGTGGAGAGCTCCATCAGTTCCTGCTGCTGGCGGACGACGACCTGCTCGCGGGCCCTCTGGAAGACCTCCGTCGTGAACAGCCCGAGCTTGTCGAGCAGCTGGCCTCCCTCGTAGAACGCGTGCATCGTCGTCTCGCGATCCGCCTGACTGCTCTGGACGAACCTGTTGAAGAGCGTCTGCTTGAAGGAAAAGACGAAGCTGGCGGTTTCCGAGGGGGAGAACCCCTGCCGAACGCGGCTGGCAGACAGCTCCTCGAGCAGCTGGCGCATGTTGCTCCAGCCCGGCGAGTGGATGTCCGTCGTCTGGGAAGCCAGTGCCTGCCGCAGCACTGCCAGGAATCGCGCCGATTGCTCGGCGATCTCCGTTTTGCTCGTTCGATCGCTCCGGAAACTGGTCGACGTGACCTGCGCGTCGATCCAGTCCCGCAACAGCGACGCCTCGTCAGTCGTGAGCAGCTCGTTGATGGCCGCGTATCCTGCCTGCATCGGGTTCCGCCCCTCCCTGGAGCTCGCCATTATAACCTTCGCGCCTCACCGCCTGGGCGTCGCGTCGCGCCGGCCCCATGCCGCCGCCGCCCGCACCGCGGCGCCGAGCGCCCCGTGCGAGATTTCCATTTTCGACAGGATCGCATAGGCATTCTCGAGGAGCTCGGCACGTTCGCGATCCGCCGGCACCTGCGATGTGACGATGATCACCGGGATGTCGCGGGTGGCGTCGTCGCGCCGTAGCTCGCCCAGCACAGCCGGCCCGCCGGCGCCTGGCATGTTCAGGTCCAGCAGAATGACGTCCGGCGGATCCAGCCGGGCCTGCTGGAGTCCGGCTTCGCCCGAGACCGACTCGGTCACCTCGAACGCCGGCCCGGCGAGGTTCTGCCGGATCAGGTAGCGCGCAACTTCTTCGTCGTCCACGACCAGCACCCGCAGCGGGCGCGAGGGCACACCCCGCAGTGACTCCAGCGTTTCCAGCAGGCGAGTCGGGTCGAGCGGCTTGGCCAGGCAGGCGTCGGCCCCGAGCGCCATCGCCTTGCCGCAGTCCGCGCCGGCGCTGATCACCACGACAGGGATGGAGGCAGTGGCAGGGGCTCTTCGCAGGCTGACGAGGAAGTCCCATGACTCGCCGTCGGCAAGCATGATGTCGAGGATGATCGCCCCCGGCGCGATCAGGTCGATGGCCTGCTTCGCTTCCGCCACGGAGAGCGCCGGGTACGGCTGGTAGCCCGACGTCCGGAAGACCCGTTGATAGACGTATTGCGCGTCGGCCGCGTCCTCGACGACGAGGAGCGGGACCCTCGACGGATCCCGTGTCCAGTCGACAGCGGCGACCGGAGCCGTGCCGGCATAGTGTGCCGGGATTCGCAGCGTGAACACGGAACCGACACCCGGTTCGCTCTGGACCGTCAGGGTGCCGCCGAGGAGCTCGGCAAGGCGGCGCGCCAGCGGCAGCCCGAGCCCGGTGCCGCGCAGTGTGCTCTGCAGGCGGTGCTCGACCTGGGTGAACTCTTCGAAGATGCGCTCCTGATCTTCCGGGGCGATCCCGATGCCGGTGTCGGTCACGACGCATGACACGAACCCGTCCGGATCGGGCGGAGTTGCCGTCACCCGCACCTCGCCGCGTTCGGTGAACTTGAGCGCGTTCGAAATCAGGTTCCGCAACACCTGCGACAGCTTGCCCTCGTCGGTGTAGATCTCCAGTCCGTCGGGGGCGTCGAAGACGAGCGACACCGACGTGTTGAGAAAGAGCGGGCGGAGCATTCCTCGCAGCGCCCCGAACATCTGGACGACGTCGCACGGCCCCGGACGCATGACGGTCTTGCCGGCCTCGACCTTCGCGAGGTCGAGCAGGTCGTTCACGAGCTCCGACAGGTTCTCGGCCGCCTGCCGGATGTAGACGACCTCCGGCTCCGGTGCACGCCCCGCCCGCTGCCTGTCCTCGAGCATGAGATTCGACAGCCCGATGATCGAGTTCACGGGCGTCCGGAACTCGTGGGTCATGTTCGACAGGAAGCGAGACTTCAGCTCGTCGGCCCGCCGCAGGTGATCCGCCTTCTCGTCCAGCTCGGCATACAGCGCGACGACGCCCCGGTTGGTATCTTCCAGCTCGCGATTGAGGCGAGCGGTTTCCTGCTGCTTGCGCTGCAGCTCGTCGAGCGCCCGGAGCAGCGCCTGGTTCTGCTGTTGAATCTCTTCGATCAGCCCTTCAGGGCGCCTCCGCGCCAGCGCCTCCGCTATCTCGGAGGTCCGCCCGGGATTCAGGACCTGGTGACGCGCAGACAGGTGCTTTTCGATGACGACGGTCGTTCCCGCTCTCGAGGACTCGATCGCGAATCCATCCATGAGCCGCTTGGCGCCGACAATGCCCAGGCCCATGCCGGTCGAGGAGTGATATCGGCCCGCGAGGATTTCCGCCAGGTTGGCGATGCCGGGGCCCTCATCCGTGACGCGGACGACCATCCGCTGAGGCGTTGCGTCCGCATCGACAGCGAAGGTGACGCGCCCCCCCCGCGCGTAGCGGAAGGCATTCCGCACGATCTCCGAAACGGCCGTGGCGACCCGGGTCTGTTCGGACACGTCGAAGCCCAGCAGTTGGGTGATGTGGACAGCCCGCTGCCGCGCCGTGACAACGTCCTGATCGTGCGAGAGGGCAAGGGAAAGGAGGTGTCGCATGGTCGGGGGTCGCGGCAATGTACTTCTGCGGGACGCCAGTGTCCAGCGGCGGCCGGCTGCCCACCTTCCCACAAAGGCAGATTTCTCAATGCTTTCGGGAGGATGGCAGGGGTCCACATCTTGCATCGCACCGATTCAGTCGTCCGATGTCCCGGTGCACCAATACTTGAGCCCGAACCAATCGCCTCCCCACAGCTTCAGCCTGGCCAAGCTGGCCCTGCGCAACGACCGGGACCTGTTGTCCCTCACACGCCGGACGCGGAGCGCCGGATCGGAGTTCGGGCTGCACCCCCGCGAGGTGCGCGGCCTGTCGTCGGCGACCTACGAAGCGGCCAGAGCCGCGGTCCGCTACCCGGACACGGATGCCGAGGTCCGGCTGGCCGATGGTCCATCTCTCGAGGTCGTGTTCCGGATTCCGGCCGGAGGACCGGACGAACGCGCCGCGATCATCGAACAGATGACGGCAGCCACGGACACCTTGCGGGCGATGGTTCACGACGTCGAGATCGAGACGAGCGGCCGGGGCGTGACGGTCGGCCTGCGGGCGATGTTCCCGACCAGTGCGGCCGAACGGCTGCAGGCGTGGGCGAGCGCACAGGCCAAGCCCCGCGTCCATCCAAAGGCGGAGGAGGTCCCGGCTGACGAGCTCGAGGCACGCTACCGCGAGTTGAACCAGGCCTTCAACGAGCTCCAGGCGGAGCTGGAGGAGACGAACAGAGGGGTCGTAGCCCTCCATGCCGAGCTGGAACTGCAGGCCGAGCAGCTGCGCAGCGCCGAGGATCGGCTTCGGCTGCTCCTCGACGGCGTGCAGGACTACGCCATCTGCATGCTCACGCCCCAGGGGGAGATCGCGAGCTGGAACTCCGGTGGAGAGCGCCTGTTCCACTATCGGGCGAGTGAGATCATCGGGCGTAACGTCGCCTGCTTCTATCCTCCGGTCGAACGGGAGATCGACATGCCGGCCGACCACCTGCGGGCCGCCGACGAGCGGGGCCGCCTGGCATTCGAAAGCCAGTGGGTCGGGCAAGGAGGCGAATCCTTCGACGCCCACGTCGTCCTCACCCCGGTCCGGCGGGGCAGCGAGCTTCGCGGGTTCTCGCTGGTGGTACGGGACATCACCGAACGGAAGCGGCTGGAGGCGGACCTGCGCCGCCGCGCCGAGGAGCTCGCTGCCGCCAACCGCGCCAAGGAGGATTTCCTCGCCACGCTCTCGCACGAGCTCCGCACGCCGCTGAACGCGATGCTCGGCTGGACCCGGCTCCTGCGGATGGGGAAGCTGGATCAGGCCGGCATGTCGCGCGCGCTCGAGACGATCGAGCGGAACGCCCACATGCAGGAGCAGCTCATCGCCGACATCCTCGACCTCTCGCGGATCGTCACCGGCCGGTTGCGGGTGGACCTGCGCCCGATCGACCTGTCTCCTGTCGTCGCGGCGGCGATCGACACGGTCTCTCCCGCAGCGCAGGCGAAAGGCGTCCGGCTGGTGCCCAACGCCCCGTTCCACGGCAGCGTGCTCGGCGACCCCGATCGGCTTCAGCAGGTGGTCTGGAACCTGCTCGTCAACGCGATCAAGTTCACGCCGCCAGCCGGCACTGTCACGGTCAGCATCGCGCGGCTCGGACCGAGCGCCGTGATCACGGTCGCTGATACCGGCGAGGGCATGTCGGCGGAGCTGCTGCCGTTCATTTTTGACCGCTTCACGCAAGGGGACGCGTCTGTCACGCGCCCGCACGGCGGGCTGGGTCTCGGCCTCTCGATCGTTCGACACATCGTCGAGCTCCACGGCGGAAAAGTGGTGGCCCACAGCGCGGGGCCGGGCCGGGGCTCCACCTTCTCGGTCCATCTCCCGGTGCGGGCCGTGCAGCAGCCGGCAGTCGATGTGCCGGAGGAACCATCGCACCGGCTCGCCGGCCTCAAGGTGCTGGTTGTCGATGACGATGCGGATGCGAGGGAGGTGGTGTCGCTGGCGCTCGCGCAGTGCGGGGCAAGGACGGCGGCCGTGAGCTCCGCGCGCGATGCGCTCCGGATGCTCACGGAGTTCAGGCCCGATGTGCTGGTGAGCGACATCGGGATGCCGGGCGAGGACGGCTACTCGCTCATTCGCCGCGTCCGGGCCCTGCGCACCGGGGTTGGCGACGTGCCGGCGATCGCGCTGACGGCCTACGCCCAACCCGAGGATCAGCAGCGCGCGCTCGGCGCCGGCTTCCAGGAGTTCGTGCCGAAGCCGGTCGAGGTCTCAGCTTTGGCGGCCGTCGTGAGGGCGCTGGCCGATCGCGTGCACTGAGCGGTCGCGTGCGGCGTGGGGCCGTTACTCGAGCGCGTCGAGTGCCTTCCTGGCCGCCTCCTCCGCTGATTTCGCCTCCTCCAGCTGGCGGGCCGCTGCCGCCGCCCGCGTCCGTGCACTCTCCCGGGCGCGTGATGCCGCCTGCGCTGCCTTGCGCGCGCTGTCGAGCTCTTCCTTCGCCTGCTGCAGCGCTTCGTCAGCCTCGGCGACCCGGCGCTCCGCCTTGTCGGCATCCCGGACCGTCCGCGCCACTTCGAACTCTTCGCGGCGGGCTGCGTTCTCGGCATCGCGCAGCGAGCGCAAGGCCGCTGCGGCCGCTTCGCGAGCGGCTTTCTTCCGGGCCTCCGTGTCAGGGACGTCCCTCGCCCCGGCCGCTGGCTTCCTGGCCGGCGTCGACGGCGCCGGTGACGCGGAGCGGACCTTCCCTTGTGCGCTGGCCGCGCCAAGGACGTCGAACCCACGGGGCTGGAGCTGTTTCGTGAGCCGGCCCGGCGGCTCTTCCGACGGCAGGGCCCTCAGCGTCGTCGCTACCGCCTGCCGGGTCGCCTCCGTGACGGGATTTCCGCTCGCGGCGAGCAGGGCCAGCGTCGCCTTGAGTGCGGCCTCGACAGCCTCCTCGTGCGATCGACTGGCGCCGCGGAGATCCGTCTGGCGCCCGCGCAGGGCGGCCTGGTGCGTCGCGCGGAGGTCTTCGGCCCGCGCGATCAGGTCGTCGAAAATCTCCCGCTTCCGCCAGTACAGCTGATTGATGGCCCAGGCCGGCAAGGTCGGCTTCGTGAGGGCCCGGATGGCGGCCGCGTGGGTGCCGGAACGCTTGGCGAGGGCGTTCCGCTCGGCGATGAACTCGGCGAGGGGTACCTGATAGAGACGATCGAGGTCGTCCGGCGAGTCGGTTCGGCGCGACATGGTCTAAAGCATGGCACGGCCGTGCGGCCCTCGACAGTGCGGCCGGACTCTGTGGGGTGGAACGTCCGGTGGTCGCGCGGGACGTGGGCTTACGGTGCGTCCTCACCCAGGCGGAGCCGCCCCAGTCTGGGACCCTCCTCGGGGGGCCCATTGTCCTCGACCCGTCTCGCAGCGGTGGAGAGCGTTGGGAGCGACACGCGGATAGTCGCCCCTTTTCCAGGACCGGCGCTCCAGGCGGAGACCGTTCCTCCGTGCGCCTCGGCAATGTGCCGGACGAGCGCGAGGCCGAGACCGAGTCCGCCGTGCCCCCGGGTGGTGGTGCCGTCCCCCTGCCGGAACCTGTCGAAGACGAATGGCAGGAAGGCCGTTTCGATTCCCTGGCCGGTGTCGGTGATCGCGAGGTCGATCCGATCCTCCCCCCGCTTGACCCGGATCGAGATCGTTCCGCCGTCAGGTGTGAACTTGGTGGCGTTCGACAGCAGGTTCCAGACGACCTGTCGGAGCCGATGCTGATCGCCGGTGATGACGGCGCCGTCCTGCAGATCGAGCCGCAGCTCCTGCTGCTTGCCGAGAAGGGCAGGCATGAAGGCGTCACAGGTCGATCGGACGACCTCCGACACATCGACCGAATCCGACGTCAGCGCCATCCTGCCGGTGACGATTCGCGAGAGATCCAGCACGTCGTCCACGAGCCGGGCCTGGGCCTGCGCGTTCCGGTGGATCGCCGCGAGCG
>WUUC01020676.1_pt1 | contig 10021 bp, 6 predicted proteins | sample 6278441 | NCBI WGS metagenome assembly WUUC01 (sample SAMN13675441, study PRJNA597444) | soil metagenome | isolation source: soil | place: USA: Washington | collected 2017-10 | reverse complement strand
GGTATGGTCGTTTTCCCGAAACCATCAGCGGGGCAATTCAGCCTACCGTGGATGTCCTCAGCAAAATAAAACAGAAGAAAGCCCACCGGCTGTATGCGCTTACCAACTGGTCGGCGGAGTCTTTTCCATGGGCACAGGATAATTTCGAATTCCTTTCGTGGTTCGAAGGCATTGTGGTGTCGGGAAAAGAAAAGACCCGTAAGCCGTATGCCGATTTTTACCACATCCTTTTCAGCAGGTATAATATCGACCCGGCACGGGCGGTATTCATCGACGACAATATCAAGAACATTCACGGTGCCCACGAGGTAGGTCTGCAGACGATCCATTTTACGACTGCCGCGGAGCTTGAAAAGGACTTGCAGAAACTGGCCATTTTGTAGGCTACCGCTCAATTAATACCATCTGATCGGGGATGCAACCTATTGGTCGTTCTGACCATCTTTGTCGAAACGTGTTCGTTATGCTAAAGAACTTCCTCCTGGTCGCTACGCGCAATTTTATGCGTCAGCGATTCTACTCATTCATTAACATCTTCGGACTGTCGACAGGGCTTGCGAGTGCCCTTTTCATTTTCCTTTGGGTGAATGATGAGGTGAAAACGGATGCGACGTTCCAGGATTCAGACAGGCTGTACCGGATCGTATCGAACCTGAAGATGGGCAATGGTGAGACGCTGACCTGGGATATTACTCCGGGTCCTTTGGCGGAGGCGATCACTGAAACTGTTCCGGAGGTCGAATTGGCAGTGAAGACAATGAACAACGGGTCAAACCTGTTACAGGTCGGCGACAAATCGTTCATGGAGCGCGGCATCTATGCAGACTCGCTATTCTTCAAACTTTTCGATTTCAAAATAACTAACGGCGTTGCGTACCCGCTCGACCGAAGCTCGATCGCGATTTCCGACAAGGTTGCTAAAAGCCTCTTCGGCAACGAAGATCCCATAGGTCGCGTGGTGAAGATAGCCAGCAGGTATGACCTTGAGGTGAAAGCCGTGTTTGCCAATATTGAGCGCGGAAGCTCCATGCGTTTTGATTACATACTGCCAATGGAGATCTATCGCGCCGAAAGAGGAAATGGTTGGAACTGGGGCAACTACGATCACCCGTTGTATGTAAAGCTCCGGGAAGGAGCTTCACCGGAGGAGGTCATCAAAAAAATAAACGACACGGAAGAACGGCGGGTAAAGGCACTTGGCACAGGAGACGGGTCGAACGTGGACTTCTACATCATGCCGCTCAAAGATTATTACCTGAATTCTCATTTTGAAAATGGCGTTCCGGTTGGCGGAAGGATCCAGTACGTGAAGATATTTTCGGTGGTGGCGTTGTTCATCGTGCTGATTGCATGTATCAATTTTATGAATATGGCTACCGCGCGGGCTGTGCAGCGTGCGAAGGAAGTAGGTATCCGCAAGGTGGTCGGCGCACAACGTGTTTCGCTGATCACGCAGTTTATCGGCGAGTCCATTGTAACAACGTTGATATCCATGATAGTGGCGCTCGGCATCGTGTATGCCTTGCTTCCCTCGTTCAACGAGGTTGTTTCGAAGCGGATCGTGATGGATCTTTCTGATCCGTGGTTAGTGATCTCGTGCGTTGTAATTGTGCTTACTGCCGGTCTTGTAGCCGGAAGTTACCCCGCTTTCTTCCTGTCATCATACAAGCCCGCCAGCGTATTGAAAGGAACTATTGCTGCAGGCTTTCGCGGAGCAGCGCTCCGGAAGACACTCGTTGTATTCCAGTTTGCGTTGACGGTCATCATGATCGCCAGCGCCCTGGTTGTTCAGCGTCAGGTAGAGTTCATTCGCAACAAGAATTTAGGGTATGATCGCAAGGGGCTGATGAACTTCTTTGCGAACGGCGACGTCCACAGCAAGTTCGATGCGTTCAGGATCGAAGCCGAAAAGATACCGGGTGTGCAGATGGTATCGCGCTCGGATAATTCGCTGGTTCAGGTGAATAACCAGAACCGTTCTGTCGAATGGCCCGGCCGGCCCGAAGATGATAATACTTTCTTCCGCACTGTCGTCGTAGACCACGGCTTCCTGGAAGCGATGGGATTGAAGGTGACGGATGGAAGGAGCTTTAACAATACCATCGCGGACACGGCCAGCTTTGTAGTCACCCAAAAAGCCGTCGACGTCATGGGGCTGGAAAACCCGGTTGGAACAAAGATCTCCCAGTGGGGAAATCGCGGAACGATCGTTGGAGTCGTGGAAGACATTCATTCGCGTTCGATGCATGAAGCGATCGACCCGATCGTGTTCATGTTCAGGCCGGGTTGGGGCGCAAGAGTTTTAGTGCGCTTCGATGCTGACAAAACATCGGAAGTGATCGCCGGCCTGGAGACCCTCGTGAAACAATTCGTGCCCCAGTATCCCTTTGTCTATACATTCCTCGACGAGGACTTCGAGAGGCTGTACAGCAGTGAGAAGGTCACCGGATCGCTCGCTTTCGGCTTTACTGTGATCGCCATTATCATCTCCGGCCTCGGTCTGCTGGCTCTCGCAGCATACACAGCCGAACGCAAGAAGAAGGAGATCAGCATACGAAAAACACTGGGTGCGAGTGTTGCCGCGATCGTCACATTGATGGCGCGGGACTTCGCGAGGCTCAGCATGATCGCGGCGTTGATCGGTTGCCCGGTAGCGTGGCTTTTGATGAGTAAATTCCTGGAAGGATATGCGTATCACATGGATCTTACAATCGACCTGTTCGTCATTACCGCAGTGGTGGTTGTGGTGATCTCGATAGCTACTGTGATGTTCCAGGTAGCTAGGGCGGCGGTAGCGAATCCGGTGGATGCGTTAAGGAACGAGTAACAAACACATCTTTAAGCCGTTATCGATTTCTCAATGATGTCGGCGCACTCGTGGACCTGCTCCTCGGTGATAACCAGGGGGGGAGCGAGGCGGATGATGTTGCCATGGGTGGGTTTTGCCAGTAAGCCGTTTTCGGCAAATTTCAGACAAAGTTTCCATGCTGTTTCACTGTCCGGAGTGTCGTTAATGACGATCGCATTCAATAGACCTTTACCGCGAACGAGCTTTATCAGGTTATTTTTCTTAGCGATAGCGTTCATTCTTTCACGGAAGATCACTCCGAGCCGGGCCGCGTTCTCGATCAACTTTTCATCTTTAATCACCTGCAGTGCTGCCATACAGACGGCGGCGGCAAGCGGGTTGCCTCCGAACGTCGATCCGTGTTCGCCGGGCTTAATGACCAGCATCACCTCGTCGTCGGCAAGGACGAGAGAGATCGGCATTACTCCCCCCGAAAGGGCTTTGCCGAGTATCAACAGGTCGGGGCGGACGTCCTCGTAGTCGCAGGCGAGCATCTTGCCGGTACGTGCGATGCCTGTCTGGATCTCGTCCATCATCAGCAGCACGTTGTTCTTACGGCAGATCCTTTCGGCAGCCTTCAGATACCCTTCGGCGGGAACGTACACGCCAGCTTCGCCCTGAATGGGCTCGATCCAAAGCCCGCAGACGTTCGGATCTGCCAGTGCTTTTTCAAGAACCGGAATATTGTCGTAGTCGACGATGTTGAAACCAGGCATCAGCGGGCCGAAGCCTGCCGTTGACGATGTATCGGTCGACGCGGAAATGATGGTTGTAGTCCGTCCATGGAAGTTCCTCTTCACGGCGATGATCACTGCCTTGTCGTCCGGAATTCCTTTTTTTGTATAACCCCATTTGCGGGCGAGCTTGATCGCGGTTTCGTTCGCTTCCGCGCCGCTGTTCATGAACAATGCCTTCTGGTACCCGAACGTTTCGCAAACATACTTCTCGGCCATGCCGAGCTTGTCGTTGTAAAAAGCTCTCGAGGTAAGTGTAAGCTCTTTCGCCTGTTGGATGAGGGCGTTGACGATGCGTGGATGACAGTGACCCTGGTTGACGGCGCTGTAGGCCGAAAGGAAATCGTAGTACCGTTTGCCTTCGACATCCCATACAAATACACCCTCGCCCCGCGTTAGAACCACAGGCAGCGGATGATAGTTGTGTGCGCCGTATTTGTCCTCCAGCGCGATAGCGTCCTGGCTGGAAGTGATGATGTCGGTCATGGGATAAAGTTAATAGTTAATACCTTTACACCAATGGAGATAGCATTGATTGTTGCGGCCTTGATCGTTGGTGCTCTGCTGGGTTGGATTTTGGGAAAAAACCGCGCCGAAAACGCGGGGCAACTGTCGCATGGACGATTGATGGCGGAGGAGGAGAAGAATAAATCATTGCTCGAAGGATCGAAAGACCTTCGAAAAGAGCTCGAAACAGAACGGGCAAAAATACTTGAGCTGACCAACAGTCTTGCTTCCACCGAAGCCGACTACCGGAACCTGGAAGAAAAGCTGGACGAACGAAAGCAGGAGGTGGCATCCTTGCAGGAAAAGTTTGCAATCCAGTTCAAGAACCTGGCCAACGAGATTTTTGAAGAAAAAAGCAGACGATTTACAGAGCAAAATAAATCCAATATCTTCGATCTGCTGAAACCCCTCGGAGAAAAGATCGTTGAATTTGAAAAGCGCGTCGAGGATACACACAAGGATTCTATTGCACGCAACTCAGCTTTAAAAGAACAGCTCGAAAATCTTCAGCGTCTCAACGTTCAAATGACCCGCGAAGCCGAAAACCTTACACGCGCCCTCAAGGGGGACTCCCAGGCGCAGGGTGCATGGGGTGAATTTATTCTTGAAAGCATTTTGGAGAAGTCAGGACTGGAGCGTGATCGCGAGTACACCATACAGGAGACTTTCTTCACCGACGATGGCCGTCGCCGCCCGGATGTGATCATACGTTTGCCCGAAGGCCGCCATGTGATCATCGACTCGAAGGTGACGCTGACGGCCTATAATAATTTTGTGAACGCAGAGAACGATGTCGAAAAGGCCGGGGCACTGAAGGCCCACATGCTGTCGATCCGGCAGCACATGAAAGGACTGGGAGAAAAGAACTACCAGGACATTTCGGAGAATGGTCTCGACTTTATCATCATGTTTATTCCGATCGAGCCTGCGTACATACTCGCCATACAAACCGACCCGGTCCTGTACGAGGAAGCCCTCGAACGAAGAATTGTCTTCGTTAGCCCGACGTTGCTTATACCTTCTCTGCAGCTGATCAAGAACGTGTGGAAAATGGAATACCAAAACCGTCACGTGCTTGACATTGCAACAAAGGCAGGCGATCTTTACGACAAGTTTGTTAGCTTTTCCGATGACCTTATGAAGCTTGGACACGCGATGAACACCTCAAAGAAACTTTACGAAGAGTCGATGAAGAAGCTGTCTTCGGGAAGTGGAAACATGGTGGCAAGGATCGAGGAGCTGAAGAAGCTCGGAGCCCGTGCTACGAAAAGTATGGACAAGAATTTACTGGGCCGTTCAGAGGACCAGGCTGATTTGTTTAATCCGTGATTAGTCCGCAACCATCTGTTGAGCTGTTAGGCATCAGGATCGATGAACCGGTAACAACGGTCACCGACCTGCTGGTGTCTGCGGTTTGTTTTTACGCTTTTTACAAACTAAGAAATGGGAAAGGAAGTGTCTCTCACGAATCGCACGGATCGAGGTGGCATAGCAGGACGCAACTCTATTTCAGGTTGTACTTTTTGCTGATGAGTATAGCGACATTTTTTGGTGGAGTGATAGGCCATGGTTTTCTTTATGCGCTGAGCTTTCCGTGGAAGCTTCCCGGGTGGATCATTAGCATGTTATCGGTGGCGCTGATCGAACGATCGTCGATTGAACGGGCGAAACCGTTGATCGATCCGCGGGTGGCAAAGTTTTTCCTGGGTCTGAATATTGTCGAGCTGCTCACGATCATGACCATCACCATTACGACGCTCAATTTCAAATGGGTGGAATTTCATTCGGGTTATGGGTTGCTCGGGGTCGTGCTGCCGTTCCACGCTTACACCTGGTACAAGACCCGTGACAAAGGAAGCTTTGTGATCATCCTTGCTGTATTGGTCGCCTGCTTAGCCGCGCTGATCTTCATGAACCAGATATCGATCCACACATGGTTCAATCATCTTGACATCAGCCACGTCATGATGGCCGTTGGTGCTTACGTCTTCTACCGTGGTGCGTTACTGTTGAATTCCCGTGTTCCTTAGCCGGGAGTAATTTCACCCTCTTCTGTAGTCAGATCAAAGATGCGTCCGTCGTCGAGGGAGATGGTGATCGTGAACGTATGAAGTTGCGTAGCGTCCGCTTTTTCGTTGGTGATAATGGTCATGACGTTGTAATAAAGCTCTTTGTTCAGGATGTCGTCGATAGGCTGAGCTCCGCCAAGGACCATCACGAAAAAGATCGAACTGAGCTCCTGACCGGCTGCGAACGTCCCGTTGACCGTAGTCAGCACATTATTACTCTTGATCGATATGGCTGTGATCTTTTGATCGCCGACCGGGTCGACAGGACTGCATGCATAGGCAGCCATGGTTGGACGGGATTGCTCGAGATAAGCCTGGCGGTACTCCGCGTCCATATAAACAGAGAAGGCGAAATTTGACAAAGGTCCCGGCGACGGCGGATCCAGGGAGGAAGAAGATCCGAGTCCCTTCCTGTTTACCGTGCTTACGACCATCGATTTTATATTGAAGGCTGTCGCCCATTCGGTACTACCACACCCGCAGGACCCGTTGCCCAGTCCGCAACAGGATTCAATCAACACCGGGAGTACGACCAGCGCGACACAAACAATAATTATCTTCGGATTTTTCACTTCAGTATATCCTTCCGATGTTGTTCGCGATCAATCTCTTCATTTGCAGCGGATCGATAATTCCCTGTTTGCTGTAAAGGACCTTTCCACCCGGGGCAATAAACAAGGTGTACGGCAACGATCCTTCCCATTTTTTATCCAACGCCTCCATGAACTTATACTTGTCACCCTGGAGAATAAAATTTTTTGAGGATGCCTGTTTCTTGGTGAGAAAATTCAGTGCATTCTGTTTCCGGGAGGGCTCGTCCATGCTGATCGTGATGAACTCAAACTCCCGGTTGCGATACATCCTGTTCATATTCACAAACTCCGGAAATTCCGCGACACACGGGCCGCACCACGTAGCCCACACATTGATCAGTTTGTACTCCTGTGTGTTGTTGGCCAGGAGCCCTTTGACATCTTCGATCTTCATGTCTTCGATGGTCACTTTCTCTTTCGCCCATTCCTCCGGTGCCTTGTCTGCCCAGTCGCGTTTGTCTGGCCATTTGATGGAGCAACCGAAGGTCTTTGTCTTATCGACTGGCACTGCATTACCGGCAACGAGCGCATCGAGCGCCGCGCGGGCGTCGTGGGTCTTGGCGCTGCCGGGCTTCTCTCCGTCGTCGATCCGGCCGGTGTACCGAAGTGTTCTTTCCTTATCGAATATGAAAACGTGTGGTGTTGCCTGTGGTCCGTATTTCATCGATAGCTTTGAATCTTCACCGTCGTACAGGTAAGGGAAATTGAACTTGGCGTCCTTCGCGCGGATCTTCATGTCTTCGAAGCTGTCGCCCAGGTCGGTATATCCCATTTCATCGAGACGGACGGAAAGAGGATCGTTGGGTGAGATGGCCACCAATACCACACCTTTGCTTGCGTAGTCTGTTGTAATTTGTTTCATACGGTCTTCGTATGCCTGGGCGGTAGGGCAATGATTGCAGGTGAAGACGATCACGAGTATCTGTGCGTTGCTGAAATCTTTCAGTGAATACGTTTTTCCGTCAACGCCGGGCAATGAGAAGTCGATGGCCTTCGAACCGATGGCGAGTGTCTCCGGCCCCTCGGCTGCGAAGGGGACCAGGGAAATCACAAACAGGCAAAGTGTTAACAGGGTTTTGATCATACGCACTGAATTTTGAGGAACATAAATTACAGCTTTTGCAGCCCCCGCCAAAAGACAGGACGCTCATTTATCTTCACTCGCATGGAGGGGTGACAACGCGAATGATGTCCTCAGGGATCGTTACTCCCTGATCTCGTCCAACGGACTGCTGAGAGACGCTTTCGTGGTTTGAATTCCCAATGTAACAACGGTGATTGTTGCAAGGACGACGGCGGACGCTACGAAGATCCAGGCGCTGATCGTCACTTTGTTGGCAAACCTCGACAGCCAAAGGTCCATGAGGTAATAGCCCGCGGGAGCTGCCAGTACAAAGGCGACCGCCAGCCGCTTCGCAAAGCTTGCCGTGAGAAGACGGAGCACATCGCCTGCGCCGGCGCCCAGTATTTTTCGAATGCCCATTTCTTTTGCCCGGCTTTTGATCACAGCCCACGACAAGGCGAACAGCCCGAAGCACGAAATGATCATGCTCGTGACCGAGGAAGCGACAATGATCTTGTAGAATAAGGTCTCTTCCGAATATTTCTTCATCAGGTCCTGCTGGATGATCCGGTATTCGAACGGTTCGTTTGAAAACATCTCGCTCCACGCATCACGGACTTTCGGCAGCAGGGTGACGAGATCCGTTCCGCTGTAGTCTATCAGCAATTGCTTTGCATTGGCTGAATATGATATGATCACGGGCGGGATCTCCTGTTTGAATGATGCGCACGTGAAATCTTTCACCACACCCGCAATCCGGTCTTTCGTACCGGGTATGATCATCCCGACGGGATCGTTCATGTTGAATTGTCGCACCAATGTTTCGTTGACAAGCTGTCCGGTTGTGTTCCTGAGGTCCAAACTACCCAGCACCAGTTTAAGATCCAGTGTTGCGATGAAGTCTTCGTCGCCGGAAAACACAAAAGGTGTGAACAGTTTTCCGTCCTCCAGCTCATGGCGGACGATCATGTTTCCTGTAATAGGATTTCCCCCGGCGAGGGCAGCATGGTTTACGCCGGCTAGCTGGAGAACACGGTTCTTGAACTCAGGTCCGTTGGATGGAGGTCTCACCTGCAGGATATTCCGGTTGAAGCCGAGTGGTTCGTTTTCGATGAAATTCATCTGCCGGATAATGGTGATCGAGCAAACACAAAGTGTGATCGACACAAAGAACTGCAGCGTAAAGAATAGCTTACCGACCCGGACCTTCGAAGTTGTGTTCTTCATCATACTCACAGGCAACACACGGCGTTGTTGCAACACGGAGAAGAGTACAGCAATGATTCCGAGTACGAAGACCGACAGCCCGATCGACGCGATCACGGTGAGCTTCGACAGGTAAGAAAAAGAGAGATCGGTTTCGAGTGTAGAGTTGAATACGGGTATCAACCAGTACACAAAGGCCAGCGAGATCGTGAATGATGACACGACGTATATCGACGTCTCCATGGCCAGGGATTTAATGGTCTGAGCGATCGATATGCCGAGCGTTTTCTTAATGCCCTGTTCTTTTTTGCGTTCCTGCATCGACAACAAGAACAGGTTGATGAAATTGAAGCTTGCCATGAACAGTATGAGCCCACACACGATCCACCCGATCCAGATGAATGTTTCGCTTCTTGTGGTCATGAACGGCATGCGGTTCGAAGCATTGAAGTATGATCGCTCGAGGGGATCCAGGTAGTAGTCCATTTGTCCCGGTGCTACCAAAGTCGGTCTGAGCGAGTCGCTGTTCACCTTGGCCATGAGAGTGTTTGCATCGGCGTTGTCGTGGAGGAGGACGTAGGCCGCGCCGCCCGTTCGTTGATCCGGGGCGAGTTGATTGGGTTGGTGGCTAGTCACGATCGCGTCAAACACGAGGTGGCTTTTTTCTTTAGTCTTTCCGATAACCGCGTTGATAACTAAGGTCCGTGTCGTGTCTTCCACCCTCACAACAACTGTCCGTCCGAGAACGTCGGTGCTGCCGAAGAGCTGGAGGGCTTTCGTGGAAGATATCATTAACCCGTCCGGTGTCGGGGTCTGACTGGAACCAGGGAGGCGCGGGAAGTCGAATAACGAAAAAAAGGATGTATCGGCCTGGATGAGCTTGATGGGGCTGAAGCTTTCACCGATTTGTATCTCTGATTTGGGCTGCGCAATGATCTGGCAGATGCTCCTCACCTCGGGATAGCCGCTGGCCATATAATCCCGCGCGGGTTTTGTAATGA
>WUUC01009422.1_pt1 | contig 10021 bp, 7 predicted proteins | sample 6278441 | NCBI WGS metagenome assembly WUUC01 (sample SAMN13675441, study PRJNA597444) | soil metagenome | isolation source: soil | place: USA: Washington | collected 2017-10 | reverse complement strand
GGTGATGGTCGCGGCCGCGGCGATTCGCGGCAGCATCGCGGACGCTCGCGAAGTGTTCGGAGTCGCCTGATCGGCGCGCGGAAGAGACGAAAGGAACAACCAGATGGCACTCGAAAAAATTTCGCGCGTGACCGGTCGCGGCGTCTACGTCGCGGGCGACGATATCGACACGGACCGCATCATCCCGGCGCGTTTCATGAAGTGCGTCACCTTCGACGGACTCGGTCAGTACCTGTTCTACGACGTGCGCCACGACGAGAAGGGCACGCTGAAGGAGCACCCACTGAACGACGCGCGCTTTGCCGGCTCCACCATCCTGCTCTCGAACGCGAATTTCGGCTGCGGTTCCTCGCGTGAGCACGCCCCGCAGGCACTCGCGAAACACGGCATCAAGGCCGTGGTCGCCGAAAGCTTCGCCGAAATCTTTTTCGGCAATTCGACGACGCTGGCCATGCCGTGTGTGTCGGTGTCACGCGAGGCCGTGCTGGCGCTCGCGGCGGCCATCGAGCAGAACCCGGCACTCGAGCTGACGATCGATCTCGAGAAAAGCACGGTCAGCGCAGGTGAGCTCTCGTTCCCAGCCGCCATCAAACCGGGTGCGCGCGATTCGCTGCTGAAGGGTGAATGGGATCCAATCGGTCAGCTGTTGGACGGCGCCGAGAAGACCAAGTCAGTCGCCGCGAAGCTGCCGTACCTGTCCTTCTGAGCCATCGCGGGAGGCCGTCACTCGGTACTTCGCCTGGAAAAGCGAAGCCGAGTGACGCGCCCGGTTGCGGGTGCTGCCCGCTCGGATAGACTCGCGAGCATGCGTGGCGGTGTGGTTGGGCCGTGCTTTGTGGGGTTACTGTGCTGCTTGAGTTGCGGGCAAGTCGATGACATCGACGATCCCGACCCGGGTGCGCTCGATTGTGCGGAGGGCTGCACGCTCGACGCGCCGTGTGAATTGTCTGCCGAGCGTGCCTGCGAGTTCGCCGAGCCGACGTCATGGGGTCTCTTCGACGTCGAGGTGGGAGAGGTCACCGAGGTTGGTGCGCGCACCGAACTGCTGGCCTTCCCGACGGGCTATGCGGGCAAGGTCGCGCCGGTGCGGCTGAGTGACGGCGTGTTTGATTCCGAGTTTTTGCAGAGCTGGCGGCAGGCGTGGTCGCCGGACGGCGAGATGTTGGTTTTCGACGCCGCCACAGCCTTCTCTTCGAGCTCGCCAGGGTTCGACATGGGAGTGTTTGCGAGCGAGTTCGGGGGCGGGGTGCCCGGACCTGCGCGACGTGTGGAAGGGGTGTCTGGCGCTTTGCTCGGCGGCCTCGAGCTGCAACCTTGGGAGCCACTGTCGCGTGGTTTTTTGGTTCGGGCGCAGACTGAGCTGTACCTGGTCCAGCGCGAAGGCAGCGCACTCGCGGCGTCTTTGGTCGCATCCGACTACTCCGCGCACGCGGTGGTGTGTGCGGGAGCGGAACACTTTGCGTACGCGACGAGTGAAGCGTTCGTGGTGAAGTCCGCCGCGGGGGAGGACGTGTCGCGCATCGAGGGTCGCGTGGACAACGTGAAGTCGTCCGTCGATGCGCAATGGCTGGCGGTGACGACGGTGACCGGCGAGGCGAACGACGAACGCTACGCGGTGGACCTCGTCCCGTGCGGCCCGGGGCAGCGCACGAGGCTGCTCGCCGATCGGGAGTACGCGTCCGTTCAAGGGTTCTCGCAGAATTCTCGTTACCTCGTGCTCGGCCACTTGGAGGGCTACCTGGAGCTCGCCGATCCCAGGGAGTTGCGACTCTTTCCTGAAGGCGTGGGGGAACTCCACGCGTGGTCGCCCGACGATAGTTACGCGTTGCTGACGGCCGCCGACGGGCAGTTACTGGCGTTTTGGCCGGACTCGGAGGAAGCCGTGCCGGTTGGCAGCTTCGGAGTGAATTTCGAGATGCTCGGGCAAAATCTGCTGTTTCGACGCCGTGACGACCGGGCGCAGGTGGTGTCTTTCGAGCTCGTGGATCCGACAACTCCCGGGGCGATACCGCGTGTCTACTCGGCAGCAAGCGGTAGCTATGTTTCGGACATCGACTTGAACGACTCAGGCACGACTCTCGCCTATATCGAGCAAGCCGCCGACGGCGCTGCCGTGGTGATGGTGGATCTGCCGACCGAGCGAGAGCTCGCGCGTTTCGAAATGCACGGCGTGCTCAAGTTGGCCCTGGGGCAGTTCGCGCCCGACGGCAGCGGTCTCGTCGCAGTGGAGAACCAGGCGGACTTTTCGCACGACCCGGGGGAACGCCCCTTCGCCGTGTACTTCCTACGGCCCGGCACCACGCCGAAGCAGAGCACGGCCGCGGTCGTGAGCCAGGGCGGCCGGGCCGGCATTTGGCGCGGTGCGCGGCCGTTCCCGAGCGCCGCTCAGCCGTGAGCGTCGGAACCGGCGGCGCTCCGCTCAAAAGCGCATGCCGAGCGACACGTCGCTGGCGGAGCGGCTGAGCATCATCGGTGGCGGGCTCGCGCTCGGCCACAACCGCAGCACCGCGGCGCCGACCAGCGCCGCGCCGCCGAGCACCGAGAGGCCGACGGCCAGGGTGTCGCGGTCGCGGATCGAGTTCTCGCGCTCGATCAGCGCGTCCAGCTCGGTCGCGTTGACGCTGCGCGGATCGCGGTTGAAGCGCTCGACGAAATCGCGGTTATCGCGCTGCCAGTCCGTGTGAGCGCCGTTGTTGGAGACATACAGGACTGCAGCGACCGTGCCTGCGGCGAGCCCGGCGCCGCCCAGCGCATAAGCTACGGTGTGCCGGACGCTCTCTGCGTGTTGGGCGCTCCGCTCGCGCTCGCTGCGCGAGCGCTCCGGCACGAGTTCGAGGACGCGGCGCTCGCGAGGGGCGAGAGTCAGCTCGGTATGCAGCGGTGCGTAGCCCCGGCCCGCGACCGTAATCGCGTGTTTGCCGTGCGGCACCCGGCCGCTGCGGAACGGCGCGCCGTCGAGGCGGACGCTCGTCCCCGGCGGGTGGCGGATGCGGAGCGCGGCGTGATCCGGCGCCGCGGGGTCGAGCTGGAGCTTGCAGCGAACGCGCACGGCGTTGCCACTTTCGGAGCCAAGCGTCACGCCATGGGACAGGTACCCTGCGCGCCGAAACTCGAAGTGGTGCTGTGCTGGCGACAGACGCAGCACGCGCTGTGGCGACGCCGGCAACACCGCTCCGTCGACGCTCAGCGTGACCCCGGGTACGGGGCATTCGACGTGGAAGTCGGCGAGCTTCTCGCGCGCGAGCTGAAGCTCCACGCGAGTGGCCGCGCCGCCGGCCACGTCGACCGCTCGAATGCCAAGCTCGTGCTGCGGCAGCTTGGCCGTAACCACATGCGGACCTGCATTGACGCGTAGTCCCGCGCTCAGCGGCGCCTTGCCGACGTGGCGTCCGTCGACCGAGACGTCGGCGCCGGGCGGGGTGACAGCCAGGTCCAGCGTGCCGATGCGGCTGCTGTAGTAGCGCACCGCGCTTTCCACGCTCTTTCGCCGGTCCTCCGCGATTTCGGCCCCGCCTTCGCGCAGGTAGCGCTCGAAAGCATCGACGGCGGCGGCCAAGCGGCCCGACGAGGCATACGCCTGCGCCAGATTGTAGAGCACCGAGTAGTTCGGTCGCAGCGTGTACGCACGTTCGAACAGCGTGGCAGCAGTCGCGAAGTCTCCGCGCTGGAAGAGCGTATAGCCACGCTCGAAATTGTCCTTGGCCTCGCTAGTGGCATTGACTTGAGCGAGCGCGTGCGACGGCGCAAGCAACGCTACGGCGACCAACAGGGCAAGGGCTGTCCGGCGTCGGCGGGTTGGCCTGCAGCGTGGGTGAGGCGCGTCACTCAGCATATGGATTTCGCGGGTCCAACGCGGTTGGCGGCGGGCGCGGCGGCGCGATCGCGCTTGCTGACGCAACGGGTAGCGCGCGCGGCGCGCGTGCGCGAGCGCCCTCACGCTGCGAGACGCCGGACGCTGGGGGAGGTGGCATCGAGTTCGACGTGACCAAAGCAGGCGCCGCGCGTGGCGTGACGGATGCGGACGGCTCGTGGGCGAGACTCGATGCTGGCGAAGTCGAGGCGTTCGTGCTGCCGGCAAGCTCGCGTGTGCGCCCCTCCGGAGCCGCGCTGGGCGGAGCTGCGTTCTCGCTGCGCTGGGAGCGCCCGAGCACGAAGCCGAGGCCCGAACTGACGAGCGCTCCGACCGCAGCCGGCGCGATCCACCACGCGCGGCGCGAGTCACTGCGCTTGGCAGCCCGCGGTGTCAGCGCACGCTGCTCCGATCGCAGCGTGCCGTCGGCGCTCGTGGCGTCAGCGGGCAGCTCCGGAATGCGCGCCGCAGAGCCACTCAGGGAAACGAGGCTCCCGCGCGGCCCAGCAAACGGCAGCAGCGCATCCGCGAACTCCGCTGCGCTCGCGAATCGCGCATCGGGGTGCTTCTCGAGCGCGCGGCCCACGAGCTCGGAAAGACCTGGCGGCAGACCCTCGCAGCGGGCGTCCAACGCTTCCGGCGTGGCGGTCATGATCGCGTAGAGCACGCGTTCGGTCGTATCGCCGACGAACGGCGGGGCGCCCGCGATGCACTCGTAGAGGATGACGCCGAGCGCGAACAGGTCGGTGTGCGGTCCGACGCGGTAGTCGGCGCCGATTTGTTCCGGCGCCATGTAGCGCGCAGTCCCGACCAAGGCGCCCGGCTGGGTCGTCACCTCGTCCGTGTGCTTCACCACACCGAAATCCAACAGCTTCACGACGTCTCGCCCGTCGTCGCCGCGCGTCACGAACAAGTTCGCCGGCTTCAGGTCGCGATGCACGAGGCCTGCGGCGTGCGCCGCGCCGAGTCCCCGGCACGCGTCGATCGCCAGGTTCGCGGCGCGTACCGGCGTCAACCGCCCCTGGTCGCGCAGGAGGGCGCGCAGATCCTTGCCTGCGAGCAGCTGCATCACGAAATACGGGGTTCCGTCCGGGAGAGTCCCCGAATCCACGATCGGCACCACGTGTTCGCTGGCCAGGCGGGCGGCGGCGCGTGACTCGCGTTCGAAGCGCTGCAGCATACGTTCGTCCTCTGCCAACTCGCGCCGGAGCAGCTTGAGTGCGAAGCTGCTCCCGAGGCGCTGGTGCTCGACGCGGTAGACGCTGCCCATGCCGCCGGCGCCGATGCGCTCCACGATCCGATAGCGCCCGTCGACGAGCATGCCTGTCGTGATGACCCGCACGTCTTCGCGGCCGTCGCGGGCGGAGTCACCGCCGCCGTTCATTCGCGACGGCTTCCGCGTCCGAGTGATTGAGGCTCGTATTCGGTGCGCGCCGCGAAGCCGTGCGCTTGCGGCACGCCGTGGGCCGTCATTGGCGGGACGGCGCTGGCGCTGCGAGGCTCGGTAGCTCGCCGTGTCGTGTCGTGCGTCACCCTGCTAACCCGTTTGGGTCGGGTACCAGATGTTGCTAGAGCTGTCCACGCGGATACACTCGCGCGCATGCGTCGGGCGTTGGTGTGGAGTTGCTGGCTGCTGGGCGTCTTTGGCGGCGGATGCACCCCCGTTGACGACGACGGGCCTGCCGCCGCGGAGCCGCCGGTGGACTGCGCGCGCGGGTGCACCCTGGATGCGCCGTGTGCGTTGGCGCGGGACAGTGCGTGTGTGTTCGCGGAGCCCTCTTCATGGATGGTGTTCCACGTTCCGGAGAGTGAGGCCGTATTCGGCGACCCCGACTTCAAAACGGAGATTTACGCCTTTCCCGGCAAGCACGCGGGCAAAGTGGAACCCGTGCGCATCAGCGATGGCGCCTACGATGATCGGTTCGTCTTGACCTGGACCCATGCTTGGTCGCCCGACGGCGCCGTGTTCGCTTTCGACGCGGCAACAGCCCATTTCAACGCCGAGCCCGAGTCGGATTCGCGGGTGTTCGTGAGTGAGTTCGGCGCAGGCATGCCGGGCAGCGCGCGTCGTGTGGAAGGGTTGCCGGAGGGAGCGCTGCTGGCGGTGGATGCCTGGGACCCGACTTCGAGTGGCTTCACCGTCATGGCCTGGGAGCCGACGGCCTTCAATTCCTCCACCGCGACGGCTGAGGCGTACTTGGTGCGCCGTGAAGGAAGTGAGCTGACGGCCTCGCTGGTGGCCCTGCGCAGTGAGCAGGTGGATTGGGCTAGGCCGTGTGCCGGAGCGAACCACGTTCTTTACGCGACCGAGGAAGGCGACGTGGTGCTTCGACCGGTCACCGGGGCGGAAGCTACCTTTCGCTGGACTGAGGAGAGCGGCCTCGCTGACGCGTACGCTTCGCACGACGCCGAGTGGGTGGTGGTGTCGAGCATCGAAGATGGGCGCTCGAAGCTCACGCTATTTCCCTGCGGCGAGGGGGCTGGCACGGTCCTGTTGGAAGATCTGGAGCAGCCTGCGTGGGCGTCGCTTTCGCCGAAGTCTCGCTACCTTGCCCTGTTCGCCGGCGACGGCCCGCCCAGCTATCTAGAGCTTCCGGAGCTCGGCACGCCGCGACCCTTTGCGGAAGGCGTGACTGATTTGTACGGGTGGGGACTGGACGAATCCTTCGCGTTGGTCGGGAACGAGGAGGACGATCTGCTGCTGTACTCACCGGAAACCGGCGAGACAGAGCTCGTGCGTGCAGGAACGACGGACTTCGAGCAATCCGGCGATCTGCTTCTCTTCTACGAAACGAACGACGCGGGTGACGACACCGGCTTCGAGATCATTCATCCGCGCGACCCGGACAAGGTGCTCGGCAGGGCTTCCGCGAGCGAAGGAAGCGCTCTTGGGTCCGTGCTCGTGGACGACGCCGGTACGCAGCTCGCTTTCTCCGAAATCTATGACGGCGGGGCCCGCGTCGTCGTGTTGGATCTCGCCACCGGCGGCGAGAAAGCGCGCTTCGAGTTCCGGGGTGCGCTCGTGTTCCACCTCGAATCGTTTGCTGCGGACGGCAGCGGTGTTCTCGTTTCGGTGGATCGGGGCGAAGTGTCGTTGTATTTTCTACCGCTGGAGGGCGAACAAAAGGACGCCATCCTGATCAGTCGGGCGAGTTTTGGAGACGTATTAGGTGCGCGACCCCGGCCGTGAGCTAGCCCTGCAGCTGCTCCTGCCGCTGCTGCTGGCGAGCGCGTGCCGGCACTTCGACGTCTGCGGCGATGGCGTGGTTGCGTGCGGTGGAGCCGTCCAAGCGGCGGCCGGCACCGGAGGCGAGCTGGCAGCGCCGGAATGTGGTGCCCGCTACCAAAGCTGCGACCGCACTCGACTTAATGGCTGCGAGACCGATACCCAGCGCGACGCTAGACACTGCGGCGCATGTGACAGCCACTGCAGCGGGGTGTGCGCCAACTCGCGCTGTGTGCCTTTTTCGATCTTGAGTGCGGACTGGCTGCCGGAGGGTAGCCTGCTCGCCACCAACGAGTTCGTCTACTTCGCGGCCTCGCGGCGGATCTCGGATCGGGTCCTTTTGCAGCGACTCTCGCGCTGGGACAACTCACTCACCACGCTGGCAGAGGGTGGCTTCGACGTGGCGGAAACGCTGGCCCTCAGCCCCAGTCGCCTCTACTTGGTCGACTCACCCGCGCTCCTCAGCTTTCCGATCCACGGTGGAAGCTTCGAAGAGGAAGACGTGGTTGCCCAGGGTGACGTGATGGCGGCGGGCTCCCGCACGGCTGTGGTCTCCTCGGGCAGCGTGCTGCTCCGCGACCGCGAGGGCGGACCGTGGCGTTCCCTGCCAGGTGTCGAGGATCCGGTGCGCTTGGCGGGAACGCGTGATCACCTGACCGTGGCTGAGGTTAGCTACGCGCCGGAGAACGCGTACGTGCCCAGCTACAGGCTGTCCGAGCACGACCTCTCGAGCGGGGAGACCCAAACCCTCGCGTCGGGCTCGGGATTCGTCAGCGGCCTCTACGTCGATGAGGTCGACGAGTTTCCGGCAACCTACTATTTCTCGTTGAAGACGGATGAAGACGCGAGCGACGCTGTGCTCTACGCGCTCGAACCGGGCGCTCCGCCGCTCGCGATCGCGGAGCTGGTCGGCGCCACTCGCTGGGCCCTCGTGAATGGTCTCGCGTCGCCGTTCTCCAGCGGCTACGGGGTGGTGTCCAACTACTGGCGAGGTCTGGAGGCCGGGTTGCGGTTTTCGGTGGCCGGCGAGGACTTTCGTCACGAATGGCAGATGTCCCGGCCGCCGGAAGCGTTTGCCGTTCACGGCTCCGAGCTTTTTTTCATCGACCGCAGCGCGGAGGCCCTGGTGAAGGTCGACATCAACGTCATGATGGTCGCCGTGACCGCCGGCGCCCGGGAATAGAGCCAACTCCAGCTCTGTCGGATCAGCCGCTGGACGACCTCTCACGCCGCCGTGCGGCGTTTCCCCCGAATTTCAGGCCGCGTCGCGGGCGCCGTCGTTCCGAGTGCCCGCCCGCCGCTTCGCGGTCTACTCTTCTTGCCCTTGCTGCTCCGCTCGCTCCGCGCGCTGATTCTGTTCTGGACGATCTTCGCGTCGTACGCCTTCCTCTGGCCGCTCGCGCTGGTGATCGGTCGGGAGCGCGGGGCGCGACTGATGGAGCGTGCGCACCGTAAAAATGCGCGGCGGCTCGCCCGCGGCTTCTCGCGCCTGCGCGGCGTCTTCATCAAAATGGGGCAGGTGCTGAGCGTGACGGGGACGTTCCTGCCGCCAGCCTTCGGTGAGGCGCTGGAAGACTTGCAAGACAAGGTGCCGCCGCGCCCCTTCGACGAAATCGAAGAACGTTTGAGAGAGGCCTTCGGCGACAACGCGCTCGATCGTTTTGCGACTTTCGAACGCGAGCCGATCGCTGCGGCGTCCCTGGCGCAGGTGCACCGTGCCACCAGCCGCTCCGGGCTCGCCATCGCCGTGAAGGTGCTGTACCCCCGCATCGAGCGTTTGATCGCAGCGGACCTACGCGTGCTGCGCTCCGTGCTGCCGGTGATCCGCCTGCTGGTGCCGATTGGGCGTATGGAGCGCATCCTCGACCAGCTGGAAGCGATGTTGGCCCGCGAGACGGACTACGCGCACGAGCGTCAAAATATGGAGCGTTTGCGCGCCATTTTCGCCGATCGCCCGAACGTGGTGATTCCGACCGTGGTCGGCGAGCTCACCAACGCCGGCGTGCTCTCGATGTCCTTCGAGACCGGTGTGAAGATCACCGACTTCGACGGTCAGCGCGAGCTCGGCGTGGATCCGGAGAGCGTCGGAAAATTGCTGGTCGAGTGTTACTTCGAGATGTTGCTGCGGCATCGCGTGTTCCACGCCGATCCGCACCCCGGGAATTTTCTGGTGCGATCGGGCCCCTCGCTCGTGATCCTCGATTTCGGCGCCGTGGAAGAGGTCACGCCGGCCCTGGCCGAGGGCATGAAGCTGGTCGTGATGGGAGCGCTCACCCGCAGTGACGAGCAGATCCTGCGCGGTTTGGAGCACATGGGTTTCGTGGCCGAGGGCGGCGATCGCGAGCTCCTGAAGGGCGTCGGCGGTGAGTACCTGAAGGTGCTTGCGAGCACGAAGATCGACGATTTTTCGCGGCTCGATCGCGAGGCACTCGAGAAGTTGTCGGGCTTTCGCCAAGTGCGCGGACGCCTGCGCCAGATCATGAAGAGCGTCGAGTATCCCGATGGATACTTCTACGTCGAGCGCACGCTGGTGCTGCTGTTCGGGCTTGCCGGCCTGCTGTCTCCGCGTCAGGGCCTGCCCGGCCTGCTGCTGCCGTACGCATCACGCATGCTTGCGACTGGCTTCATGCCGCCCGCGCCCCCGCGCGAGCCGCCCGCGGCGTCCCAGTAGCAGCACGCCTCACGATCACGTCCTCGTGAGACGTTTTGCCTCGTGTTCTCGCTGAAATCGCGCACAACCGCGCTCGTTCTCACCCGATCCACCGCGTGTCTAACTTTGGCCACGTTCTTGCTGAGTGGGGGGCATGAAGAGTCTCCAGCTGCCTCTCGCCGACGTGCGCAAAAATTTCGCCGACGTGATCGCCAGTGCGCGCGCTGGTCAACGCATCCGCCTGACGCGACACGGTAAGACGATTGCTTGGATCATCGGAGAAGCCGACCACGCG
>WUUC01170241.1_pt1 | contig 10022 bp, 9 predicted proteins | sample 6278441 | NCBI WGS metagenome assembly WUUC01 (sample SAMN13675441, study PRJNA597444) | soil metagenome | isolation source: soil | place: USA: Washington | collected 2017-10 | reverse complement strand
TACGGAGCACATCAAGATGGAGCTTGCCGCAACCAAACCTTTGTCGGTTGTGATGGCTGAACGTGTTGCGTACCTGCGCGCGTGGGCCGCGACGAGGACGGTGCCGGCGGAGTGAGGCCTGAGGACGAATTCGAGACTCGGGACTCGAGATTCGAGATTCGAGCATGCTTGCTCTCGGACTGGCTTGAGAAAGCCAAGGCGCTCCGGCACGAGTCTCGAATCCCGAGTCTCCAGTCCCGATCGCAATGCCTCTACTTCTCTTGCAGGATCTTGAGCGTCTGCGCCGCAGTGGCGAGTTCGATTCCCTCTTTTTCGAATGCTTCGAGAATTTCCAGGTTCACGGCCTGCTGCCCATTCGCCAGCGTGTCGAAATTGCCATCGGCCACAAAGTACACGGCTTCGAAGTTGAAGGTTGCTGCGGCAATTTCCTTGAAATAGCAACGCTCGAAACGCAAACCCTTCTGCGATTTGATGGCCGCTTCAACGATGGGCTGAACTCGACGCACTTTGTCGACCGGTGTGTGGTTACTGATCATCAAATTGACCACGCCTCGGCGTTCACCCATCCGTCCAAAATTGCGGACTCGGCTTTTCAGCAAGTCGGTGTTGGAAATAATGATTTGTTCGCCGTCGACGCTGCGCAACCGCGTGCTGCGAATGCCGATCTGCTCTACCTTGCCATTGATGTTGTCGATGTTCAGGCTGTCGCCGACCGAGAAAGGTTTGTCGAACGTAATCGACAGTGAAGCCAGCAGATCGCCCAATACAGTTTGCACCGCAAGTGCGATCGCAATACCGCCGATACCAAGGCCGGCTACGAGTGTTGTGATGTTGACGCCGAGGTTGTCGAGCGCCAGCAACACAACGATGGTCCAAATGACCGCGTGCAAAATGAATCCAATGATGCCCAGCGAGCTGACGAAACCTGCATCGACTCGACCTTGCGCGCTGCGCTTCCGTTCCAGAAAATACGTCACGACGGTGACGGCCCAGAGGCCGATCTGGAACCATAGGCCTACTTGGATGAGGAAATCCAACGCACGCTCGACCTTGGGCGAAAAGTCGAGTACCCGCATTGCGAGATTCACTGCGACGACGAGAATGAAAATGCGGCTGGTGCGAGGGATGAGCCGCAGCAACACCTGCACGACGACTAATTCACTGGCGTGCGGATGGCGCTTGGCGATTCGAAGTAAATAACTCTTCAGCAGCGGCAAGACTGTGAACGTCACCAGGAAGGCGAGAACGCCTAAACCCCAGTTGGCGGCCGAATTCCCGAAGAACTTGGTGTTAAGAATTTCTTGAATCGATTCCATGACAGAACGGTATCACAGTCCGAGTACGCGAATCGCGCATGAAACTGGTGACAGCCGGTTGCCGCTCTGTCTCGTTAACCTAGTTCGCGGCGCCCGATTTCCGCTCGGCGATTCGCGTCAATGCGAACGCTACGATCAACGTGCCGACAGCCAACGACATCACCCAAACCAATGCCGCCATGCCTGGATGATCTGCGATCAAGCACAGGCAAAGCGATGCGAGAAGCGAGAGGGCGCCGCCGATTCGCAATGCTCGCTTCCTTCCTTCAGTCGGCGATTGTCCGCCACGAACCTGCTGCCAGTGAGTATCCAGCGTGAGCGCAAAACACGCCATTCCGAGCGCCGATGCGCCAACCGCCAAGACCAGCAATAGCGCCTGGACAATCCACTCAGACATTGTGAATCGCTCCGTTCACCGAACTGGCTGCGTTCGAAGGAACGCGCGCCGCCACGGCGTCCATTGCCTCATCTGCATCGGCTTTCCGAGCTGCTTCGCTCTTCGCTGCTTCCTTGCGACCGAGCTTTCTGGCTGCGAGAAAGGCAATGACTGCCACGACCAGCATCGATAGATCCAAGCCTGCAACGGGCCAGTATGGTTCGGCGAGCGTCTTCGCCAAATGATCGCCCGTCGTGATCCAATTCAGGAGCACGGCGGCGACGGCCAAGATGCTGATCCCCCAGCACTGCTCGCGCCATGACGGCGCCATGCGAGCCTGCTGCACGGGTTGGCTGCGAATGAACGCATGGACGGCTGACGCCAGCCATGCGATCCAGAATGAAAGCTCCTCCCACTCGCCGCGCTGCGGCAGATCCACCGGCAGCACTCGATTGACGATGAGAATGGACAGCGCAGCAATCACGACGCCGGTAACGGTGGAGACCGCCAATGCATCGACAACCCGCGCCCCACCGACTCCCGTTTGTGCATGCTGTCGCTTGCGCTTCTCGACGAAGAAGATGAATCCGGTTGCGATGCAGACGCAGCCGGCCAAACCACCGAAGACATACAGCCAACGCAACAACCAATGGCGGAAATGTTGCAGATGCAGACCTGTCAGGAACTCATTGATGCCGCCGACTGCCGTCGGAACTGGATCTTCTCGAATCACCGCACCGGTGCTGGCGTTGAAGTGGACGCCCTGCCCGACCAGCGCCACGCGATCGCTGCCGGCGCGATACAAACTGACCGTGCCGTTCTGGTCGCCGACGTGATTGAAGAAAAAAGAGCCGACATCACCAGGCATATTGCGAGCTTCCCACCGCCGCTTTGCCTCCAGCACCATCGCATCGATCGACGCGATACCGGCAGGGATGCCTGCCGGCTCGTGAGGCAGCCCTGTCTTCTGCGACTCGCTGATTTCATGCGCTTCGGCCATCGGCTTTAGCATCGTCTCGCCAACCGGCAAGTAGATGTCGGCAAAGATCACGAGACCCGTGAGCGCGAAGAAGAAGTGGAATGGCAGCGCTGCAACGCCCGTGAGATTGTGCAGATCGAGCGCACTGCGCTGGGTCTGCTTGGCGGGGCGGAATGTGAAGAACTCGCGAAAAATCTTGCGGTGAATAACAACGCCGCTCACCAACGCCAGCAGCATCGCCATTGCGGCCATACCGACAATCCAGTAGCCGATATCCAGCCATTCCCAGTGCAGGCTGTAGTGCAGCGGATAGAAGAACTCGCTGCCGATATTGAGCCCGTCTGCAGAAAGGTGTTCGCCGGTCCGGGGATCGATGGTGACGTGTCCGTGAACGTGATCTTCAGGATCGTCAGGATTATTTGGCACGGCGTATTCGGCAAACAGCGTGAGCACGGGATCGCGATGGGTTGTGTAGGCGCTCCAGTTCTTGAGCCGTAAATCCTTCGGCAGTTCGCCGACGGCCCGCTCGCGAGCCAATTCCAGTTCATCTTCGTCGGGCGTGATGGATTCGAAGATCGGCTTCAGTACGTTATCGAAAGAAGGCATCGCTTGCGCTTCGAATCTAGACTGCGGAATCGCCCAGCGGTCGATCTCGCGATCGAACACCGACAGTGCGCCGAAGAAGAAGCACACCATGAGCACGAACCCGAGCACGAGTCCGAACCAAGTATGCAACCAAGTCATCGATAGTCGAAAGCTAGCAAACATGCGGCCTCTCAATGCATCGTGCGGCTCAAAACCCATGCACTAAGCGTCATGACGATGCCCGCACCGCCGAGCACAGCCCACACCTTCCAGACACTGCGGGCCGCGAAAGCCCACAACATGGCGCCGCCGAATACCAGAAAGGCGAGCAAATAGAGAAGGATCTTGGCTTCTTGATAAGACTGTTCGGCTGCCACGAAGCCCGCGATGCCAAGCGTGACGAATCCCCAAGTGAATAGATAGCCGCCAAACACGGCGGCGCCGAGGCGGGCGAGGATTTGGCGGGTGGGCACGGACATTTGCATGGTGGATGACTATGAATTCAGATTCGTCAAATCGACGGCGCGTTCCGGTGGCGGCGCAGCCTGACCCGTGCCGACATACTCTCCCAGCCGCGCCAAGATGCCGGAAGTTCGTTCCGATCCTTCCTCACGCATCATCCGTGCGACAGCTAGATTCAAAAGCGCGTTCGCAATGTACTGCCGATGCGGTTCGGGCACGCTGTGCAGCGCGCCGGTAATCTTTCCCATGACCTCTTGCATTCGAGTCACTTGCACGTCGCATTCATCGCCAATGACTCGCGTCAAGCAGGTCGGAGCATTGTTTAAATACATGTCGCGTTCCTCACATATCGATTGGACGTCGCAATTCACATTTCAATCAAGTAAGAGTGGCTGCCTTCGCGGCGATGGGGGATCGCCGCAAGCTTCGGTGGCTGAGGGGGACTTGAATAGTGGTCATTACCAACTCACACGCAGACTGAGGGAGCCGTTAATGCCTTCGCCCAGGGTATTGAGTTCCCAGTACTTCTCGTTGAAGAGGTTATTGATACTTCCCGTCAACGAGACATTGCGGCCTGACACCACGGTCTCGTACTGGAAGCCAACGTTCGCCAGTGTGCGATCGGGAATCAACACTCGGTTCGCGTCTTCGTAATACTGGTCGCCGTAATAGCGCACGACGCCATGCACGCTCAGGCCAGTGATGTCGGGTATTTGGTATTCAAGATTTGCGACGGCCTGCCATTTGGCGGCGCCGGCAGGTGTCTTGCCTTCGTTGGCTTCGAGTTCAGGCGCCAAGTCTTCGAGACTAGCGTCGATATAGGTGGCGCCAAGGCCAGCGCTTAGATTCTCCGTGACTTGGTAGTCTCCCATCGCCTCCAGCCCCTGATACAACGTCAGTCCGTCCTGCACCAGGTAAAGCAATCCACCCCGCAATACGTCGATCTGCGCCGCCCGCTCGACACGAAATGCGGCGGTCGTGAACGTTAAGCGCTCCACACCGTACTTCACCCCGATTTCGTACTGCTTACTAACGGTGGCATCGAGCACTTCGCCACGGTTTTCATACTCTAAGCCGTTCGATTCCTCGGGCACACGGCCGCCTGCTTCCAACGCCTCGACATAGCTCGCATAAATCGACGCATGTGCCCATGGCTTATAGATGACCGCGGCGGTGGGCGTCAGCTCGTCGGTTTCGTAGCCACCATGAATCTCTTCGTAGTCGGTAAACCGGGCGCCGACAATTCCTTGCCAGTGATCGCCGAAGCGCAAAGTGTCGCTGGCGAAGAGCGAGCGTTGCCGCTCATCGTACGCGACGGGCAGGAGCGTGAAGTCCGCTGCTCGCGAAGTTAGGAACGTTTGACGTTGATATAAGTTGCCCACGAAGTCCGGCTCGAAGTAGAACTCGCTGGCCCACCGATCCGTCTTGCGCTGGTACGCAGCGCCAAAGGCTAGTTCGTGCTTAATCGGGCCGGTTGCGAAACTCCCCTGCACCAGTGCCTGCGAGAAATAGTTTTGCAACAGCCCGGCAAAGTTGTAGACGAAGCCTTGATAGTCGCCGGCGCGATTGAGAATGTTGGCGAACATCTTGTTCGAGATATGTTCCTTGCGGCTGTGGCCAGCCGAGACATCGAGCATCCATTCATCGGCAATCGCCCACTTGATGCCAGTGGAACTCAGCAGTGTTTCGGTTTTGTAGTAGGAATTGTCAATCGAGAGATTTCGGTAGTCGTACGTCGGTTCGGGCAGATCGCCGCCTTCATACGCATTCCAGTAGAAATAGAGTGGCTCATGAGTGAACTTACTGTCTTCCTGCATGACATTGACGTACCACAGCAAGCTATCGGTCGGTTTGAAGTCCAGCGCCAACGATGCGAAATTCCGATTCACGCCTGCGCCGGTATACGCATCGCCGGTCTCGCCTGAGACGTTGATCCGGTAGCCAAGCCGTTGCTCGCTTCCCAGTCGCCCGCCGAGATCCAAGTGCGCCAGGAGTTGGCTATCGGTTCGGTAGGCTAACGTCGTCGACATCAGTGTTTCATCCGTAGGCCGTTTGGTCTTGTAGCTAATGACTCCGCCCGGCAGGCCGAAGCCATACATAAAGCCCGTTAGGCCCTTCAGCGCTTCGACACTTTCGACGGCTTCGAGCGGCAACTCGCCACCCCATTCGAGCACCATCGGCACACCATCAATGTAAAAGTTTCGAACCCCGAGCCCACGAATCTGCGGACCCCACCAATTGGTCATACCGTTGACCGACGACGAGAACACGGAGGGATCCAGAACGAAGATTTGGCCGACCGTAGTGGCTTGGCGCTTATAAATGTCGTCGGCCTCGACAACGGTGATCGAGAACGGCGTATCCAATATCGACTTTTCGCCGAGCGCGCCGCTTTGAGTCCGCACCTCGATCGTGCCGCTATCCGAATCCGTCGCTTTGATGACGCGGAGGGTTTGGACGCTTTCTCGCTCGGTTGATTGCGACCACGCGCTTGCAGTCGACAAGACAGCGCACAAAATTGTCCCGCGACCAAATAGAGAGAGCGCACTGGTTTTTCGCGCCGCATGCGGACGCTGATTTTCTTGGCAAGCCACTTCAGTCTCCAATCGTTATTGTTTGGGAGGCTGGCTGCCGTGCGCATTGATGCGCGCTTCGGTGGCTGGCACAGAGCGAACCTAGGTTCGCAGAATGTCATCGACAAATTGCCGCTTGAGCCAGAGACGTTTATTCGCTGGCCGCACGCACTTTGAATTTCAGGTTTGCACCTTCCGTTGAAAAAAGCGTCGGTACGACAACGCAAAGCCTGTGTACACCAGGAAGAGTGAAGCGGCTGTTGCTAGCGTCGCGATGATCTTGCCGACGAATCCGAACGCTTCGCCGGTGTGCAGAAAGCGAAGCCACACGCGAGCTCGCGTGCCGGGCGAACGATCCTCGAACGCTACCTTTGACAAGATGTCGCCGCGGTACGGATCGATCGCGAGTTGAATGCGGCCTCGGGTCTGGAACGCTGCAGGCTCAAACACGACGACGTTCACGGGCGGAACTGCATTCGCGTCCTTAGAGGGTGGAGCACGATCGAAGCCGATCGACTCATAGTCGGGAAACTCAGTGCGCACACGTGCGAGTACTTCGTCGCGCGATAGCCTGGCTTGATTCTCCATCGGTGGCGATACCGTCATCGCAGGACCAGCAAGCATACCCGGACCCCGCGACTGCGGCGCTTCCTCCCCCGCCAAACGAAAAACCAACCGGTGTGCCCATGCGAACGACATGACGACTCCGGAAGCGACGATGACGATCAGCACAATCGCGCTCCATGCTCCAAACACATTGTGCCAATTGAAATCGCGCGCTCTACCCTTCAGTCGCCCAACGAACCACACCGCCGGCCGCCATGCCCGCGGACTCCAGCTTCTAGGCCACCACATGTAGATGCCCGTGATGCAGAGGAACAAGAACGCGAAGTTCGCGACGCCGTTGATCAGCTTACCGGTCGCCTGCCCTTTGCCCTCCATTCCTAACCAGCGGTGCCAATCCTCGAACGCGTGCAAGATGTCATGCGCCTTCTTCGATAGCGGCTCACTCACCGCACCGGTGTATTGATTGACGTAAATTGATCCGGCGCGACCCGCACGATACTCATAAGCCTGATCGAGTTCTCTCGGTATGACGATATTCGTCGTCTTAAAGTCCGGCCGCTGAGCAGCGACCTTCGTATCGATTTGATCGAGCGTCAGCGGCAAGGCGTTGGCAGGAACGCTGATAGTTCGTACATCCCGATCCAACGAACGGAGAATTTCGGCTTCGAATGCAATTGCGATTCCAGTGACCGACATGATGGCGACAAGAATGCCGGCGACCAGGCCGGAACCCAAATGCAGCCAGAATATCGTCCTGCGCACTGTCATCTCAGGAACCAATCGGCGCGAGAAACTGTGTGCAGGCTTTAAATGCAACCATTGCACTCAGTAAGGACGATCCGCGCGCAGCCATCGCCGGCAACGGTTCCTTCAGCCATCGTTGCCGCGGGGACGCCGTGTACCAGAGTACGACAGCGAGCGTGGCAGCAAGTAGAGCAAGCAGCGCCATTTACTTCGTCAGGATGAGCTTGTTGGCGCGGGTAAGCCGCAGACGATAGTGCATGCCGGCGTGCTCGATAATGATCTCCCGATCCTTGCCGAACAAATCCTCTGATCGAAGGCATGGCAATTCGGGGCCGAGCGGTTGCGAGGTTAGCGAGACTCCGGTCGGCAACTTAAGTGTCGGCGTATTCATGGCAATCTGACCTTCGTAGGAATTCATTTCAATGCTCCCATCGCTCGCAGTGCCTCGCCGATCGCTTTGTCGTCGGCCTCGGTAGTGGTGGAACCTTTGGTCTCGATCTCATCCGCATGGGCGAACAGCGGCATGAACAAGCCGAGCTTGTCGACCGGACCTTTCAAAGTAATCGTGCCTTGCGAAGCAAAAGCGCCTGCCCAACGGTCGCGAACGCGATCCCAAAATTGTTTTGTTGCGTTGTAATATTTATCGGCCGCTGCAAAGTCGGCATCGCGCAAACGTTCGTATCGAGCCACGCCGTATTCGCGAGCGGCGTACGGACGTTCGGCATTAATGGCGCGATCCGCAGTCAGTACGGTCTTGAGGTTGTTCTCCTCTTGAATCCAACCCGTCGCATTGATCGTGTGTCGATTGGTGCCCGTTAACACTTGATAGTCATCACGCGTGCTCCATTCGCGGCGCGGCAAGGGCCGCCAGGTTTCACCGCTAAGCCACGAAGAAAAGCTGGCGGAATGCTGCCAACGACCGAGGCTTGCATAGCGAGGAGATTCGTCGACTTGATAGACCGATTGCATCCACAGACCTTTGGTCTCGGCTGCGGATGCTTTGCGACGGATCCAACGGTCGCGGCCTTTGTATTCGACAATGTGCGATGGCTCGTATTGCCAATCGTGTCGCCAGTGCTTGGTCACCATCGGCTCGCTGATGGAACCGTCCTGCTGCACAACCCGCATTTCAAGAATGTGTACGAGGCTGATCAGCTTGCCGTTGTCGCTATCGACGTAAACCTTTTCTGTGCCCCAACTTTGGTAGGGAGCATTGAGCTTCGCCTGCGCGTCAAATGGCGTGATCTCGAGAAAGTCGAAGGTCGTGCGAAACGTGCCGGCCATCGCGAGGATCGCGCGTCGATCGCGCTCGAACGTCGTAAGATTCGCCGCTTGCAGCGCTTTCCAAGCCCCCGAAGGATCCTTATCTAGCTGCAGCGGCGCACCTTTCGTCGTGCCGCCGCGCGGCTTCAATGCGTCGCCATCCAGCGGCCAAGAAAACGTATAGCGCTGGGCGCTCGATGCCGACTTGCCCGCATATTCATCGGCTGCATTCGCATTGCCGAACAACATCAGCGCCGCCAGCGCGGCGAGAGTCTTCTCCGAGATATTGCTCAACATAGAAGTCTCCAGGTTCGTGCCTTCATGCTGACTAGCCATCGAAGCAGCAAGTGACCAAAAGTGCCGAGAGTTGCTCAACCCGAGTCGGGCACCGCGTTCGCTGGCAGCGGCGAGTCGCCGAGTGACATTGCGAGCTGCTTGCTGCGACGGCGCTTCAAATAGAGCATCCATCCCGTGATCGCGAACACCGGCATCGCCAGGCTCGCAATCATTACAACCAATTTGCCAATGACGCCGAAGTAGCTGCCGGAGTGCAGCGGCATCATGCTGCCGGCGATAAAGTTGCCGGCGCTGCGCTCGGCGAAAACGTCGTGCTTGATGATCGCGCCGGTCACTGGATGCACGCTCAAGCGATCGGTCGCCCGCTCATGCTGGGCGCCCGGTCGCAGATAGCGGAACTCGGCGGCTTGTTGTGAGTTCGACGGAAAATTCAACGTCGCGCTCTCGTAACCGCCGCCGGATTTTTCGAAGGTTGCCCACATGCGAGCAACATCGGGTTTCCCTTCGAATGGCGTGTCCAGCTTCGGCGCCTCGCGACTGACCGGCGGCGCGTTTAGGACAGAGAGCATGGCTTGGCGATACCAGTCGTAGCCGAAGTAGAGTCCGGAGAGACTGACAACGACGTAGATCGGCATCATCCAGGTCCCCACCACCGAGTGCAGGTTCCAAAGAAAAGCACGGCCTTTGAGCTGCGTGTGAACCTTGAACCAAGTAGCTGCCTTGAGTGCGCCACTGCGAGGCCAGCGCAGGTACAAGCCGGAGATGGATAGCAGAATCAGCGCGATAGTCGAAATCGTGACGAGCGCGCGTCCTGTGGGACCCGCGACCATGCCGCGGTGCGTACGCTCCAGCACCTGCAA
>WUUC01146450.1_pt1 | contig 10022 bp, 8 predicted proteins | sample 6278441 | NCBI WGS metagenome assembly WUUC01 (sample SAMN13675441, study PRJNA597444) | soil metagenome | isolation source: soil | place: USA: Washington | collected 2017-10 | reverse complement strand
CCCAGATTGAGCATGTAATTGCTCAGCCGCGTGGGACTCGTCATGCGCAGCATTATGACGGCCCAGGTCAGGGCCGCCGACCCGCCGCCGATGAACACCGCATCCGGACCTGCGACGTTCAACAGTACGCCGCCCAAGGCGCCACCGGTGAAAACGCCGAGAAACTGGCTGCTGGAATAAACCCCCATCGACGTGCCCCGGAGCCCCGGCGGACTGAGCTTAGAGGCCAGCGAAGGCAGCACGGACTCGAGCAAGTTGAAGGCCGAGAACAGCAACAGCATGGACGCCGCCATGGTTGTCAGGCTGGCAGCGCTGAATACCAGGGAGAATTCGGCGGCGGCCATGCACAGAATCGCACCCAGCAATATCGTTTTGATGTGACCGCGCCGCTCCCCGAGGATCAGAAAAGGCAGCATGATGAGAAAGGATCCTAGCAGGACCCCCAGGTACATCAACCAATGCCATTGCTCGGGCAGGCTGGCGCCGTCGCGGAGCTGGCTGGGGATCACGGTGAAGTTGGCGGTCATCACCATGTGCAGCAGGAATATGCTGAGATCGAGTCTGAGCAAGGCCCGATCTTTCAGGACCCTGCCCAACGCGGAGGTGACAACCTCGGTGTCGCGCTGAAAGCGTAGCCGCTCCGGACGCGGCACCACGCCGATCACGAGCAGTATCGCCAGCGCAGCGAGCGCGGCGGTGGACCAGAAGATGCCGGGGACGCCTATCCACTGCTCTAGGAGCGGTCCCACCACGAGCGCCACTGCGAAGGACAGGCCAATGCTGAAGCCGAGCGCGGCCATGACCTTGGTCCGCGCCTCTTCGCGCGAGAGATCCGCGGCAAGCGCCATCACCGTTGCGGCTATGGCCCCTGACCCTTGTAGCGCCCGACCCGCGATGACCCCGTAGATGGAGTCGGCCAGCGCCGCCAGCACGCTGCCGGCCGCGAACGTGATCAAACCACCGATGATGACTGGCTTGCGACCCACGCGATCCGACAACATGCCCAGCGGGATCTGCAACAGCGCTTGCGTGAGCCCATAGACCCCAATGGCGAGCCCCATCAAGAACGGTGTCGCATACTCGAGCTCGCCCGCATACAGCGCGAACACCGGCAATATCATGAATAGGCCGAGCATGCGCACCGCGTAGACGAGGCCCAGGGAGACCGTCGCGCGGCGCTCGCGGCCGGACAATTGGCTGGAGGTTGCGGCTGTCACGTCTGCTCGCTAATGCTGGCGCCTACGGGCCGTAGAGGCATGGTCCGACATAAGCCGCAAGCGGGCTTGTAATACTCAGGTAGGGCTCCCATCTCTAGTGCGGTTGTGTTTTGCTTGCCAAAGGACGGGCAGAGTATATTGGCAAATTCGCCCGTTAGATATCACACCCATGCACAGCATCCGGATCCGCGGCGCGCGCACCCACAATTTACGCAATATCGATCTCGATCTGCCGCGCGACAAGCTCATCGTCATTACGGGCTTATCGGGTTCCGGCAAGTCATCGCTGGCCTTCGACACCCTCTTTGCGGAAGGCCAGCGGCGCTACGTCGAATCCCTGTCCGCCTACGCGCGGCAGTTCCTGGCAATGATGGAAAAGCCGGACGTGGACAGCGTCGACGGCCTGTCACCGGCGATCTCGATCGAACAGCGCACAACCTCGCACAATCCGCGCTCCACGGTCGGCACCATCACCGAGATCTATGACTATCTGCGGCTCCTATTCGCCCGCGCCGGACAACCGCGCTGTCCCGTGCACAAAACGGATCTAGATGCCCAAACCATCAGCCAGATGGTCGACCAGGTGCTTTCCCTGCCGGAGGGCACCCGTCTGTTGCTGCTGGCGCCGGTAGTCCAGAATCGCAAGGGCGAACACGTGCAGCTATTACAGGAACTGCGATCGCAGGGGTTCATACGGGCACGGATCGACGGACAGTTGATAGAGCTGGACGCCATGCCTCAACTGGATCTGCGCCGCAACCATAGCATAGAGGTCGTCGTCGACCGGCTGAAGGTGCGGGATGGGCTGCAATTGCGGCTGGCGGAGTCGTTCGAAACGGCCCTGAAGCTCGCCGACGGGAGCGCGAAGATCGCCTTCATGGACGCGCCCGATCAGCCTGATCTGGTGTTCTCCTCCAAGTTCGCCTGCCCCTTGTGTGGCTATTCGGTGAGCGAGCTGGAGCCCAGGCTTTTTTCGTTCAACAATCCCGTTGGCGCCTGCCCCGATTGCGATGGCTTAGGTGTCCGTCAGTTCTTCGACGTGGCAAAGATCGTCTCGAACCCGAGCTTGAGTCTGGCTGGTGGCGCGGTACGCGGCTGGGATCGACGCAATCCCTATTACTTCCAGCTCATCCGATCCCTCGCCGAACACTACGGCTTCGATATCGACGCGCCATTCGATTCACTGCCCGATGAGGTGAAACAGGTCATTCTGCATGGCAGCGCCCGCGAGCGGATCCGCTTCCATTATCAGGATGACTCTGGACGCACCACGACGCGCACGCACGCCTTCGAGGGCGTCGTGCCGAACATGCAGCGCCGTTATCGCGAGACCGACTCCGATGCGGTGCGCGAGGAACTCGCCAAGTACTTGGCTACTCAGCCGTGTCCCGAATGCGAAGGCATGCGGCTCAACGTCGCGGCCCGCAACGTGTTCATCGACGACCGGAGCTTGCCCGCCATCACGGCGCTGCCGGTCGGCGAGACGCGCGAGTTCTTCGGCAAGCTCAAGCTGGCCGGTCGAAGAGGCGAGATTGCGAAGAAGATCGTCAGGGAGGTCGAGCAGCGGCTGAACTTTCTCGTGAACGTCGGCCTGGACTATCTCACGTTGGATCGCAGCGCGGAGACGCTGTCTGGCGGCGAGGCGCAGCGCATTCGCCTGGCAAGCCAGATCGGGGCCGGCCTGGTGGGTGTGATGTACATCCTCGACGAGCCCTCAATCGGGCTGCATCAGCGGGATAATCAGCGTCTGCTCGATACCCTCACCTACCTGCGAGACCTGGGTAACACCGTGATCGTCGTAGAGCACGACGAGGAGGCCATTCGCAGCGCCGACTTTGTCGTGGACATGGGCCCGGGCGCCGGCCGCCACGGCGGTCGCGTGGTCGCACAGGGCACGCCGGACGAGATCGCCGGCAATGCCGCGTCGCTTACGGGGCAGTATCTCTCCGGCAAGCGCGAGATCGAGATCCCGCGGATGCGCACGCCACTCGACCCTAAGCGCGTGCTCAGGCTGCGGGGTGCCTGCGGAAACAATCTGCGCGACGTGGACGTGGGGATACCCATAGGTCTCTACACCTGCGTAACCGGCGTCTCCGGCTCCGGCAAATCGACCCTGGTCAACGACACCCTGTTTCGCCATCTGGCGCGCGAACTCAACCGCGCCGCGCTGGATCCGGCGCCTTGCGGGGCGATCGAGGGCCTCGAGCACATCGATAAGGTGGTCGATATTGACCAGAGCCCGATCGGACGCACGCCGCGCTCGAATCCGGCGACCTACACGGGCCTATTCACGCCGATTCGCGAACTGTTCGCCGGCACGCAGGAGGCCCGCTCGCGTGGCTACACGCCGGGGCGCTTCAGCTTCAATGTCAAAGGAGGTCGCTGCGAGGCCTGTCAGGGCGGCGGTCTGATCAAGGTCGAGATGCACTTCCTGCCGGATATCTACGTGCCGTGCGACGTGTGCAAGGGCAGGCGATATAACCGCGAGACCCTGGACGTCCACTACAAGGGCAAGAACATCTACGACGTCCTGGAGATGACCGTAGAGGAGGCCCTGGACTTCTTCAAGGCCGTACCCGCGATACGCCGCAAGCTGGAGACGCTCATGGACGTGGGGCTGTCCTACATCACGCTCGGCCAGAATGCGACCACGCTCTCGGGCGGCGAGGCGCAGCGGGTCAAGCTTTCGCGCGAGCTCTCCAAACGCGACACCGGCAGCACGTTCTACATCCTGGACGAACCGACCACCGGACTGCACTTCCACGACGTGGAGCAGCTGCTCAGGGTGCTGCACCGCCTGCGCGACCATGGCAACACCATCGTGGTGATCGAGCATAACCTCGACGTGATCAAGACTGCGGACTGGATCATCGACATGGGCCCGGAGGGCGGCCACCGCGGTGGCGAGGTGGTAGCGGTCGGCACGCCGGAGTCGATCGCGGCGGTCGAAGGCTCGTACACCGGTCAGTACCTGCGCCGGGTACTGAAGACCGCGCCGCGTGCACAAGCGCGGCGTAAGGCATAGATACTTGGAGGATTGGACGACCCTGGGTGGCCGCAGCGATTCCGCGCCAATCTGGTCAGGTATCCTCTGATTAGGCGCTTAATCGAGCCGCACAATGTGGTCTCCGATCCGCAGACCCAAAGTCGCGGCCGCACTCCCCTCCCTCAAAGCAATTTCAACCAGACCGTTCGCGTTTTCGTACCAGAACGGCTCATGCGGGCGGGCTTCGCTGAAAGTGCGAGCGTAAAGCAGCACGTGCCGTCTCACTTGCAACCGCGCGCGCTTGTTCAGTGCGCGCGCACGTATGCCGGTCATCGCGTTGCCGTAATGATCGACATAGATGACCTCAAACAACTCGTCGAGGCAGTCGGAGTCAGTGCGATCGCACAGCAATGCAGTATCGAGCGGGTGCCATCCAGTGGCGAGCTGAGCCGCGACCGGCGCGAACAGGTCGCGACCGTGAAAGCTAGCGGATAGCCGGGGTGGAACAAAGGTGATTTCCCAATGCACGACTTGCTGCGCGCGCTTGGCGACCACGTCCAGCAAGCCGTTGTCCGGGCCCACAAACCAGCGATCATCGGCGCGCACGATGAGCGGCAGCCGGCTTGAACCTACGCCTGGATCCACTACGCACAGGAAGACACTCTCCTTTGGGAATTCGTCGATACAGGCGGCCAACAGATAAGCCGCGGCGCGCGGCTTGAACGCCGGCGCGTCGGAGAGAAGATTAATGACTGGGATATCCGGCGCTGCAAGCACGAGCCGCGCCTGCACCTGGCCGAGGTAGGGCCCGTTAACTCCGAAGTCCGTAAAGAGGACGATCAAAGCGGGCGGAAGGTCGGGGTGAAATGAGCCCCGATCGAGACCCGTATGCGATCGCCGCCTCAGCTATTCCTGAGGCTGCGGCCGATCCACCATCTCCACGTAGGCCATGGCGGCGTTATCCCCGCGCCGGAACCCATACTTGAGGATACGCAAGTAACCGCCCGGTCGGGCGCGATAGCGCGGACCCAATTCCGAGAACAGCTTGCCGACGATCTCCTTGTCGCGCAGCCTGGCGAAGGCCAGCCGCCGCCTGGCTACGCTATCCTCCTTGGCAAGCGTGATCAGAGGCTCGGCGACGCGCCGCAACTCCTTGGCCTTGGCCAAGGTCGTTACGATCGCTTCGTGCCGGAACAGGGAAGAGGCCATATTCGAGCTCATGGCCTTGCGGTGGCTGCTGTTCCTGCTGAGCTGTCTGCCGGAGTTGCGATGACGCATGAGGTACTCCTATGATCGTCGATCAGGCGGTGGTCGCCTTCTTGTCTTTCTCGGGACGCAGACCCGGCGGCGGCCAGTTCTCAAGCCGCATGCCCAAGGACAATCCGTGGGATCCCAGTACATCCTTGATCTCTGTCAGCGACTTCTTTCCCAGGTTCGGGGTCTTGAGCAACTCCACCTCTGTGCGCTGAATCAAGTCACCGATGTAGTGGATGTTCTCTGCCTTGAGACAGTTGGCGGACCGAACGGTAAGCTCAAGATCATCGACTGGCCGCAATAGGATCGGATCGAGCTCAGTTTCGCCGCGGGTCTGTACGCTCTGCTCGTCGCCCTTGAGATCGACGAACACGGAGAGCTGCCCCTGCAGGATGTTCGCGGCCCGCCGGATGGTGTCTTCCGGATCGACCGTGCCATCGGTCTCGAGCTCGATGATGAGCTTGTCAAGATCGGTCCGCTGCTCCACGCGCGCGCTTTCGACCGTATACGCGACCCGATGCACCGGGCTAAAGCTCGCATCGAGCAACAGGCTGCCGAGCGGGCGATCCTCTTCCGAGCGACGCAGCGACGCGGGTTGATACCCGCGGCCTCTGGCGACCTTGAGCGTCATGCTGAGCTCGGCGCCCTTGGTCAGGTGCGCGATCACGTGCTCGGGATTCACGATCTCCACGTCGTGGGTGACACTGATGTCGCCGGCCGTGACGACGCCCGGCCCCTGCTTGCGCAGGGTCAGACTGGCCTCGTCCTTACCGTGCATGCGAATCGCCAGGCCCTTGAGGTTCAGGAGTATATCTATCACATCTTCCTGCACGCCCTCGATGGTGGTGTATTCATGGAGGACGCCCTCGATCGACGCCTCGACCACGGCGCACCCGGGTATGGAAGACAAGAGGATCCGCCGCAGGGCGTTGCCCAGCGTATGCCCGAAACCGCGCTCAAGCGGTTCGAGCACGACCTTTGCGTTTCTCGGGCCCGTTGCCTGGACATCGACAAACCTGGGCCGCAGCAATTCATCGACCTTCGCTGCCATAAGGATGGAACTACCTCGCTTGATTACTTCGAGTAAAGCTCAACGACGAGCGACTCGTTAATGTCGGGCGGTAGGTCGGAGCGGTCAGGCGTTGCCTTGAATACACCTTCCATCTTCTTGGTGTCGACCTGGACCCACTCGGGCATGCCATACTGCTCGGCCACGTTGAGTGCGTCCTGAATGCGAAGCTGCTTCTTCGACCTTTCCCGTACGGCCACCACGTCCCCGGCTTTGATCGAATAGGACGGCACGTTCACGACCTGCCCGTTCACCATCAAGGCCTTGTGGCTCACGAGCTGTCGCGCCTCCGCGCGGGTCGCCGCGAACCCCATGCGATACGCGACATTGTCCAAGCGGCATTCCAGCATCTGCAGCAGTCGCTCGCCCGTCGAGCCCTTTGACCGCGACGCCTTCTCGTAGTAGTTGCGGAACTGGCGCTCGAGAAGACCGTAGATGCGACGCAGCTTCTGCTTCTCGCGCAGCTGCACGCCGTAGTCGGACAGCCGCGTACGCCGATCGCCATGCTGGCCAGGCACCTTCTCGAGCTTGCACTTGGTGTCGAGCGCACGGGCCCGGCTCTTCAGCAGCAGATCGGCGCCCTCTCGCCGGCTCAGTTTACATTTGGGTCCCAGATATCGTGCCATCTACTCAGATTCCAATGCTCTTAGATGCGGACTGCAAATGATAGATCAAGGCCTGCCGTCGAGTTGATCCGGCCATGGACCTTCAGACGCGGCGTCGCTTCGGCGGACGGCAACCGTTGTGGGGAATGGGGGTCACGTCGAAGATGTTGACGATCTTGAAACCGACGTTATTCAGGGCGCGAACGGCGGACTCGCGGCCGGGACCGGGCCCTTTGACCATCACCTCCAGGTTCTTCAAGCCATACTCCAGCGCGGCGTTGCCTGCCCTTTCGGCCGCTACCTGGGCCGCAAAGGGCGTGCTCTTGCGCGAGCCCCTAAAGCCGGAACCGCCAGAGGTCGCCCAGCACAGCGTATTGCCTTGGCGGTCGGTGATCGTGATGATGGTGTTGTTGAACGAGGCGTTGATGTGCGCGATGCCTTCCGAGACACTCTTCTTGACCTTCTTGCGCGAACGTACAGGTGCCTTAGCCATGGTTGTCTCTATCTAACGCTATTTACGGATGGCGCGCCGCGGGCCCTTGCGAGTGCGCGCGTTGGTGCGGGTGCGTTGCCCGCGCAGGGGCAAACCGCGCCGGTGCCGGATGCCGCGATAGCAACCGAGATCCATCAGGCGCTTGATGTTCATAGTCGTCTCACGCCGCAGATCGCCTTCCACCGCGAATTTACCCACTTCGGCCCGGAGCTTGTCGATCTCTGCCTCGCTGAGATCCTTTACCTTAGTCTCGGGTCGCACGCCTGCGCCTGCGCAAATCTCGCGCGCGCGTGTCCTGCCGATCCCATAGATCGATGTCAGCGCAATCTCGGCGTGCTTTTGCACCGGGATGTTGATACCTGCGATTCGAGCCATCGGAACTCTCCGGTCAACTGATCGATCGATCCGGCAAAACTGCGCATTGTAGCCAGTCGCTCACGGCCGATCAATGCGAAATAGGCAGCGGCGGCCTTCGCCTTCCGCGTCTTGCGTCAATGGACACAGGGGCGATGGTCGAGACCGTCGGTACATGGACCCATTGATGGTGCATCAGCGGCCATTTGAATAAATCGGCGCCTGCGCATCCAACGAGCGCCGACAGGCTGATGAGCCACATCGCGCAAGCCACCGCCAGCATCGCCGAGCACGAGCGGCTTGAAGGTCTCTGTCGGACGTGTCAGGGATGGTGTATCGCTCGCCAGGGGAATGACGGATCAGGCGTCGCTTACCTCCGGCTACCCCTGACGCTGTTTGTGCCGCGGGTTTGAACAGATGATGCGCACGGTCCGGTTGCGGCGTATCACCTTGCAGTTGCGACAGATCCGTTTGACTGATGCCTGTACTTTCATGAACCTTTTCCTCTATGTGTGAGCGCTTGCCCGCTCAGCGCAGCATGCCTGCTTTGCCGTAACTCTTGAGGTTTGCCTTCTTCATCAAACCTTCGTACTGGTGCGACATCAGATGAGCCTGCACCTGCGCCATGAAATCCATGACCACAACCACGATGATCAGAAGCGAGGTGCCGCCGAAGTAAAACGGCACGTTCCACCACAAGATCAAGAATTCCGGCAGCAAACACACGGCGGTGATGTAGAGGGCGCCGACGGCGGTCAAGCGCGTCATCACGCCGTCGATGTAGCGCGCGGTCTGTTCGCCTGGCCGGATGCCGGGGATGAAGGCGCCCGACTTCTTCAGATTCTCCGCGGTCTCCCGCGAATCGAACACGATGGCGGTATAGAAGAAGCAGAAAAATACGATCGCCGCCGCGTAGAAGCCTACGTACAGCGGCTGTCCCGGACTCAACGCAGTGGAAAGATCCTGCAGCCAGCTCATGCCATCTGAGCGCCCGAACCACTGCCCGAGCGTGGCCGGAAACAAGATGATACTGGAAGCGAAGATCGGGGGGATGACTCCGGACATATTCAGCTTGAGCGGCAGGTGACTGGACTGGGCCGCGTACAGCTTGCGTCCCTGCTGGCGTTTGGCGTAGTTCACCGTAATGCGCCGCTGGCCACGCTCGACAAACACAACAAAGCCGGTCACTGCGATCGCTAGCGCGAACAACAAGATGACCAGCGCGGCGGACAATTCGCCTGTGCTCGCCAACTCCAGTGTACCGCCGACTGCCGACGGCAGACCGGCAACGATGCCCGCAAAGATGATGATCGAAATGCCATTCCCGACGCCACGCTCGGTGATCTGCTCACCGAGCCACATCAGGAACATGGTGCCGGTCACCAGCGTAACGACCGAGGTGAATACAAAACCATAGCCGGTGTGTAACGCGACGTCCTGCCCCTGCAGCGCCACGGAAACGCCGATGGCCTGAAAGGTCGCCAAACCAACCGTGCCGTAACGCGTGTACTGTATGATCTTGCGGCGCCCAGCCTCGCCCTCTTTCTTGAGCTCTTTTAGGGTGGGTAGCACCGTACTCATCAACTGGATGATGATCGATGCCGAAATGTACGGCATGATGCCTAGCGCGAAGATGCTCAGGCGCTCGAGCGCGCCGCCCGAGAACATGTTAAACATGTCCAGGATGGTGCCGCTGTTCTGGTTGAAGAACTGCGCCATCGCTTGAGGATCGATGCCGGGCACAGGGATGAACGTCCCGATGCGGTAGACGACCAGCGCCATCATGACGAACAGCAGCCGTTTCCGCAGCTCGGTTACTCGGCTTAAGCCGCCCAGCGATGCCGCGATGGTGGAACTCGGTGTGGCCATTACCGCTTCTTCAGCTTGGCTTTCTTCGGCTCCGTCTCCACAGACTCGATGGTTCCACCGACGGATTCAATCGCGCTGCGGGCACCTTTGCTGACGCCGATGCCCCTGATGGAAACCGCCTTGTTCAGCTCGCCGGAGGCGATGATCTTCGCGCGCTTCGCTGTTGCCGGTACTG
>WUUC01107025.1_pt1 | contig 10023 bp, 9 predicted proteins | sample 6278441 | NCBI WGS metagenome assembly WUUC01 (sample SAMN13675441, study PRJNA597444) | soil metagenome | isolation source: soil | place: USA: Washington | collected 2017-10 | reverse complement strand
CCGAGCAGGGCGAACGCAGCGCGATCCAAGTTTCATCATGGCTCGCGAGCGAGCAGGCATCGCTGACGAGCAGCTTACTCTCGAGCCGACCAGAGTCTGAGCCCTCGACGATGCGGTGAACGCCGGCAGCGTCCATGTAGAAGAGGCTTCGGCCTGCGCGCAGGACGGAGCTGACGTCGTCTCCGAACGTCCCCTGCTCCATCCAGGCGGCGTCGAAGATGGTCAAGCGTCCGCTCGCCCGCACCGCGAAACGCTGACCCATGACGCCGCGGGTCACTTCGGCGACTTCTTCGGCAAGGCGCCGCCGGTCTCCGGTCTCCGGCGTGGCCAGCCAGAGCTCGCTGCCCGCCCACACCACCACGCTCTGCTCCGTCTCTGCGATCGGCAACCGGGCGTCATCGAAGGTGAGCGGGTAGGTCCTGCACGTTGCATCCGCGAAGTGCAGCGTCGCTCTGCGTGCGTCCTCGGCGAAGTACGAAAGCAGCGGGGCGCTGCGGCTTGGTTCGCGCGTCACGCTGAAGCGAGCTACGCCATGTAGCTCACACGGTCGTGGATCTACGTAGGGCATGACGAAAAGCTTCGCCGTATCATCGCTGTCGGCCGCGCGCGCGATCAAGTACAGCTCCGAGCCTGCGATCAAGCCAAGCTCGCGGTAGTGCCCGCTCACCAGGCGCAGCCCGGGCGACGCAAGGTGGGTGCTTTGCTCCGGAAAAAGCGAGTCACCCGCGTCCTGATAACCCTGAACGATGTTGCAACCAGCCAAAGCCATGGGCAGTGCCCCAGCGAAGAGCACGAGCGCTACCGGCTCGTGCCAACGGCGACCTGTCCCCGACTTCCGGTCGTGCGCGGCGGGCTTCATGGTGCTACTGCTACGTTGCCGGGCGCTGGGGATGCGCTCAACTTCAATGCTCACTCGGGTTAGGCTTTTGCGGGCTGCACAGCTGGTAGTACTATCCACGCTTCTCGCGCCCGCGCAACTCGATGCGCAGACGCGAGCGGTCGAAGGTGTGCAGCCCAGCGCGGCCAGTCAGCGCCAGATTGTGCCACCAAGGGCGCTCTCCACCCCGCTCGCTTACCCCGAGGGCGCGAGCGGCCAGGCGGCGGTCGTGCTCGAGCTCGTCATCGATGCGCAGGGAGCGGTCGTAGAAGCACACGCGCTTTCGGGCGAAGGGCCCTTCCGCGAAGTCGCGCTCGCCGCAGCTCGGAGCTGGCACTTCGCGCCCGCGCTACGCAATGGTCGTCCAGCCGCCGCTCGAATTCGCTACTCAGCGCTGTTCACGCCGCCCGTGCCAGAGCCGTCCGCGCCGGAATTGCCTGCGCCGCGCGTGGCAGACCAACCTGCTGCAGCACCGCAGCGCACGCCGCACCGCCCGAGCGCTCCGCTCGAAATCGTCGTCGAGGGCCAGCGCCGCCCGACGGGCGCTGTCTTCTTGACGCGCCAAGAAACGCGCGCGCTTCCGGGCAGTTTCGGTGATCCGCTACGGGCGATCGAGGCGCAGCCCGGCGTGGTACCGATCGTCTCGGGGCTGCCGGCATTTTTCATTCGCGGCGCGCCACCCGCCAACGTCGGCTTCTTCTTCGACGGGGTCGAGATTCCCCTGCTCTACCATGCGTTCTTCGGTCCGTCGGTGGTGCACCCCGGGTTCATCGACAGCATCGAGTTCTATCCGGGCTCCTCGCCCGCACAATACGGACGGTTCGCCGGGCCAATCGTGGCGGTCAAGGCTCGCCCGCTGCAATGTCGAGCATCCGGCGAAGCAAACGTGCGACTGATCGACGCAGGTGGCTTGCTCGAGAGCGGGGCGCTCGCGGACGACCACGAGTGTGGTAGCAGCGGAGCCCGCGTCGCCGGTCGCTATTCTTACGCCGGCCTCGTGCTCTCACTGCTCAGCGACGCCGAGCTCGACTACTGGGACTATCAAGCGCAAGCAAGCTACCCGCTCGGGCGGCGCGACAACGTGAGCGTCGTGGCGTTCGGCGGCTACGACCTTTTTCGCGCGCCGCAGGCGTCCGTCAATAGTGGAGCCGAGCTCAGCTTTCACCGCGTCGACTTGCGCTGGGATCGAAAGCTCGCGGGAGGCTCGAACCTGCGTGTGGCTTTGACCGGCGGCTCCGATCGAGCCGCTGGCGCGAGCAGTGGCTCGAGCATCATCACCGATCAGTCGCTTCGTCTGCGCAGCGAGCTCAGCCAGCGCGTCGGCACCCGCAGCACGTTGAACGCCGGGCTCGACGCCCGGCTCGATCGGTTTGGGCTCGAGGCCGATCGTCGCAACCTCGACTATCCCGACTTTACGCGGCTCTTTCCGGCGCGAATCGACACCACCTTCGGAGGTTACCTCGCTCTGCAAGCCGAGCCGGTACGCGGCGTCCATGTCGCTCCAGGCTTGCGCGCGGACGTGTACTCGTCGCAGGGGCTGACAGCAGTGGGCATCGATCCGCGCGTGTCCGCAGCATTCGACGTAAGCCAGGTCCTGCGCCTCGAACACTCGCTGGGCGTCGCTCACCAGAGACCCAATTTCACGGCTCAGGTTCCAGGTGCTCAAGTCGCTGATCTCGCGAACGGCTTGCAGTGGGCGCTGCTGTGGAGCTCGGGCTTCAAGCTCAAGCTGCCACTCGATCTGCTTGCCTCCGCGACCGTCTTTCGCTCCGGATACTTCAACGCTCTCGATCCGCTCGGAGGCGCACGCGACTTCACGATCGACCGCAGCGCGCTCGATCGCCGCGCGACGGTGTCCGCCGCGGGGCTCGAGCTACACGTCGCACGGCCGGTGACGAAGCGACTCGGAGGCTTCGTCTCGTACACACTCTCGCGCTCCGAGCAAGCGCACGGCAAGCAGAAGTCGCCATCGGGGTTCGACCGAACGCATGTCTTGCAAACCGCGCTGAGCTACGAGGTCGCCGCGGGTTTTCGCGTGGGCGCACGCGCTGTGACGTACTCCGGCGTTCCGGAGCTGAACCTCGAGGGCTCGCCACATTTCACGGCCAGCCGGCGGGGCTCACCCTTCTTCCGCCTCGACTTGCGGGCGGAGAAACGCTTTCGCATCGGAGAGCGCGGCTATTGGGGAGTAATCGCCGAGGTCCTGAACGCAACGTCGACGCGAGAGGTCGTACGCCTCGACTGCGGCGAAGTCTGTCGCGAGCGCAGCGCGGGCCCCGTCGTCTTACCGAGCGTCGGTATCGAGGCGGGCTTCTGAAGTGTGCCAACGGCCAAACCGACGCGTGGACCGCGAGGCTCCCCTGACTCGAGCCGCTCTGCCGGGGTCTGACGGTGAGTGCCTGGCAACCTTCGAGTGTGGTCCCTACCGCTGTGCGCCCTGAAAGCGGCGAGCTTTCCAGCAACACCGACCAAGCAGAAGTCGCGCCGCGCATGGGACGAGCCTTCGCACATGCCTTGCGTGAACTGGCCTAGCGTGTAGGCGATGCTCGATTCCAGGAGGGCATGGCGCCGCGGTTGCCCTCGGAGACACCGGACGATTCAACGGCCAGACAGCGGTCAGAGAAAAGGGCGGCGGCGCGTCGTCTGCAGCCGCCGCGACGATCGCGCCGTAAAACGAAGAACCGCGATGTCCGGAACCGCGGGATTGTCGGTCGCCGGAGACAGCGCGTCACCAATGCGAGCCGACCCAAGAAACTCGGGGCGTCGCACTGTCTGGCGCCACGTGTAGGTTGGATTGCCTGCAGCGCTCTCGTCCAGTGCTGCGCACACGCCGCAAGCGGATCGGAACGGCAGGCCCTTTTGCAACCATTGGACACGGTCCGAGCTACAGTAGCGTTTGCCATTCCCGTTGCGCCGCGACGTTTTGTCCCCCTCCGCGGCGGCTCGAGTCCAATGGCCGTGCCGCAAACGAAAGCAGTGAGATCCATGAGCTCGGAAGCGAACAAGGCATCAGTGGCGGTCCCGAACAAGAGTGAGGCCTTGAACCGAGCGCTCGATCAGAGCGAGCAGGTTCACGACAAGGTGGAGCAAGCCGCCGTCGATCTGTCGCTGGTCAATGAAGCGCTCAAGGACGAGCTCGGCGCAGGCGTGCCTCTCGCGAGGATAGAGGACGCGCTCAATCAAAGCGAGGCGATCGAGGTCAAGGTGCAGGAGGCGGCCGCCGAGCTCGTGACCGTCAATGATGCGCTCGCCGCGGAGATCGATGAGCGCCATCAACTGGAGCAGCAGCTCTCTCGTAGCGATGCGGCATTGTCCCGCAGCCGGTCCGAGCTGAGGAAAGCGAACCATTCGGCCCTGCACGATGCGCTCACGGGTCTGCCGAACCTGACGCTCTTCAACGACCGACTGCGCGTCGCGCTTGCACAAGCGGAGCGTCACGCTTGGCGTCTGGCGGTCATGTTCATCGACCTCGACGGCTTCAAGTTCGTCAACGATACGCACGGTCACGACGCGGGTGATCGCGTCTTGCAGATTGTCGCGCGGAGACTGGAGAACGTCGTGAGGCGCGGAGATACCGTGAGCCGCCGAAGCGGAGACGAGTTTCTCTTCTTGATGCTCGAGGCCAAGGACGAGGCCAACGTCGTAGCCCTGGCCAGCCGCATCATCGCGGAGCTGAGCCAGCCTTTCGATATCGACGGAGCAAGCGTTGAGGTTAAGGCCAGCGTAGGCCTGGCTCTCTATCCCGAGGACGGCCACACGACAGCGGAGCTCCTAGAGCACGCCGACGCGGCCATGTATGCCGCGAAGAAAGACCCTACCCGCTTAGCCTTGTACAGCCAGATCCCCAGTGCCGCTACGCCGGTCGATGGCTGACGCGACGGTCGACCCGATCGTCAGTCCGTACCGCTATCTCGAACGGTTTGACCGAGCCGTCGCGATCGACGCGAAAGGCGTGGACGCTCGCCATGGAGCTGAGCAGCAGCACCGCGAAATGCTCCCGCGAGTACAGCCGGAAACCCAGCAACTGGGTTCGTTCCGAGGAAGCCGAGACGGCGAGCAAGATCGCCTCGCCAGCATCATCCCCACGCCGCCCTGAACGCGGCTCGTGACAACTCCGCCTCGTCACTGCGAAAGGGGTTGGATGCAATTGCCCGACGAGCGCTCACAACGCTCGTCGGATGCGCAGTCGACGTCGGCAGTGCAGCCGTCACATTCACCGCCGGACGAGCTGCAGTCGGCGTCAACTACCATGTCGGTGCGCTGAAGCTCGAGCCCGCTGCGTAAGAAACTGTCGCCGGCAGCCTGGCGCTTCGCAAACGCTCCGTGCTCGAAGACGCCTGCGGCCCAACACGCGCGGATTGCCCCAGCGCCAGGCAGGGTGACATCGCCGCCCTCGGCCTTTACGCAGACACCGCTACCGTCGCAGCCATGGTCGGCGTCGCCGGAATCGCGGCTGGCACCGCGCTCTTCTTCGTTGCGAGTCCCTCGACGCGGCAGCACGATTCGACCACGCGCGGAGCGTTCTTCTCCGTCGGCGCCAGCTCTAGTTTCTGAACCGCGGCTGGCAAGAATTTGTATTTTCGGCGCATGGCGCGCGCAGCGGGTGCAACGGAAGCAGCCTCGCGCAGCAGTGTAGTCAATCTTAATCAACATCGAGAGTGCCGGACTGCGCACGCGTATTGGTGGTTGTCCCACGCATGAGCTAGGGTTGTCCTCCAGAGCGCGCTCCTCTGTCGGAGCCCGCCAGGAAGCATTCAATGACACGCGCTCCTGCCGTCTTTTCCATCGTGGCCGTGCTGTCGCTTGCCGAGATTGCTTGTTCGTCGAGCGGCTCACCTTCTTCGAGCGAAGGAGGCAGCGGGGGCTCTTCCGGTCAGGGCGAAGCCGGGAGCGGCGGCAACGCACCGCCGGGCAGCAGCGGTGCGGCCGCTGGTCTCTCGGGTTCGGCAGGCGTCGGCGGAACGGCGATGGGCGGTGCTGGGGCCGGCGCGCCCGGTGCGGGAGGCGTGACCAGCGGCGGGGCAGGCTCCGGTTCGGGCGGAGCAGGCGGCACCGGCATAGGCGGCTCAACGGGAATGGACCCGGAGAAGAGCGCGGGTTGCGGAACCGCCAAGACGCTTCAGAACGGGACCATCGACATCAGCTTCGGTGGCGCTTCACGTAAGTACATTCTGCGCACGCCGGATGACTACGATAACAGCCATCCCTATCGGCTGGTCTTCGCCTTCGCCGAGTCCGGATCATCGGCTATGTCGGTGGCGACCAGGAATTACTTCACGCTCGCCACCTTGGACAGCGAGAACACAATCTTCGTCGCGCCCGACGCCGCAAATGGGGCCGGATCATGGAGCAAGGCGGACGTCGAGCTGACCGACGCCATCCTCGCGGAGCTCGAAGACGACCTCTGCATCGACAAGACCCGAATCTTCGCGACGGGCTTCAGTTTTGGCGGGGCCATGTCTCTAGCCCTCGCGTGTCAGCGCGCGGACGTGTTCCGAGCCGTCGCCTTCTTCTCGGGTGCTGACCTCACCGGTTCTTGCACCGAGACTCTGACGAAGCCCATCGCCTACTATGCGTCGCAGGCGAGTGGGGACAGCAGCGGGACGCCCATGCCGAGTAGTGGGAGAATAAAGCAAGCGCAGTTCGCCGAGGTCAACGGCTGCACGCCCGAACCCTCGGCCACGACCTTCCCAGCCGCCGGCCAGCCGCACACCTGCACCGACTACAAAGATTGTTCCTCGGGTCACCCCACCAAGTACTGCGTCTTCGACGGCCCGCACGGCTGGGAGCCCAAGGACCCCGGTCAGACGACGAGCTGGAACGCCCCCGAGGCGTGGAAGTTCATCACGCAGTTCTAAACGTGCCTTCTGGCGTGAGTGCCGTCGCGGCCGGCGCAGAGCATACGTGCGCTGACCGCTTCGGGTGTCGTTCGCTGCTGGGGAAGCGGACTTGACGGGCAGAAGCGGTGCGGACGCCGAAACCACGGATACTCAGCCCAACACTTCCCGACTGTTCGGTTGCTTCAGCCGCGAATAAGAGTCCACGCACTCAACGCCGCCAACGGCTGCTGCGCGCCCGCCGGCAGTTAGGTAGCGCCGTGCGGCGTAGCCGAGCAACGTGCCGGCGTTCAGATCCGTGCCGAGGTGCGTGGCGCGTGCTTTGTGCAGCGCGCGGTAGCGACTCCAGTGCAGCCCCGGTTGCTCGTGGTGCACGGTGTGATAGCCGTTGTCGAACACGAACCAGTTCATCAACGGACTTACGAAATTGCGCGAATGCTCGTCAACCGAGCCCGCGCGGCAGCCTACGTGCTGCAGGTAATTCGTCAACATCATCCAGTACGTACCGAGCAATGCCGGCAACGCCATGGCGAACCCGTAGCCCCACGCACCGACCCTGACGCCGTGAGTATCAATGAAGAGCCACAGCATCGCGGCGTGAGCGATCAGCAGCATCACGCCCTCGACCAGGATGCGAAGGCGGTACGACGAGCGCATGCGAAACGACTGCGCGACGAAGTGGCGCAGCAGCGGCAGCTGAAAGCGGCTGGACGCCAAGGGATAGCTGAGCAAAGCCAGCAGACTGTCTTGGCTAGCGTGCCGCCTGGTCGCCGTCGCGTCCCCCTCGCCATTGCTGTAGCGGTGGTGGTTCTGTTTGTGGGTCGGCAGCCAAGAAACGATCGGGAAGCCGTAGAAAATCGAGAGCCAAGCGCCGTACAACAGATTGGCGTGGCGACCGCGAAAGACCGGAGAATGCGTGTGGTTGTGCGTCAACACGCCCGAGAGGTACGAGCAGTAGAGCAAGAGCGGCGCGAGCCACGGCAGCAGCTGCGGTCGCCACAGCGTGAGCAGGGGTGAGAGCGGAAACAGCGCGAACGCCCAAAGCAGCGTGCGTCGATCTTCGACGAAGCGTAGTCTCATCATAACCGTCCCGTGTTAGCGTCACGATCGGATCGCGAACGCAAATCAGCTTGCGACGCGAGTCCCAATTCGACAACTCGCGTTCCTTTCAGGTTTGGTATGGCCCGACACACGGCGCGGAATCTCCCGAGACATCAGCCCCAGCAGTCGCGTTCGCGCGCCACCGTGGCATTGATTTTGGACGCCGCGATTCGGGTTTTGGATCGGGAGGGTCGGGAGGCGTTGACCACCTCGCGCGTGGCCGAAGTAGCGGGCGTGAGCGTCGGCACGCTGTACCAATACTTTGCACACCGCGAGGCGATCATGGAGGCACTGCAGGAGCGCGAGCTGGAGCGCGCCGCTGCCATGCTCGAGCGCCGGTTGGCGCGCACCGAGCCGATCTCGGATCGTGAGCTGGTACGCTCGATCGTCGGAGGGCTCCTCGAGCTGTACCAGGCGGCGCCAGCGTTGCATCGCGTGCTGGCGGTAGAGGGCTTGCGTCTGTCACCACCGGCGCAGGTGCTCGCCTTCGATCAACGCAGCGTGGCCCGCCTCAAGGCTGCGCTCAGCTTGGCCGGCTCGCGCCTACGCGCTACCAACTTCGAAGCCGCCGCCTTCATTCTCTACCAGTCCGTGCGCGCTACCATGCTGGCCTACTTTCTGGAAACCCCGCCCGAGCTGAGCGAAGCCTCGTTGGTCGACGAGCTCACCGAGCTATGCGTGCGCTACTTAGGCGTGCAGAGTTGACGACACCCATCCAGCAATGTGTTTCGGCAAGGAGCTTTGGCAGCACTTCGGTCGCGAGGAGCGCGTGCTCGAGGCGCTCAGCATGCTGGTGTCGTTGGCCGAACGCAGCTCCCGATCCGTCGCTTAGGACCGGGCGCGCAGCGACATGAAACTAATCGCTCAATGCGCAGAGCGCGAGTTCTATGCCCGCCACGTCGGCACCGCGACCGCGCTGGGCGACGCCCCGTTCATTGGCTTGCAGTTTGCTTGCCTGCTGTGGAACCACAGCGTCAAGCGAGATGTTGGAGCTGCAAGCGCACTACTGGGCTCGCTGATCGATAGCGGATGCCGCTACCTCGTCTGCGCTGGTCTCGACTGCCAATGGTGGCACGACCTCGCGGACGAGCTGTTGGTCGGTGAGTACCTCGATGCCACGGACGAGGAGCGGGAGCGCAACCACGTCATGACGACCTGGCACGCGCAAGAATCGCCAGACGACGTCGCCTTCTTCTTCGCGTTCAACACGAGCTTCGACGACGTCGCCTTCGTTCGCTTCCTGGTGCTGCATCTGGGCAACGGGCCCGACATCGATGCAGTCGATCGCGCGGTCCAGGCGCAAGCTAGTGCGCTCGCCGGCTAGTGCGGCGGGTTCGTCACTCAAGTATCGCCACCGAGGCTTCGACTCAGGGCTCGAAAGGCTCGCAGGGTAAACCCTCGAGCTGCCAAACATCACCGCTGGGCGCTGCGACCCAAGCCTCGCCACTGGCGTCGTCGACTGCGATGCCGCTCAAACCGACGACCTCAGCCGGGTACTTCGCGACCAGCTCGCCGCTGGGCGTGAGCTCAGCCACGACGCTCTCCGTGCTGCTCACCACGAACAGGTTGCCCGAGGACTGACACACGTCCAAGTCGCCGTAGTTCACGTCGAAATTCGGTAACAGCGAGAAGTCATTGACGACTGCGCCGGTGGTTGGATTGATCTCGGCGACACGATTGGCCAGCTCTCCTGCCGGCACGCGATCTTGCACGGCAAAAAAAGTGCCGCGACCGGCGTGAAAGGCGCCGCCCACGACGTGGCTATTGCCAAATGCTGTCGCCAGCAGAGCGATCGGGGTGTTGGTTTGTCCGCTCTTGTCAGCTGCGTAGATGTCGAGCGCGGCGGTCTCGCCATTGAAGAACAGCGCCGTTTGTGCCTCGACGGCTTGCGCTCCGATCTGCAGCGCGCTGGGAGAGAAGTCGACGTCGACGTCGTCCGCATCTTCGCCAGGCGCGTCGATGGTGAGCCCCGCGACGCCGTCCGTCGAATAGCTGAGTATCTGGGTGCCGAAGCAGGCGATGGCCCAGAGCCGCTGAGCTGCCGAATCGAACCCGATTCCGCACGGCTCGACGCCCAAATTGAAGTGCTTCTTGACGAGATTTATTTGAGCAGGCGCCCTCGGGCTGCCTAGAGTTGCGCATGGCTATCTGGTTCGGTGCTGGGTTCTCGCTCGAAACCGCCAACGCTCGCAGCCAAGGAACTCTAGT
>WUUC01011666.1_pt1 | contig 10023 bp, 6 predicted proteins | sample 6278441 | NCBI WGS metagenome assembly WUUC01 (sample SAMN13675441, study PRJNA597444) | soil metagenome | isolation source: soil | place: USA: Washington | collected 2017-10 | reverse complement strand
GTAGCCGTGTTGGGCCAATCCAAAGATAGATTTGCCGATTACCTCGCGCACGCCGTCGCGATCTGCTGCACTCGTCGAACCTTTGATGCTATCCCAAGCTGTGTCGAACGCGCCGTAGAGCTGCTTTAAAGCTGCGGGGTCGAACTCCGCTCTTGCGTCTGTACGCATTTTGAAACCCCGCTTCTACCCGGTACTTACGCTAGTCGGATAATGCGACGATTTCCTCACGATTCGTTATGTCGTCCGCAGCAAAAGATGCTGCGGCGCATCTATTGGTACGTGATGACCCGTTTAACATAACGAGCAATCCGGGTTGGCGCCCGCTTATCCACCAAGTCCGCTTCGGTCAGAAGCGGACATTGCCGGGCTCCCCGCGGAATGTCTGCATTGCCTCTGAAAGCGGACATCCCGAAGAGTGCTGGGCAATGTCCGCTTTGTGCCAATAGCCGACATGTTGCTATCCGGGACGGCTGATGGTCGTGTGGTGCACGTTGAAGCTCCGCCAGATCGACCGGCAGGTCTCACCATTCGCCAATCTCTGCTTCGCCTCAGCCTGCTGGTGCTCTGACCCCTTGCGTTTGCGGCCGAACTTGGCGAACGCGCCGCATTGGCCCGCTTCAGAATCGCCGCCCGTCCTCGGCGAGTGCCGACAGGGAACGCGATGAACTCGCGGCCGATCGGGGTGGTCAGTTCCATGCGCGGTTTGTCGAGCCGCCCCCGGATAGTAGGGGCGGCTGGAGGGCTAAATCAGTCCTTGGGAGCGAACACCACTTCCCGGTTCGCAACATCGGCCGTCATAGTGTAGCCGTTTTGCTCAGCCCATTGGCCGACGGCGATCTTGTTGTCGTCTGAGTCCAGGTTGAGGCCGCATGTCGCCTGAATGTGATCAAAGGGCAACTTGATCGGCGCGGCGCCGCCCACGGAAGCCTGATCCAGCACTTCTTTCAATCCATCCAATGACATGTCGTGGCCTCGCCGTGGGTTGACCTCCCCTCAATCCCCTTTGAGGAGATTATCACGTAAGAGGCCCCGTTCGCACTCAGGGCCGGTCAACCACCGACGCTATCGCCTTCAATATTTCGGCGGGGGTTGCGGGTTTCCTCAAGACCAGAGCATCAGGCCACTTGTCGAGGACGGGCATGTCGGTGTAGCCGGTGTGAAATAGGAACGGGATCCCCCGGTCGGCAAGCTTCTGGCAGATCAGCGAACAATCTTCACCGGCTAAATTGATGTCGAGAACTGCGGCCGAGAGGTCTGCGGTTGCAGCCAGGCTTACAGCGGTCTTGACATTGTGAGCCGAGACGACCGTCGCCCCCTTACCGCGCAACGCCTCTGCGATGTCGAGGCCGATGATAGGTTCGTCATCGGCGACGAGGATGCTGCGTCCGTCGAGTAGGTCCATCGGATCTCTTTCCCCTACGGTGCAACTACGCTCTATTGGCTCAGCTGCCGCGCCTGATGGTCATATCATGCATGTCCCGCTGTACCGGGTCGCCCAGGCCGGCGCGCGGCGGAATTTCCTGAAGCCAGGGCCGGCACATCGATCGGCGCGGGCGAGTTGATGTCGCGAGAAACTCCGGCCGGTGCTGTTCTAACTAAACTTGAGCGTCCTAATTAGGCCGTGGATTAACAGTACTTGCAATTCACGACGCGTGAAATTGGGGCGCGTCGTGACCTGACCCTGGTTGTGCGCAAACGGGGGACTGCAACCGGGGTCTTTTTGCGGTGCTGCCCCTACGTCGGAGAGTGGTCACCGAGTTCCCCACGACCGCACCGAGTGACCACTGCGTGCATCGAGGGATGGAGTGATGGAAACTGCGCGCGGCTTGGGCTTTAGTAGGTTGCCGAGCAGGCCGTAGAAAAACGCCTCCCCGGGGTAGCCGACGATCCGTCCGATCTCGCGACCCTGCTCCGCCAGTACAAACGTCGGCGTTGCGATTATTGGCCAATCCAGCAAGACGCCGGCAGCCGCCTGATCTCGAATGTGAATGCGCCGCAGGGGTGCTGCCCGTCCCTCGGCCGTGAGTGGATACGATGGACCAATTTCGGCGTGCCACCGTCGGCACCAAGCACAATCAGGGTCCTCGAACATCACAAGCTCGGCCGCGTGCGGCCCGCCGCCTAGGACGAGTGCTCCCACCAGCACCAATACGGCTAAAGCTCTCTTGCGCACGACATTCTTCCGTTCCGCCAGTTCTTCTTTCCCGACAAAGGAAGCAATTTACCCGCAGCAGCCAATATCCAGCGAGGCCAATGATGGCGCCACGGGTCCCTATCGCCAAAGGCCCTCAAATCGACGCCCAGCAATGCGGGTGTAGCGCACGGTCATCGAGGGATCTCGATGGCCGAGGAAATCCTGAAGCACGCGGAAATCCGTCCCTCGGTCCGCTAGAGCGTAGCCACAGCTATGACGCAGCATGTGTGGGTGCACGTGCCCAAGCCCAGCCCTCTCACCAGCTACGGTTATCAAGTAGTTGACCGCATGCCTAGTCAGCGGCGCACCGCGCTCTGACACAAACAGCCAAGGCAATTCATCATCGCGGGCTACCAAGAGCTTGCGAATAGCGCGGAGTTCGTCGCCCGTGATCGGATGCTCCACGGACAGCGATCCCTTCAAACGCTCGACCCAGAGCCGCGCTCGCTGCAGATTGACATGCTCTCGCCGCAGACCTATCGCTTCGCTGACCCGGAGACCGTGGCGATACATCATCAGCATCAGCAGGTGATCGCGTACGCCATGGCGCCCGCCGCGTGCGGCGGCAAGCAGCCGCTCGATCTCACCTTCGTCAAGAAAGTCTTTGACCCGCCCATGGGCATCGGTGGTGAGCGATTTTGGCTTACTCTTAACATTACTCCGCTTGGCAGCCATCTAGGACCTCTCGAAAACACTCCATCCCGTATAGCTCGCCGCGATCGTACTCTCAACATAATTCGGATTTTGTTGTGAGCGTGTCGAGCTTGATCCGGCAAGCACTTCCCAGTCAATAACGGCACGTCACAACGGCGGCATGATAGGGACCGGATGGGTACGTGATCAGATGGCGGCGACTTGGCTGAGCCGCCGTGCGTACCGGAACTCGTCCATGTAACGCCATTCGTGACCGTCGGCGCTTATCTTAACCAGCCGAAGGTTTGGGCGGCATTCACCAAGGACGGTCAATGTCAGCTTTGTGCCAGATTCAGAAGTCGTGCCTATTGCTGCGGGAAAACCCAGGTCGCGTTCTTAAGCTATCGCATCGCGCCGGGCGAGGAAAGGCAAACAGTGTTCGGAAGGCCACTTACGGCGCATCTGCCGTTAGAGCATGTGGCGGACAACCGCCGCGCACTGATCGCTCCTCATTTTGAATGGCACATCTTAGGGGATCACTGCTACTCGACGATCGAAACAGCGGCCCAGCCGCAACAAGAAAAGGTCCTGGTGTCGATGTGCCACACAGGACTGTCTTTGAGCCGATTGTGGCATCATTGGAAGAGACAAGTCATCGTATTTCCCCATTGCGGCGTCACCCCTTGCATGTCTTCAGCGAGGGCACGTCATGCGCTGTTGTTCGCGTTTTCTCGCCACCGTCGTTGCACTGTTGATCGCTGGTGCAGCTTGGGCTCAAGAGCAACCCAAGGCGTGGCTCGGCGCCGAGTTGCGCGATGTCAGCAAGGACGAGGCCGACAAGCTTGGCTGGGACGTGCCGCGGGGGGCGAAAGTCACGGCGCCGGTACCCGGCTCGCCAGCAGAAAAGGCGGGGCTGAAGTCTGGCGACATCATTCTCGCCATCGACCGCACCGAAATCGACACTGCCGCGGAACTCAATGACGTCATCGACACCAGGCGGCCAGGTACTGAGGTACGGCTCAGCGTGCTGTCAGGCGGGCGAGAGCGGCGCGTGGTTGCAGCGCTCGCCGCGCCTCCCAAGCCAGCGAGCACCGAGGCGACCGCAGGGCCACAACTCATGCTCGACACCGGTGGGCACATGGCCAAGGTCAATGGCCTCGCCATCACTCCCGACGGCAAGCAGATCGTGTCGGGCTCGCAGGACAAGACCATCAGGATCTGGGACATCGAGACGGGCAAGACAGTGCGCATGATCCGCGGCGAGGTCGCGCCTGGCAATTGGGGAACCATCTTTGCGCTGGCCCTGTCGCCGGACGGTCGGCGGCTGGCCGTCGGTGGGCAGTTTCATCGCTCGGATCGCGCGGCGGGTTCCGCGGTGCGCGTCTACGACTTTGTCAGCGGCAAGGTGGAGGCGTTGCTCCGTGGGCATGAGGATGTCGTCTTCGCGCTGGCCTTTGCGCCTGACGGCAAACACCTGTTATCCGGTAGCGGCGACAAGACGGCGATCATCTGGGATGTGGCGACAGGGCAGCGGATCCATAGGCTGTCCGGGCATGCCAGGGACATCAAGTCCGCAGCGTTTGCAAATGATGGCGGCCGCGTCATCACCGGAAGTGAGGATAGAACGCTGCGGCTCTGGAACGCTCATACCGGCGCGCAGATCGCCGAGATGACAGAGCACCGGGCGCTGGCGCAACGCGAAAACCAGAAGAGCGACCTGGCGCACGCGAGCGTGGAAGCGGCAGGATTTTCGCCCGACGATCAGTTGATCGCGTCGAGCAGCACGGATGGGCGGGTGCTCTTGTGGGACGGACGCACGGGAATATTCCTGCGCCAGCTCGCCAATCCCGGCGGAATGACCGGCTTCTCGTCCATCCGATCGGTGCGCTTCAGTCCCGACGGCAAGTGGGTGCTTGCGGCCAGCGAGTTCGGCGGCTGCGCGTTCTACGATGTTGCCTCCGGTGCCGAGCTGATCGACGGCAAGATGTACGAAAAGCCGCCGTCCCTGTTCGAGAAGGTACGTCGCGAACGCTGCAATGGCGGCGTTGCCTTCACCCCTGACGGACGCCTGGCGGCGAGTGCTTACAACAGCGTCGTCAATGTCCTCGACACGCGCACGGGCAAGGCCATCCGGACCCTGCAGAGCGCCGGAGCGCCGGTGTTCGGCGTGGGCTTCGCGCCAGACGGCCGCTCCATTGCCTGGGGGAACACCACGCAGCAGGGCGTGGACAAAAAGCCCCAACTGACCCACCGATTGCGCCTACCGCTTGATAGAGCGCCGCTTGGCGCGGTTGAACGGATCGCCACAAGCGACGGCTTTGCGCGCGCCAGCACCCAGCATGGGGCTTGGTCGGTCGCCTTCAAGGGCGCAGGCCCGATGCTCGTCAATACCCGGTTCCTCGAAGTATCCAAGGACGGCAAGCCGCAGGCGGAGATCGATCTCGCCGGCCGCGGTACCTCCGGTACCAGTCCCATGGCCTTCACACCCGATGGTCAAACCGTGTTGATCGGTCTGGCGCCCGCCATCGATGCCTATGCGGTGAGTGGCCGGCTGTTCGGGTCCTTCACTGGGCACGACTCGGCCGTGCGGGATCTGGTTACGTCACCCGATGGCCGCTTTCTTTTGTCGGGCGGATACGATCAGACCGTGCGCCTGTGGAATCTGAAGACGCGTGAGCTGATCGTCACGGTGTTCCACGGCACCGATGGCGAATGGGTGATGTGGACGCCGCAGGGCTATTACACGGGCTCTCCCGGCGCGGACAAGATCGTCGGTTGGCAGATCAACAAGGGTGCAGAGCAAGCTGCCGACTATGTCGGTGCTGAGCAGTTGCGCCAGCACTTGAACCGTCCTGACATCGTCGAACGTGCCATCGTGCTGGCATCGGCGGAAGAGGCCGTGCGCGAGGCACCGGGCACATCGTTCAAGCTGGCCGATCTTCTGGCGCGACCGGTACCGCGCTTCACGGTCGTTGCGCCGGACAATGCATTGGCCCAGCGTGGCGGGCGTACCTTCGTGAAGATCGCCATCGAGGCGACGCCCGATCCTGTCAAAGCAATCCGCGTGCACGTTAACGGCCGGCAGGCGCAGGACTTGACGCCGCCCGTCGGCTCGGGCGGCTTCGCTGCCGGCAAGCATAGTCTCGATGTCCCGCTGGCCAAAGGTCGTAATGAGATACGCATTTCTCTGACCAATGCCATCGGCGAAAGGGCCGAGACCTTGACACTGACACACGATGGCGAGGGCGATCTCGACAAGCGCGGCACCCTGCATATCGTTGCGATCGGCGTCAATGAGTACAAGGGCCTCGGGGAGGCGTGCGGCAGCGCCGGTTGCGATCTCAAGTATTCCGTGGCCGATGCTCGGCGGCTGGCCGCCACCCTCGAGACGCGCCTCGGGCCAGGCCACAGCCGTGTCGTCAAACGCGTGCTCGTCAATGGCGGCGGAGCGAAGGATGCGCCGACTGCCGGTAACGTCCTGGATGCGGTGGAACTGCTGCGGCAAGCACAGGAGACCGATACGGTGGTTCTTTTCATTGCCGGACACGGCAAGAACGAAGGGCCTGACTACCGCTTCCTGCCGACCGATGCGGAATGGACCGGGGGAGCGTTGCGCGGCTCGACCGTGGTGCCGTGGCAGGTGCTACAGAGTGCGATTGAGGCCGCCAAGGGCCGACGGCTACTGTTGGTCGATACGTGTCATTCCGGCAATGCCTACAACCCGCGTCTGGGCAACGCAGCCTATCACGCCAACATCATCGCCTACGCTGCCGCCCGCTTCGATCAGGAGGCGCTGGAAGACGCGTCCCTTGGACACGGTCTCTTCACCTATGCGGTGGTCGAGGGCCTGGAGGGCAAAGGGGGTGTCGAAGCCAGGCGGCAGATATCGACTAAGGAGTTGGCCGACTACGTTATCAAGCGCGTCGACGAACTGGCGAAGACGCTGCAAGGCGAGCAGGAACCGCAGTTCTTCAAGGGCCGCGATGCCGAGGACTACGTATTAGCGCAGTGGTGAGGGGCGGACGCGGCATCACGAATGCTGTGGGTCAGAAGCGGATGTCGGCGAACTTTCTCCAGAATGTCTGCTTCATCCCAGAAAGCGGACATTCCGAAGCATCCCGGCCAATGTCGGCTTTGTGCCAACAGCGGACTGCTTGCGATCGCTCAATCTGGCAGCTTTGCGCCGCCGCCCAGTTTGCGCGACAGACGGCCTGCCGCTTCGAGCGCGCAGTCACGCAGCTCCCGCAGTTTCTGCGTTGTGAAGCGCGAGCTCGGACCTGACAGCGAGATGCCGCCAGCCAGCGAATTGTCGCTCTCGAACACCGGCACCGCCACACAGCGCATGTCGTCGGCGAACTCGAAGTCGTCATAGGCGTAGCCCTGCGCGCGGATCTTGCGTAGCTCGCTTCTCAACCGCTCAGGATCGGTGATGGTGTTGCGGGCAAGCTTGACCAAGCCCTGCCGGATCACGTCGTCCACAAGGCGCGCACCCTGGTAGGCAAGCATCAGCTTGCCGATGGAGGTGCAGTGCAGCGCCGCGCGATCGCCGACCTGGAAATCGATGGCGACGAGTTGCGCACCCTTGGACCGCTGCACCAGAACAGCCTGGTCGCGGTCCAAAACCGAATAGTGCGTCGTCTCGCCGGTGCGTGCGGAGATTTCGCGCAGGCAGTCACCGATCATCTCGGCCCGCTCGTCGTTGCTGAGCAGGCCGCGCGTGAGGGACAGAAGCTTGTAGCCGAGCCGGTAGCCCCGCGTGCGTGCATCGCGCACGACATAACCAGCCTCCATCAGTGTCATCAGCATGCGATAGGCCGTGCTGCGCTCGGTGCCAATGATGGCGGCAACCTCGGAGGCGGCGAGCGGCGCACGCGCCTCGGCCAGGACTTCCACCACCTTCAGCGCCCGCAGTGCCGTCGTGCTTTTGTTCGGGTCTGCGGCCCCGCGGCGGCGGGATTGTAGGCGCCCCACGCATCTGCCTCCGTATCACTCTCAGCAATATTCGTACGCTGAGCCGATCGCTGTTTGCAATATTCGTTTGCCCGGTGCAATACTTGTTCAGCGACGCATGAGACGCAAATGGGGGAGACGCGACGTGGTGGGGCTCGGATGCGCATGGTCGCGATGTGTGCGCAGGGTATCGCTGCACGCACACCGCGACGGCATATCCGCAGCTGATCGCGTTGATGCCCTATGAGTCCGGAACCGGGGCCCGCGGTGCCGTTCCTGCAAATGAGCGGCATCAGTAAGCGCTTCGGCGGCACGCAAGCGCTGCGCTCCGTCGACATCACTGCCGAGAGTGGCGAAGTGCATGCCATCGTCGGCGAGAATGGCGCGGGCAAGAGCACGCTATCGCGCATCCTGACCGGCGCGGTGCAGTGCGATGCGGGGGAGATCCGCCTTGGCGGGGAGCCGCAGACGATCACGAGCCCTTTGCGCGGCCAGCAGCTCGGCATCCGCATGGTGGCTCAGCACGCCAACTTGGTGCCCAACCTCAACGTCACGGAAAACGTCCTGCTCGGCGGCATGCCGACAACAGGGCGCTTCGGGTGGTGGATCGACTGGGAGGCCGCGCACCGCCGTGTGCAGCAGATCCTGGAGCGCATCGGCTTCCAGGGAATTGACGTCCGGCGGCGCGTCGCACGCCTGAGCCCGGCGCAGCACCAGATCGTAGAGATCGCCAAGGCCGTGGCGGTGAAGCCCAACATCCTGATCATGGACGAGCCCTCGGCTGTGCTCGCACAGGACGACCTGACGAAACTCTTTGCGCTCATCCGGCGCCTGCGCGCGGAGAACGTGCTGATCTTTTACATCTCGCATCGCCTCGACGAGCTGTACGCGATCGCCGACCGCGTCACGGTGCTCAAGGACGGCGCGCTCGTCGGCACCGTGGATCCGAGTCGTATCGAGCGCGACGAGCTGATCCGCCTGATGGTCGGCCGCCCGCTCCAGGACATCTTCCCTCGCCGAGATTTGAAGTCCGGCCGCGAGCTGCTGTCGCTGCATGGCCTTGGCCGTGCCGGCAGCTTCAAGGACATCACGTTCGCTGTGGCCGAAGGCGAGATCGTGGGGCTGTACGGCCTGGTGGGCAGCGGCCGCACCGAGGTCGCACGCTGCGTGTTCGGCGCCGACCGGCCGGGGACGGGCGAGATGCGCGTGATGGGCCGCACATTGCTCCCGCGCTCGCCGCGGGACGCCTTGCGTGCCGGCATCGCCATGCTCACCGAGGACCGGATCGGCGACGGTCTGGTCCTTGCTCTTCCGGTTCGCGACAACGTCAGCCTTGCGAGCTTTCCCGCCTTGAGCCGGCGGGGAGTAATCGACCGCCGCCGGCAGAGCGCGCTCGTGGGAGCGAAGGTGCGCGAGGTCGACGTGCGCCCTCCCGACATCGAGCGACCGGTAGACAAGCTCAGCGGCGGCAACCAGCAGAAGGTGGTGCTGGCGAAGTGGCTCCTCACGGAGGCGCGCATCCTCCTGCTCGACGAACCGACACGCGGGGTCGACATTGCGGCGAAGAAAGAGATCTACGTTACCATCGCGGATCTCGCAGCGCGCGGCATGGGTATACTGCTGATATCCTCGGAGTTGCCGGAGATCCTCGGCATGTGCGACCGCACACTGGTCATGCGCGAAGGCCGCTTGGTCGGCGAGTTCACGCGCGAGGAGGCAACCGAGGAAAAGATTTTGGCCCGTGCCGCGGGCGGGGCGGAGCCGTCCCATGCGGGCTGAGGGCACCGAGACACGCCTCAAAAGATGGTGGTTCGCCGGCGGCGAGCCGCGCCTGGGCGCGCTCGACCTCGGTCTCATCGCCGGCTTCGTCACGCTGCTGCTTGCGGGCGCCTGGTTCGCCGAGGCCTTCTTCACCGAGCGCAACATGAGCAACCTGATGCGCCAGGTGGTCGCGAACGGCCTGATCAGCCTCGGCATGCTGCTGGTGATCCTCACCGGCGGCATCGACCTCAGCGTCGGCTCGGTGGTGGCGCTCGGCGGAGTGCTGTTCGCAGGCATCGCCGATCAGATCGGCATTGGCGCAGCGCTCGCGCTCGCGATCGCGGGCGGCGCCGCCGCCGGCTTAGTCAACGGCGTCATCGTCGCGCGCTTCAGGCTGCAATCCTTCATCGTCACCCTTGCGACGATGGGCATCGTGCGCGGCTGCGTCTACCTCTATACCGAGGTCCCGCTCTCGCCGTCGCACC
>WUUC01024112.1_pt1 | contig 10024 bp, 7 predicted proteins | sample 6278441 | NCBI WGS metagenome assembly WUUC01 (sample SAMN13675441, study PRJNA597444) | soil metagenome | isolation source: soil | place: USA: Washington | collected 2017-10 | reverse complement strand
GCGCTGTGTGATTGATGTATTGGAGTTTGTACTTGCGATCGATGATGCAGATGAAGTCGAACGGATTCTCCGCAATGGCGCGCCAACGTTGCTCTGATGCACGGAGCGCGCTCTCGAGCTGTTTTCGCTCGGTGTCGTCGACGACGGTAGCCAGCAGGGCGACCGTGTTGCCCACGTCGTCGATTACGCGCGAAGGGCGTACGATCACCGGGAAGTTTTCGCCGTTCTTACGGACGTATGTCAGTTCCACGGGCGTCAGGTCGCCGTCACGCACGCGCTTCATCTGCTCGAGAATCTTGTTCGTCTCGCTGGGCAGCCAGTAAGGGTAGGGCACGTCGTGGCTCATGAGCTCGCTGGGGGAATACCCCGTCATGTCGCAGAGCGCGCGATTCACGACGATATGCTTGCCCTTCAAGTCGACGACGGAGACGCCGTCCCGCATATGGGCGACGAGGCTGCGAAAGAACTCCGGTCCTGCCGTAAACGACGGGGACGTGATGCTGCCGTCTCCAGCGCCCGAACCTGAGTCTTGCCTAGACATTCTGCGAGTATAGTGCGCGATTGCCGGAGAGCCGCATCCACACGTGCGGCAGCAGGTCGCAGGCCCAAATCGACGGGAGCACAAGAGCTACCGTAAGGGTGTGAAACTAAGCCACGCGATGCGTGAAACTACGGAGAACGTCTTGAATAACGAATGGTCGCGCGACGATGCGCGCGTGTCAGGAGGCGTTCAGAGAGGAAGGCCAAGCCGACAGTCGACACGATTGCGCACCCAAGACTCGGGATGGTCTGACCCGCTATTGCAATGACTGCGCGCATGACAGGAACGTGTAGCAGGTAGAGCCCGTAGCTGACTCCTCCTACCCAAGCTAGGGCGCAAAATGCACGATTGCTCGTATTCGGAGCGCGCGAATGCGCGCGCCCTCCGAGTAGAAGGGCCGCAACGCCGACGAACAAACCATGCGCTCCTAGCCACCCGAGTCCAAAGCGAAGGAACGCGGTCAAAAGAAGGGCTGCGAGTAGAACTCTGCGCGGCCATGAGGGCTCGGCGCCGAGCCAACACTCCGCAAGCTCGACGCCAGCATACCAGACGAAGCCCGCTGCGAGAAACAACGAGAATGGCGTCGGCGCAACGAGGTTCAGAAACTGACCTAGCGCGCATGCTGCGACGACCCAGGCCATGCGCTTCCTGCGTCGTGCGCGCTCGTACCCGTACCCCGTGGCATGCATCAAGAACGGGTATGCGAGGTAGAAAAACATTTCGAACGAAAGTGACCACAGTGGTCCGTTGGCGGCGTAGGGAACGAACCACTGTCCGGCAATGCCATTCGCAGTCTGCAAGAACAGTAAGTTGCCTACTAACGTCGCGATACTGACGGAGGCGGGCGGTGCCGGCGCGAGCTCGCGCGCTACAAACGCGGACAGTAGGAGCGCGAGCCAGTACAACGGTAAGATCCGGCGCGCACGTTGGTAGCAATAGGCGCGCACGTTGCCGCGCAAGCCATGCTTCTGCACGCTGAGCCTGATGCTGAACCCAGACAGCACGAAAAATCCCCACACCGCTTCGACGTTGCGCTCGCTGATGAAGAGTACGGTCGCATGCAGCAGTGCGGAGGTTTCGTGCAGTCGCGCGAGCAGGGGATGAAACAACGTGCGGGCATGATGGAGCACCACCACCAGCGCAGCCGCTCCTCGCAGAGCGTCGACCCAGACCAGTCGCTCTGTCGCGTCCGCGCGCGCGCGTTTCGTGGTTACCTCGCTTGCCGCTACGGCCCGTGCCACGAAACTGCGCAACAAAACGTGGGGCTTTGCGATCATCGCGGCCGTGGCTTAGTCCGGCGCGCGAGGGGCGGCCACTGCAGCCGGGCTTGCGAGGGGCGCGCAGGCCGGAACTTCCTGCGTAATGGCAGCTGCGCGTTTCGTGTCGGCTCTGATAGCCTGTGCGAGAGGGGCTCGTCGAACCGGGAGGACGCGTGCAGCCAGCGAGCATCTACAAAGTAGAAACGCAGGTCGTAAACGTTCGCATCAGCTTTGGAGGCGGTGCATCCGCCAACGGCGACATGTTCTTGAGGCCCAGCTTGGTGACCGACAGCGGCGTGGAGTCGGTCACCGATCGGATGAACGATCGCGACGCTTTTTTCCCATTGCGCATCCGTGCTGAGCAGGACGAGACGCGCCTGATCGGCAAAGCGCAAGTCCGCTACGTCATGGCTTCGGAGCAGGCGGCGCCCGCAGATGTGGTAGACGCCGCGCGCGCAGAATCGACGGCATTCGAGCTCGCCATCGAAATCGACGATGGTGAAGTGTTGAGCGGCGCGTTCTACGCGCTCTTGCCGCGAGGCAAACGGCGCGCGCTCGACTACGTCAACGGTCCTCACGCCGGCCCGTTCGTGCCGCTGTTCTCGGCCGACAAGCTGTACGTGATCCACCGGGTGTTCATCCGTCACTTGCGTGAGCTCGCTTGAACGGGAAGGCATAGCCATGGCCCAGGTCGATCGGTTGATGCAGACGATGCTTACGCGCGGTGCGACGCAGCTGGTGTTGGCCACGGGTTCGGAACCATCGATATTCGTGGCAGGCCGTTCGCAGGCCATCGTTCAACGGGTCTTGGCGGCAGCCCAGGTTCGCTTCTTGCTCAGCGAGATTTTGAATGACGCCGCGACGCAGATGTTGGAAACCCAAGGATTTCTCGATTTTGGCTACACCCCTGCAGGACTGTCGCGCATCTCCGTCAGCGTACGCAGCTGGCACGGCGACACGGTCGCGACGTTCCGGCCCGATCCCAAGGAATCGGTCTTCCCTGTCTCGCTGACTTCTCCTCACGCCGTGGCAGCCATGCAGGCGTCCGTCGCTGGGTTGCCGCAAGCTCCCTCGATGCGCCCGGGCGCAGCGCAAACCGGCGATTTGTCGATCGATGCGCCGCCCGTACAGATCCCGCCGTTCGACGCGCTGTTGCGGCTGCTCGTGCAGCAGCGTGCATCCGACTTGCACTTGTCCGCGGGTCAGGCTCCCATGATGCGTCGCGACGGCTCGATGCAGCGTGTGCCCGGGATGAGACCACTGTCAGCACCCGAGGTGCTGGCATTCACGGCGCACGCCATTCCCGAGCGCAGCAAGACACAGTTCGAAACCGACAACGACACCGACTTCGCGTACGAAATCGTCGGGCTGTCGCGCTTTCGCGTCAATTTGTTCCGAGACCGCTTGGGCCCCGGGATCGTTGTTCGTGTGGTTCCCAACGAGATCTTGAGCGCCGATGCTTTGGCGCTGCCGCAATCGATCCGCAATTTCGGTTCGCTCTCGAAGGGGCTCGTGCTGGTGACGGGGCCAACCGGAAGCGGGAAGTCGACGACTTTGGCCGCGCTCGTCGACCTCATCAATAACGAACGCGAAGATCACATCATCACGCTCGAGGACCCGATCGAGTTCGTGCACATGAGCAAGAAATGCCTCGTGAATCAGCGCGAGGTCGGCAATCACACGACCGCTTTCAAGCGCGCCCTACGCGCCGCTTTGCGTGAGGACCCAGACGTGGTGCTGGTCGGCGAGATGCGCGACCTCGAGACCGTCGAAATTGCCATCGAAACGGCAGAGACGGGCCATCTCGTGTTCGGCACGCTCCACACCACCACCGCTGCAAGCACGATCGATCGCGTGATCGACCAGTTTCCGGGCGATCGTCAGGCTCAGATTCGCGTGATGCTGGCCGAGTCTTTGCGCGGCGTGGTCGCACAGACGCTTTGCAAAAAGATCGGCGGTGGACGTGTGGCCGCACTCGAGATCCTGATCGTTACGCCGGCCATTTCAAACTTGATCCGCGAAGGCAAGACCTACCAGATTCAGTCGATCATGCAGACCTCGCGTAAGCTCGGCATGAGCACGCTCAATGATGCTTTGCTTGCACTCGTGGTGAATGGGCAGGTCGCCCCGCGCGAAGCTTACTTGCGGGCGGTGGACAAGAATGGCCTTTTGAAGGCGTTTCAGGCTGCAAACGTGCAACTCGAAGCGGAGCCGGTCGCGAGCCGCGCGGGCTCCGAACTCGGGATGGCCGTCCAACACATGGACGGGCAAGCAGAGCCCGGACGCCCGCAAGAACGCGAGCTACCCAAGCGCACGCGCGCCTGAGTTACGCGCATCTGCTTCGCATTTTCTGTTGGGGCAAGCCCACGAAGGAGTCTCTGCGCGTTACAGGTTTGATGTCGTTGGTATGGGCTCGCGGGCTTGGATCGCACTCCCACACACACGCCTCGACTGGCTAGACGTGGTTGTAGGAGGAAAGCGTGGCAGCGCGCTCAGAAACGCCGTAGCCTGATGTCCGAGGGCGCGCGCCTTCGCCATTTTCCCGTGCAAGCATCTTCATCCAAAGCTCGTTCCCCCGAACCCGGGGACATCGTCGCTGGCAAGTACGTCGTCGAACACGCCATTGGCCGTGGTGGCATGGGCGCGGTGTATGTCGTCGCGCATCGCTTCACGGGCAAGCGCCTCGCGCTGAAGTGCTTGCTGCCCGAGCATATGGAGAGTCAAGAGACCGTGGAGCGATTCGTACGCGAATCGCAAGCTGCAGGTCGGGTGCAGCATCGCCACGTCACGGACATCTTCGACGTGGGTCGCGATGGCGACGTGCTCTACATGGTGATGCCGCTCCTGTCGGGGCAGACGCTCACGCAGATCATGAACGATCGCAGCCTCGGCACGCGCGAGCTGTTGATCGTGATCATCCGCGCCATGGAAGGGGTCGCAGCAGCCCACGCGCAAGGCGTCGTGCACCGCGATTTGAAGCCCGACAACATCTTCGTGTGCGTAGGTCCCTCGGGGCGGCTCGACGATCCGCGCGTGCTCGATTTTGGGATTTCCAAGCTTCAGGACGATCCCAGTGATCGTCTCACCCGCAGCGGCGTGACCTTGGGAACGCCTTATTACATGTCATTCGAGCAGATTAGCGGTCAGCGCGATCTCGATCTGCGCGTGGATGTGTACGCGATGGGCGTCATCCTGTACGAGGCGCTTTACGGCGAAAGGCCCTACTTCGCTGAAACGGTAGGCGGTTTGGCGATCCGTATGCTTTCGCCCGCTCCCCACTTGCGCGATTTGATGCCGGAGCTGCCCGAGGAGCTCGCGAACGTGGTGATGCGCGCGATCGAACGTGAGCGTGGTCTGCGCTTTCCAACCATGGGAGCGTTCGTCGACGCGTTGCGTCCTTTGGTCGGAGACGACTCGCACAATACCGTGCCCGACTTGGTCGTTCGCCGCTCGCGACCTTCGCTCCGCACTGATTTCCTGCCGACGCTGAGCTCGCGTGAAGACCACATTCTTCCGACGCAACGCATGTCGAACTCCGCGACCGTGCCCTTGCCGCGCCTTCCCACGCTTGCGGATCCAGAAACGCTCGTCAATACGCGTTTGATGCCCTCGCTCAAGCCCAGCAGCCGCACGGGCTTCGCCGTTGGCGTGATCGTGTTGGTGGTGTTGGGAGCGGTCGGAGCTTGGTGGGTTCAAGGCGAGCGCACGGCTTCGATGCCGAACCCGCGTGCTTCCGAAGAGCCAGACAACACGCCGGCCGGGGCCCATGAGCCTGCACAGGAGCCGCCCGGACGACCGCTGGCAGCGCCTACCGCGCCAGCGGAGCGCACCGTTATGGGTGTCCAGACCGCAGAGCCCGCCCCCGAACCAGCGCGCGCCGAGAACGCTCCTGACGATGCCGCCGCGGCCGCGTTGGCGGCGTCCAGTGCCGAGGCAGAGAAGCGGGACGCACGTCGTGAACGGCGCCAAGCGCGCAAGCGCGAAAACGAGAGCGCGGCAGCGGGAAAGGTCGCGCCCAAAGACGCGCCCAGCGTGGGCGACGAGCCAAAGTCCCAGGCAGTAGAGCCCGATCCAAACGTTCCGGTCGAGCCGGCCGAACCGTTGCCGAGTGCTCCGCCCGAGGGTGCGGCAAAGCCGGCGGACGCCGCCGCCAAGCCCCACGAGGGCGTCAAGCCTGTCGAAGAGGAAGCTCCACCCGAAAAGGAGCAGACCGCAGCGCCGGCGGCAGAAGCGCCTGACGTTTCGGGTGATGCGCCGTCAACACCTGCTCCGTAGCTCTCGCGCGCGGCTCGTGCCGTCTTGCCAAGCGGCACGAGCGTTGCAAAAGAAGCCGTCATGCACGGCGAAGCAACGGAAATCAAGGCGGAAGTTCGGGCCGCCAAGGCCAGCAAGACCCTGCTCGCGTGCTTGCTCGCCTCGCTGTGCACGTGGGCAATGACCTCAGTCTGTGAAGCATCGAGCAGCCCCGTGCGCCTTGAAGTGAGTGCCCGCGTCGCCTCCACGTGCTCCGTGAACGCCCAGTCGATGGATGCGTCGCTCGATTTGTCGAGCGCCTTGCAGATCTCCTGCGGCGCGTCGCACAACGTGCTCGTTCAGCAGGGTCCCGTCAAAACCGTCTTGGTCAATGGCGTTTCAGCACGCTTCGTCGAAGCGACGATCTTGTTCTGAGCGAAAGGAGCGTTGGTCAGCTGCGACCTAGCTTTGTCCCTTTGGACCAAGGCTGCTCAGGGCTGAACGGCACCTGGCAAGGGCTGCACGCAAACGCGGTTGCGGCCGTCGCGCTTGGCTTCCAGCAAGGCATTGTCCGCTGCTTCGATCAGCTCTTGGCAGCTCGCCCGACCCGCGGCATTGGCATAGGAAGCCACCCCCGCGCTCATCGTCACGCAGCTCGAACCACCCGCGATCGGCACGCGCAACTCGCGCACACGATTGAGCAGCCGTTGAGCCAAAGCGGCCGCGCCTTCGCTGCCCGTACCCCGGGCGATCACCATGAACTCTTCGCCACCCGTGCGGGCCGTAATGTCTTCGGCTCTGGTAGCATCGAGTAAGGCCGATGCGATGGCGCGCAGCACGAGGTCTCCCACCGGATGACCATGCTCGTCATTGATGCGTTTGAAATGATCGACATCGAGGGCGATCAACGAAAGCGGCGCCAAGTGGCGCTGGCAATACGCGAGTTCTGAGAGCAGACGCTGCTCAAAGTAACGCCGATTGTACACACCCGTGAGATGGTCGCGGCTGACCGCGGAGTGCAGCTCGCGTAGCGTTATCACCTCGTGTTCTTCCTCGAGTGAGTAGCGCAGACGGGCATATCCGAGATGAACCCGATCGGCGGGCGTGAGCAATCGTTCACCGATTACGCGCTGGCCGTTGACGAACGTGCCGTTCAGGCTGCCGAGATCGCGAATCCAGAGGCCATCGAGTCTCCAGTGAAACGAGGCGTGTTGGCGTGATACGCCATGGTCTTCCAGGCGCAACTGACAGGTTGCGCCGCGTCCCGCGATAACATCTTGCGTTTCCACCGCGAAGAACTCGCCCGAGCGCAGTCCAGCCGTAATGTGCAAGACGTGTAGACGTGCGCCGTCTTTGCCCGGCTCCGCGTCGTTTTCGACGATTCTCGTGTTGCCCAGGCTAAGATCGACTTCTTCGGAAACGTCGTCCCTTCGCTTCACCGCGCCCCATCTCCCCGATCGCTCGGCGTTCGAGATGGCTCCGGCTGAGTGGCCAGCAAAGCTTCGTAGCATTGCATGTAAGTTTGGAGATCCGCGCTCGGACAAGCGTCAGGGCTGAGCCTTACGCCAAAACCTGGGGGCGCCGTTCCGCGTGCTCCCGTTGCGAGCGTGCGCGTCCAGACCAGTTCTCCGCGGATGTGCACGGCGCTTTTTGAGCCCGGCGGGCGCAGGTCGAGCCAGACGGGCCCGCGTTCGCCTGCGTCGAAGCTACGGATGTACAAGCCTTCGCGGCTGATGTTGTAGGTGAGGCCGTAGCGCGACTCGAGCTCGCCCGCCGCGCGGAAGGCGCACAGCGTCGAATAGAGCACGCGTCGTGACGCCCGCGACTCGAGCAGCTCGCGGGGCCTCAGCAGTTCGTTGAGGACGAACAACAGATCGTCTGGCGGTGAGTCGTGCGGAACAACGTACCAAGAGTCCATCGGCCGCGCTGCCGGTTCGTTGGACAGTAAGACTCCGGGCATGACGCCGAGCCAATGCCGCGACAATGCTTCTAGGGCTGAACGGCCTCCGGCCGGGGGCAGTTCATCCGAAACCACGACGACTTTTGGCGGCACACGTTCTGCGACGGCAATCGCATCTTGCATGGTCCCGGCGAAGGAGACGTCGAAGCCCGCCTGGCGCAGCACGCGCCCGAGCACTTGGCGGCGGTAGAAGTCGGGATGGGCCAGTAAGCAGGAGCCCTGGGAAAGTGCGGTGCGTGCGGTTGGGTCGAAGCGCTCGAGTGCGGTGAGCCGGCGCGTCAGGCCGGCAACGTCGTGCATCGAGCAGATGTCATCGGCGCCGACGCGATGAAGTTCGATCGCGTTCTGATCCGAGACTTGATCGACCAGCGCGATCAGTGGCACACCCGAGCAGTCTGCGCGCTCTCGCAGCGCCCGATTGATCTCGTAAGTGTCTTGGTGCGAATCAGTAAGCACGCAGCGCGGCAGCTTCCGCGCCAGGACCTCATCCAGCGATAGGCGACTGTTGATGAAGGTTGCGTCGGCCGCTACGCGCTCGATCGCTTCGCGCACGCTGCGCTCTTTTGTCGACAAGCGATGGCCAACCACCAAGACTGTCATTTGAGGTCCTTTCGGGCTGCGTGCAGCATCGTGTTTTCGAGTGCGAAGATGGGCAGTGCAACGGGTAAGCCGACGGTAAGAGGCTAACACGAACACGCTCTTGCGAGCTCATCGGCGCGGACTTGGAGCGCCCAATGTTCATGGCGGCGCAAGAGCGCTTTCGCAGTGTCGGACGCGCGCCCACAAGCGCCGCGTAAAAATCGCTCACGTCCAGACCTGTCCCTACACATCCGTGCCAACGACGGCAGCACGAACCAGCGTAGGATGATCGTAGACGATCATGCGTGATGAAGAACGGATACTGATAGTTCACCGCGACTCCAAAGCCAGACATGCCATCGCGAGCGTGCTCGAAGATGCGGGACACCAGGTGTCTTCGGCCTCGGACAGCGAAATTGCCAAAGCGCTCATCGTCGAGACCAGTCCTGCCCTGGTCGTACTCGATCTCGATCTCTCCAGTCACGCGCCTGACGAAGTTGCCAGCCTGCGAGCCATGTCGCGCGTCGACGACACACGAATCTTAGTACTGAGCGCGGCTGGCAACGAGGCCTTTCACCGCAGCGCACTAGAAGCGGGCGTGGACGACTTCCTGACCAAGCCTGTCCATCGCAGCGAGTTGCTCCTGCGCGCACGCGCGCTTCTGCTCCTGAGACGCACCCAGCAAGAGCTGCGCACCAGCAATGCTTTGCTCAAGCAGGAGCGAGACGCACTGATGCGCGCGCAGCGCCAAAACGAAGAGCTGATGGAGCTTGTGGTTCACGACCTCAAGAACCCGCTCGCGGCGATTACGGCCAATGCTTCGTTCATCGCCACGGCACGTACGCTCGACCACGATGCGCGCGAAGCTGCCGTCTCGATCGAACTCGCCTCCGACAACATGCTGCGCATGGTTCAGAACTTGCTCGAACTATCGCGGGCCGAGAACGGTCAGCCCGCGCTGAGGAGGGAGCTCGTCGACATGTCCGCGGTCGTGCAGCAAGCCGTGCGCCTGATGAGCCGACGGGCCCAAGAGCGCCAAATCGAGCTTGAAGTGACCATTTCCGAAACGGAGCTCTCCGTGCGCGGCGATGCAGACCTTCTACGCCGTGCGGTCGAAAACTTGCTCGACAATGCGATCCGCTACACCTCGAGCGGTGGGCGAATCGTGAGCTCATGCGTGCTCGATGGGGCTGAGTTGGCGCTATCCGTCGCGGACCAAGGGCCTGGAATTCCGTTCGATCAGCGTGCGCGTGTGTTCGAGAAGTATGCCCGCCTTGAGCGGCACGAGGACAATTTGCAGCGGCGCGCGAGCGGTGGGCTCGGGCTTACGTTCGTCAAGCTCGTCGCCGATTCTCACGGCGGCAGCGTGCAGGTGAAGGAAAACGCGCCGCGCGGCGCGACGTTCGAGATTCGCCTGCCGTGCTCGCCGGGCCGCCAAGCGAACGATCGAAG
>WUUC01011613.1_pt1 | contig 10024 bp, 11 predicted proteins | sample 6278441 | NCBI WGS metagenome assembly WUUC01 (sample SAMN13675441, study PRJNA597444) | soil metagenome | isolation source: soil | place: USA: Washington | collected 2017-10 | reverse complement strand
GGTCCCCCTGCTCGGCCTGCCGCTCCTGCGCCACGTCGCCCGCCGCCTGCCCGAGAGCCGACGGTTCGAGGCGCCGCACGAGGAGGTCGGCGTGGCCGGCCACGGCCGGCGGCTGTGGCTGCTGGCGGTCACCTTCTTCTTCGCCACGATCTTCAGCGCACCGGCGTCACAGCTGCAGAACGAGTTCCTGCGCGACGAGCGGGGCTTCTCCGCCCCCCGGATCTCGCTGTTCACCCTGGCCACGGGGACCCCGGGCGCCATCGGCATCATCGTCGGCGGCCGGCTCGCCGATGTGCGGGGCCGGCGGCTGGTGGCCGCGATCGGCACCGTCGGCGGCGCCAGCCTGACCGTTCTCGCCTACCTGTCCACCGGTGCCCCGCTCTGGCTGCTGTCGACGGCATCGGTCATCGTGGCGGCGGCCACGGTCCCGTCGCTCGGCGTCTACCAACCCGAGCTCTTCCCCACGTCGTTGCGGGGCCGGGCCAACGGCCTGATCACGGTGGTGGCCGTCCTCGGCAGCAGCACCGGCCTGGTCGTGGCCGGGATCATCGCCGACCGGTCGACCCTCGGCGAAGCCATGGCCGTGCTGCTGGTGGGGCCGCTGTTGGTCGGCCTGCTGGTGCTCACCCGCTTCCCCGAGACCGCTCGGGTGGAGCTCGAGGAGCTGAACCCGGAGGACCGGGCACCGCCCTCGTCGGCCTACCCTCTGCGGGGATGAGACGGCTGCTCGCCACCCTGGTGGTCGTGACCGTGCCCGCGGCGGCGCTGGCCGGGTGCGGCTACGAGGAGCCCGTGCTCCAGGAGTCCCAGGTCCGCGCCCCGGTCACCACCGAGGCGGCGTCCAGCGGGCCCGGAAGCTCGCCGACGACCGGCCCGACCGTCACCTCCCCCGACGAGCCCGACACCATCGTGGCCCAGGCCCGATCGGACCTGTCCGAGATCGAGGTCTTCGCCGAACCGGGGGCCTCCGAACCCACGCGGTTGGTCGAGAACCCGGGTGAGTACGGCAACGAGCAGGTCTTCGTGGTCGAGGAGCGCCGCGACGGGTGGGCCAAGGTGGAGCTGCCGGTGCGTCCCAACGACAGCCGGGGCTGGATCCGCGAGTCCGACGTGGAGCTGACCGGCCACGACTACCGCTTCGAGGTCCAGCTGGCCGCGCACCGCATCCAGCTCTGGAACGGCCAGCAGCAGGTGCTCGACGAGCCCATCGGCGTCGGGACCTCGGACACCCCGACCCCCGGCGGCACCTACTACACCTGGGTCCTGATCGACCCCACCACCAGCGCCTACGGCGCCTACGCCTACGGCCTGTCGGGGTTCTCCGAGCAGCTGCAGACCTTCGCCGGCGGCGACGCCCGGCTCGGCATCCACGGCACCCCGGACGCCGGCTCGATCGGGCGCGACGTCAGCCACGGCTGCATCCGTCTCCACGACGAGGTCATGATCCGCCTGGCCGAGGAGGTCAGGCTCCCGCTCGGCGTGCCGGTCGACGTCCTGGCCTAGCTGAGTCGGCGTCGGGCTGCGCCGGGGAGGACGGCGGGCGCTCCCCCCGCGCCGCCCCCCTCCCCGAACGGGTCGCCTCAGGCCACGACGGGTTGGCCGACGCGATCGTGGTCGAGGCTGCGGATCCGGGTGCTGAGCTCGGCCAGCAGGCTGCGGGCCAGCGACGGCACCTGGTCGAGCAGCTCGTCGAACCGGCCTCCCTCGATGACGTAGGCCCTGACCGCGGTGCTTGCCCGCACGGTGGCCGACCGGGGAAGCCGGTCGATCAGGCCCATCTCGCCCACGCTCTCGCCCGGGCCGACGATCGCCACCCGGCGGTCGCCGACGAACACCTCGGCATGCCCGTCGAGGAGGATGTAGCAGCGCTCGGCCGGCCGGCCCTGGTCACAGAGCACGGCACCGGAGGCGAGGGACACCTCCTCCATGATCTCGGCCAGCCGCTCGATCTCGCGGGGCCGACAACGGCGGAACAACTCGAGCTCCTCGAGTCGGTCGACCCGGTGGTGGTGGCGGTGACGCAGCATTCGTTCCTCTCCTGACGACGATGACGCCACCCATCATCGGCGCGCCGGTGCCGGCAGGGAATGACCAGGATCACGCCGCCGGCGTGGCCCCCGTCACGTCGGGTCGGGCAACGGCGTCATGTCGGGGTCGGCCATCGTCTCCCAGAAGACGATGAGCACCCCCACCAGGTCGACGTCCTCGAACAGGGGCAGGGCGGTCACGTCGACCAGGCGCGCCACCCCGTCGAGCCCGTACATGCGAACCGAGCCCTGCGCCGGGCGGCCCTCGATGAGCGCGATCCCCGGCGACAGCTCGTGCAGCGCCAGGGGCTTGCCGTCGAGGCTCTCGGGACCAAACGTGTCCACCCAGGTGCCGATGGGCAACTCCCTGACGTCGGCGAAGGCTCGTCCGATCGTGCGCTCGGCCGGCGGGTTGAAGTAGATCAGGTCGCCGGCGCCGTCGATGACGGTCGTGGGCATGCCCAGCGTCTTGGCGAACTGGACGGCGACGTCGAGCACGGCGTTGGGGGGTGTGGATACCACCGGCGGCGCATGGTAGGTGCTGACGCCCGCCGGCGATCAGCAGAAGGGGTCGGCCCAGCGCCGTAGCGCCGCCGCGTCGACCACCTGCACCCGCTGCCGGGCGGTGCTCACGCAGCCGTCGGCCCGCAGCTTGGCCAGCGCCCGGCTGGTGGCCTCGCGAGTGGCGCCGACCCAACCGGCCAGGTCCTCCTGCCGCAGGTCCAGGGTGATCTCCACCATCGGCCCGTTGTGCTCGCCGAAGCGGTCGGCCAACGACAGCAGCCGCCGGGCCAGACGGGCGGCGGTGTCGCCGGTGGCATGGTCGGCGACCCGGGCATCGCCATCGCGGATCAGCCCAGCCAGGCTGCGCAGCAGGCCGAGCGCGACGCGGGGGTGGTCGTCGAGGAAGTCCGAGAACTCGGCCGAGGTGACGGCCACGGCCTGCACGGGCTCGAGGGCCGTGGCGGTGGCCGACCGAGGCCGGCCGTCGAGGGACGACAGCTCACCCAGGAGCTCGCCGGGCTCCTTCACTGCCAGCAGCAGCTCCCGACCCAACGGGGTGGCAACGGTGACCTTGACCCTGCCCGACTCGAGCGCCAACACCGACCCGCCGGCGTCGCCCTCGCGGAAGAGCACCTGTCGGGCGCGGTAGCGACGGGGCCGGCCGTGGGAGGCCAACCATCGCCACTCCTCGGTGGCCAGCACCTGGTCGCCCCCTCGGGCCACGCCGGCAACGTAGCCGGGGATCAGCCCAGCGAACCGAGCCAGTCGGTGACGGCGGCGGCGATTGGCTCGTCGGCCCGCTTGGGGTCGTGGCCGGCGCCCTCGAGCCAGACGTGGGTCACCGGGCCGGGGATGGCCGCCGTGGCCGCCTCCAGCTCGTCGGGGCTCCCGAAGGCGTCACCGGTGCCGGACACGAACAGGCACGGCACCTCGAGCGCTTCGAAGTGCTCGATGCGCAGCCGGTCGGGACGGCCAGGTGGGTGCAACGGGTAGCTCAGCAGTACCAGCCCGGCCGCTGGGAGTCCTTCGGCCACCGCCATCGAGCACATGCGCCCGCCCATCGACCGTCCGCCGAGCACGATCCCGGCCGGGTCGACGCCGGCGTCGGCGGCCAGCCTCTCGGCCTCGTCGACGATGCAGGCCAACAGCTTCGGCGCCCGGTCGGGCGCCTTGCGGCCCTCGCGCCGGTAGGGGAAGTCGATCCGGGCGGTGGGCAGCGGGGCAACGGCCGCCTCGAGCGCCACCAGGGTGTGGTGCTCGCGTCCGCTACCGGCGCCCGGCGTCAGCAGCAGCGCCTCCGGACGGCTCACGTCCAGAGCAGGATCCGGCGGGCCTCGGTGAGGTCGGCGATCCGCTGGGCGGCGCCCTCGACCGGGGCGCCGTGGTCGGGGTGGGCGCCGCGCAGCAGCTCTCGGAACCGGCGCTGGATCTCGCTGCGGTTCGGCGGCGGGGTGGGGAGGCCGAGGACGCCGGCGGCCCAGTCCACCGGGTCGGCGAAGGCCGCCGGCGACCAGCTCGCGGTGCGGCCGGTCAGGTACTCCACCAGCGTGCGGTCGATGGCGCCCTGCCATGCCAGCCCTCGGCGCACGAGCCGCATCACCGCCGGCCGCGACGCCGGCGGCAGCTGCCCGGCGGCGTACACCGCCGCCAGCACCTGGGGCGCCGGCAGCATCCCGTCGGCGTGCTCGAGGTCGAAGGTGAACTGCTCGCCGTCGCCCATCAGCCGGTGGCGACGCCGGTGCAGGCCCACGTGGTCGGTCTGGTACCGGTGACGCAGGCGCGGCTGGGGCACCCGATGGCCCTGCTCGAGCTGGTGGGTGAGCCGCACGAGATCGGGGTGGAGATCGGGCGCGATCGAGCCGGCGAAGGCGGCCACGATGCCGGCCAGCAGCAGCCCGCCGAACCCCGGCGCCGGCGAGACGGGCAGGTCGCGGTGGCCGAGCGCCACCCGCCGGGTCGGGGCGATGGGGCGCGAGTGGAAGACCTCCAGCTCGGCCAGGATCACGCGCTCACGCTACCGGGGCCACACCGCCGCCCTTCAGACGTAGCGGCGGAGGCGTCCGCGCAGGTCGGTCGCCGACGCGATGACGGCGTCCTCGTCGGCGTCCTCGGCCTCGAGCAGGTCGCGCAGGTCGCGGGCGGCACCGACCAGCGGGTCCCAGTCGGCGGCGGCGAAGCCGTAGGGCAGCGCCAGCGACTCGGTGAGCCGGGTGGCGTCGACCAGGCGCAGGACCGCCTCGTGGTCGTCGGGGTCGTGCATCAGCCGGTCGGCGGCGACGAACAGCTCGGACATGGCGTCCTGGGCGGCCAGCCCGTCGTCAGCGCCGTCATCGGCCGACGAGGAGGCGACCGCCTCCGCGTCGGCCTCGTCGTCGAGCCGCTCGACGATCGGATCGACGGTCTCCTCGTCCTCCTCGAGGACGACGAGGTCGTCCTCCTCGTCCCAGCCGTGGGCCACGCCGGCGGCGCTGAGCGCCTCGGCGAGGTCGGCGCGACGGGCCTCGTCCCAGCCGCCGAGCTCGTAGACGACCTTGGGCGCGTCGGGGTCCAGCACCGGCTGGCTGGACGCCTCCACCTGCTCGATGAGCCGGTCGACGATCTCCTCGTCGGTGGCGTCGACGACCAGCGTGGTGGCCTCCCAGGCGTAGGGCACGTCCTCGGCCCGCAGCAGGTGGCTCAGGAGCTCGCGGTCGCTCTGGTCCCACTCCCCGTTCTCGTAGGCGAGCTGCTCGACGGCGTCGTCGCTCCCCTCCTCCTCAGCCACCGCTGCCGACCCTCACAGGACGGGCTGCTCCACGTGCCGGCCGAACACCTGGGCCAGCGTGTCGATGATCTCGCCCTCGGTGGCGTAGGTCCGGACCGCGTCGACGAGGACCGGGACCAGGTTGGCCTCGGGGTCCTCGGCCTCGGTCCGCAGGCGGGCCAGCGCTCCGGCCACCGCCTCGTCGTCGCGGTCGGCCTTGACCGCCTGCAGGCGCTTCACCTGGGACTGCTCATGCTCGGCGGTGATGCGGAGGATCTCCACCTCGTCGGCGTCGTCGGCCTCGGTGAAGCGGTTCACCCCCACGACGACCCGGCGGCCGTCGTTCACCCGCCGCTCGAGGTCGTAGGCGGCCTCGGCGATGGCGCCCTGGAACCAGCCGTCGTCGAGGGCGGCGTACACCCCTTCGAGCAGCGAGCCGTCCCCGACCTCGTCCAGATGGGCGAACACCGCCTCGGCCTGGGCCTCCAGCTCGTCGGTGAGGGCCTCGACGTACCACGAGCCGCCCAGGGGGTCGGCCACGTTGGCCACCCCGGTCTCGTGGGCGATCAGCTGCTGGGTCCGCAGCGCGATGCGGGCCGCCCGCTCGGTCGGCAGGGCCAGGGCCTCGTCCATCGAGTTGGTGTGCAGGCTCTGGGTGCCCCCGAGCACCCCGGCCAGCGCCTCGATGGCGGTGCGGGCGATGTTCAGCTCCGGCTGCTGGGCGGTGAGGGACACGCCCGCGGTCTGGGTGTGGAACCGCATGCGCAGCGACCGCTCGTCGGTGGCGCCGTAGCGCTCGCGCATCCACCTGGCCCAGATGCGCCGGGCGGCCCGGTACTTGGCGACCTCCTCGAAGAAGTCCAGGTGGGCGTTGAAGAAGAAGCTGAGGCGGGGGGCGAAGTCGTCGACGGCCAGCCCGGCCCGGCGGGCCAGCTCGACGTAGGCGAAACCGTTGGCCACGGTGAAGGCCAGCTCGTGGGCGGCCGTCGAACCGGCTTCGCGGATGTGGTAGCCGGAGATCGACACCGGATGCCATCGGGGCATCTCGGCGGCACAGAACGCGATCGTGTCGCGCACCAGCCGCATCGACGGCCGGGGCGGGAAGATGAACTCCTTCTGGGCCTGGTACTCCTTCAGGATGTCGTTCTGCAGGGTGCCGCCGAGGCGCCGGCGCTCGACCCCGTTGCCCTCGGCGGTGGCGACGTACATGGCGAAGATCACCGCCGCCGGTGAGTTGATGGTCATCGAGGTGGTGACCGAGCCGAGGTCGATGCCGGCGAACAGATCCTGCATGTCGGCCAGGGTGTCGACGGCGACCCCGCACTTGCCCACCTCGCCCTCGGCCAAGGGGTCGTCGGAGTCCCGTCCCATGAGCGTGGGCAGGTCGAAGGCGGTGGACAGGCCGTCGCCGCCGGAGGCCAGGATGGACCGGAACCGCGCATTGGTGTCGGTGGCGGTGCCGTAGCCGGCGAACATCCGCATCGTCCAGAGCTTCGAGCGGTACATCGAGGCGTACGGGCCCCGGGTGTAGGGGTACTGGCCGGGGAACTCGCCGTCGTCGGGCCCGTAGACCGGCTCGACCTCCAACCCGCTCATCGTCGTGAACTCGGCGTCGCGGGTCGGCGACGCCTCGTACTCGGCCCGCCAGTCGTCCCTCGCCGTCACGAACCCAAGTATCCCAGAGGCAGGGCCTCAGTAGCCCCCGGTGGCCTCGAAGATGCGACGGGGGTTGTCGACCATCATCTGCTGGATCTGCTCGTCGGTGACGCCCCGCTCGCGCAGCCCGGGCAACACGTCCCGGGTGATGTGCAGGTAATGCCAGTTGGGGGTGACCACCGGCAGCATCTCGTTGGGCAGCCAGTCGTTGTAACAGGCGGCGTCGTGGGACAGCACCATGCGGTCGGCCCGCCCCCGCTCGCACAGCGCGGCGATGGTGGCCATGCGGTCCTCGGTCGAAAGGATGACGTCGACGCCGAAGCGGTCCATCCCGATGTAGGAGCCCCTGGCCATGATCGCCTCGAGGTAGTCGAGGTCGGTGGAATCGCCCGAGTGGCCGATGACGACCCGGGTGAGGTCGACACCCTCGGACTCGAACACGTCCTGCTGCTCGAGGCCCCGGCGGGTGGCGGCGTGGGTGTGGGTGCTGATCGGCACCCCGGTGGCGCGATGGGCCTTGGCCACGGCCCGCAGCACCCGCTCGACACCCGGAGTGAGGCCGGGCTGGTCGGTGGCGCACTTCAGGATGGAGGCCCGCACGCCGGTGTCGGCGATGCCCTCGGTGATGTCGTTCACGAACAGGTCGACGAGGGGCTCCTCGCCGCCCAGCTCGGTGCCGGGGCCCCGGAAGTGCAGGTACAAGGGCACGTCGTTGTAGGTGTAGAGGCCGGTGGCGGCCACGATGTTGACGTCGGCCTCGGCGTTGATCTCCTGGATGCGGGGGATGTAGCGGCCCAGGCCGGTCACGGTGAGGTCGACGATCGTGTCGATGCCGGCCGCCTTCAGCTCCCGCAGGCGCTCCACCGCCTCGGGCACGTGCACGTCCTCCCGGAAACCGTTGTGCTCGGGGTAGTTGGTGACGAACTCCGGGCTCAGGACGAACACGTGCTCGTGCATGAGCACCTGACCGAGGGAGGAGGAGTCGACCGCGCCGCGGACCGTCTGGACGGTGGCCATCGCGCCGAACACTAGGGTTTCGACTTCATGACCGCTGAGGCGCAGGTCCCCGATCGCAACCTGGCGATGGAGCTGGTGCGGGTCACCGAGGCCGCCGCCCTGGCCGCCTCGCGCTGGATGGGTCGGGGCGACAAGGAGGGCGCCGACGGCGCCGCCGTGGACGCCATGCGCATCGTCCTTCACACCGTGCCGATGGACGGGATCGTGGTCATCGGGGAGGGCGAGAAGGACGAAGCGCCCATGCTCTACAACGGCGAACGCATCGGCGACGGCACCCCTCCCGAGACCGACATCGCCGTCGACCCGCTCGAGGGGACCACCCTCACCTCGCTCGGCCGGGGAGGGGCGGCCTCGATCATCGCCGTGTCGGAGCGGGGGTCGATGTTCGACCCCGGCCCCTGCGTCTACATGGAGAAGATCGCCACCGGGCCGGAGGCGGCCGAGGTCATCGACCTCTCCCGCAGCCCCACCGAGAACGTCCAGGCGGTGGCCGAGGCCAAAAGGGAGGACGTGCGCGACGTGACCGCGGTCATCCTCGATCGGGACCGCCACGCCGACCTGATCGCCGAGGTGCGCGAGACCGGGGCCCGCATCCGGCTCATCCCCGACGGCGACGCGCCGGGCGCCATCTCGACCGCTTGGCCGGAGTCGGGGGCCGACATCCTGTTCGGCATCGGCGGCACGCCCGAGGGGGTCATCGCCGCCGCCGCCCTCAAGTGCATGGGGGGCGCGATCCAGGGACGGCTGTGGCCCCGCAACGACGACGAGCGCAAGGCGGCCCTGGACGCCGGCTACGACCTCGACCGCATCCTGTCCACCGACGAGCTGGTCCGCAGCGACAACTGCTTCTTCGCCGCCACCGGCGTGACCGACGGTGAGCTGCTGAGGGGAGTCCACTACGACAACCGGGGCGCCACCACCCAGTCGCTGGTGATGCGGTCCAAGTCGGGCACGGTGCGGTCGATCAACGCCCGTCACCAGCTCAAGAAGCTGCGGCGGTACAGCTCCATCGAGTTCGGGTAGGCGCGATGGCCGACGTCTGCGTGTGGTTCAACCCCCGCTGCTCGAAGTGCCGGTCGGCGCGGGATCTGCTCTCGGAGCAGGACGTCGACGCCGAGCTGTACGAGTACCTGCAGGAAGCGCCCACCAGGGCCGACATCGAGCGGGTGATGGGCCTGCTCGGGATCGACGACCCCCGGGAGATGATGCGCACCGGCGAGGCCGCCTACGGCGAGCTGGGCCTGGCCGACGCCGACCAAGACGCCCTCGTCGACGCGATGGTCGCCCACCCGATCCTGGTCGAGCGGCCCATCGTCATCCGCGGCGACCGGGCCGTCATCGCCCGCCCACCCGAGCGCCTGCTGGAGCTGCTGGAGCCGTCGCCCTGAGCGTTCCTGCGTGCGAAATGGTTGCCATGGCAACCGATTCGCACGCAAGGCCCGGAGCTGGGGCCGGGGCGATCAGCGGCCGAGGTAGCGCCTGGCCATGAGGGCGACCATGCGGCGCTTCAGGCCCCGGGGCAGCGGGGCACTGGCGGCCACGACCACCTTGTTGAGCCGGCCCGGGACGGCCACCGCGCGACCGGCGGCGGTGGCGGCGATGGCCTCCTCGGCGCACTGCTCGGCGCTCTGCCACACGAAGGCCGGCATCCTGCCGCTGGTGTCGAGCCCGGCCCGGGCCTGGAACTCGGTACGGGTGAAGCCGGGCAGCACCGCGGTGACCTGCACGCCGGACGCTCGCAGCTCCTCGTGGATGGACTCGCTGAGGGTGGTGAGGAACGCCTTGCTGGCGGCGTAGGTGGCGGTGCCCGGGCTCGGCTGCAGTCCGGCCATCGACGACACGTTCAGCACCCAACCCCGCCGGCGCTGCACCATCCCGGGCAGGGCGGCCCGGGCGAGGCGGACCGGGGCCACCGCGTTGACCATGATCAGCTGCTCCTCGCGGTCAGGGTCGCAGTCGGCGAAAGCGCCATGGGTGCCGACGCCGGCGTTGTTGACGAGCAGGTCGATCACCGGCTCGGCCCCCAGACGGTCCTCGACCACCTTGCGCTCGGCCGGCTCGGCCAGGTCGGCGGGCA
>WUUC01037149.1_pt1 | contig 10027 bp, 10 predicted proteins | sample 6278441 | NCBI WGS metagenome assembly WUUC01 (sample SAMN13675441, study PRJNA597444) | soil metagenome | isolation source: soil | place: USA: Washington | collected 2017-10 | reverse complement strand
TTGATGTATTTGTAAAGGCGTCAACAGCCCGAAGGACCTGTGGATTAGGAGGGACTGCCTCCACACCACCGCAGCTTGAGGCATATAATATAAGACTGTTGACTCTATTGGGATTCTTCAAAGCAAGCTCTTGTGCAATAAATGATCCCATTGAAAAACCGAGTATATCTGCATCTGTTATATTGAGCGCGTCAAGCAAACCTATAGTATCATTTGCAAACAGATTAATTGAAAATTCCTTTGTCCCCACAGTTGATTCGCCAACTCCTCAATTATCAAAAATTATTACCGTTCGATTTTCTGAAAGTTCTTTTAGTAAGGTTAGACTCCACATATCCTTAGAAGTACTTTGTCCATTTATCAGAACAATCGGTTTGTTAGTATTATTTCCAAGCTGTTTAAATGATATATCTATGTCACCTACTTTGACCTTCTGATCGGGTATCTCATCCAGAACCCTAACCGCCGTTTGAAATGAAGAACTCTGATTTTGACCGTAAGCAATAGGAGTATGGCTTATGCTGTCATCAGACGATTGAAGACTATGATAAGCAATAATTAATAGTATTGTGATAAGTAAGTGTAAGTAATTGTTAATCTTCATACGCTTCTCAGGAGATAGTATACAAAATTTAATTAATAAGTATGTAAGGGAGTATATGTATAGTTACTGCAGGATATCAAAGATCAAAAAGATGTTGGCTGGCACGGCAATAACTTGACTAAGTCTCTGCTACAATTCCCGCATCATAATTCTTGAGTACTGTTCCCTTTTGATCAACTGCAATCTCAAGGTTGTTAAGTAAAATTTCGTCTTCTGTAATCCTTATTGAAGAACCATTATAGTACATCCCACTAGCGGTCAAGGTAATTTCATTATTATTTACTTTAACATCAAACAGTATATTCCTAGATGGATTCTGTATCACCAAATGCTTTGGCTCATAAATGATACTCCAGTCGCCGTTGCTACTAGATTTTCTTCTTTCAGCAGTCCAGCCATTTTCAGATACTATTGCGATTAGGTTATTGAATTTATCAAAGAAATTAATATCCAATAAAATATATTTTTTATATTTGTCTTGCTGTTCCTCTCCCCCTCTTCTAATTGATATAATATCAAAATCATCTACGACAAGAATTCTTGAAGTATTGATAAATTTACATTTTCCTATATTTACAATCATCTCTTGTGATTCTCCTATAATGAAAGACTCTTCATTGATTTTGTTATAAGGATTAATTTTAGCATCATGTAAAGCAGCTTCTGTTATTTCTTTATTATAATACTTAATACGATGGAAAGGACAGAGAGCTGCCATATTCTCAGGAAGCAACGCCTGAACATCAGGATGTGGAGTAATGTGAACATATTCTAAAATCGGACATCCACATAAAGCACAACCATACAATGTCTCTTTTCTAAGCTGTTCTTGAATTCGCTGAGGAGTAGTACTTGCAGGCATAATAAGGTCTTGAGGCATATTGAATTAACAGATAATATAATAATAACTGAATCTTTCACTCCATTAATCGCTTCTTAACATCATAATGGATAGATCATGAAAATGAGATTTAATAAACAGTTTTGCATGATTTGCAAGCAATTGTGATAAGATAGATAGACAATATCAGAATGACTTTGATATACAAGTTTTAACGTTAAATGAAAGAAGCCAATTGAAATATCTCTGGCCTCATTGCAGGACACTACTAATGTGAAATGTCCGTGATTACTCCAAGCTTCGTATTATTATCCCCAGTCCTATTCAAGGAATGATTCACACGACGAAAATAACAATGATTAATTATTACTACGTATAATTAACAACAATGTTAGAAAGTGAAGAGAATGACATTCATGATAACGTTGGCTTATCTGATGTCGAAGAAGATGTAGAACCTGCAGACCCAGCAACAGAACTTGGCACATCATCGGAACTTCAACCCGAAAGCGAATTAGTATCTCCTATAACAGAAGGAGGGGGAGCAGTTGAAGCAGCCACGGATGTAGCGATAAGAGAACAAGGAGAACAAATACCTATGCCCAAGATTGAACAACCACGATCAGATGTAAAAATAAAACCTAGAAAACAAACCGAAAACACAACTACAGCGAAGATCCAGAGATATATCATCGATGCTTCAAATCGATTAGAAAAGCAAGCAAATCAGATTAATAGGATAAATAAGAATCTTCAGTCCCTGCAGAAACAGATGAAAGTAGGGGAGAGACAAACAGTGATAATTAATCAAATACGTTCTCAGGTAAATCAGATCCAAAAGCAAGTATTTCAAGTTCAGAAAAATATTCAAAAAAGATCTATTGTTAAATCGCCATCAACTAAGAAAATGATAGGCAACAAGAAGAAGAACAAGAAGAAGAGAAATACGAGGTGAAGATTATCAGACTGTAATCTAATCCTCTCGCTTACCCATTTTTAGTACTTTGTTGAAGATGCTAAACTGATGAATTAACTCTGGGTGTTTCCGAACAATTCTCATCTAACATCTGTAACAAGACCCATAATTCTATAGGAGAACAGGAGTAACATGTCACACAGGAGGATAGCAAAAAACATAAAAGCTTCATCCGTTCTGGTAACTAACTCAAATCGAAGACAAGTAAATCTACAAAAGGGATTGTCTTTTTATAGTTTGCTGCATAGTTAAATAAGAATGATAGCTAAAAGCAATTTTATATTCTTAGGAACTCTGATACTCGGTTTGGTTAGCGTTGGAGGACTGTTCTCAGCAACACCATTATCTTTCCAAACTCAAATAGCCAAAGCGCAACAAATGTCAGGCGACATTACAGCACCATCTGGGGGAAATCCATTCGGCGGAGAGAGAATGGGTACTATTAGTGTGGATTCAGATGGCAATGAAACCAATATCGTGGCCGATTTCAATGAGTCGCCTGGAGAAGGACAGGCTTTCGAAGGCTGGCTTGTAGATGCTGGTGGATCAGGCTATAAGCTAAGTTTGGGTCAGTTTTCTAATGGCACATTAAATTTTACGCAAAACATGATAAACCCTTATACATACAAAAACTTTGAAGTAACTGAAGAGCCGGCTGATGACCTAGATCCCAATGCGGCCTCATCTATAGCAGGATTTGAACTGGATATTCCATTTGGTCAGTAAGGCATAATTGATGCAACTTACTACCTATCTTCTTCTCTTTCTCTTTTCTGTTCATTCCCCTATTTATCAATCATCTTTCAAACTCTCTAAGATAGTGTTCTTCATCGAAAAGGCTTTTTTCATTCATCATAATCAAACTATTCTGGCTATCTAGGCAAGTAGATAATAGTTAGCCGCTAACTCGAGATACATAATGATAGTCTGCTAAGTAGCATATAGATTAAATCATACAGAAATTGGGAGAATGAAAACTTGGGTCAGAGTATGCTCACCATCATTAATGACGGTATACCCTTAACAATAAGGCTCCATAATCTAACTAGACTTAGCAATATCTGACTCCGATGTGTTAACGTAATGACTTCATATATCGAAGTCATACTCAGCATTTATCACGGATATAATGCTTGAATTTGCTTCAATAATTACAAAAAATCATAATTCCTCTAAGCATTATCATAGTAGACGCTTTAATTATGGATTATTGCTTACCAATTGCTATTAATTTCTACTAAACTAAATCTGGGACTTTTCCATTTTATACATTATGGCTTTAGAACCTGAAATACATAGAAAGAAGGGGGAGAATGAGATTAGATTTACAAACAAATATGTCGTAACTGTCATTTCTTTAGCAATAGGTCTTGCTGTTGGTCTATCTGTATCTCTGCTTTCAAATGTTGCCCACATGGTACCACTATTGTCTTCATATTCCACAGCTGAAACTACCGATGTAGTTGCAATATGCAAGGATGGTGTCTTCAAGTATGCACCGCTAGGAGCATATCCTGGTGGACAAGAACACGTTAAATCAGCATTAAGATATTGCGACAGCCTGAGTTAGTTTGACTATGCAGTAGTTAAGGTATCTTTTTTTCCTTTTTTTCTTTATATTATTTCGAGTAGCATTATTCCAAAACCGCTGATTTGTATAGCATTCAATATTCTACATTCAGATGTATCGTTAGGTCCTCATTCTGGAATGTCCTGCTATCATTCTTTTTATTCTATGTGCTCATCACGTATTACAGCTTCTGAATAATTATATTCCAACCTTTGATTTACTTGCCATATCTGCTAACTATCTTGTTTGCGTCTATTACTTCCCCCACCTTATCTTGTCTATTTTAGTCGTGATAATATATATTGCACTTGCACACCAGATTGCCTATATAGATTTCTAAGCAAATAGATTATTCTTTCTATTCTAGCGAACAAAAGGAAAAGGCAACAATAACATGAACTATTAAAAAAACTTACAGTATGAAGACTAATATGCAATTTTGTCTTATTATTTAGATTATGTAAAAAAGAAAGGGAGTCTCCTGCGGTTTTTCTAATCTTATCTATCTCCACTCCCATACTTTTTCAGAGAAGTTTCCCTCTATATCGATCTCAGATTCAAAGACTCTAACCGTATTATTAAGAAAGGCCAACTTATCACCTGAAGACTTCCTAAAGAATACAGAACCACACCACTTCACATTCCCGGTAGAACTAACTCTTCCTATTCCTTCTCCTGTGTATGATACCATTTCCGGATCGCCTTCACCACCTACAACCATAATTACTCCTTTTCCCACACCATGAAGTACTCCCTTATCTGCGGTCGGCGTACCGTTGAAAGTTATCAATTCTTCTACTTGCACTCCTTTCATCGTGCCACTGACTGATACAGATGTTTCTATACTTGGAGGAAGTCGAATCATGGAAAGGTTTTGAATACGCATTGCCTAACCCTAACACCAGTTCATTCAATAAATGCTAACATTACGAAAACTATCCAATATCATTCACGTGACGTCTGCCAATATTTTGTAGATTAAGAGGCTTTACGATTCCTTTTGTCTCTAATTTGCAGTACTATCCACTCCTTTGTCGCTTGTGATAATAAGCATGTCATTATCTATCCTTGCTATCATGTTTTCACCTGCCTTGAATGGATATAAGCTGTCCTCTACTAAAGCCGTCTCCACGAACAAAGAATGTCTATATGTTGGCTTACCTGTTGCAGATTTTTTTTCTACTTTATGCAGTTTTGTCCGAGTATAAGAGGCCGTTCGTAAGTGTCGAATCGAAACTCAGTAACGAGTTCTCCATGCTCAATCGAGTCCCCTGTGACCTTCATGATCTTAATATAGTTCCATAGATCATTTACATAACCGCTAAATACTATAGTACTTATCTTCTATATGATTGCATAAGTGTATCCATCAAGAAGATGCTTCTATGCTCAAGGAATACGTATTTACTCACGAACATGATCTTGGACTGAGTCACATGTATATGGAAGTTAATAATCAACTCCTAACATGCAGTTTGTGTAATACATCGTACTGTGGAAGGTGCGGTAAGGAAGTATCAACATCCACGAGTTAAAGGGTTCAATTGGACTTTATCGATTTGATACCGGCAGCTGTTCTATGTGTTCGTTGTGACATAGGAGACACGAAATAAGCGACAATTCATCAAAGTTGAAGCATGAAGCGCACCATAAACACGTCTGACATATTAAGAAATCTACTCGCTTATCAGTGGGAATACAAGGAGATGTTTCACTACCAATTTCTAGGCTAGATAAAGTATTTTTCCTAAGGGTGTTTTTCTCTTTATTTAACATCTGATAATTCAAGATAAAAAAATAATAGTAGTCACCATAATTTATGAAGATATATTATTAGCAAAATTTAATATCTTTGTCAAGATCACTTTAGTCCCTCCACTTTGCGTGCAAATTTATCCGGACAAATATTTCTTAATACTTTTAGTTATTGCTAGTTATTTGTTTACGGTAGCCACATATATCGGTGGTGCAGAATATATTATGGTAATAGAGGATAGAAGTATGTGATAAGTCTTGCTCAAAGGAGAAAGACAAAAGCATACCAGGATAAGTTTCCTAACATCGTGTCCGTATTTGATTCCTCTATTACTAAAATCTAAATTTCAAATTCATGTCTGGATTTGACATGTTTAAATCACCGAAGTTACTTTTTCGTTTTCATTTTAGTTGTTCCTATTTCAATTATCAAACAAAAATCCGTAGAAGATATTGACTGGCTTGTAAGCAACTTTCTAGTACATACACAATATTATCAGCCCAAACTCAGCACAGATTTGGCTGTAGAATCAATTAATCCAACCTTCTTATATAATGGACTTCTATCAAAGTTAGTGATCATGAAAAAAAATACAAGCTTGTTCAATATATTCAGTATATTTACCCTTGCAGCAATTGTATTATTACTTGTAGGAACTGCTTGTACTATCTCAATGCAGTCAACACATGCGCAACTACAAGGATTAGTAAATAATCAAACAGATACAAGTCAAAATCCGACTAAGACAATTCAAATAAGTGTAATAGAAGAAGAGGATCTTTACAGATGGGCTAACATTCAGGGAACAAATCCTACTCTGAAGTTTCTAACAAATGCAAACAATACAGTACTAATCCTAAACCCAACCAATGAAAAGCATGAAATGATTATAGAGTCAAAGGGTAATGAAGTTGCGTCAAGTGGAGATATAGCCCGTAGCAGCTCAGGTCAGCTATTTTTCACTCCGAATATGACTGAAACTTTTGAATATTACTGCAAATATCATCCAGATACAATGAAGGGAATTATTTTGGCTAATCAACAATAATGCGTTGGATTAGACTGAAGACAAATGATGACACTATCCATACTAGATTTACAGTACTAAAACCAAAGCGACTTACCCATTAAGATGTTTGGCTACCATAGTATAAAAGAAGATTAACCCAGAGTCGATTAGATCTCGTTATCAATATCTGTATACTAATATTACTCAATTTAACCATAAAGTGGTTAATGAACGAGACTGAACAACGCCTAGAAAGTCTTTGCAGTAGAATAATAGAGTCAGATAAGGCTATCAGATTCGTAGGCATTTCAAACAAGATGGGAAACCAGATTATATCACGATACAGGAGTGGGCTGACATCATTATTGACACCGACTGAGATAGAAATGTATGCTATGCGATCAGTCTTAAGAATGAATACCAGGAAAGATTATGAATCCAAGATTGGTAAACCAATATACTCATTTACATTATATGAGAAACTAAAAAGAGTAACTATAACCTTGGAGGATAATGATTATCCTATCCTTTTTGCATCATTTGATACGGAAGCAGACCATGAAAATATTATTGTAAATAAACTATTGCCAGTGATTAATGAAGAAGGACTATGATTGTCCGTATGCAAGTTCTTACAATAATAAGTTAGCCTCACTTTACGTATTTTGAATAAATGGACTTCTAGTTGGCAACATTATTTTGTTTATTCTTTTTACAATGGCTGCGTTTGAAATCGGCTTTTGTAAAAACCGTTCTCCATATAACTTACAATATTGTTCTTCTCTTTCATTTCTTTCTCTGGGTCCGACTTCATCATAATACATTTCTCCTGCTGTAATAAAGCAGACGTTTACTTGTTGGCCTACCTTTCGCATTTCTATGTGAAGCTCAAATCCATTCATTCTTGGCATTTTTACATCCAAAATAACCAGATCATATGAGTTAGGTTTGAACTTGGATAATGCGACAAGAGGATCCTGATATGTATCAACTATGAAGCCAGCATTTTCTAAGGTTAGTTTGATTGCCATCGTAGTATCTGGCTCGTCGTCAACCAATAAAACTTTTTTTTCTTTCCTAGCTGAATCTATTTTCTGTCCTACTGCATCGCAAATAATATCGTCTCTATTTTCTCGTTGGCTCTACCGGTATAGATGATTCTGTACTTTAAAATGAATGATCTGTGCCCATTATAACAGATAAAACGTGAAAAACTTGTAAAAATGTATGAGATTTCTTATTAGCCAATTGGATTGCGCAAGTATCTTGATGTTCATTCTTGAGAGAATTCGTAATAAGGGCATTATTAAGAAAACTTCAACAATCTTCCATCAACTAGTTCGGGGTGAAACATATCATTATCATGTTGAACAGAAAAGCAAACTTTTGTTTCTGTCTTCTTGAGGTTCCACACAGGGAAGCTGTTGAAAAACATCATGACAAGTATAGCATCAAATGCAACTAGATCACTCAAGTATAAACCCTGACTAAGAAGTCGTCTAGTACACAGAAGAGGGTTTGGATATTAGCTATTTTATCAAATTATACGTTTCCGACATCATAAATACTGCCCATAGTAACTGACAACATGTACTTTTCACATATTCCCCTTAGGCAAATGTCATGCGACAAGTGTGGGATTATAATTGTTGGAGGACTAAGGAAACTTAAGATGCACAAACAAGAACGCCACTCTTATTAATGGCCCGCAAGAAATCGTTAGGTTAGAAGGAAGACTAAAGAAATGGATGACTACTTCTATCCTTTATAGAAAAATAAAGTTTAACAGTTTAGTTTTTCTATAATGAAAATTATTGCTTTTTTGTTATATCGAAACATTAGGTGGAATGTAATTAGATACTGAAGAACCATGATGGTGTATCATTAGCCATTTCTCTTTATCTTCATTATTATTTTTGTCGACAACTGATTGTCTTTCATAAATATTTGTAGAAATTACTCCTATTCTCTTTTTACTTTGATTTACATTACTCTGAATATTTTCTAGACAAACAACTACTGCTATTACATTTTCAAATACTCTTATCTTTGTGTTAGTAATAACAAATTGAATTCTCTCTGTATTTTGAAATATTGTCATCCAACTTTCTCGCACAGCCATCCATCCAGAGAACAAATCCCAACCGGGATGGACACAGATAATGTCGTCACTATGTTTCCAAACTTCTTCCATTCTTTCTAAAGATAAGCTCTCGAAGGCGTTATAGAATCTGGTGTTGATTTTCTGTATTGCTTCTTCCCTGCTTTCATCCATTGAATCCAAAGTAACCCTAATTTAGGCTGCAACAATTCAGAAGTATAAACCCATACGGACACGAAAATCTTATATTATTTTATTGTATTTGTTTGGTTAGAATTCTGGCATTATGTAGAGTAAATTATTATACTTCCTTTAGATAGAGCATGTTGAATTCGAATTCCCATCTATTATTTTTCTCTTTCATTTTAGTCGGATTACCCCAAGCGTTATGACGACGAAAAATATTGAAAGTGATCTACCTTGGATCAATTTAATAAAAAATGACGTATTAGAACCAATAATTCTCGCTATATGACAGCGAATAAAAGTTCGTCCATCTAATGTTTCCTGCTATATGACAAGTAAGGATATCGAAAGTATTCTTATTATCTTGATGTCCTCTGCCGTTTCTTGACTGGCAGATAACTGGGTAGGAAGCTAGTAATATGGAGCAATATTTTTGTCTGCAATGGGGTATCCTAATAAAAAAGTTTAAATATCGCTAGCGACATTACTAGTGATATTACTAGTGACATGTAGATGGAAAAAAAATTCAAGTTCTGGTAACTAGTCGGAGGTAAAATTCACACATTCAACAAAAACTGCTCTGTGGCAGTTATGACTTGGATATAGCCACTGTTGTTAAACTCCAGATTATGAAGATCAATATTATTTTGTCGACTGAACCATTTTTTATGGCTTTTATTGCTAGCTTTATCTCCAATCATGTGGTATTATTATGCAGTCATGTCCAACACACTTTTCTCTCAAAAGGAAGTAGAATATCTCAAATCACAACGTCTTGCTAGAGTAGCTACAGCTGCTGTCACTTCATCATCAGAAAAAAGAAAATCTGTTCAGCCAGATGTAGTCCCTGTTGGTTTTGATTTTGATGGTGACTATTTTTATGTAGGAGGGATGAACCTTCTTAAATCTACTATATACAAAAATGTACTGCAAAATAATAAGGTTGCAATTGTAATCGACGATTTGAAAACCGTTGACCCCTGG
>WUUC01207148.1_pt1 | contig 10028 bp, 7 predicted proteins | sample 6278441 | NCBI WGS metagenome assembly WUUC01 (sample SAMN13675441, study PRJNA597444) | soil metagenome | isolation source: soil | place: USA: Washington | collected 2017-10 | reverse complement strand
GCGCCGAACCACAGTCCGCCGCGCGAGCCGACCAGCACACCGAGCACCGCAGCCCCCGCGAGCGGCGGGATCACGTAGCCATTTGCGTACTGGATCGGAACCGAGGCGACCGCGGTCACGCCGATCATGAGCGAGCTCGTAGCCGCGGCGGCGCGCATGGGGACACCGCACCATGCGGTCAGCGCCGGCACCTTGAGAATTCCGCCCCCGATACCGAATGCCCCGGAAACATTGCCTGCCACAAACGAAACGGCGAGCGCCGCAGGCATGCGCTTCACGCGATACACGATCTCCTGCCCGCTCTCCTCGTCGTAAAAGCGCCCGCCGAGCGTGCCGGGCTGCGCGCCGGGGTCGAGGATCACGTTACGCTGGTCGAGCCGCGACAGCATGATCGCCGCGATGAACGCAGTGATGATGGCGAAGCCACGCTCGAGCGCCACGTCCGATACGAAAGTCACGGTGATGGCGGCCGCCACGCCGCCGGCCGCCGACGCGACCTCCAGCAGCATGCCGAGGCGGAGATTGATGAGGTTTCGGCCGGTCGTCCCTGCAGACACGGCGCTCGAGGTCGCAATCACGGTGACGAGGCTGATCGCGGCTGCCGTCTTGAAGTCGATGCCGAGCGCGGCATTCAGAAACGGGACGAGGAATACGCCCCCGCCGAGGCCCAATAGCGCCCCGAGGCATCCGGCGGCCGCACCGGCGCCCATGACGATCGCGACCATCTCCGGAGTGACGGCAGGCAATGGAAAGGCTGGCGCGGGGTCCGCCGGCCTGACCCGCGATGCTATGATCCGCACGGATTCTATCCGATGTTCCAGCGGTTCTTCGAGGAGGGCCTCGCGCAGGCGTCGTACCTCGTCGCGTGTGATCGAAGCCGGGATGCGATCGTGATCGACCCACGGCGCGACGTCGACATCTATGTCGCATCCGCGGCACAGCAGGGACTCAGAATCGTCGCCGCCGTCGACACCCACATTCATGCCGACTTCGTGTCGGGTTCGCGCGAGCTCGCCGCCGTGGGGACGCGCACCGTCGCCGGCCCCGGGGCAGCGCTCGGCTACGACTTCGACGAAGTGTGCGACGGAGCAACGCTCACGCTCGGCGATCTCCGCATCCACTTTCTTCATACACCGGGGCACACACAGGAGCACATCTGCGTTCTGGCCTCTCGCCCGGGAGAGCCGGTACGTGTGTTCACCGGCGATACGCTGTTTGTCGGCGCCGTCGGAAGGCCGGACTTGTGCGGCGAGGAAGAGACGCGTCGGCTCGCGGGCGAGCTGTACGAGTCGTTGCGCCGGAAGCTGCTGACGCTCGACGGCGCGACGGAGGTGCATCCCGGTCACGGCGCCGGCTCGCTGTGCGGTGCCGGCATCGGCGCCGAGCCGCACTCGACGATCGCGCAGGAACGGCGCTTCAATACGATGCTGCAGCATACGTCGCGTGAAGCGTTCGTCGCTGCCGTCCTGGACGATCTGCCGGACACGCCTCCATACTTCGCGCGTGTAAAGAAAGTGAACCAGGAGGGTCCCGTTCTGCGGAGTCTCGCCGCTGGTTATCCGGGCCCGCGCGCGATCGACGTCTTGGATGCTGCCTCGGCGGCTCGCCAGGGCGCGACGGTGATCGATCTCCGGAGCGCGGCCGCCTTCTGCGCCGCTCACCCCGAGGGGGCGTTGAACATCGCATACGGACCAAAGGTCGGCTATTGGGCCGGCTGGGTCGTTCCGGACAGCGCGCGCATCATCCTGCTGGCGTCGAACCCGCGCGAAGCGACCGACGCGGCGGTGCAACTCCTGCGCGTCGGATTCGACGACGTCGACGCATGTGTCGACGAGGATCTGCGGGCGTGGCGCGGCGCGGGGCTGCCAATATCGCAAATCCCCCAGATCAGCGCGCGCGAGCTGCACGAGCGGCTTGCGAGGCGCGAAGACCTCACGGTCCTCGATGTGAGGTCCGCGACGGAATTTCGCGGGGGCCACATCGAGGGTGCCTTGCACGTACCCGTAGCCGAAGTACGGGCACGGGCTCGGGATCTGTCGCGGCACGCGGCGATCGCGACAATCTGCGAGAGCGGCCTGCGTTCGACTCTGGCGGCCAGCGTACTCAGCCAGGCCGGCGTCGGCAACGTGCTCAATGTTGCCGGTGGGATGGCTGCGGATCGGCAGCTGTCCGGGCGTCCGGCCGCGAGTCCGCAGGAATGAGCTGAACCGTCAGACCCTTTGAGATCGCTCTTCTCCCCCCTGCAGCTGATGCCGCATCGGACGATCGCGTCGCTGGACCGTGATTCTGCGCGTGTCAGGCGGGTGGCGTCCCCCCGTTCGCGTACGGCTTCAGCAGTGCGTACAGCGTTGACATGATCGGCACCGGCACACCTGCCCGCGCGGCCCGCCGGACGACGGATCCGTGCAGCGCTTCCACTTCGATGCGCTTCCCCTGCGAGAGATCGATGAGCAGCGATGAGCGCATCGATCCTGGAATGCTCCCGATATAGGTGCTGATCCGCTCGATGACGTCGCTCGCGACGCCGACCTGCTCCGCGCGCGCAAGGCGCTCGACCTCGCGACACGCCGCGATGAACTGGGCGCGAATGTGCGGATCCGCCCAGAGCGGCCCGATCGGCAGCCGCGACGCGCCGGTGAAGCCCGCGAGCGCGACGAGAAAGATGAACTTTTCCCAAATCGGAATCCGGCCGTCGTCGACCGCCTCCGACTGGATATCGGCGGCTGTCAATGCGTCGTGGATGGCACGGACGCGGTCGGTGAGGCGCGGCAGCTCGCCGAAGACCTCACCGAACACGATGCGCCGATGCGTTCCCGTTTGCTCGATCACGCCCGGCGAGACGAGCGCCGTAGCGATGTACGTCGTGCCGCCGACGACCACGGCTTGACCAACAACCGCGGCAGCGTCATGGACGCTGTCTACGCCGTTCTGGAGCGTGAGGACCGAGGACCCGGGCCCGAGCATTTGTGCCGCCAGCGGCAGCGCGGTCTGATTGTCGTAAGCCTTGACGGCGATGATCACGACATCGACAGTTCCGACGCGCGCCGGATCCTCCTCGGCGGGAGCCAGGGCCGTGAAGTCCCCCCCCAACGGACTTCGAACCTGCAGCCCGCGCTCGCGAATCGCTGCCAGGTGCGCCCCGCGGGCGATGAACGTGACGTCGTGTCCGGCGCGCGCGAGCTTCGCGCCGTAATAGCCGCCAACCGCGCCAGCCCCGAGAATTGCGAATCGCATACGCGTAGGCTACGGGATCCAGCGCTGTGGTTCAGCATCTGTCGTCCGGCGTGCCGAAAAGCACCTTTGCGGCATGCTAGAATGCCCGCTCCACGTCTGGCGCGCGGCCGAACCACCGCGCCCGGGACACAGCATGGCCGCCCGCCTCACCACGTATGTCGTCGTCGGCATAGTCGCGGCAACCCTGATTGCCGGACTCATCGTTGGCGCCCAGCGAAACGATACCGAAGGCCCGGTAGACCTCATCGTATTCAATGGAAAGGTGTACACCGCCGATCCGGCCGGCACGATGGCCGAAGCCGTGGCGGTGCGGGGCAACCAGGTTCTCCGCGTCGGCAGCAACCGTGACATCACTCGCCTGCGCCGCCCGCAGACGATCGTCGTCGACGCCCGGGGCGGGGCGGTGCTGCCGGGGTTCAACGACGTGAACGTCCGATTGATCACCGGCGGCCTCTCGCTCGACGCTGTCGACCTCCTCGATGCCGGGACGCTCGACGAGATCCAGGCACGTGTCCAGGCCTGGGCCGAGGCGAACCCGGAGCGCCCGTGGGTTGTGGGACGCGGCTGGTATCCGGAATCCCTTCCGAACGGCAGCCCGACACGTCAGCTTCTGGATACCGCCGTCGCCGATCGGCCGGCCTACATCCTCTCCGCCGACGGCCGGGCGGCATGGGTGAATACAAAGGCGGTCCGCCTCGCCGGTGTCACCCGGCATACACCGCAACCGAAGAACGGCCTGATCGTGAAGGAGAGTCGGACCGGGGAGCCAAGCGGCCTTTTCAAAGGGGAGGCGGTGGCGCTTGCGGCACGCGTGGTACCGCACGCTACGATCGAGGAGCGGGCGCGCGCGCTGCGCGCCGCCATTACCCTGGCGCACCGGAACGGGATTACAAGCGTTCAGGATACGACGGCGGGCGCCGAGGAGCTCCCGCTGTTCGAAGAAGCCCGCCGGGCCGGCGATCTGCGCCTGAGGGTGTTTTCATCAGTTGACCTCATGCCGGCGTCCGCAGACCGGGACATCGGAGGTCTCGAGGGACTGTCGAGCAAGTACCCGGACGATCCGATCTTCAAGGTCGGTGGCGCCCGGCTCGCGATCGACGGCGAAATCGAAACGCACACTGCCGCCCTGCTCGAAGCATACGCGGACCGGCCGTCTTCCGGCGACACAGCGGTCGCGCCCGAAGATCTGAACCGGGCCGTGCGGCTGCTGGACGCGCGCGGATGGCAGATCATCGCCGAAGCCGCCGGGGATCGCGCGGTCCGGATGGCACTCGACGCCTACGAACATGCAGCCCGATCCAACCCTTTGCCCCCACGCGGCCGCCGTCATCGCCTCGAGCGCATCGGAGTCGTCCATGCGGCGGACGTGCCGCGATTCGGCAGTCTCGGAATCATCGCGTCGCTCCAGCCGGTGAGCGCTCCTGTCGATGCACGGATGGAGAGATGGCTGCATCGCGTAGGTCCCGAGCGAGCCGCACGCGCGTGGCCGGCCGCGAGTATCGCCGCGGCAGGAGGCAGACTGGCGTTGGGCAGCGGTTGGCCCGCTGCCGCCCTGAACCCGCTGGCGGTAATCCACGCCGCGGTCAATCGCACGCCGCCTGCAGGCCCGTTCGAAACAATGTCAATCCCCGAAGAGGGCATTTCGCTGAAACGGGCCATTGACGCCTACACGTCGGTGCCCGCGTATGCATCTTTTGACGAGCAGCGCAAAGGCGTCCTCAAGGCTGGGATGCTCGCGGACATCGTGGTGTTGTCAGGCGACATCTTCAAGACACCCGCAGCGCGGCTTGCTTCGACTGAGGTTGAGGCGACCATCTTCGATGGAAGGGTCGTCTATCGTCGAGGCGCGAAGTCGACCGATTGACGCCGACCCGCTCCGCACGGTTTTACGTTACAGGTTGTACGTTGTAGGTTCTACGTTCCAGGTGGGCGCTCGGCTTCGGGCGCGCCATCTTTACTTGATACCGCGCGTCACGATTGCGCCGCGCCACCGAAACCTGAAACGTATAACCGATAACCTATAACCGCTCGTTTTGTACTCCCAGGCGCATTACCGAAGCACGGTCTCGACGCGGTGTTTTCCACCTCCGGCAGCCCGCAGCAGCGCAATGCGTAAAGGCTCGCCGACGGTAATCGTCGTTTCGCCGACGACGGTCGAGTCCGGAGGCTCCACAAGATCTCCCTCCGTGTAGCCGATGTCAGGGACTGCCAGCAGCCCCGTCGCGTCGATAGTTCTCAGCGCCCCGGACGTACGCAGATCTCCCATGTCCTCGACGCTCAATGCCAGCTGAAGCTCGCGTCGACCGTCGACCATCCGCACTCGCCGATTGGCGACAATCCCGATGTCCGACGTGAAGGGCGAGACCCCTGCGCCGTTGATGACGGTCGCGTTCGACACGATCAGGTACAGCTCCTTCGACTCGTTCGTCGGCAACGTGTCGTACCGCCGGGGGTCGGCTTTGTTGACGCGGCCGCTGGCGAGCGCGTCGAGCGCCGAGACGAGCGCGATGAAGTTCAACCGGACGAGCGGCGGGTCAGGCGCCGCCGAAGCCCATGGACCGGTTTCAATCAGGACTACGGGCGTGCCCCAGAGGGTGATGTTGTCGCCGAAGGCGCGCACCTCGAACTGATCGTCATATCGGCCAATCTGGCCGCGCGCGAACGGCTCGAGCGAGTCCCGGATGATGGCGCACAGTTTCTTCGTCAGTTTGCGTCCGCGACTGTTGCTCCGGTTGCGATCGAACGCGACCGACAGCAGCGATATCGAGGCGGGCCGTGGGGGATCGCCGATCGACGTGCGCCAGCTCTGGTTGTGAAGATTGAAGCCGACTGCCGGCTTCAGGCGGTCACGAAGCGCTTTCAACGTCTGCCCCTCGGGCGTCTGCAGCCGAAGTGCATCCCGGTTGATATCGATGCTCTGCGCGTTGCGACGCGTGAATCGCTCTGCGCCATCAGGGTTCAGCATGGGAACGACATGCAGGGTCAGCCGCGACAGAATGCCGCTTACTGCAGGGTCGCTGCGGTGCCGCCTCAGGTACTCCAATACGTCGAACAGCGCCGAGGTGGCCGTCGGCTCGTCCCCGTGCATCTGTGACCAGAGCAGCACTCCGGTCGGTCCGGTTCCCACGCGGACGTAATTGATCGAACGCCCCTCGACCGACGTCCCTGCCCTTTCCAGAGTGAACAAATCTGGTGCTGCGGTGACGAATCCTTCCAGCCGTCGTACGACTTCGGCATGATCGACTAGCGGTGGCAGTGACGGGGAGACATGTTCCGCATCCCATGTTCGCGCCAGCTCCTGCGGCATCAGCCCGCGCTGCGCCACGGGAGATGCCGGAACGGTCGTGAGCATGAGGGCCGCGAGGGCAGTGGCTTGCCGGAAACGTCGCGTGTGGGTCGTCCGCATGGCGCACATTATCGTCGAGCCCTTGCGGAGCCGCCGTTTCGCGCGACAATGGCGACACATGGACCTGTCGACGCTTACTGCTCCTGCTTTCACCAGCCTTGACGCCACTACCCAGGCAATCGGCGCCGCCTGCTACGCGACAATCGGCGTGGCCGCATGGATCCGTGCGAGGAGGGACATCCGCACCCGCGTGTTTCTGGCGTTCGCGCTCTCGAATCTCGTAGTTCTCGGGATCCCGACGATCTGGTGGCTCCGAGGCACGAACGGTGCAACGAAGCTGCCTGTCCCGGCGACAGCGGCAATGATGGCGGCGCTCGGCGTGGGGGCACTGCTGCTCTTCCACTTCACCCAGGTGTTCCCCCGTCGTCGTCCGTGGATCCGCACGTCGGGAGCACAGATGGCCATCGCGTACTGTCTGACGCCGATCGCGATCGGCGGGCTCGTGCGGTTCGCCCCCGCCAGTCCAGACGCACTCGCCGCACCCTACGTTCTCGCGCTCCTTGTGTTCGGATTTCCCCTGATGGTCCTGCTCGGCTTCGTCGTGCCCGTCACCGCGATCGTATCGCTCGTACGGAGTCGCCGCGACGTTCATCAGGCCGGGCTCGCCTATCTGAAACGGCCGATTGAGTTGCTGTTGATCAGCCAGGTGGCCGGGGGGGCGCTCGCGATTCTTTTCGCGCCGCTCGTGGCGGTGCTGGCTCCCCGCAGTCTGGCGCAGTCGGTCCTCACGCTCTCCATCTGGGCGCTCGGCCTGCTGACACCCATCGCATTCGCGACCGCCGTATGGAAGCACGACGTGCTGGCGGTAAACCCGGATTGAGCCTTCACCGGTACCCGATCATCTGTAATGCAGTCGCAGGAGCGCCGTCTTCTGGCCTCGCGTGAGGATGAAGAGGTTGTCGTATTGCGATTCAGCGATGTCGACTCGCGACTCGACCCCCAGGCTCTGGATGACGTCGGGGATGGTGTTGGAATGGCCGACGACGAGCACGTTGCCGGGGACGGCGTTTACTTTTGCGACGAGCCCTTGTACGTCGCGTGCCGGGATCGTGACGACCGTCAGGCGCAAGGCCTTCGCGAGCGGCGCGGCAGTCTGCTGGGTTCTCCGGTACTCAGTCGCGAAGATCGCGGTAATGGCCGCGTCCCTCAGCGCCGCCGCGAGCGCGAGCGCGCGGGCGCGGCCAGCAGCCGAGAGGTCCGGGTCCGCCGCAGAGGTCATTCCGCCCCGTGGCCCCGCGTCCGCGCGTTCGGCATGGCGGACGATCAGTACCGTGGGCTGCGCGACGGCGCACGGAGGCGTCAGCGCCAACAGTATCAACATCGTCGCGATGCGCGTAATCATTCATTTTCTCCTTCGACTCGCGCGGTGGTCCGCGCACGCCCTTGCCCCCGGATCGCTACCAGGTACAGCACTGCCCCTGCGACTAACGCGAGCGCCCCTGACATCAATTGCGCCCGTGACGCGCCCGCCAGGATCGTCAGTGCAATCACGATGGCGGCGACCGGAATCACCGGACCGAATGGTACGACGAACATCGGCGGCCTGACAGCCCGCTCGAAACGGGGATTCCGCAAGCGCAGCGTCGACGCGCACGTCGCGACGTAGACGACGAGCCGGCTGACAGCGCTCGCCGCCGCCAGCGTTCGAAAGCTCCCGGAGACCGCGAGCACCAGCGCGACACCGGCGGTGACGAGGATCGCGTGCGTGGGCGTGCGCCACTGCGGGTGAACCCGTCCGAAAAACGCCGGAAGGTCCCCCTGTTCCGCGAGCGCAAACAGGTTCCGCGAACCGGAGAGCGCCTGACCCATATTGTTTCCCGACGTCGAGAACACCGCCGCCATGGTCATCGTCGCGGCGCCCGTGCCGCCGAGAAAGAGCATCGCAGAGTCGGCCAGCGGCGTTGTCGACTGCGACAGATCGGGCAGCGTGCCGAGCGCCACAACCTGCGCGAGCGTCATGACGACGGTGACGATGACGATCGTCATGAGTAGTGCAAACGGGACGGTGCGTCGCGGATCCCGGCTCTCCCCCGCAACGACCGGCACAACCTCGTAGCCACCGAACGCGAAGATCAGCAGCAACGCGCTGGCGGACAGATCCTTCATCGGCAGCGCACCGCCCGGTGTCAGGCGCGTCCAGTCGACGAAGAACAGGCCTGCGACGACGAACACGACGAGCGGCAGGAGCTTCGCCGCGGTGAGCAGATTGACGACAAGGCTGCTCTCACGGATGCCGCGGAGGTTGATGGCGGCAATCAAGCCGACCAGCGCCACCAGGACAATGACACGGTGCGGGCCTGCAGTCACGATCGGCCAGTAAAATCCCAACGACGAGACCAGCACGTTGACGACCGACGCCCAGCTCGTCGCGCGGGTGAACCACAGCATCCAGCCCACCTCGAACGCGGCGAACCTCCCGAACGCGGCGCGTGTGTAGATATAGGGCCCGCCCGTGCCATCAAAGCGGCTCGCTACTTCAGCGAAAGACAGCGCGATCATCATCGAGGCAAACCCGACCGCCGCGACCAGCCAGGGGCTCCAGGCGCCGGCGGCCACAGCGAGCGCCGCTGGCAGGGCGAACACTGCGCTGCCGATGACCTGATTGACGCCTATGGCCGTCAGGTCCCAGCGGCCAAGCTCACGCTTCAGGAGAGAATCGCCGGCGTCATTCATGATGGGTGATTCACGATCGGGGATTCCTGATGGCGATGAGGGATTCGTGATAAGTGATTAGTGATCAAGGATTCCCAGGTGCGTGACGTCATCGTGAAGCCGCGCGACGTGATGCCTCAGGGGGCACTGACGCTGCCTGCCGCGTACTACCTCGACCCGCGATATTTTCAGCGCGAGATGGACGCGCTCTTCGGCCGGATGTGGCTCTGCGCCGGCCGCACGGAGCAGGTCGATCGGACGGGCAGGTATTTTCTCCGCGAGGTGCTCGGAGAGAGCGTGATTGTCACCCGTGCACCATCGGGCCGCGTGCATGCGTTCTACAACGTGTGCCGGCACCGCGGCACGAAGCTCTGCACCGAACACGACGGGATCTTCGCCGGAAGCATTCAGTGTCCGTACCACGCCTGGACGTACGATCTGGAAGGACGGCTCACCGCTGCGCCGCACATGGGTGAAGTGCCGCATTTCCGCAAGGAAGACTACCCGCTGCAACGCGTCCACGCCGACACCTGGGACGGTCACATCTTCATCACCCTGTCGCCTGAACCTGAACCGCTCGCCGCGCAGCTCAGCGATCTCCCGGACAAATTCAGGCCGTGGCGCATGCAGGACCTGCGGCTGGGACATCGTATCGTGTACGACGTCCAGGCGAACTGGAAGCTGATCATCCAGAACTACAACGAGTGCCTCCACTGCCCGAACCTGCACCCGGCGC
>WUUC01145707.1_pt1 | contig 10028 bp, 5 predicted proteins | sample 6278441 | NCBI WGS metagenome assembly WUUC01 (sample SAMN13675441, study PRJNA597444) | soil metagenome | isolation source: soil | place: USA: Washington | collected 2017-10 | reverse complement strand
TCGCCGACGAGTCAAAGCCAAAACCCCCGCAAAAGCGGGCTCTCGGTGCCCAGAGACAGAATCGAACTGCCGACACGAGGATTTTCAATCCAGAGGCGGCTTTGGCCAACACCGCGGAAGAACGAGCGAATCGAGAAATGGCGGACGGTCCTGTGCCCAATACCTGCCTCGTCCCGTGGCGGAGGGTGAAATGGGTGCGCGGTAAGGCCACTTGCCCTCGATGCTGCCCGAAACGAACCTGTATGATCGCGCCGGCTTGAAGGGGGCACAGATGAACGGCGAGGAACTCGAACAGCAGGTCCGGCGCGCCTTGGATGAACGGCGGGGCCGTGGCCTCACGAACAGCGTGGCCTCGGTGGCTGAGATCTTGGAGGGGCTGAACGTGCGGGCACCCGCGCTTTTTCTCAACCGGCTGGCGACCCTGGGTATCCACGAGGGAGCCGAGCTTACAGTGCCCGCGTCGCTCCGGGATTTCATTGGGACGCTCGCTGCGCTACGTCCCCGCCGCAAGGTCATCGACCCCTGGTGCCAGCTTGGACAGATCGCCGCAGAAGTCGCGCGGCGCATTCCCGCGGCAGAGGTCGTTGGAGTTACCCCGCAGGAAGACGTCCGCCGACTCCTGAATCGAATCGATGTTCCCGTCAGATGGATGGTCGGCAGAGCCGATAGACAGCGCGATCTCTTCGGAAGCGACAACGACCTCATCGCCTTTCTTCCCCCATTCAACGCCCCTGCACCGGAGGAGAAGTCGACCGCTTCGAACGAACTCGCTACGGTACTGCTTGAAGCATCGTGCCACTCGCTTTCCCCCGACGGGGACATCCTTTTTGTCATCAGTCCGGGCACCTGGATGCGTGCCAAAAGAACTGGGTGGGTAAGCCGCTTGCAGTCGTCCGGTTTCGCCGTTCTCGCGTGCTTCTGGATTCCTGCAGGAAGCTTTAGGCCCGGCACGGAGGTCCCGGCGCTCCTCCTGCACATACGGCGCGGCGAACAACACGAGCTCTTCGTGGCAGAGCTTCCGCCGTCCGAGCAGACGGGCCGAGTGGTGCTGGACAACTACGCCAAACACAAGCAAGCACCCGATGCTCAGCTTGGACGCTGGCTCGCTCTCAAGGATTTTCGCACCCTGCCAAGCTTGCGAGCTGCGGAGCGACTAGCAGTACTTGGCCGACGCGCAGGGAACGCGTTCAGGCTCGGAGACATCGCGGAACTCGGCGATTGGCAAGGCACAGCCGATGATGTCGCGCGCACTGTACTCATTCCCTCAGCGGGGTCATCGTCACGCCCCGCGCTTCTGGGGGCCACAGCTATCGATCTCAAAGGTCGACACATCGCAATCTCGCCTAAGGAAGAGGTCGCATTGCCTGCGTACCTCGCACGCTACTTCGATTCAGAGCTCGGACGTCTGGCACGAGACGCCGCGGCGTCCGGAGTAGTGGTCGCAGAAGTCTCGAAGGACGCCCTGCGCGAGGCGACGATCTATCTCCCTGAGCTTGACGTCCAGCGCGCCGCGCTGGGCACCGACACCAAGATCGCCACTCTGCTCAGTGAACTCAGTGAACTTCGCAACCGCCTCTGGACGAAGCCGAAGGACTTTAAGGAACTCCGTGTCGCATTGTCCAAGGTAAACCACGAAGACCGATTCGAGATATGGCTGGACACGCTCCCGTTTCCTCTCGCCACAGTGCTCTGGCTCTACGCAACTCAAAGTGATCCCAAGGACCGAGTTGACACGCTCCTGCACTTTTTTGAGGCGTACGCAGAGTTCTGGGCCACGACACTCCTCAGCCTCTTCTTGCGTGATTCCTTGCAGAGGCACGACTGGGAGTCGCGGATTAGCTCTGTACTTAGCGATCGCAAGCAAAACTTGGACATGGCGACCTTCGGCACCTGGCTGACGCTTGTTGAGCTATTGGCGAAAGAAGGACGAAAGCTCCGGGGAAGCGAGGACAAACTCACGTGGCTGAGAAAGCAAGCCGCCGTTGCCGACGATCGGGTGCTCGATGTGCTCTTCAGCAAGGAAGTATTGCAGGCCCTGCACGTGGCCAGCTCTCATCGCAACACATGGAAAGGTCACGGCGGGATCGTGACGGAAGAAGTTGCCCAAAGCCGCTTGTCCGTCCTGCAATCGCTACTCGGTGAACTGCGCAGCGTTGTCGGTGAGCACTGGACAAGCTACGTCCTCTACCGAGCTGGTTCGTTCGAGTTTCGTGGTGGCATTTACACAACCCTGGCCGAGCGAGTCGTTGGAACTCGCGCACCGTTCGCCACAGAAACGTTGGAGTTGACGGCGCCCGCTGAAACCGGACGACTCCATCTAGCTGGCCCAGGGTGCCGAGACGCGATGCCGTTGCTACCACTCGTGAAGGTTATGGCGTCCCCCCGAACAGCGATGAACGCCTGCTACTTCTACAACCGGAGGACCAAGGACGGAGTGCGCTTCGTGTCCTATCATTTCGCCGAGGACTCGGACGTCACGGATCGCTTCGCCGACACCGCGAGCGCCGTGGACTCACTCTCACCGCGACCGTAGGCGTTTTCACCGGCGCCCCCCTCGATCGACCGATGACCGTTCCCCAAGCCATCAATCGCCCGCTCCTCGGATGTGATGCCGGCACGATCCGCAAACCTCTTCGTAGATGTCGCCGGGTTTGCTCGGCTTTAGTGAGCACGCGCATTAGGCGCGCGATGCAGATCCGGTGGTCGCGAAAATTGGCGGACTGGAAAGGCCGCGAGGCGCTTTCACCGTGATCAACCTGCCTTCCTAAGTTCGTCGTAAATCTTCTTCGCCACATAGTCGAACAGTACCTGCTTGAGGCCGTCGTCGTTCAGGTACTTCGTCGCAAGCTGCTCATGCCGATCGAGCCCATCGATCACCAAGTCCTGCACCATGCCCTTGATGCTGATAGCGAAGTTCTCGTAGGTGTTTGCCATGGCGCGCTCGCGCACCGTCTGATCGGCCAAACCCGCCTCGACCATGTGGTCGACGAAGAGTTGGTCCTCCGGCTTGAAGTCGGTGCCGAAGAGGTCGTTGATCTTCTCGATCACGCTGCTGAGGGTGACCTTTTCCTGCCCGATCTTGCGGGTGCCCACCGCGGTAGGTCCCTTCACCTCGCCTGGGGCCCCCGCCTCAAGCTCGATGTCGGCCTCGCCGATGCGGGTGAGGCGGTAGTACTGGAGCTCGGCGCCGCCGTCGAGCTCGAAGCGCCCGTCGTTGCCCCGGGGGAGGCGCTTGAGCAGGAAGCGGGCGAAGCTGTAGCGCACCTCCAAATCGCGGTCGGTGAAAGGCATGACCTGACTGAGGAACGCGTACAGACGCACGAAGGCCTGTAGCTTGCCGCGCCATCCATCGCGCGCATCGGCGTCGTCCCAAGCCTTGTAGCGACCCAGTGCAGGATTGAGGACCCTGTAGAGCTGCTCGTGGTCCTTCTCGCGCTTGGCACGCTCGGGCGCGTAGAAGGCACGCGCGAACTGCTCGACTTCGTCGGCGGTGTAAATTTGAGCGCTGTCGAGATCGTGCTGCAGATCGTACAGCTGTTGTGGGTCTGCGCTCTCGGCTACGGTCGTGGTTTCGTAGAAGGGCTGAAACGCTCCTTGGATTTCTGGGGTTTCGTTGGTGAAGTCGAGGACGAAGGTGTCTTCTTTGCCGGGGCAGGTGCGGTTGAGGCGCGAGAGGGTCTGCACGGCCTGCACGCCTGCGAGCTTGCGGTCGACGTACATGGTGTGGAGCAATGGTTGGTCGAAGCCAGTCTGGTATTTGTTGGCCACGAGCAGCACCTGATATTCGCTGGTGGCGAACTTGTCGGGCAGCTCGCGCTCGCTGATGCCGCCGTTCATGCCCCCTTCGGTGTACTCGGCGCCTTCGTCGTTCACTGTGCCGGAGAAGGCCACCAGGGCCTTGAGGTCGGCATAGCCCTTCTCTTCGATGTACTTGTCGAAGGCCTGTTTGTAGCGGACGGCGTGCAGGCGCGACCGCGTGACGACCATGGCCTTGGCGCGGCCGTTGATCTTCCTGCGCACGTGGGTGCGGAAGTGCTCGATGATCACCTCCGTCTTCTGAGCAATGTTGTGGGGGTGCAGGCTCACGAAACGCGCCAGAGCGGCGCGGGCCTCGCGCTTTTCCACCAGCGGGTCGCCGTCGCCTGTGTTCACCAAGCGATAGTAGGTCTTGTAGGTCGTGTAGCCCTTGAGCACGTCGAGAATGAAGCCCTCGTCGATGGCCTGGCGCATGCCGTACACGTGGAACGGGTGCGGCTTGCCATCGGCTCCGAGGCGACCGAAGATTTCGAGGGTCTTGGCCTTGGGCGTCGCGGTAAAGGCGAACGTGCTGAGGTTCTTCTGCCGCCCACGCGAAGCCATGGTCTGGTTGATAGTGTCCTCGTAGCTGAGCTCCTCGGGCTCTTCCTCCGTAGTGGTGCCGTAGGACAGGGGCTTGCCGTCGGCGGCCATGAGCAGAGGACTCTCGGTCTTCTTCCCGGCGCCCAAACGGTCGCGCAGCTCGCGCGCGGACTCCCCGGTTTGCGAGGAGTGAGCCTCGTCGACAATGAGAGCGTAGCGGCGCTTTGGCAGCTTGCTGATCTCTTCGGTAACGAACTGGAACTTCTGCAGGGTGGTGATGATGATGGGCGTGCCCGCCTTCAGTTCCTTGGCGAGCTGGGCCGAATCCTTGTCGATGCGCGCCACCACACCTCCGGCATGCTCGAACTGGTAGATGGTGTCTTGCAGCTGCTTATCGAGCACGCGGCGGTCGGTGATCACCACCACAGCCTGAAACACCTTCTCGTCCTGTTCGCTGTGCAGAGACGAGAGGCGATGGGCGAGCCATGCGATGGAGTTGCTCTTGCCGCTACCCGCCGAGTGCTGCACCAGGTAGTTGTAGCCGGCGCCTTCCTTCGCCGCGGTGGCAACCAGTCTGCCCACCACATCCAGCTGATGGTAGCGCGGAAAGATCATGCTCTCTTTCACCACCGTCTTGCCGGCTTCGGTCTTCTCCTCCCGCAGCAGGTGCACGAAGCGGGCGAGGATGTCGAAGAGACGCTCGCGCTCCAGCACCTCGCGCCACAAGTAAGCCGTGCGATAGCCGCCCTCGATGGGCTCAGGGTTCCCGGCGCCGCCGGGATTGCCGGGGCCACCCGAGCCCTGGTTGAAAGGCAAAAATATAGTCTGCGAGCCATTGAGACGCGTGGTCATGTACACACGGTCCGGATCAACCGCGAAGTGCACGAGGGCGCCGCGTTTGAACTGCAGCAGCGTGAGGCGCGGATCGCGGTCGTGCTGGTACTGGCGGATCGCGTGGTTCACGTCCTGGCCCGTGAGCTGATTCTTCAGCTCCAGCGTGGCGATGGGCAAACCGTTGAGCGCGATCACCAGGTCGATACTCTTCTCCGAGCTCGGATCGAAGCGGACCTGGCGCGTTACGGTGAGCAGGTTCTGCGCGCACTTCTGCTCGAGGTCAGGGTTCAGGCCGTGTGAGGGGCGGAAATAGGCCGCCTCGATCTTCTCCCCGTAGAACTTGAAGCCGTGGCGCAGCACGTCGAGGGTACCGCGCTTGTTCAAGTCCTTCACAAGCTGGTCGATCAGACCTCGACCGAGGCTCTCGCCGTGCTGGCGGGTGAGTCCCGACCAGCGCTCGGGCTGTGTGCTGCGCACGAAGGACAGGAAGTCTTCCGCGAACAGCGCGCGCTCGCGGTCGAAGCTCGGGGCGGCGCCCGAGCGATAGCCAGCGTTCTCCAAGAGGTAGGAGTGCAGCGTAGTCTCGAAGGCGGCTTCGGTGTGGATCTTGGGCACGGGTCAGGGATCCTCCCACTCGAAGTGGGCCTTGAGGTCGCGGAGCATGGAGAAGGCGTTGCAGTACGTCACGCCGAACTGCTGGCACACGTCGGGAAGCTTGATGTCCCTCTTCGAGTCGGGGGCTGGTTGCTCGTTGGTGACGACGATGGCGCCCTGAACGGCCGCGAAGGCCACGAGCCATCCGTCGGCGCCTGTGGCGAACTTGGCCCTGGCCGCGTCCACGAATCGGGTGCTGCGCTGAGCCCACACCATGATCTCGGTGTACTTCGACGCGATGGACCCCTCATCCACACCGTGGAAGAAGCTGGCTGGTGGATCGCGCTTGACCCACTGCACGAGATCTTCCGTCTCGCGGCCTTGTAGCAACTCGCTCCGAACGCGATCGATGCTGAGGACCCGACCGTCAAGGTGACGACGGATGAGGCCCTTCCAGAAACCGGGGCAAATGTCGAAGGCGTAGTAGCTATTCTTGGCGGTGATGAAGACGTCCGCGTCGACGACGTAGCGCGTGCTCGGCGTCATTGGACGGCAACTCCGAGGCGAGACGCGTACTCCTGAAAAGCACCTCCGCCGAGGCCGGTGAGGTCATAGGCTTCTTTGAATCCGATACGCCCCTCGAGCGCGGCGCGCACCACGTGCGTCGCGAACAGGGCGCCGACCCGCGTATTCTGGTTGTTGTAGAAGTCACCGCCGCCGGCTGGACGAGTCTTCTGCGCTTCGCGCTCCGTGTAGGAATTGTAGAACTCAAAGAAAGTGTCCCGGCTGATCAGTCGCAGGTCCAGGGCACGCCGAGCGGTCACGATGGGGCTCACTTTGAACCCGCGAGCAAGCACCTCGAAGGGGCTGTCTGCGCGCCGCGCCTCAGGCCAGCGGGCACGCAGGCCGAGCGCGGGCACGAGAAACTCTGCGGCGGCCTGATTGCACCACTCCTCCACTTTCGTGCCATGCGGAAAAAGACCCGCGAAACCAGAGAGGCCGACCGCACCCAACCACAGGTGCGCCAACTCGTGGGCAAGGGTAAACATCTGGCCGGCCTTCGCGTCGGCACCGTTGACGAAGATCAGGGGCGCGTAGGGGTCGCTGAGGGCGAAGCCGCGAAACTCCTCCACGCTCAGCGCTCGGTGCGTGTTGTTGCCTACGACGCCGTTGATCACGGCCATGACGCCGAGCGCCTCGACCGCGCGCCTCAGCGCGAGGACCCCCTCCTGCCAGGTACGCACCGAGGCCGCCCAGCCGTCCTCCAAGCCGACGATGCGCCTCATCTCTCCCGCGATGGCCTCCGGCGAGTCCTCGAGCCTGGCGCTTCCCACGAAGGCGAGGGGTTCGGCTTCGCTCTCCGTGAGCAGTTCGCGCAGCCACCCCTGGCGCCGCTGCATCGCGTAGATGGTGTCGAGCAGGTTGGCGCTAGGCCGCTCGGGTGGCGCAGCGTCACCCACGGTTCGAAAGTCCGGGATCGGAAGTGGCTCTGCCGGCGGCTCGGGGAGAAACAGGTATCCGAACGGCGTCCGCGTCGCGGTGGCGAAGCGCTCGAGTTGCTTGAAGGTGGGCTGAGTCTTGCCAGCCAGCCACTCAGAAAGCTTGGGGAAGGTCCCCGCCAGCGCGTCCACGTCCTGCCCTGAGCGGTCGCAGGCCCACTGCAGGAGAGCAGGGGTGACGTGAACGCGCGCGCTCATGGGACGGCCTCCAAAGCTTGGCCTACCATGACCTCGGGATCGCGGTCAGCTTCCTGCGCGATCGCGATGTCGAGCTTGCCGGTGACGGCCTCAGTGATGACGGCCTGGCGGTATTCCCGGAGGCGCTCGGCGCTTGCCTTCAGGGTCCGTTCGACCCGAATGCTGGCTTCCGTCGTCCGATCAAGCTGATCTGCGATACGTTCCTGCTCGGAACGCGGTGGCGTGGGTATTCGAAACTCCCCGAGCATGCTGCGGCTAACTCGAAATCGAAAGCCTCCGCCAACACGACACAAGACCTGCACCCACGCGAGATAGCGAGGAAGAGATAGGCAGTTCACGACGTAGCGCGAGTCGTGTTCCGCTGACAGCTTCAGGATCGCGTTGTCAACCGAAGTGATGACCTTGCAACTGAGATCGGGCGCCGAGCACGCTCTGCCGACAGGGCCATCAAGCCTGCAGATCATAACGTCGCCGGGTTCAACCGGAGTGCACCGCAGCGCTTGAAACGTCTCCTCACTGACGTATCGAAATCCTTGTTCCTTGAACACACCAATGCCGACGTTGCCGGTCTGAAGGAGCCGAACGCCTTCGTTCGTGATGTAGGGCGCCTCGATCCAGTCGCCGTCAGTGAATGTCTTTGCGCCGCGGCGAGCCAATCGCTTTATAGGTAGCACTCGCCAATGCGCCGGGATCTCCCCCAGCCACTCCACGCCCGAGTCTTTCATCGGCACGTAGGGGTCGAGGCCCTTGGTCACGGCCTGCGTGATGAGCGCCTGACGCTTCTCCTGCAGCAGCTCGATCAGCCGCTCCTTCTTCGCGATCAGCGCATCGATGGCCGCCGTCTTCTTGTCGAGGAAGTCGGAGATTGCGCGTTGGGCGAGCAATGGCGGACCAGGAAACAGAACCTCTGCGAGAATCGTAGCCGATAGATTGCGAAGCCCAGTGGTCGTCGCCCCGAAGTAGTTGAGCTGATCTCTTCCGAAGGAACTATTGAGGAGATAGAAACCATAGCGCGAGTCTGCACTCGAATCGAGTCGCAAACGTTGCATGAAGTTTGCGAAGGCGCACTTCAACGCGGCAATGTGCGCGTCCACGCGGGCGGTCTTTCCGAGGTGGTCTGCACTCCCGCTCGATTTAGTAACCACCAAATCGCCTTCGACGAGGAGCGCGCTCCTACGCTCGGTCGGCGTTAGCGCCCTCCGAGCAGGATCACTGAGCGCCCAAGAGCCGTCGACGGACACATCGGTTGACCGCAGAACAATCGTACCGTTCTCATCCGCATCCTCACCCCAGACTCCCCCGTCATTTCGGACCAAGCAGCGCTTCAGAGGAGCACACCGCCAGCCCTTGGCGGAATCGCCCAGCCAACGCCGAGGCTCCTTCAACTCATCCGACGTGGTCACGTCAGCGCCTCCCCCAGCATCCCTTGAATCTCCCGCTCCAGCGCCACGATCTCCGCCTCGATCTCCTTAAGCGGCCTGAGCGGCTTGTACACGTAGAAGTGCCGCGTGAACGGGATCTCATACCCTACCTTGGCCTTACTCTCGTCCACCCACGCATCCGGGACGTGCGGCAACACCTCGCGCTCGAAGTAGGCCTGCACGTCCTCCTTGAGCGGCACGCTCTCGTTGTCACGTAGCTCGGCATCGGGCTCGGGATTGCCCTCGCTGTCGGCGCACATGTCGGCCTCTTCGTCGCGCTCGCTCAATGCATTCATGATCGCGCGCAGCAGCGCCGGTGCGAGCTTGAGGTCTGCTTTCTTGAGAGCTGCCCTCAGGTCTGCTTCGAAGGCGTCGCGGTTCTTGTAGAGCCTATCGGCCTTCAGCCCGGCGAGCGCCTTCAAGATGGCAGCCTGCTGCTTCTCGCCGGCCTCGATGTCCTTCTTGCCCGCGGCACCCTTCTTCTGGCTCGTCGCGAGCTTCTTGAAGGTGCCCTCCTCGCTCACGCGCGCAATGCGCTCCGGACCGACCTGGAAGTTGAGGCGCAAGGGCCGCTCCACCGTGATTTTGCGAAAGCCAAAGTCTGCGTTGTCGAAGATCTTGCTGCGCTCCGTTCCGCGGAAGTCGCCGTACAGCTGCACGATCTCGCGGATGTGCTCTTCGCCCAGCTCTTTGCGCTTGTCGCCCAGGCTCTTGCGCATCTTCTGAAACAGGTCCACGGCGTTGACTAGCTGCACCTTGCCGCAGCGCTTCTTGGGCTTGCGGTTGGTGACAATCCAAACGTAGGTGCTGATACCGGTGTTGAAGAAGAGCTGATCGGGCAGGCCCACGATGGCTTCGAGCCAGTCGTTCTCGATGATCCACTGGCGGATGTTGCTCTCGCCCGACCCCGCGTCGCCCGTGAACAAGGGCGAGCCGTTGAACACGATGGCGATGCGCGAGCCGCCCTCGCTGGGCGCCTTCATCTTGCTGATCATGTGCTGCAAGAACAGAAACGACCCATCGTTGATGCGCGGCAAGCCGGCGCCAAAACGGCCACTCATCCCCTGCTCTTCGTACTCATCCTTGATGGCCTTTTCGACCTTCTTCCACTCCACGCCAAAGGGAGGATTGCTGAGCATGTAGT
>WUUC01112921.1_pt1 | contig 10029 bp, 8 predicted proteins | sample 6278441 | NCBI WGS metagenome assembly WUUC01 (sample SAMN13675441, study PRJNA597444) | soil metagenome | isolation source: soil | place: USA: Washington | collected 2017-10 | reverse complement strand
GAAGGGCTTGATAATCGCCTCAATTTTTTTCATGAATCATTCCTTTGAATGAACCCAGGTAATAACGTTCGAAACGGCTGGCCTCGGTAAATTCCCGCCATACAGGACTAGGAACTTTAGCCAACTCGATGCCTTTTCATTCCTGAAGTGGCCTTTGAAACCTTCTTTTAAACAATGTCTAGAACTCGTCCCGATACTTTGCTGTGATAGGATACCGCCAGTCCTTGCCGAAACCCCGCTGCGTCACACGAATCCCCGGCGGGGATTGACGGCGCTTGTATTCGTTCTGCTGGATGAGTCGCACCACTCTTCGCACGTCGCGCTCGGCATAGCCCTTGTGCAGTATTTCCTTGAGCGATACATCATGTTCCATGTAGGCTTCAAGGATGCTGTCGAGGATATCGTAGGGGGGGAGGCTATCCTGGTCGGTCTGGTGGGCACGCAACTCGGCCGAGGGCGCACGGCTGAGGACACGTTCAGGGATAACACTCGCAAAAGTATTGCGATAGCGGCAAAGGCGGTAGACCATCGTTTTGCTGATGTCCTTCAGTACTGCGAGACCGCCAGCCATATCGCCATACAGCGTACAGTAGCCGACAGCCGTTTCCGATTTGTTACCCGTGTTGAGCACAATCGAACCGTATTTATTGGATAGTGCCATCAGTAGGTTACCCCTGATCCGCGCCTGCAGGTTCTCTTCCGTGAGGTCTGTCCCGCCTGTGGGGGGCAGCGCGGAAAACTCTTTGGCGAGCGTATCCTTGAATTTGCTGAAAATCGCTTCGATGGAAAACTCGCTGTATTGCACACCCAATGTTTCAGCCATCGTACGCGCATCGAGCAAGCTGATGTCCGCCGTAAATTGCGAGGGCATCATGACCGCTTTCACTTTGTCAGCGCCGAGCGCGTCCACCGCAATTACCATCGTCAGTGCCGAGTCTACTCCACCTGAAAGCCCCAGCAATGTTCCGGGAATGCCATTTTTTCCAATATAGTCCTTGACCCCGAGGCACAGCGCTTTATACACGCTTGCTTCGAGCACTTCGCGCGGCGCGACTCCCCCTTTTACGGGAACCGACCCTTCCAGTTCGATCATCCCGAGGGTTTCAGCAAATTCCGCAAACTGATGAGTCACGTCGCCGCTGGCATTGGTGGCGAATGAGGCGCCGTCGAATATCAGCTCATCCTGGCCTCCTACAAGGTTGGCATAAACGATCGACAGCCCCGTTTCTTCGACGCGTTGTCGCACCAGGTCATAGCGCAGTGCCTGCTTGTCCATATGGTAAGGGGAAGCATTCAGCACCAGGAGCACTTCCGCTCCTGCCTCCCTCGCGCGAGTGGCCGTGCCTTCCTGCCAGATATCCTGGCAGATGTTGATGCCAACTTTGAGTCCTTGCAGATCAAATACGCACGGCTCGATACCGGGTTCGAAATACCGCCGCTCGTCAAAGACTGTATCATTCGGCAGCAAATTTTTTAGATATCGAGCGATAACTTTACCGCCTTGAATGACGGACGCTGCGTTATAGAGTTTATTCCCAACGAGATGCGGATGCCCCACCAGGAGTGTCACACCGCTTATCTTTTCAGCCAGTTCGGTAAGTGCGGTTCCACAAGCACGGCGGAATCCATCCCGCAGCAGCAAATCCTCGGGCGGATAGCCTGACAAAGCAAGTTCCGGAGTGATAACAAGGCTTGCCCCTGCCCCCTTTGCCCGATCGACGTACTCCAAGATTTTTTCTTTGTTGCCGCTCAGGTCGCCGACTGTACAATTGATCTGGGCTATGGCGAGCTTCATGGTCTGGAGTTTTCAGATAATTGTGCTGTCTTGCGCTGACATGATACCAGAACGGTTTGTCGCATCGGCGAGCTGCTGTGATGGCTACGGATCCTCTCATGACCGGAAAGTTCGAAATTAAAGTAACTGATTCCCCGGAGCATATTTCCGCACCCGTCTGGAACGCCCTGGCAGGGGATGACCCATTTCTGCGGCAGGAATTCCTGTCTGCCCTGCATGAAACCGGTTGCGCCTCGGAAAGGACCGGATGGCTGCCGCAATTCATTACGCTTTGGGAGGCAGGCAGCTTACGAGGCGCAATGCCGCTTTACCTGAAAAGCCATTCCTACGGCGAATATGTGTTTGACTGGGGCTGGGCCAATGCTTACCAGCGTTATGGCTATCCCTATTACCCGAAGCTGTTAAGCGCAATTCCTTTCAGTCCCGTGACGGGAAGGCGATTGCTTGCCGAGAACGCGGAACACCGTTCTCTGCTTATCTCGTCCGCCCTAGCAATGGCGCGTGACGAAGGCAGGGCGGAAACCGTTTCATCCTTGCATTGCCTTTTTCCACAGGCGTATGAAGCGCGTGAATTGGAAAAAGCGGGAATGACGTTGCGGCAAGGCGTCCAGTTTCACTGGAGGAACCGGAATAAAGGCGGATATGAAAATTTCGAGGATTTCCTGGCGGAGTTGAGCCACAGCAAACGCAAGAAGATCCGGCAGGAAAGACGTAAAGTACAGGATGCTGGTATTCATTTTCAATGGTTGTCCGGGCAGGACATTGATGAACGGTCCTGGCGTTTTTTCGTCGACTGCTACAATAAAACCTATCGCGAGCATCATTCCAGTCCCTACCTCAATCTGGAATTCTTTATGCGGCTCGGCAGCAGCATGCCGGAGAATGTACTGTTGATCCTGGCAATGCGCGATCATCAACCGATCGGCGCGGCCTTCAACATGCGCAACTCCCATACGTTGTACGGGCGCTACTGGGGAGCGAAAGAATATCTGCCTGGGTTGCATTTCGAGACGTGCTATTACCAGGCAATCGAATACTGTATTGAAAATGGGATCTCATTATTCGAGGGCGGGGCGCAGGGCGAACATAAGCTTGCGCGAGGATTCCTGCCTGCACGCACCTGGTCCGCCCATTGGCTGGCTCATCCGGAATTCGCTGCCGCGGTAACAAGCTACCTGGAGAGAGAAGGGCGGGATATGGACCGCTATATCGATGAATTGAACGAGAGCGCGCCATTCAGAAAAGAGGTGAAGGATTAATTTGCAAAGATTGAAAGCCGTAGCAGTTGCTCGCTTTCCATGGATTGCATCGTCTCCGCATTTGGCCGCAAAATGTCGCCTGAATAAAGCCCGGCGAACAAAATATTCCTCCAGCTCATGAAATATTGCAGTGATTGCGGCAAGCTCGTCGAGTTACGTATTCCTGAAGGTGATACGCTGCCGCGCCACGTTTGTAGCGCATGCCATGTTATTCACTATCAGAATCCGAAGATTGTGGTGGGTTGCATTCCCGAGTGGGAGGACAGGATTTTGCTATGCCTCCGGGCTATCGAGCCGCGACATGGCTTCTGGACCTTACCCGCCGGTTTCATGGAAAACGCCGAGACCCTCGCTCAGGGGGCTGAACGGGAGACGCTCGAAGAAGCCAACGCACGCGTGGAGATGGGAGAGCTTTACTCGATTTACGACGTGCCGTACATCAACCAGGTGCACGTGTTGTTTCGTGCCCGGCTGCTGGATCTCGACTTTAAACCCGGGATCGAAAGTCTGGATGTCAAACTTTTTAATGAGGCGGAAATTCCCTGGGATACCCTTGCTTTTCGTGTCATCCGAGAGCCTTTAAACCGCTACTTCGAGGAGCGCCGGAGTGGAAAACTCGGGTTTCATATGGGAACAATAGAAGAAGCGCGCAAATGAATCATTGTCTCTAGAACGTTCCGGTGTGCTCTTACGTCATGCTGCGCGGAGTGAATCTACAATATCCAGCCTTGCCGCCTTCGCAGCAGGAAGGAAGCCGCCCAGCACACCCATCATCAGCGAGAATGCAAGCGATTTAACGACAATTTCCGGGGTCAGGGTAAAGCGGAATGCGAGTTCCGAGAAGGATTGCCAATTCATGGTGGAAATGGTGAAGAACTGCATGAAGGACGCCAGTGCCAGACCGGCAATCCCTCCCGCTGCGCCCAGCATCAAAGCTTCCAGCAGAAAGGCGGAGAGAATGTTGTTTCGCCGGAACCCGAGTGCCCGCAGCGTGCCTATTTCGGTCGTGCGGTTCGCGACGGAAGCATACATGGTGATCATTGCCCCGATAATCGCGCCGACGGAAAATATGATGGACAGTATCATTCCAAGGTAGCGGATGAAATTTGCCAGTACCTGCGATTGCTCTGCATAAAAAACGCTTTCCTGCTTCGCTTCCACGGTAAGCCGGGGATCCTTTTCAATGCGCGTCTTGAGTGCCGTAAAAGCTGACGTATCATTCAGCTTCAATATCACAGAAGAATAGACCGGCCTGCGGAACGCCTGCATCAACTGGTCCGCATCCCCCCAGATTTCGGAATCGAAGCCGGTTTTACCCGCATCCATTACGCCTACTACAATCCACTCGCGTTGCCCGAAGCGCAACCTTTCACCAACACCCGCCCCAATGTAGCGTTCAGCAATGCTCCTTCCGGCAATGATTTCAGTGGAACCGGGCCGAAACATGCGCCCTTCCATGATATGCACCTGCGGGCGCAGTTCAATTCCCTTTTGCCCGATGCCGCGTATCAGCACGTTTGACGCTTTATCCGTTCCGCGCTTGGCAAGAGAAATCAATACGATTGTTTCCTTGGATGCCAGCCGCGTTCCATCCACCCCATAGGCCACTTCAGGCTGGTTTTCCACGACTGCCGCCTGGTGGCGGTCAATGAGACTCTGTACTTCGGTACCGGCAGAACGGCGGGTGACCACCACGTTGTCGGGTGAACCCGTTTCCACGAGCGTTTGCCTGAGACCCTCCTCGAGCATCTGTATTGTTGCAAAGACAAAAACCACCAGCGCCATGCCACCTGCGGTAAGCAGCGTGGTAAGTTTTCGGGCAGCCAGGTTACGAAATATATATGAAAAGGGGACGGACATTGTGAGGCAGCAAATTAGCCGATGTTGCGGAGCCCTTCAACAATGGACACGCGTGCTGCGCGTATTGCGGGGAGTATTGCCGCTGCAAAGCCAACCGCTACTGCGGCTGCAACTTGCATATAGACGGTTTCGACCGAGACTTCGAATACGGGAAACAGGGTGCCAACCTGCTTGCTGAAGCGGCTGGCTACCGGAAAAGTCAGGAGGATTCCTATCGCCGCGCCAGCCATTGCGATCGCCAGCGATTCCCCGTAAATCAGGGCGGCGAGAAAGCGGGGTCCAAAACCCAACGCCTTTAGTGTTGCATATTCGCTTATGCGTTCGCGTGCGGTCATTGCCATCGTATTGGCCATGACGGCAAGAATAATGGCGATGACTACGAAAGAAACGATGCGTATCGCCACCACGATGGCTTCCGTCATTGCGACGAAACCCAGTTGAAACGCTTTTTCCGTTTCAGTCAAGGTTTCGGCGAGCGAATTCCGGAACACGGCGTCAATCGCATCCGATATTTCGGCAGCCCTGTCAGCATAGGAGATCTCCACCACGTATACACCGACGTGATCTGTTCTTCGCGATCCCATTTTTTTCAGTGTCTCGTTAAGATAGTCCCAGTGAAAAAAAAGCTGCGAGGTATCCGTACCCGCCTTTGCACCATCATAGATCGCACGCACCGTGAAGCTCCATGTTCCCGGGTAAATCGTACCGCGCAATGGAACGTTGTCACCCACTTTGAATCCGTAAGTATTGGCAAGCTTGCGCCCGATCACGCAACCCTTGCGATCTACGCGAAACGCCTTCATTTCCTGCTCTGGAATAAGATATTCGGGGTAAAGATTGAAATAGCTATCCGCGTCTACCGCAAACTGGGGGAAAAAGTTTTTTTCCGTAACATACACTCCACCAAACCAGGACGCGTGGCTTATTGCAGTAACGCCATCCGTTCTGCGGATGCGTTCCTGGTAGTTGATCGGCAGGGGGAACACCAGGGAGATCGAGTTACGCGTGACCAAGCGCGTGGAGGATGCTCCCTCTGCACCCGCGTACCAGGCGTCCACGACGGTGCGCAACAACCCGAATGCCAGTACAGCGACAACCAAGCCCAGTACAGTCAAGCCCGTGCGCAGCTTATGGCGGAGCATATTTCTCGAGACAAGCTTCAGGAAGTGCATGACTGGTTGAGTATGGAATCAAATCGGCGAGTGAAACATGCGCTTCTAAGACCTGCACAAAGATCAGCGCACATGATTTTCACGACTTCCCGCGTTGCTGTTCCTCGGCGCGAAGCCGTTCCCGTACTATCACTGAACTGCTGGGCCTTCACTGGGGTACCGGGCAATCAAGTCAGAAATGAAGAAGCTGCCCGCATCATTTGCAGATGATATTGAAAAAAGAACGATGCGTCAGTGTCGAGCGGCAACGCCTAGCTCGCCTTTCTCAAGGTGACGGACGGAATGAGCGGACCTGGCCGCATAGGGATCGTGGGTTACCATAATGATCGTTTTGCCCATCTCACTGTTCAGGCGAGTGAGCATGGCGAGAATACCGTCCGCTGATGCGCGGTCCAGGTCGCCTGTGGGTTCGTCTGCAACCAGTAAAAGCGGGTCAGTGATAAAAGCACGCGCAATTGCGACCCGTTGCTGCTGGCCGCCCGATAATTCCGAGGGATAATGCTCCATGCGGTCCATCAGTCCTACCATCTGCAAAGCCAGTTCCACACGTTCCTGCCTCTGGGCGCGGGAAAGCCGTGTCAGCAGCAATGGCAGTTCCACATTTTCAAACGCTGTCAGTACGGGCATCAAGTTATAGAACTGGAAAATGAAGCCCACGTTCGCCGCCCGCCAGTCGGCAAGCTCGGCTTCAGATAGCGTTGCGATATCGATTCCGTTAACTTTCAATGAACCGGTATCCGGCTTGTCTATGCCGGCGATAAGGTTGAGCAGAGTGCTTTTGCCGGAACCGGAAGGCCCCATGAGCGCAATAAACTCGCCTGACAGGATATCAAAGGATATGTTGCACAGAACAGGCACGGTCTGTCCCCCACGCTGGTAGGCTTTACTAAGCTGCCTGATCTCGACGATGGCGTCAGGCGCTTTTGCATGGATTTCACTTACTTGATGCTGCTTTGACTTTGTCTCCATGTTCCAGTTTGTCCTCCGGCCGCAATATCACTTTGCTCCCCGGCTCAAGTCCTCTCACCACTTCGATCAGATCGCCCATTTTCTTCCCTGTTTCAATAGGTGTTTCAACCGCCTCTCCTGCAATTATTTGGAATACAACCTTCCTGTCATTTCGCTGCACAATGGCACCCGGCTGCACGGCCGTGCGGGCCGCCCGCTGCCCGGGAGGCATTTCCTTTTCAAGAAAGGCGACTTTGGCGCTCATTTCTGGCAGCACCTGAGGGTGGCGGTCAATAAACTTTATTTTTACCAGTACGGTCGCTTTGGCCCTGTCTATCGTCGGTACAATCCGCTGTACCATGCCCCTTAGGCGTATATCGGGAAGCGCATCCAATTGAATTTCGCAGGGTTGCCCCGGCTTTACGTGTGGCAAATTGGATTCGGATACGTCGGCTTCCACTTCCAGGGTATCCATGTCCGCCATGGTCACCACTGCTCCCTTGGCGTCCAGCGCGGAAGAAAATGGCGTAACGACATCACCGATATTTGCGCTTTTGGTAAGCACCACTCCGTCGAATGGGGCGCGGATCAAGGTCTGCTCCACGGCAATCTGCGCCGCCCGGTGATTGGCCACGGCCACACCTACGGCGGCCTGGTAACCTTCGACCACGGCCTGAGCCTTCCGGTATCTTGCCGTGGCCATGTCATAGGCGGAGGGAGAAATAAAGCCTTGGGCAAGCAACTCCCCGCTGCGGTTGTATGCCGCTTCGGCATCGATCAACTCTGCCTGCCCCTGATGCAGATTCGCTTTCGTGACCCCTATGTTCGCTGCGGCTTGCGCCATTGTAGCGCTGACGTCGGCGTTCTCCAGGCGCGCGATAATTTCGTTTTCTTTTACTCTGCTGCCTTCTGTTACTCCCAGCCATTCAACTCGTCCCGTAGCCTTGGACGCTACTGCCGCCTTGCGCTGCGCAACCACATATCCGGTGGCGTTGAGCAAGGTGTAGGATTGGGAGGGGTAAGCAGTGGTAACTCTGGCGGACTCCACTTCTATCTCCGCTCCGCTACGGAAATAGAAAAAGGCAAGCAGGACGACTACGGCTGCGGCTGTGATCGAGCCGGCAAAGCGGCGCCCTTTTCTATGGGTGCCCAGCGCGGTCGCGCCTGCGCGATCAATCTTTAATCTCGATAAATCCTGGTTGGCCACAGCAACACCGGCTTGTTGGAGAGGCGATTATGAGGCAGAAGCGCCGCGAGGGCTAGGACAGGCGGGCAGAAGCAGGAGAAAACTGGGAGGCCAGGCGTCGAAGGGGAGGAGTGTTTATTCGAGCGAAACTATTCTTGAGCGGGAGTGTGGCGGGTTGTCCTCGAAGTAACGCTTGATGCCCGCGAGTATGGCATCGGCCAACTTGTCCTGGTAGGCGGCATTTTTCAATTTTTTTTCTTCGTCGGGATTGCTGATAAAAGCGGTTTCAACCAGAATCGAGGGAATATCAGGAGATTTGAGCACGGCGAATCCCGCCTGTTCCACTTCCGGTTTGTGCAGGTGGTTGACACCACTAATCTTGGAGAGCACGGCTTTGCCAAGCTTAAGACTGTCGTTGATGGTGGCTGTTTGCGATAAGTCCAGCAAGGTCTCCTTCAGGTACCGGTCTTTGATATCCAGATTCACTCCGCCCATCAGATCCGCTTCGTTTTCCTTTTTTGCGAGCCAACGGGCCGCAGCGGAAGTTGCACCATTCTCGGACAGCGCGAATACGGATGAGCCGCGGGCATGCGGTTTTATAAACGCATCCGCATGCACCGACACCAGTAAGTCGGCTTGTAGCTGGCGTGCCTTGACCAAGCGCCTCGATAGCGAAATAAAATAGTCGCCTTCGCGCGTAAGTGCCGCGCGCATATTGGGTTCTTTATCTATCTTGGCTTTAAGTCTTTTTGCGATCGCGAGCGTGATGTCCTTCTCATAAGTGCCACTCCGGCTTATTGCCCCCGGATCTTCGCCGCCATGCCCCGGGTCAATGGCGATGGTTGTGAGCCGTATCATTTCCGGCTGATTTTTTTTGGGCGTCCCGGTGTCTCGGCCAGATATTGTCTCCCTGTTCGCTTTTGTATTCTGGTCCGTGCCCGGCTCGATCTCTGACATCGTAATGCCATTTTCATTTAAAAACGCCATCAGGGGATCCGGTGGAATAAACGGATAAATATCCAGCACCAACCGGTGACCGTAATTCCCCACCGGTCTGAGTACAAAAGCCTGCGGCAGAACTTCAGTTTTAAGGTCCAGCACGAGGCGCAATACGTTCGGTTTGAAACGTCCGATACGTACGGAACGGATATAGGGATCGGCAGGACCGATCTTGCCTGGCAGTTTTTTGAGTTCCGGCGTCAATGAGACGTATTCCAAGTCAAGCACCACGCGATCCGGATGTTTTACAGTAGTCAAAGAATATTGGATCGGATTCTCGGACTCCAGCGTGAGGCGGGTGTACTCCTCGGCGGGCCAGACGCGAGCCGAACTCACCTTTGTGTCAGCAAAGGCGGCATCACCGAGGGACATAAACAGGAGCGCAGTCCCCAAGCAACGACCTAAAATCGACAGGCAACGCATTTTTCGGAAATCGGCTGCTGTCATTTTCCAGTATTCAGGGAATGTGCGAAATCCTTTGCGAGGCTCGCTTAGGGTCTCCGCAGTGCTTGCCAACGTGTTAAACAAAGTCTACCGGCCTCCGTTACCGCCTGAATTTCAACATCGCGACCCGCTTCAGCAATTTCGAATACAACTTTCAGATCAGCTGGCGGCAATAACTCACCCACCTTTTCCGGCCATTCCACCAGGCATATTGAATCCGGATTGAAGTACTCCCGGAAGCCTGCCTCCTCCCATTCCATGGGGTCGGCGAAACGATAGAAATCAAAGTGATAGAAGTATAACCTAGAAATTTTATAAAGTTCAATCAAATTATATGTAGGACTTTTTACTTTTCCCTGATAACCT
>WUUC01041583.1_pt1 | contig 10030 bp, 10 predicted proteins | sample 6278441 | NCBI WGS metagenome assembly WUUC01 (sample SAMN13675441, study PRJNA597444) | soil metagenome | isolation source: soil | place: USA: Washington | collected 2017-10 | reverse complement strand
TCACCCATAACCTTGAAGGAAGTCTCGGACTCTCGTTCTTCTTCTGAGCGAGGATGGGCCGGTTTTCCCCTTCAGAGGTGTCAGTCTTATGCGACAGATCAACGCTCGATTCCTGACTCGCGGCCCATTCCGTACATTGGCTGCGGCCGCGCTGGTTTGCGTGTCGGTGTTTGCCATGGCCGGCAGCACGATGGCGCCTGCGCCGGAATTCACGCTGCCGGTGCGCGGCGGGAACACAATGACGATGTCGAAGCTCAAAGGCCAAGTCGTCATGATCAATTTCTGGGCGTCGTACTGCGGCCCGTGCCGGCAGGAAATGCCGCTGCTCGAAAAGATGCATCAAAAGTACAAGAGCGTTGGCTTTACGCTTTTGGGCGTCAACGTCGATGAAGAAGTGAAAGACGCCGAAGCATGGCTCAGCAAAATGCAAAGCCCGGTCAGCTTTCCGATCCTGTTGGATCAAAAGCATGTCGTTCGCGAACAGTACAAGTCCTATGGCGAAGTGATGCCCATGAGCGTGTTCATCGATCGCAAAGGCAATATCCGCAACATTCATCGCGGCTATAAGCCCGGCGACGAGAATGCGTACCTGGATCAAATTCGCGCCCTGTTGAAGGAGTGATGTATGAAGCATGACAGGCTACAGGCTGCAGGCCACAGGTCGGAATCGAATCCAATTCCCCGCGTTCCGGCTGTAGCCTGCAGCCTGCGGCCTGTAGCCTTAGCATTCGCGTTCGCGATCGCGTTGTCCGGCTGCGGCAGCATCGAACCTTGGGTCAAGCCGTACGAACGCGCCGCGCTCGCCGATCCGATCATGGCTGCGGCGCGCAATCCGATCGCCGACGAATTCATGCACCACGTCTTCGAAGTGCGCGAAGGCGCTCGCGGCGCCTCCGGCAGCGCCGGCGGCGGTTGCGGCTGTAACTGAGCCGCTTGATTGCGATGAAGAACGAATCGAGACAGTTCCGTTTGGTTACGCTTTGGCGTTATGTCGTTTGCGTGGCGGCCGCCTTTTGTGCGCTGCCTGCGCTGGGCGCAGTGCTTCCTGAAGATCGCGTCGATCTGATGTTTCACAACTATGAAGGCGGCGATGTCACCGTTGACGGCCCTTCGCTGTTGTTGCGCAAAAAGATCGGTGAACAAGTCTCGATTTCCGGCAACTACTATCTCGATCTCGTGACCAGTGCATCGATCGACGTGAAGACGCTCGGTGCGAGCGAGTACAAGGAAGAGCGCGAACAAATGAGTTTGGCCGTCGATTACTTGCGCGGCAAAACGACTTACAACATGGCGTATATCGAGAGTGAGGAAAGCGACTACATCGCCAAGACCGCCACTGTCGGCATCAGCGAAGACATGTTCGGCGATCTCACCACGGTCAGCATTGGTTATACGCGCGCCTGGGACCAAGTCTTCCGCAACGTGAAGCAGGCGGACGGTTCGCTGATCAACGATCCTATTTACGGGGGCGACAAAGCATTCCGGCGATCGAATCACCGCAGCTACCGCTTAGGGATCTCGCAGGTGATCACGAAGAGCCTGCTGATGGGACTCAATTTCGAGGCGCAAACGCACGAAGGCCAGCTGGGCAATCCTTATCGCGCCATTCGATTCTTCAATCTGACGGGCACCCAGGTCCTCAACGCAGAGGAACGCATTCCGGGCACGCGCACCAACAACGCCGCGTCGCTAACCGCCAAGTACTACTTGCCATTCAGAGCCGCCGTGAACGGCTCGTATCGCTTTTTCACCGATACCTGGGGCGTCAACGCCAATACTTGGGAAGTGGGCTATGTGCAGCCGTGGCGCGCCTGGACGTTCGAGGTGTCCTATCGTAACCATAGCCAAGAGGCGGCAGACTTCTACGGCGACCTCTTCCCGCGGCCGGAATTCCAGAATTTCATGGCGCGCGATCGAAATTTAGCCACGATGACGAACCAAACGCTGCATCTCGGCGTTACCTTCGATCTGGTCAAATTGGAGCAATGGACACGATCGTGGCTCAACAAAGGCACCATCAGCTTGTTCTTCGATCACGTGCAATTCGATTTCGAGGATTTCCGCGACGGGACCCAAAGCAGCGCGCGCTATTCTCAGAACCCGGTTGCAGAAGGCACCGAAGGAATGTATTCGGAGCAGGCGGACGTAGTCCGCTTCTTCATCTCCATCTGGTTCTAAAACGGGTGATCTTAAGAACCGCCTGCGTTGCGGTTGCCTGTTTCGCGGCCTTCGGCGCGCACGCCGAGCCGTTCGCGACCTTCGATCAGAATCCGCTACTCGCAGGCTCAGGGCTGCCCACCCCTTTCGCCGCCAGATTCGATTCGCTGGCCGCGAACAGTATCGGCGCCACGCTGAACTGGAGCAGCACTGCGGCATCGCAAGACAATGCTTTCGAAGCGCTGACGCTCGATGTTGAGAGCCGCGAATGGACACTGTCGTTTGCCCAGGCGCTGAATGACAAGATTGCCTTTCGACTGAACCTCCCCTATCGCAGTTACAGCGGCGGAACGCTGGATAACATCATCGATGAGTGGCACGAGCTGGGCTTCGACGACGGAGACCGGGCCAAGCAACCGCAAGATCGTCTGCTGATCGACTATCGGCGTAACAGCCAAACGGCGCTGCACATCGAGCAATCGAGCGCGGCGTTGGGCGATCTCTCGGCGGATGTTGGATGGCAGCTGAACTCGACTGTGACGTCCGCTTCCGCGCTTTGGGGCACGGTCAAATTTCCCACTGGCAATGCGAAGCGACTCACCGGCAACGATGCATTCGGCGGATCGCTTACCTTCGCGCATGAGCGACGTTTGAGTAGTCGATGGAATGCGTCTGCGCAGGCCGGCGTCACCTACGTCAGCGGTGGCGACATTCTGCCGGCGCAGCAAACGCACTGGCTCTGGCGAAGCCTGCTGGCCTTCGACTATCGATACTCGAAGGCTATTTCGCTCACTGTGCAATTCGACGGCCATGCGTCGCAGTACGACGGCAGCGAGCTTAAAATGATGGGCAGTGCTTGGCTATTGACCGTAGGGGGACAATATCGCTGGGAAAATTGGACGGCGCAATTCGCGATTGGCGAAGACATCAAAGTGCGAGCGTCGCCGGACGTCGACTTTATTTTGACCGTGAGGCGGCGCTGGTCGCTTTAGTTGCTTTGATCGGCGTCGAAATCGGAGCGGGTACCTGCTGAGTGATGCAATGAATGCCTCCACCGCCCAACAAAATCTCCCTCGCCTGCACCCCCACAATGCGGCGCCTTGGAAACAGCTTGCTTAATTGCGCCGCCACCCTGCGATCGTACTTCGTATCCAACAGCGGCATCACCACCACCGAGTTGCCGATATAGAGATTCGTGTACGAACCGGGCATCCGATCGCCTGCGCGTCGCGGGTGACTGCCGGCTCCCGCATCGATTCCCGCAGCTTCCTGTTTGCTGATGAACAGGGGCCCCGGTTGCGGCAGTTTATGAACCGTAAAACGCCGCCCGCGAGCATCGCGAGATTGGCTCAAGCGCTCGTACGCATCGCGGCAAATGGAATAGAGCGGATCGCGCTTGACGTCGGTCCATGTGAGCAGGACAACGCCCGGCTTCACGAACGTGCACAACTCATCCACGTGCCCATCTGTTTCGTCGTTCGGAACGCCTTTGCCGAGCCAAACGATCGTCGATGCGCCGAGATATTCGTGCATCAAAATTTCCAGCGCCCCTTGATCGAGTCCTGGATTGCGATTGGCGTTCAACAGACATTCTTCCGTGGTGAGCACAGTCCCTTGGCCGTCGGTGTGAAGTGCGCCACCCTCCATGATGAACGGTGCGCAATATCGGTCGCGATTCTCGATCTCGAGCACCTTTTGAGCGACCTCGGCGTCGCGATCCCAAGGAAAATACAGCCCGCCCTGCAGACCGCCCCAGGCATTGAACTGCCATTGCACACCGCGCACGGATCCTTCCTTATTGCGTACGAATGTCGGACCGACATCGCGCATCCAGGCATCGTTGCTGGATAGCTCCACGACCCGAATGGCGCCGGGCAGCGATGCGCGGGCACTTGAAAATTGGCGTCGGGACACTCCGACCGTCACTGGCTCGCTCGTTGCAATCGCGGTTGCAACCGATGCAAACGCCTGCTGCGCCGGACGCGCCGCCAAGCGCCAGTTGTCCGGCCGCTCCGGCCACAACATCCAACAGCCGCTGTGTTGCTCGAACTCGCCTGGCATCGCGAATCCGTCATCGGCCGGCGTGGTATGTAGGGTGGCGGGCATATCTGAAGTCGCTTACGAGGGAGACAGTAGAGCTTAGCCTATCGGATGACGATAATGACGAACGGCGGAAGGCCGATAGTGGCGACTGGATAGCGGATAGTTGAGAATCAGTCTTAGCTTTATCTCCCGACGCTATCTCCAGTCACTCCCTGCGATTCGCTTCCAATTCACTCGTTACCCCAACATGCGCATCCTGCTCATCGAAGATCATCGCGACATCGCGGCCAACATCGCCGAGTACTGCGAGGCCCGGGGCGACACCGTACAAACGGCTGCGGATGGTCTGTCCGGACTCAAGCTTGCACGCGCCGGCGAGCATGACGTAATCGTTCTGGACTTGATGCTCCCCGGCATGGACGGCCTATCGGTATGCCGGGAGCTGCGCGGTTCGCAATCGAACACGCCGATTTTGATGTTAACTGCCAAAGATTTGTTGGCCGACAAAGTTGCGGGCTTCGAAGCCGGCGCCGATGACTATTTGATCAAACCGTTTTCCCTAGTCGAACTAGCCGCCCGGTTGAAAGCACTGACAAGGCGCGCGGCGCCGCAGGCAGTGCGCGTACTGAACGTCGCGGATTTGCACTTCGATTTGGACACGCTGCACGCAACGAGGTCCGGCCAAGTCATCAAGCTCAATCCAAGCACACGCCGTATCTTGAGCGTGTTGATGCAAAACACGCATCGGGTCGTGACCCGGGAAGAACTGGAGCAGGAACTCTGGGGGACCAGCGCGCCTGGCGCGGATATCCTTCGCGCGCATCTGCATGCGCTTCGCAACGCCGTCGATAAAGGTTTCGACGAGAAGCTCGTCCACACGGTACACGGAACCGGCTATCGCATTGCGCCGCAGTCGGCCCTCGGTCAGCTGTCGTGAGCGGCGCAGAATGAAATCGTCATGATTCGCTGGCTGCAATTTCGCGCGAAACGGCTGCTGCGACGTTACCTGCGACTCAATCTCAGCGAGCGCGTCGCCGGCGCGATGCTCGCATTGGTGACGTTTGCAGCTGTGCTGGTGGCGGTGCTCGCGCATTTCGCCGGCGAACGGTTGGAAGAAAACGTCAACTACGATTTGCTGGCCGAAGAACTGACTCACTATGAGCAGCGCCTGCGCGTCGATCCGGGCGCCGCGCCGCTGATGTCGGCAAGCCTGCACATCTATCGCTCTGTCAATCTCAACGAGCTGCCGCGCGAAATCGTCCGCTTGCGTCCCGGCATTCATCGCACCATTCGACGCGACGGCCGTTCGTTCCGCGTGTTGGTGCGCGACGGGGAGTTCGGCCGTATGTACATTACCTACGACGTCACGGAACACGAACGCGGCCAGCGCATTGCGCTGATCGTGCTCATTGCCGGCGTGCTAGGCACGCTGGCCTTGACTACCTGGGCCGCATTTCGCATTTCCCGTCCATTGCTCGGTCCCGTGCATCAATTGGCGAGACAACTCTCGCAGATCGATCCACGCGAGCGCCGTATTCGCATCGCAGGCGATTTCACCGGCAACGAGCTTGAACCCATCGCGCGCTCGATCGACACGTTTTTGGAAAGACTCGATGGCTTCGTCGAACGCGAGCAGGCGTTCACCGCCACGGCCAGTCACGAGTTGCGCACTCCGCTGGCAGTGATTCAAGGCGCTGTCGAGCTGATAGCAGAGCAGTATGCGCAGCAAGACGGTCGACATTCCAGTGCGGAGAAAGCGCTGGCCCGCATCCAACGCGCAGTTCGCGAGATGTCGGAATTCACGACAGCGCTCTTAAGTTTGGCGCGCGAAACCCAAGGCAAGCATGGATCGGATGCTCGCTGCGATGTCGGTCAACTGCTGCGACGCATTGTCGAGGAACAGCAGTTGCTGGCGCACGACAAGCAGATTCAATTGGAGAGCGACGACGCCCTACGAGTCGCAGCACCCGACAGCATGGTTGCCATGGTGATCGGCAACGTAGTCCGCAACGCGATCCAGCACGGGGTCGGTACGCAAATCAGTTGCGTCTTGAAAGGCGGCATGCTGCAGGTCGGGAACGGTGGACAAATTGCAGCCGGTGACCTGCCGAATATCTTCAAGCCTCGGTATACGACGCGTTCCAGCGGCCATGGAATGGGCCTGTACTTGGCGCAACGCATCTGCGAACGTTACCGCTGGAATTTGCGCATCGACAGCGAAGGCGGCGGCACTACGACAGTTATCGACTTCAACGCTGCGACAGCGGACGGCGATGTCCGCATTGAGGCCACTGAGCGCGCGGCCAGCGTTGATTCGGGACTCGAGACTCGAGACTCGGCAATCGTGATTCGTGATTCGTGATTCGTGATTCGTGATTCGTTCAGATTATTCCGAACGGATCCCGCGTCTCGAGTCTCGAGTCTCGAGTCTCGAATCTCGAATCTCGAATCTCGAATCTCGAATCTCGAATCTCGAATCACCAATCACCAATCACCAATCACTAGTCACCAATCACTCGCCACAAGTCACTTTCCATTCTCCGGCGCCTCCACCTTCCTCGCCACAGTGCCTGCCGGATGCTCATACCAGCCCGGGTCTTCGTAGCTGCCTAGCCGGTCACGAACCTTGATGACTGTGAACATGCCGCCCATCTCAAGATTTCCGAACGGCCCCTTCCCCATCATCATCGGCAAGGTGTTGTCGGGACCTTGCAGGTGACCCATCTCGGCATGCGCCTGGTGCTCCGACATGCCACGTTCGCCCATTGTCATGTACCCGGGCAACAGTTGACCGATCTCACGGGCAATCTCTTGTTGCCTGACGCGGACGGGATTGGGCACACCATGTCCCATTGCATTCATCGTGTGATGCGCTTTGTGACAATGGAACACCCAATCTCCCGGAACGTCGGCAACAAATTCCAAGTCGCGCGTTTGACCAACGCCGACCAGTTCGGTGACTTCACGGCGCCACGCACTGCGTTGCCAGCGCCCGCCATCGCTGCCTGTCACCCAAAATTGAAAGCCGTGCATGTGAATGGGATGTTCGTGCATCGACAGGTTGCCGACGCGAATGCGCACTCGCTGGCCGGTCTTGACGACTAGCGGATCAATCGCGGGAAACACTTTTGAGTTGAATGTCCAAAGATCGAAATCTGTCATCACCGAGGGATCTGCGCGATACGTTCCTGGATGCACGGCCCAGTTATGCAATAGCACTGCAAAATCGCGATCGACGCGAGCGGTAGCGGCAACACGGGGATGAATGACGAACATTCCCATCATGCCCGCGCTCATCTGCACGACTTCATCCGCATGCGGGTGATACATGTGCGTGCCGAATTGCCGCAGCCGAAACTCGTAGGCATAGGTTTCGCCCGGTTCAATCTGCGGTTGCGTGAGTCCGCCCACGCCGTCCATGCCGTTCGGCAACAAGATGCCGTGCCAATGAATGCTCGTATGCTCAGGCAACTTATTGGTGACCAAGATGCGGATGCGATCGCCCTCCACCGCCTCGATCGTGGGACCCGGAGTCGAGCCGTTGTAGCCCCAGGCTTTGATTTTCTGTCCGGGCGCGAATTCGTGTTCGATCTCTTCGGCCACGAGATGAAATTCTTTTACGCCGTCGATCATGCGGTACGGCAAGCTGCGGCCATTCAGCGTTGTGACGCCGACTCGATTCATCGCCCGACCTGTGTCTGTTTCCGCAGGTGGCGAGTCGGGAGGCGGTCTCGTCGCCGCCGAATCTGCGGCGTGAACGTTGGCGGCTGTTAACAAATGCGCTGCGCCGGCGGCTCCAGCGCCGCTGAGCAGATGTCGTCGTGAGACCTTCATGGCGCTGCTCCTGATTCGGTCGATGCGATCAACTCGGGCGGTATCTTCCCGCCCGCAATGCGCTGTACTTCGATATGCGCTCGCCATTCATCGCGAATGGCTTCGATGTAACGTCGGTAGGCCTCAAGCTCTTCGCGTTTGATCGAAAGCAGTTCGAACGCGCCCATGAACTGGTAATTGAATTCGCGCTGGCTGAGTACGGTGATGCGCTCGCGGAGGGGAACCAACTGATCGCGCATTGCAACGGAAGCGTCGTGCGACAGACTGACTGCCTGCATCGCGGCGTAAGCACCGTTTTCCAGTGCAAGCTCGCGCTCACTCAGTTCCGCCTGCGCCGCCTCCCATTGGCCGCGGGCACGAAGCACGAGATTCCTGCGTGAATTGAACAACGGCAAACCGATGGACGCGGTGGGACCGGCGCGTGTCGCAGAGCCGGTTTCAAATTCGCGCTCGTAGCCCACTCCCAGATCGCCCACCCATCTCGACCAGCGCTGCTGCGCAAGAATGCGCTCCGACGCACCGAGTTCGCGCTGCAGCGCCAGCAAGTCGAGACGCTGCGCGCGCGCGATCCGCTGCAACGCTTGCGGATCGACCTTCAGAATGGGAGGCACTGGCAACGGCGTTAGAACCGATACCGCGATTGGGTCGCGTGGCGCCAAACCCAGCAAAGTCAAAAGTTCGCTGCGAGACCGATGCGCGCCAATCAGTGCTTGCTGCGCTTCGACTTCAGCTTCGACCGCAGCGGCAAGCTCACGACTTAGCTGCAGTTCGCTGATATTGCCGGCCGCATGAAACGCCTCGGCAGTCCGGGCTGACAGGCGCGCCGCCGTTGCAACTTTTGCCAGCAATTCCGCGATCGACACCGCGCTTGCACAAGTCACGTACGCCGCGCGAACGTCGTTCTCCAAATTGAGTACTTCAGCTGCTACGTGCTGCTGCGAAGCCAACAATCGCTCCTCGCCCAAACGCTGTTGCATCGGCAATAGCAGCAACTCGACAAATTTCAGCGAAACGCTCCACGTCGTATTGACGATGCTTTGCGGCCCGCCTGTCGCCAAACGCGCGAAGCCGAATTGCGGATTCGACAACCGTGTCGCCTCATAGACATCGGCCTGTGTCAACGCGAGCGCTGCATACAAGCGACGCATCCGCGGGCTGCACAGCAACGCTAGACTGACGGCCTCATCTGCGCCTAAGGAGCGCGCGACATCATCACTACAGCGCTGCCGGTCGGCTGTCCACGACCATGCAGTGTCGGCAGTCGAGCGCTCGCCGACCAGGCGTTGTGCCTGCGCACCCCGCTCGGCGGGAATCGACACACACCCCGTTACGATTGCGGCTGTGGCCATCGCACAGAAACCGAACCGAATAACGGCTGGGCGCCTTGTACTTAAATTCTCAAGATTCATATCGTCCTCGCCCGGTTTGCGGATCGCAAACCCATGAATACCGAGTGCCCGGTTACCGGACACAGCTTCTCAAGGGCGAGAACTAAATCGGCGGGCGCAGCAGATCTGCGGCGTGCTGGCTGACGTGAGGGAGCGGAGGCGGGAATTCGACGCTGAAATCGAGCGGCGGCAATTGATTTGCCACGAATGCCGGAAGAACCGCGGCCTGAGTGCCAGCCGCGTGCGGGCATTGGCAATCGCTTGCGCAGCAATCCTGCTTCGAAGTATCCGGTGCAGTAGAGTCCGATTCAGCGAAGCCGATGTCCTCAGAGACAGCCGTTACGGCGTCGCTGGACTCGGGGCCGATCAACGGGGCGCCATCGAGGGCCAGATCGCCCGATTCGCAATGCGCGGCGGCCTTCGTCTGATGCGTTGCGTGGCCGGCATGCTCCGATTTTGCAAACACATTGGCGACGCCGCTACCTGCCAGCACAAGGCACAGTACCAACGTCCGGAGACGTGTACGGCAGCGAGTTGGCTGTAATAAAGCAGTCATGGGCGAAGTTTACACAAGATTCTTTAATGACCTGACCATGGACCGCACATGT
>WUUC01197775.1_pt1 | contig 10031 bp, 7 predicted proteins | sample 6278441 | NCBI WGS metagenome assembly WUUC01 (sample SAMN13675441, study PRJNA597444) | soil metagenome | isolation source: soil | place: USA: Washington | collected 2017-10 | reverse complement strand
GGCCGATCACATTGACGCGGTCCGCGGGCACCGGATCGGGCCCCATGCTCATCGGCGTCCGGCCGAAAAAAACCGCCAAGACCCCTCCGGCGCCCCAAAACGCCAGGTCACCGACCTTAACCTGGGTAGTCGCCGTCTCGCGATAGTCTTTCACACCGTTGAGTTTAAAATAGAATTCCTCGCCCCAGGTATTCACCGGCGCCTCCACTGGCAGTGCCGCGTACACTTCCTGAGCGGTTTTGGTGTCTTTCAGCTCTGCTTCGAGCTGGACCGCCCCCACCGTGATGCGAATCTTCTTCCCCGAATCAGCCAATGACCCTCGAGCTCCGTCTCCTGAACCATGCGATCGAAAACCCGCTACAATCGCGGACTCTAGCTTGTTTAACCCGTGAAATCAAGGCTACAATCCGGTCCGATGCTCACCTCAACCTTCGTCTTGCTCAAAGGAATCGGTCCTGCCACTGAACGCCGGTTGTGGCAGGACGGAATCGTGGATTGGTCGACGTTCCTCAGCAGTCCCGTCATTCACAGCATCTCTCCCGTGAGAAAATGCTGGTACGATGATGTCCTTGCCACGGCCCAGACTCGGCTGGCGGGCGGCAGTGCCGATTTTTTCGGGACGTGTCTCAAGAGCCGGGATCATTGGCGCCTCTTTGACACCTTCCGCCATCGCGCGCTCTACCTCGATATCGAAACGACCGGTCAATCCGCTCGTGACGGGGTCATCACGGTGGTTGGGTTGTACACGAACGGACGCATGAGCAGTCTCGTGCACGGAGAGAATTTGACCGAAGACCGATTGGGCGAAGCACTCGAACAGTCGGACCTGCTCGTGACGTTTTTCGGGAGTGCGTTCGACCTCCCGTATCTGCAGATGGCCTTCCCCCGGCTCAATTTTAAGAAACCGCATTTTGATTTGTGCTTTGCCGCCCGCCGCCTCGGGATGCAGGGCGGCCTTAAATGCATCGAGCGTGAATTGCACATCAATCGGGAGGCTGTTCTCGAAGGGCTCGACGGGTGGGACGCCGTACGCCTGTGGCACTTGTGGCGCGCAGGCGACGAGGCCGCGCTGGATCTTCTACTCCGCTACAATGCCGCGGATACGAGAAACCTGGAGCCATTGGCCGAATTCGTGTACGAGCACATGGCGGCACGATACGGTCCATCCTCCGTCTGCAACGCCTATCGTCCGCCGTTGAACTCGAATGATACGGTGAGCCCGTGAAACAGTCGCCGAGATGGTTGGGCGTGGGTCGAACGGAAACAGGGCACGTCCGGCGGACCAACCAGGACGCCTTCGCCTCCATCAACAGCTGTAATTTCTGGATCATCGCCGACGGCATGGGCGGCCATCCCGCTGGAGATGTGGCAGCGACGGTCGCGGTTGACGTGGCCACTCAGCGGGCGAAAGCACTCTGGTCAGGTCACGAACAGACGCCTCCGGCTCCGGAAAAAGGAGTCGTCGAATCCGTGATCGCCGCGAATCGGGCTATCCACGAGAAAGTGCGCGAAGACCCTTCTCTCAAAGGAATGGGAACGACGGTGGTCGCGATGACCATTGTGCCGGAACCGGCACCCATTGCGCACATAGCGCACTTGGGCGATAGCCGAGCGTACCGGTTTCGAGCCGGTGTGCTGACGCAGCTTACGCGCGATCACACGTTGGTGGAACTGCTGTTGGAGCGTGGATTGATCAACGAGGCGGCCGCGCGCGCCTATCCGGACCGCCACGTGCTGGCGAAGGGGCTCGGCATGGGCATGGACATGGCGCCCGATCTCACGTCGACGCCTCTCATCGGCACCGACGTCCTGCTGCTGTGCAGCGACGGATTGACCAAGATGCTCGAGGATGCTGAGATCGCTTCCGTCCTCTCGGCTACCCATGAGAATCCCCGGCGCGCGTGCCATGCACTGATCGAAGAAGCCTTAAAACGAGGAGGACAAGACAATGTCACCGTCATCGTGTGCGCGTACACGACGCCGGCCAAAGTGGGAAGCCTGGCCATTGACAAGACCCTACCGGCCATGTAGCCTCATGGCCTAGCCACACGCCTTCGCGCGCCATCCGTGCTATCGTTCTCTGGGAGTCTTCATGTATCGCGGTCCGCTTCTCTGCCTTGGTGCGGTCATCCTGTTAGGGTCAACGTCCATCGGGGCGAGGGCCGACGATAATGGTGCGGAAGCTGCCGTGCGGACGCTCGTCCAAGCGAATGCCGAGAAGGACATGCACACCATGTCGCAGCTGATCGCTCATGACGCCGACATCACCAGTTACACGATCGGTGGAAGAAAATACGTCGGCTGGACCGAGCTTGAACAGGATATCCGGGAAGAGTTCCGGTCGACAGCGACGATCGAAATTCCTATCCGTGAGCTGAAAGTGTGGTCGAAAGGTGATCTGGCCTGGTACGCCATGGAGGTTGACTATATTCGCACGACGATGGCTCAGAATGAACCCCAGCGCGCGCTGCTTCCGCTACGGGAGACCGGCGTGTTAGAGCGGCGCAACGGCCAGTGGGTGCTGCTCTCCTGGCATGAATCCTTTCGAAATGCCGGCGGGGCGATCGCGCTGAATGCACACTCGAGTCCCTCGGTCGCGTTGACGTCTTCGAACAACCATCCTGCCTCGAGCGACTTGAGCGGCGAGTGGGAAATCCTGGAAGTGGAAGACGATAAACGCTATCGGGCGACGCTGGACAAGACCGGCAACGGGCCGTATACGCAGCATGGCGGACGGTTCGTCACCACGCGTTTCTCCGACCGTCTCTGGCAGGGTACATGGCAACAGCCCGGCAATGACCGTGAAGGCGGCTTCGAGATCCTTCTTTCGGAGGACGGCACAGAGGCCAAAGGCGTCTGGTGGTACACTCGAGTAGGCACCCATAAGAACATTCCCCCGCGTGAACACGGCGGCACGTATCAGTGGAAGCGGATCACTCCCGTTCCGGCCGGCCCCTGATGGACTCATTGCATAGTCATAAGGGTCGGTTGCTCGACTCACACACGATCGCGATCTCAATCATGTCATTTTTCTGAGGAGGACCTATGCCTCGTTTGGCTTATCTCGTCGTCATGTTGATGTGGTGTGCACCGGCCTTTGCAGACGGAGGCCATGACCACCATGCCGTTCCGACGCTCAAGAATCAGACGACGACGGTCGTGACGATCAAGGATAATGCGGTCACGCTGACGTTCGGTCCGATCGACTTGCCGTCGGGCCATGAGGGCGACCTCGCGGCGTCCATGCCCAAGCATGTGTTTCAACTCCCGAAAGACATGTATATGGTGGGGTATAAGTCGGCGGTGTTTACGCAAGAGGGCAAGCCGCTTCCGAGAAATTACCTGCACCATATCCTGATGCTCAATAACGACAAGCCAAGCGTGTCCTGTCCCGGGGAACCGCTGTTTTTCAGCGGCGCAGGACTGGAGATGACCGAAGCGAAATTCCCTCCCGGATATGGAGTCAAACTCGGCAAGGGACAACACTTGATGTCGGTGGTGGCGTTCTATCACAAAGCGCCACCCACGAAAAACGTCATGGCGAGCTTCACCATGTATATGGCGCCGGAGAATAGCCCGGTCAAAGAGATGGAAGTCTATCAAGTGGGTGTCAACGTTGTCTGTTATAGCAAATTCGCCCAGCGAGGGCCGGATCAAACGGACGAAGGGATCGAAATCAAACCCGGCGTGCAGGTCCACAGCGCGCCGTTGAAATTCTCCATGGACGGCTGCGTCAAATTTGCCTATCCGCATGGACACGATGAGCTGCTGCTCATTGCCTTGGAAAACAAAACCAAACGGCAAACCCTCCTTCGCACCGTCCCGGATGTCACCCTCGACGGCACGTTCCTGGAATTCCAACCGCATCAGGTTTATCAGGACGCCCAGGGGTTTTCGGTGACGAAGGACGATGAGTACGAAATGGTCATGGTGCACCATCATCCGCTGCAGAAACAGGATCCACATCACGGCATGGGCAACTATCTTCTCTATATGACGCCGGGGGCCTGTTCCGGTTCAAAAACGGCCAGCGCACAATAGCGTCGGACTCGGGGCCTCACGTTGCTGCGAGCGGAGTTTCGCAAACCTGCCATATCGCAGCGTCCAATTTTGTCCCCCCACATGACGTCGATGCCCGTCTCCCCTACGAAAGCGGGACCCTTTTCCTCGACCCCGAGGCTGGGTTTCTTGCAGTCTGCTGTGTTAAGCACTTAGTACCTTCGAGCAGCAGATTTCCCTCCCTGCGCACATGCCGATTCCTCTACGGGTTCCGCGCAAGGCAGGAGACTTCTCCGCTCTGGAACCGTGTCGCCTGTGACACGGCGCAGGCAACAGAAATCTGTCGATGTCCCAGAGCGAGCCCATAATCATCCTCATCCTCAACGAGCACGCCGAAGAGATCAAACGCGTTAGCATCAGCCTGCGGGGCTTCTTTCAGGACCTTCGCATCGACGTCGCGTATTCCGCAGAAGAAGCGGCGCGCATGGTCCCCGCCGCCGGAAACGAATGGGCGATCATCCTGATCGACGAGGCCGTACTCGTGAATACGGCGCCGTCATTCGTCGCTGATCTGAAGCGCCGGGCCTCCTACGCCTCCGTGATTTTATTCAGCGAGCGCACGGAGACCACGGCTGCAGTGGAAGCGCTCGACATGGGCGTCGATTTTTTCCTGTATAAACAGTCTCCCGCGTTCCTCACCGAACTCCTCTTCTGTACCAAGGAAGCCATCGGCAAACGTGACTGGAGGTTGTCGGCTGACCGGACGGAGAGCCGGCATTCCTGGCTGCTCAGCTCCGTCGAGGAAGTGTTTTATGAACTCGACTCGGAGGGCCGCTTTCTCGGAGTCAGCCGCAACGCGCCTGCCTTGCTTGGCTATCACCCTGATGAACTCATTGGCCGTCCATATCACGCGCTGTTGCCAGAGACTGAACAGCCGCTCGCACGATTTCGATTCAATGAGCGGCGCGCCAGCGCTCGCGCGGTCAATGAACTGGAGATGACGCTTCAGGGCAGGCCGACGCCGAGCGGTGCCACGTTCGTCACAGCGGCAATCAGCGCGCGCGGAATGTACGACCTGTCACGGCGGTTCGTCGGAACGATTGGGCTCATCCGGGACCTGTCGGAGCGTCACAAGCGGCAGGCGGTCCAGCAGGAGCTTCGCCAACAGATTCAGCGCACCGACGATCTCCGTGCACTCGTTCAGCAGATCACGGAACTGTCCAAAGGGCTCCGAGAGCCGCTGTCGATCCTGCTTCAAGAATCAAAGCTACTCTCCGAAACCCTGCGCGAATCGCGCCTCATCGAACGTCTTAACGCCTTGACGGGAGAAGCCGGAGTCTCGATGCACATGGCCGAAGAGTTAGCCCGCCTCGCCAGGGGAGAACGAACCGGACACACCATTAATCAACTGCTCGAGGATGTGCTTGCGTCCGAGTATCCGACGTCAGACGCGACCGGCGCCTTCCTGGTCGAGTTCGCGCCGACTCTCCCACAGTACGAGGGCGATCGCGAGCAGACGATCCGCTTCTTTCGGCACCTGCTCGCCTACGCAGGCTCTTTTCTTCGGGCGGCGGGTCGGGCTCGCGTGTTGGCCATCAAAACGGGCGTTGGCGGCATGACAGGCGTTGCTGACGCACCGACGTTGTTTCCGATCGTTCCGGCAGGGCTGCTCACGGTGGAGATCCTGGAAACCGACTTGGGAAAGTCATCGGCCTGGTCTCCTGAAGCCGGTTCCCATGATCTCTCGGAACTATATCGACTAGCCGAATCGCTGAGCGCTAGGCTCGACATCTCGGCGCCGGCCGTCGGTCCGTTCCATATGATGGTACGGCTTCCCTCTGCGCCCGTTCCGATTCGAACGGGAGAACCGGCGGCGGAGGATCCTGCGCGGCCAGTTGCCGAGCCGACGCCGGCTCCACAGCGGCCACCCGATGTCCACCCGGTGCCCGGCTTCGTCCGCACGGAACGGCGCAGTCACTTACGCGTCTCGACGACGCTGCCGGCAAAGGTTGCAATGGGGTCGTCTGCATGGGAAGGGACGGTGGTCAATCTGAGTGTGGGCGGAGCCTGCATTCTCATGGCGGAACACTTTCCCTCCATCGCGCTGCAAGAGGTCCGCATCGCGGTCAACACCTCCGTCGGGATTTTAGAACTGAGTGGACTCGTCTACCAGAGAACGACGGCCGCAGGGGCGCTCCCATCCATCCGGCCCGACGCCTATCTGATCCTTGCATTCAATCAGACCCCGCAAACGGAGGCGGCGGTCCTCGCGTCGTTGATCGCCGCGGCAGGCGAACGCTCGCTCCTCTTCGCCTTTGATATCCGTCTTGCCGTAGCGCCCATGGCCCGCCCGGACATCGGCCCGCGCCTGCCGTTGGAACTCGGCGCATACGATCGGCGGGAAACGGTTCGCATTCCCCTCTCCCTGGCCGCGCGGCTGGAAACGACAGGACGCGAAGAACCAGCCAATCGCCTGGAGGCACAGGTCACGAATCTTAGCCGCTCAGGCATGTGTGTGCTGATTCAACAAGGTTGGGAGGATCTGCAAGGAAGACTTCGCATCCATTTCGCTCCGGCCCATCGAAGCGAACGCGGTTTACCTGAACCGGGCGCGCCGGACGCGGCCCTTCCGGCACAAGTGATCTGGCTGGCACGGGATCCGACGGCTCTGAGTGCGCTCTATGCGCCCGAAACCGTTTCAGCTGCTCGAGCCGGCCTCCGGTTCTCTTCTCTCACCCCCTACGCTGAACGCGAGTTAAACCGGGTTCTCCGGCAACACATGCGTGCGCAGCGAACCGGCGAGGCGGTGCATACTTCGTCGCCGGTTGTCAGCGTCCCGCGCGAGTGCCGCAATGCCCGAGGCCAGGCGATTGCCATCACGGACGACCATCTTCGCCAATTGACCGACGGGAACCGCCCGGTCATTATCATCGCCCCGGGCTACGGGCAAGCCGCGTCGGACTATACCGCGCTGGCCTACTACTTGGCCGAGCACCATTTCCGGGTTCTCCGCTATGACCCGACCAATCACCTCGGCAACAGCGAAGGCGAGCTTCAGTACACGACCATGCGCAGCATGCAGCATGACCTCGACCAAGTCACCCAGTACGTGGGACATACGTGGCCCCAGGCGCCGGTCGTTCTGATCGCGAGCGATTTAGGAGCGCGGGCTGCGCTCAAGGCCGCCGTAGACTCCCGGACGCTCGCGCTGCTCCTCCTCATCAATCCAGCCATTGATGTGACGAGTCTCCTGTTGGCCGTCCATGGGCACGATCTGGTGGCAGATTATCGGTTCGGCTTGCGGCGAGGCGTCTGCAATCTGCTCGGATTGAATGTAAACGTCGATCAGTTTGTCGGTGATTTGGTCGCCGGACACTATGCGGATCTCGAATCGACGCTCGAGGATTTCCGATTGATCCGCGCGCCGGTATGCATCGCCACAAGCCCTGCCGCTGCCACTGTTCCTCCGACCGATCTGCCGCATGCCTTCATGACTGTTCTCGGCCCGGCCCCAAGGCTCATGAACATTTCCGCACCGCCCACGGGACAGCAGCTGGATGTCCAGGGGGCAGCGCCCGCCGCCTTCAAACAGCTCCTCAAGGAGATCGCTTCCGTCGTTCCGGTTCAGGCCCTCTCCGCTCAGGAAGAGATTTCGGCACAGCCCTTTATCGCGCAGCAGCATCGGATCGAACAGGAATACACCTTCCTGCGCCATGACGGCTCGCAAGTCAGCCGTGAAGCACTCTGTACCGCCCACATCACACAGTTGTCTCAGCTCGGTAATCTGCATGAATACCGGAAACTGCTGGATGACTTGTACGGTCTCATGAGCCCGCTTGATTCAGGCGCCGTGCTGGTCGACGCGGGAATCGGGCAAAGTGATCTGACGCGTGCAGCGTTGGTGAATCACACGTATCGCGCCGGTCACGCAAGTTGGACGGGAAGACCGGCTCCTCTCATGATCGGCATCGGACGCTCCAGAGAGCGGATCACACCCGCCCGCCACGCGGTGCTGGTTCTACAACGGGAGCTGGCCACCGGGTTCATCGGCAGGTTGTCGGCGATGCCGCCGCTCGCCACGGCCTGGGTGCAAGCCGACTGGATGAATGACCTTCCGTTCAAAACCGGTTCCGTGAGTCGCATGGTGTGCAATCTTTCACTCTCGTATGTGCCTTCTCCTCTCGCTGCCCTTCGCGAATGGCACCGGGTTCTGCATCCTGAGGGATCTCTGATCCTCACGACATTTCACCCCGAGACGGACCTCTCGCCGATGTACCGACGACTTCTCCGTCAGGCCAATCAAGATGAATTCAGCGCCCACGCTCAACCGCTTCTTCATCACTTTGCTCGCCTTCGTGAAGCCATTCGTCATCGCATTATTCATACATTCGAGGAGGAAGCGTTGGGCGCCTTGCTGACGCAATGCGGCATCGCATCGTTCAGGATCCTTCCGATCTTCGATGGCCAGGCGTTCGTCGCCATTGTCGGGAAACAGAATTCCTCTGGCTCCCGCCGATAGCCCGGTGTATACTGCGTCCGCCGTACAGATTTGAACATCGATCTGCTGCAGCTCTCACGACGGCCGTCGAAGAACCTGTGCATGGCTGCGCCTCCTTCTATCTATGAGCGTACGACCGACCGAGATGGGCTCACCTGCGGCTTCTTCTCCCATTGAATTCCTCGATTTAGTCACGCGCTTTTCCACCGAAATCGGCGCGCTGACCGACCTGGGAGCATTGGCTGGGCGAATCATTCACGAACTCTCTCAAGCCGCTGGGACGACTCACGGCGCACTCTACCTCCTGGATCGGGAACACGAACGTTTCCGGCGGGCCGGCCTCGTCGGTCTCACGGCCGACTCGTGTTTTCCGGCCGTGCTGTCCCTGACTGACGCCATTCCACACCGCCTCGCTTCAGCGCCCCGAACGATGAACGGGTCATTGTGCATCGATGCCCGGCGCACGGACGCCTGTGGGAAGGCACTGGGCGCTATGCAATGCAATAGAGCCTTGCCGCATATCAGCCGAAACCGCCTCATTGCCTTTTCCCTTCTCGGCGGCAGCGTGTCCCACGAATCGATCCTGCCCTCCACCCTGTCGCTGCTGAACGCCCTCGCGCAGACCGCCACCAACGCACTGGACACCCGGATGCTGCTGGAGGACCTTCACCGCACCCATCTCCTGATGAAGCGCACGGACCGTTTGAAATCGCTCGAAACCATCGCCGGAGGCTTTGCTCACGAAATTCGCAATCCCCTGACGTCGATCAAAACGTTCATCCAACTGGCTCCCGAACGTAAAGACGACCCCGATTTCATCCGCGAATTCAGCCGCATCGTCCTGGACGACGTCTACCGGATCGAACGGCTGATTGAAGAAATTCTCGACTACGCCCGCTATATGGAACCGAAGCTGACGGAAGAAGACGTGAACGATATCGTCTCGTCCTGCCTGTACTTCATTGAAGTGAAGGCGGACAGCCGTGGGATCAAGATTGAAAAAGAGTTGTCGCCCGATCTGCCGCGTGTCATGCTGGACCGTCAGCAGATCAAACAGGTCCTCCTCAATCTGTTTCTCAATGCCTTGGATGCCATGCATGAACACGGCGGGGTCCTCCGCGTTCGTACCAGAACACTGGTCAAGCCGGGCGGAACTCCATGGGTGCAGATCGAGACGGAAGACACGGGCCAGGGCATTCAGGACACCAACCTTGAACACATCTTCGATCCTTTTTTCACGACCAAGCACGAAAGCGGTGAGCATGAAGGCACCGGCCTCGGTTTGACGATCGTGCATCAGATCATTGAAGAGCATCGTGGCGACATCCAGGTCAAGAGCAGCGTGGGCAGCGGCACGACCTTTCTCGTTAACCTTCCGGCTATCCCAGCATGACGATCAAGAGCGGCATTGAATCCGGGGTCAGGAAGCGAGTGCTTCTGGTAGATGACGAAGCTCGCGTCCGAGCGTCGCTGAAAGCGGTGCTCGAACCGACCTATGAAGTCATCCAGGCGGCTGATGCGCAGGAAGGGCTCG
>WUUC01069815.1_pt1 | contig 10031 bp, 6 predicted proteins | sample 6278441 | NCBI WGS metagenome assembly WUUC01 (sample SAMN13675441, study PRJNA597444) | soil metagenome | isolation source: soil | place: USA: Washington | collected 2017-10 | reverse complement strand
GCATCTTATGAAGCTTTTGCCGTAAGAGCGTGATTGCGCCTAAAGCTCGCCCGATTGCAGTTCTCGTCACCTGCGCCGTCCGGCCGGGCGTGTCCTTGAGGCGCAAAGCTGCGACCCTCACAGCGGCGGCATACTCAGCGTCACGCCTCTTCCAATCAACACTAGTTGTTGGTGGATTGTGCCTCTTGGGCCGAGGCTTATGCTCCGCGAGCCATTCTGAGTCGTTGTGCAGTAGCCACGCATACTCCCGCGGGAGCTTGCGCCGCAGCGCCTTCAACGTGATCTCCCGCTCTTGCTTCATCGCGAATAGCCACTTAGAGCGGTATCCGCGCCGCTTGTTCTCCCATGCCAGAGATATAGCTTTACCTTTGAGTTGAGTGGCGCGGGGAAGAGGCTTCAATCGTTTGTCAGAGCGGTAGAGCGGTAGTGTCATACGGGCGGCGTGCCTGCGGACGGTCAGCGGGTCTACGCCGAGTCTCCTCCCAATCTCGCTAATGCTCAGTAACGGGTCTTGCCATAATCGCTTTAGCGTATCCTCCCATACCTGCCCAAACGAGATTACCCTGCCTATGCGGAACCTTTCTTCAGGCGATGAGTCAGGGCCTGTACGGGTATATGCAAATCCGCAGCGACAGTTAAATTTTCCGATCGGCTTGCCATACCTAAGCCTGTCACCTAGCTGGTATTCCATAATCACAGGCCGTTTGTAATGAGCGGCAGCAGGATTCAGGCACGGCCAAGGTCCTCTTCCGAAGGGGCTCAGTTCTTCCGGTAGATGGAAAAACTCTTCTACGGTGCAGCCGAGGAATTGAATGAGCAGTAGGTGGTAGAGCGGGTGCTGCGCATGTCTAGGACGGCGCACCAGCCGCAGCAGCCAATTAGATTTCTCCACATTACTGCCGCGCAACTCACAGTGTAAGTGCTTCAGTAACGCCGGTGAGTAGTAGTTGCTGAATTGATCAAGAAGCTTCTTTACATGAATGCTGCCGGTGTAGGTTGCTAATTCACGATCTATCAACAGACGCAGATATCGGATGTGCAGCGCTTCGAGACTTGTGCAAGCGCTCTGATTCTCAAGCAGCCATTGGGTATCTCGCGTGAGTTGTAGAAGTATTAGGTGCTTCTGATTCTCGATATCAACATATCGCACTGGCATCGCCCGGGTGGCTTGTTCGGCAGTGAAAAACTGATGGTGTTTCCTGCCAATACGGAGGCCGAGACTGCTATTTTCGAGGAATGTCAGATGTGATGAGCAGACTTCGATGCCCGGCAACTGGTGCAGCCGGTGCCAGTAGGTCTCGCCGCAGCCCTTTTCGTCCTCGGTTTTACAAGCAGGGCAGAACCGGAACCGCTCAGGTGCCGGCAACCTTCCGGCCATCACGCCCGAACGGCTGTAGACTCTCGTGCCGCCAGACCCTTCCATGTCCCGACGGAGTTGGGCTACGCGCCCGGCGGGGATGAAGGGCGAGAAATAGGGCAGTAAGGTGTGCTCGTCGATCAGCCGCCTGATCGTAAGGTCGCTGCCGAGCGGAATCGCCTCGCGAAGGAGGCCGATGCGACAAGGCAGTCCGACAGAGGCAATAACGTTATGTGTACCGAACAAATCCAGCAAGACTGATTTTTTGCTCGGATACCTCACGCGCGCGGCGTAGCGGGCGCAGAGGCTGTACAGCAGTTCGTCGGGATTGGGCGTGGGTATGTGGCCGATCATGCCCCCTGCTCTTGCGAGGCCGCTAAGCGATGAGTTAGCTCTCGTCTGGCAACTTCTGTAGCGAGTGCCACCCGGCGTCCAAAGCCGCGCCCATCTCTTCACCCTTCCAGATCGCGTAATCAACGCTGGCTCTGAGCGCCAGTGAGGATTTCGCGGGGGCCGACCCTTCATGCCGGAAACAGTCAACGGCCCACCTTAAGCGTCTGAGGGCGAACTGGGGGCGCATTTCGGCGACTTCGTCGAGGGCCAGCCGTGCGAGGGGGAGCTTGGCTAAGTGCTTTCTTTTTAGCAAGAGTTCATTCCTGTCGAGTTCTCGGGCAATAGCCGTGACAGTGACCTGCACAGGCTTACCCTCCGCCCGTTTTAGTCTTTCCGCGGCTTCGCGGACTTCAGTTTCGAGAGTGATGTCACGGCCCTTCCAGTCAACTATCTCGCGCGCCGACTTCGTGCGCTTAAACGGAGGCGGCATGTGTTCTCTTAACCAGTCGCTGTCGTGCGTGCGAAGCCACGAATAAACTTGTGGGGCTACCTTACTCTGTAAGCGCGTCCTGTTGGCTCCCGGGTTTTGCCTCACAGCTTTAAGCCATTCTTTGCGCTTAACCTCCCTTAGCTTCACGATAACATTGCTTGATTGTCTCTCCTGATCGCGGCGAACTGCTTCCAGGATGACGGGGTTCATCCTCATCACCTTTGGCCCTGGCCCTAAGCGCGGGAATTTCAAGCCCAAGCGGATCGCATGGTATTTGACCGTGGTATGAGCGACGCCGAGCAGGGGGGCTATCCGGTGTATGCTGAGAGAAGTGTCTTCCCACCACCCTTTGAGAGCTGCTTCCCACGCCGCGCCGTAGGCATCAATCCAGTCGAATCTAAATCGAGCTTTAGGCGAAGAGTCTGGTCCCTTTCTCGCATAGGTGAAGCCACACTCGCATGAAACTGTGATGACCGGAACTCCGTCTAGTTTCCAACTCTCCCGAACCTTTGCCTCTCTGATCTTCGGCCTCCTGTAATCGGTGCAGACGGGGTTCAGGCACGGCCACGGCCCTTGGCCGAAAGGCTCGGGCTTACTCGCGCCCGCACGAGGTCTATCCCTCATCGATATGAAAAATGACTCTGCGGTGTGACCGACGAGTCTCATCAGGAGGAGGTGGCGCAACGGGTGATGTGTTTTTCCCTGCCGGAGATTTTTGACTAATAGGGCGGGCCAGGAGTGTGCCTTCGCAGCATCGAACTCACACTGGAGCAATGCGAGTAGCGAACGGGGCAAGGACATGGTCATCTCGTTCAGTAATTTCCTGACATGTACGTGACCCCTGTTCGCCAGACTCTTACCCGATAGCATCTCCAGATAATGCGCGTTCAGGAGGTCGTAGCCAGGATTTAGACCGAACTGGTCGAGCAGCCAAACGGCGTCTCTGGCGACGCCAAGCAGACCTCTATGAACCTCATCCTGCAAGTCCAGCCGGCGCACATTAGTTGAGAAGATAGCCCGCTCGGCTGCGACGTATAGCGCGGAGTTAACGCGATTTCGCGCCCGCACGTTACTGTTCTCAAGGAACACCTCGTGACGTGGGCAGACCTCCACGCCGGGCACCTGATGGAGACGGTGCCAGTAACAACAGCGGTCGGAAGATCCTCGGTCATCAGAAATGCAAACGGGACAATATCTGAGCCAGTTATGCAGGCGGACGTTGCTCGGTGTGATGCCAGCGCACTTGTGGATTGCGCCTCCGTCCGATCCTTCCATGTCTTTGAACACTCGACCGAGTCGCTCGACCGGAAGGAATGGAGCGTAAAATGGGAGTAGTGTGTATTTGTATATTAGCCTGCTAAGAGTTAAGTCGTGATTGGGTGGTAGCGAACGGACAAAGTGACCGAGGTGACTTGGCAGGTCAACAACGGCCGACTTCCCTCTAGCGCCGAATAAGTCTTCATTGACTGCCTCAATACCGGAGTATCGAACCCGTTCGCCGTACCGGGCACATAGGCTGTAGAACAATTCGTCTGGGAGGGGAGTTGGGAAATGGTTGATCATTGCATGACTGACCCCTAAAGGAATTCGGTCGAGTCCCGAATGTGTCCGGCACTTTGGAACGCTTCGTGTGTAGACTTCCCCATAGAGATCGCAGCTCCGAGGCTGCGGATGTCGTTGCTATCCTGAACTTGTGATTTTAACCTGCGAGGGCTTGACTTGCCCCTACCCGGCCTAGCAGGCGCAGCCTTGTGCTGAGTTTCCTCGCAGCCTGGTTCTGACCCATTGGACTCCTGTGGCACTGTATCTACTTTGGCAGATAGGGTATCCGCAGTGGTTACCGGTGGGTCGGAGCCGCCGGTTTGCTGCTGAGGTTCAGCTTTCCTAAATATTCTGTGTGTTCCTCTGAGCCGATGCTTCTCGGTGAATTCCTGAATTATACCGAGGCTGTCTTGAGCTACAGATTCGATTATGCTTGCAGTCAGTGTCTCGATCCCTGTCGTTATGGCACGTCCTTGGGCGAACATGTAAATGGCTGAGGCGAGTGCGGCAATCCCGAAAGAATGTTTATGAAGTGTGTGGCTTAATTTGTCGTCCAGAAGATTATCTATTAGTGAAGTAGGCTTTCTGATGTACTGGTACTTCCACAGTGCCCGAACAAATACTTCCCAAACGGGATTCGGCTTGTATAACTGAACTGCTTTGTCGGGATTGGCACTCCGCTCTTCATCAATCTCCGATTTAGTCTTGCGGATTTTCTCGTCCATCGGATTCCAGATAACGTCGCCCTGCTCGCTAAGTCGGCGTGCATGATGAAACTTGCCGCAGAATATCTGCTTAGCGTCATCGGTGGCGATGAGGATCACGGGTACACCTATGGTGTTCTCCAGTTGAACGAAGAAGTTGATCAACTGAGAGGCGCCTCCGCTGGCGGCCTCGCTGAGATTCTGTATCTCGTCGATTGCCAGAACCCCAAGACAGTGCAGTGCAGCCACGCGGGCCATCTGCGGAAGCAGCGTGCTGGCCGATGACCGGTCGCGCACGTATCGCATCTCATATTCGGTGCCGAGAATTTCGTCCACGGCGCGGAAGAAGTTGATGCACAGACTTCTGGCAGAGCCGTCCTGAGGGCAGTCAAGCTTCAGCCATATGAGGTGATTGAAGATGAAATCTTTATCGCGGTACTTGGTGTGAGTAATTACTTGCGGGTACTGAAGTAAGATGTTCTCGACGGCGGTACTCTTACCGACACCTCCGACACCTAAGATGCAGAAGCCGCGCGCCTTCGTTTGTAAAAAGATGCCCTTTTCAAGGTTCTTCGTGATCTCAGCAATTCGGCTGTCGAGTTCTGTCCAGTAATGCCATTGTGACGGGTTACGGCGGACAAGGCTGCGCCGTAACATCCTCGAAATCTTGACCTCAATTTCAAGGTGTATCCCACTCGGGATGAAGATTTCCCTACAATTCTCGATGATGTGATTCCTTATTTCAGGCGGCAAATCGCGATGGTTTTTGGAGAAGCCTGGCAGGTAGGTGAGACGCTCCATCACTTCGTCCCTTGACCAAATCGGCGGCAGTGCCTCGATTAGTGGGTGATCACTATATTCGGGAACCAACTGGTTTTTGTAAGTCGCTCTCTCCTCCTTCGATCCTTTTAAATAAATCAGGGGAGGCCGAGGCTTAGGGTTTTCAGTCCTCTTCATGGAGTACTCTCTTCAGCATGTCAATCACATTAGTAGGCTGCGGGATCGGAACGGGCACATCTACAGGCTCATCCTCAGCTGGGTCGCTGGCCGATCCGTGGACGCCAGCCGCAGCACGAATCTCGTCTGCCTCGGCCCTCTGCATTGCTTCCTTTTCGGCGTTCCTGTTGGCTGATATACCCTTCAGTTGAGCACTTTTGCTCAACCTTGGACCACTTCGCACAGTTTCCCGGTTCCTCTTCTTGGCACGGGCAATAATTTTATCCAGATCTTCGTCAAGCTCTGATTGTGCTTGGAGTTGTTCAGGTAGATACTGCGCTTTTCGTAGTTTTTCCTGACGGATAAGCTCTTCTACTTCTTGCCAGTCCTTGCCCTTGTAGGGAGAGTCGGGATCTCTGAGGAAGCAGGGAATGCGGGGTCTACCATCACCAGGGGGATAGTAAATAATGTCTGTGAGCCTTGGGTCGTAGCTGACGTTAGGCTCCCGACAGTGTTCTCGGATGAGATTGTTCCAACCCTTATTCTCTAGCAATTCGCATGTGTAAATCTGATCCTTTGCTCCACACCTAATGCCAGATTCAGTAATAGATGCCTTCCGCTCGGGCAAAAGAGCTACGCGAACTTCGTCGGCGTTATTCTTAGTCGGAGTACCACCCCTGTTTTCGAGTCCCCAATAGTAGAGATTCAAAGGGATTGGCCTGACCCCATCGGCAATCATGTCTGCGTCCAGCGGGTACCAGTTCATCTCGTATCTGGTGTTGTAGTAAAGCGCAGCCGTGATTACGGCCTCCGTAATGTCATGAATGTTTAGTGTCGCATCAAGGCGGGTGTCCCTGTCGCCACGCTCGCGCGGGGCTTCGACGGCACCGGGTAGACCGTGGAAGACTAGGATGTTTAGCCGGTTGAATAGCTGCTCGACGATGCCCTTCCAGTCAGCGCGGTAAGGCGCACAGAGTGAAACTCTTGGACCGATGGTCTTAGGTATATTGTCCGCTTGTTTGCCTTCCAGGGGACCGCGGTCTCCAGTAATTTCTTCACCGAAATAGCAGGTGGGCCATATCTCTTCGGTAATCTCGAAGCCATACCTAGCGCAGTAAACAGGCTTGTTCGCAACTACGTTTTCGAGCGCAAGCCTCATCCCGAGCCAGCCCTCGCCTTCAAGTCTTACAGAGAGGCCGACGATCATCCTGCTAAAGGAATCGATGATTGCGTAGACCCAAGGACGCCCGATCATGTGATTGGGATTTAGGGTGCTGACTAGATTTACATCGGCGAGTGTAGCGTCGATCTGGTGGAGGGCGTTGGAGTAGGGGGCTTGGTCCTTAGCGTTACCCTTGAGCGGGCGGTGACGAAGATTGAATTTCCTCTCCCCCACACCTCTTAGTATCGCATCGTTTAAATTGGAAGGAATTTCGTGCAGGTGATTCAGGTAATGATATTTGAACTGTCCTTTTGTGAATACTTCTCCCTTATTAGAGTCCAGCAGTACGGTTTTCTCTTTGCCGTTGACAATTATCGAGGTTTTAGGACACACGAATCGTAGTGTTTTTTTGTATGCGATCTGCCAGCTACGAGATTTTCTGTATACCCAATACTTGTCGCCACCTTCAATAATTATTTTGAGCCATCGGTCGTCTACATTCACTCCCGTGGGGCGTCCGTCGGGGTCGTGCTCAGTGATAATGCTCTTGCGGCCTCGCTTCTGTTCAATCTTCTTAGGTTTTCCGTCCAACCTTTGTCCGCCGTTTGTGTAGAGAGGGAGGAGAGCGTTAAGGATTTGCCCGCCCTGCCACCAGCGGCGCATGTAGAGGTATAAGCTGACCCTGCTGAAGCCCGTCTCGACGGCGCGTTTGGCAATCAGGCCGGCGCGTTCGTGTGGGTCGAACATCCTAATTGCGCCTTCACCGTGAGTAAAAGGCTCAATGATATTATACCGTTCGTCCCGCTTATTTTTGTAAACCCTGTATCTTTCCACTTCGAGTTCTGCTTCGCTGAATGTTCGTGGGGCGTACTTGTCATTCTCCAGCACGTGGAGGAGCTTGGCATCGATTGCCGCAATCAAGTCTGAGACCTTTCTCCGGATCGGTAGGGCGAGATGATAAGTGACTTCTATTGTCATTACGTAAGTTTTAGTAAGGTCAACCCACAAGACCCGTTCGACCGTAGGTTTATCCGTTGGCTCGTCGGCCCATTTCAGAAGCTGGTTGATCTCCAACATTACGCTATTAATCGCTCCTCGTCGTAAAGGTCCGGACCCGGCTTGTTAATGAGAGTTAGTTTTTCGCCCGGCTTGAGTGGCTTGCTCATTTCAATTTGCCAGTAGCGGATGGCGAGTAGGTGACGAACGACCTTTAGGCTGTCGCCGCCTACAAGCCCTAAGTTGGAGTCACAGGTGCTTGTGAGCTGTCTAAGAGGGGCATCGTTAGAAAGAACCATCCCTGTCAGCACGCGTGCCACCTCGCTTACGATTTCTTCCGTAAGCGGCAGGAGGCTGTCACAGTCAATGCGCGGGTGAACCCATTTGATATTACGGACGAGCGGCATGTGAACATCACGTTCGGTAACAATCCCGTAATCAACATTCCTCTTAAGCCAATAGCGGCGCTCGATCTCCAACTTTTCCCGCGTGCGGTAATCGCTAAGAGCGGACGTGTACTTGACCTGCCGTGCGAAGAAATCCATGCTCAGTCCCTTCGTAATCGTTAAAACGAAATCGGTGCTCATGACAATCGGATGCTTTGTGAGAGGATCTGTCGGGTGTTTGACGCCGATCTCTTCGGCGATTGCTAGTGTATCGTCGAGTGGTAGGAGGGGGAATTGCTCTCGGATCTCAGTCACTCTTCGTGACCACTCATAAGTATAGAAGGCATACGCTTCGAGGTCACTCAATAGATGGTGTACCCGTCCATGTCGCCAACCCCTGATTCGATGACATCGCCCTTTCGAGGCTACGTCCTGTACATAGAGCCAGGGCTTATACTCATTCCCATTTCCGTCGCCACGTCCCTCTTTTATCCACCTCTCGATTGATGCCTCCGTAGCTCGGGTTCGCCTTCGTCCCATGTGAGCACCCCGTTAACTTTCTACTTAAGTGAGTTCAGTCTTCTTCTTCAATTTCAGAGGAAGTCTTCTGGTGAGGTGGGTCGTTTGGAGCAAGAGTGTCGTCGGATGGGAGATTGATGTTTGAGAATAATCGCTCTATGGCTGCCTTATAGTCGCATTCCTTGCTCAGTGACTGAGAGGCTTGCTCGTTAGACCGGATATTTGGATCGTCAACAGCACCTTCCGTAACAGCCATAGCGAAGACAGCGCGCGAGTACACATCAACAAGAATCGCTATGACCGGCCTGCGCAGTTTGCCGTCATTCGTTTCAGTTATGATGTCGAGTGGGGTCTGGTCAAACTCAATTGGGGGTAACATAGTTGTTTCCTACGTGATGCCTCGGAGGTTCGCGTGCCTCATCCCTAAGACTAACTCTGGGTTTCAAAATCGGAAGCGATTCACAAGATCTATCTGGTACCATTCCCACTGTTACAACTTCGTGAGTGTCTACAATGGCTGAGCTACTAAACTAAAATTAAATACGGACCTTGGCTAGTCGCATCCATTCAGTGGCGTTTTTACATAATGATGAGGGTTTGGTCAAGAAATTAATTTCGGCAAGTTATTGAAAATAAAGAGGATGTGTTACTTTTCAGAACACGTTTGGATGAGGGGTGATTAGCCTAAATGAGGTAAATAAAACATTTCCAAGGTCAGCCTCGCTGCCCGCCAGCGGGCTCTTCTGGTCAGGGTCAAGATATGCTAAAAGATTCTTCTTACCACCGTAAAGAAGATGGCCCCGGCTTGAGCAACCGTTTCAGCGATAAGCATATGAATCAGCCCATCCGACAAATCGAGACTGCCAAACCCACGAAGGAAGATGATGGTAAGCACACAAACAGTGTTGAGAGCAAAGAGGCTCAGCATGGAATTGGTAACTCTCTGCTGTAAAGTGATTTTAGCTCTCTCGCGTAGCTCTTCCATTTCGAGAGTTAACTCATTCTGCTTGTTTGGTCTTAAATAAGTAGCCTGCTTCATCTTCGTTGCTCCTCGCGTAGAGCTATCGCTAGGAAAGACCTTATGCCTTCCCATGACCCTCATTACCTCAAGGTCGCTTCCAGCCCTACTCCATGCAAAGAGCGAACCGCACTTCTTTGATGAGACGTTTAGAGACGTGGTTTGCTTTACGCACAACGGTCCGGGGCTACAGTCCGAATCAAACGATCCACGACATGCCGGTGGCAAGCCTTTTATCACCACAAGATATTGTGGTAATAAGTGTTATAACTACGGTCTAAGAAAATGTCCCCAGCTTCAAACCATGACAGTTTGCGGCAGCAGAAGGGTGACAATAAATGGCCCAATTCAAAAAAATGGAGAGCCTTCTATCGACCTTCTCATACCAAAACGTTTGACAGTAACATTGTAAAATATAGTAAGCATTGCTGATAGGCGTCCCCATTTTCAAGAGCCTTCCCGCATATGAGTCCCATGTGCGTAATGTGGTCTTCGCTGAGGAAATTACGAAGCACACCCTTGAGCTTCATGAGCTGGATGAAGATGTCGTGCTCGGGGTAGAGGTCGGGCGCGGTCATCGGCGACTTG
>WUUC01092373.1_pt1 | contig 10034 bp, 10 predicted proteins | sample 6278441 | NCBI WGS metagenome assembly WUUC01 (sample SAMN13675441, study PRJNA597444) | soil metagenome | isolation source: soil | place: USA: Washington | collected 2017-10 | reverse complement strand
GAGTACTTCTTCCTGGAGATGAACACCCGCGTTCAGGTCGAGCACTGCGTGACCGAGATGGTCACCGGGATCGACATCGTTCGCGAGCAGGTCACGATTGCGGCCGGAGACGAGCTTTCGATCTCGCAGGCCGACGTCCAGCTGCGCGGGCACGCGATCGAGTGCCGCATCAACGCCGAGGCCGCGCACAAGAACTTCGCTCCGGCGCCCGGTGCGATCACCACCTACCGAGAGCCGGCCGGGCCCGGGGTCCGTGTGGACTCGGGCGTCGAGTCGGGTTCGGAGGTGACCCCTATCTACGACCCCCTGATCGCGAAGCTGATCGTGTGGGACGTGGACCGCGAGCGGGCTACCAGGCGCATGCTGCGCGCGCTCGGCGAATACGAGATCGAGGGAACCGCGACCCTGATCGCCTTCCACCGGGCGATCCTCGCGACCGAGCAGTGGGAGCGCGGCGAGACGTGCCGGGACCTGATCTCCGATCGCAAGTGGTTGAAGTCGCTCGAGCCGGAGGCGGAGTCGACCTCCCAGCGGGACGGGGAGGGGGAGGAGCCGGCGGCCGAGCGGACCTACCAGGTGGAGGTGGACGGGCGCCTGTACGGGGTGAAGGTGATCGGGGATGCCGCGCCCGCCCGTGGATCCGGAAACGCCGTCGGCGGCCTGCGCCGTCCCCCGCGCCGCGAGCGGGCGGAGGCCGCTGGGGGTGGCGGGGCCACCGAGACCCTCGTCTCCCCGATCCAGGGGTCCGTCCTGCGCGTGGCCGTGAAGCAGGGCGACGAGGTCGAGGAGGGGACGCTGATCTGTGTCGTCGAGGCGATGAAGATGGAGAACGAGATCACGGCACACCGTTCCGGCAAGCTGACGACCCTGAACGTGCAGGAGGGCGGATCGGTCGCCAGCGGCGACACGGTCGCCGTGATCGAGTGAGCGTCGAGCTCCCGTGGCGCGGCCCCGGGCCCGACCGCCCCGATCTGCCGCTGCCGCCGGAGAAGATGCCGCTGCGTCGGGGCGGCCGGATGCTGAAGCGGTGGCTCTACGTGGCCGCTTTCGCGGATGAGTTCCTGCTCTGCGTCGCCCGGGTCCAGGTTGGGCCGCTCGGTCAGACCTTCTGGGTGGTGCACGACCGCGAGGCGGGCGAGATGCACGAGCACACCCGGATCCGGCTTCCGGGCGCGCGGGGCGAGGTGTGGACCGAGGACGAGCTCGTCCGGATGATGGCCGGCAAGGACGTGCGCGCCAACCTCCGGCCCGGCCCGGGGCAGGCCGTGGAGGCGGTGTGCCCGGCCGGTGATGGTGGGTACGTGTGGACGCGCAAGTGCGCCGACATGCCATTCGAATGCGACGTGCGCGTGAGCGGGAAGCGGTGGACGGTCGAGGCGCGCGGGGTTCGGGACGAGTCGGCCGGGTACCACCCGCGGCACACCGTGTGGAGCTGGTCGGCCGGAGTCGGGCGGACCGCGGACGGACGTTCCGCGGGCTGGAACCTGGTCAGCGGAATCAACGACCCGCCGGAGCGCAGCGAGCGGGCGATCTGGGTCGACGGCGAGCCGTTCGAGCCGGGGCCGGTCAGCTTCGAGGGCCTGGATGCGATCGGGTTCCAGGACGGCTCTCGGCTGAGCTTCGAGGCGGAGTGCGAGCGTAGCCGCGAGGAGAGCCTGCTGTTCGTCCGCTACACGTACCGCCAGCCGTTCGGCCGCTTCACGGGCACGCTCCCCGGCCTCGAGCTGGAGCGGGGCCTGGGCGTGATGGAGCACCACGACGCCGTGTGGTGAGTCCATAGACCCCACAATCCTTCAATCGCCGGGCCTCATGGCGTCGTCACCCCAGATAGACCGAGGGCACCTTCCAACGCCATGGCGGCTCCTCGGGACGGGGGAAGTCGTAGTGGTTGCGGCCGGGGAGGGTCTCCAACGGGACGAGCTTGGGGTTCGCGGACTCGAGCAGGGGGGTCTTCGCCGCCGCCGCGACATCTTCCGCGCTGGCCCGCCGTACAACCGACTCCCAGTGGAGTGTCGGCCGGTAGATCCAGTAGGTCACCTCGACCCCGCCGCCCGCGCGGCGATCGTCGTCCACCGATGTGAAGGCGGTGGTGCGGCGGTTCGAGGCGGTCAACCTGCTGTCTCCAATCCAGGCCGCACAGCTCTCCCTGCGGCAGTAGCGGAAGTCCACGCCGACCAGGGGAAGCCCGCCGGGGCCGGTGCGCGGTTCGGGGGCCGGGGCGAGCGCGCGCACGAGGCCAGCGAGCGGACGGCCGTACGCATCGGTCAGCGGGTCGCGCCAGCAGGGCCCGGGAAGGCGCGGCGCGCACCGCAGCTTGCGGGTGATCGCGGTGCCCAGGCTGCGGCTCTCCTCGACCGGCGGCTCTGCTGCGATGGCCGCCACCGCGGCGAGCAGCAGCACGGCGATCAGGATCGCCAAGCCGACATGCTCCACCGACGCGGCTCCGTGGGGACTTCGCACGGCCCGAGGCTAGGGTCGCGCCGCACACCGGTGTGACTCAGAAAGTGAAGAAGCCTAGGAGAGTCCCTCGCGCGCCTCGCGCACGAGCGTGACCGCCTCGGGGAAGACGATCCTGATCGCGTCCCGGACCTGCACGGCCTGCTCGTCGCTCGACCCCACGAGGTCGAGCCGGTTGATCGCGGCCACCGTCATCTCGACCGCGAGGCGGATCGCGTTGTCGGCCCAAGCGACCCGCTGGGCACCCTGCATCTGGTCGGCCAGCTCGCCGAGCCGCTGGCGAATCTCCTCGGGGTCGCCGCCGAACAGGTTGAAGGCCTCACCTTCCACGCCACCGATCATAGAGGGGCCCGATTCCGGGGCGTGGACGTCATCGGGGTCTCAGGTAGGGTCAGCCCGTGTCGCTGCCAGATCCCTCCGCGAGGTCGACGGCCCTGGTCACCGGAGCATCGTCCGGGATCGGGGCGGCGATCGCACGAGCGCTCGCCGCTCGTGGCCACGGCGTGACGCTCGTGGCGCGGCGCGAGCAGCGGTGTCTGGACCTGGCAAGGGAGCTGTCGGGCGCCAACGAGAGCCGCGCCGAGGTGATCGGCTGCGATCTCGCCGATCCCGCAGGCCGGGAGCGGCTCGCCGGCGAGATCGAGGGCCTGGGGCTGGAGGTGGACGTGCTGGTGAACAACGCTGGCTTCGGCAGCTATGGCGAGTTCGTGCACGAGAACCGCGAGCGCCAGGTCGAGATGGTGCGGGTGAACGTGGAGGCGGTCGTGGACCTCGAGGCGCGCTATCTCCCCGGGATGGTGGAGCGGGGCGGCGGCGCAGTGATCAACGTCGCCTCCACCGCGGCGTTTCAACCCATCCCCGGTTCAGCAACCTATGCTGCGACGAAGGCGTTCGTGCTCAGCCACGGCGATGCACTGCACGCGGAGCTGGACGGAACGGGAGTCACCGTCACGTCCGTCTGCCCCGGCCCAGTGCGCACCGAGTTCACCGAGGTCGCGGGCATGGCCGGTGCCGAGGAGAGGACGCCGGGCGCGGTGTGGATGTCGGCGGCCGACGTTGCCGAGCAGGCCCTCGGGGCGGCGGAGAAGGGGCGCCGCGTCGTGGTGCCGGGCCTGATGAACCAGGCCGGCGCATTGATGGGACAGCACTCGCCGCGGATGCTCGCGCTGCCGCTGATGAAGAGGGTGTGGCGGCGGGTGCGTTAGAGGGGCCTGGCTCGGCTCGATGCTGCCCTGGGGCTCGCCGAGCTGGCGCTAGCGGCGCGTTCAGGTGCCGAGGCGTTCACGCTGACGATCATCTCCCCGCCCCTGCGGGCGAGCGCGGCGACCAGCTCGAGCGGAACGGCGACGGCGGCGACCGGCAGCGCGGCGAGCGTCGAGACCAGGGCGTCGATCGCGAAGGTCGCGGGGTTGCGGGCCGTGCGCGGGGTCAGCCGTCCCGCCACCGCCTCGCGCGCGAAGTTGGTGTGGAAGGTGAACCCGTTGAGCAGCGTCTGCCACATCCATAGCTGGTTGCGCCCGAACGGCGGCTGTCGCACCCGAGTCACCTCGAGGCCGTGACCCTCCAGGAGCGGCCCCAGCGACCGGGTGGTGAGGTGAAGGCGCTGCGCCGGGAGGTCCAGCGCGGCCCACCGATCACCCCCCAGCCCGGCTTGGAGGCTGTCGCGGTTCGGCACCCTGATCTCGTCCCCACCCCCCCGCCCGACGCGAGAGCGTGCGCGCTCGAGGATCGGATCCTCCTGCGGCAGGCCCCGGGTCACCCCCAACCCACACCGCTCGCATCGATCGACCACGTAGCTCTCCTCGCTCCGCGGATCGGCGCCACCGACCTTGATCCACCCGTACAACGGCTCGCCGCAGGCGGGACAGCGCCGCTCCGCCCCCGCGCTCGGGGGCCCGGGGCTCGGGTGGGGTGCGCTCACTCCCTCTGTGCCTGGACCGGGGAGTCCGCCGGCGCCGCCTCCGGCACGGGCTCGACTTCGTAATCGACGTCGAACTCGCTCAGCGCGCCGAGGAAGTCAGCGGGGTCGAAGGCCTGCGAGGGGGCGAGCCCACCGCGCTCCTCGTACCCGGGGGCGGCCGCGAGCAGGGCCCCGTGAACTGTCGTCACGGCGGTCAGCCCGTACACGTCCATCCCGGTGATCGCGCCCCGGCGCCGGCCCGCGCCCGCGCGTGCCTCGCAGGAGATCATGAACTGGCTCGCGCGCCGCGCCTCGGCGTCGGGGCCCTCGGGGAGGCGGTCGATCACGGCGTTGCCGGCATGACGGAGCGGCGTTCGCATCGCGAGCCGCATCAGCGGGACCAGCACCGGAGCCGCCGGCGCCAGGCGGGAGCTCGGGATGATCGTCGCCGCGCTGAACAGAGTGGAGACGTTGCGGGTCTCCACGTGCCGGGGAACGGTGATCTGCTCCCCCGCGGGGAAGCGAACCACGCGCTGCTCGCCGACCGGCGCCGGGAAGTCCCATTTCCCCCGATCGACATTGCGCGGGGCCGGTCGCAGGGCGCCGTCCCGGTACTCGACGCCCTCGGCGCGGATGATCTCGAGCGTCGAGTGCATCGTTCCGCGGCTGGCTTCAAACCCGCGCACGGAGTAGGCCAGGGTCAGTTCGTCGAGCGGGGCCATGCCGTCGGCGACCAGCGCGGCGATCATGTCGCCCGGGACGTAGTCGAATCCCATCGCGGGGACGAGGGCCGCACCGGTCCGGGCGGCACGCTCGCCGTAGCGCTCCAGGGCCGTCCTGACGAAGGCCTGCTCGCCCGTGGTGTCGAGATAATGGGTGCCGGTATCGGCGGCCGCGGCGAGCACGGGCTCGCCGTGGAGGGTGAAGGGACCGGCGCACGCGATCACTGCCGCGCACGGCGCGAGCAGCTCGCGAAGCGCTCCCGCGTCGTCTAGCGACACCGCAGCAGTGCGTGGGGAGGACCCGAGCTCAGACGCCAGAGCCTCGAGCTTCACCTCGCTGCGGCCCGCGAGCACGAACTCGGCGCCGCGGCGTTGGAGCTCCTCGGCGACCAGCCTGCCCGTGTAGCCGGTGGCGCCGTAGACGGCAACGGGTCCAGTCCCCTCGGAGTGCTCGGCCATCGCGGCGGATGTTAGTGCTCGGCCCGCTCCGCCCGCCTCGCCTGCGGCGCGTTACCGTAGGGCCGATGGAGTTGCGGGAGATCATGACCCGGGGCGTCGTGACAGCCGGTGCGGGCGCGACCGTCGGCGAGGTGTCGCAGCTGATGCGGGACCACAACGTCGGCTCCGTGGTGATCTGCGACGCGGTCGGTGGTCCCGCGGCGATGATCACGGATCGCGATCTCGCGGTTCGGGTGCTGGCGGACGAGCGGTCGGTGTCGGAGTCGATCAGCCAGCACACCTCCCGGCCGCTGATCACGGGCGAGCCCGAGATGGGGCTCGAGGAGGCGGCGGCCCTGATGGTCCAGAACCGGATTCGCCGGCTGCCCGTCGTGGAGAGCGACGATCTGGTGGGGATCGTCACCCTCGACGACATCGCGGTGCGGACCGGCAACCTGGACGTCGCCCAGCGGATGACTCACCAGGTGATCGAGGGCGCGCTTCCCGAGTTCTTCTTCCACGAGCGCGGCTAGCGATGCGGGGCGAGAACCGCGGGGAGGTCGCGACGCCATGGCCGAACTGACCCCCGGCCAGCAACGAGCCCGGGAGCGGCTCGAGCGGCTGATCGCGGCCGCCGCACCCGCGCTCGATCTCATCCTCACGGTCGGCGACCGGATCTCGCGGACCGTCGGTCCCGAGGACCACGAGTACCTGCCGGCTCGGGCCGTCCCGGAGCCTGCTCGGCTCGAAGCACCGCGTGGCTCCGATGCCGGCTCCGGAGACGGCGTCGAGTGAAATCCGATCAAACCCTCGCCCGCGAGCGGCGCGCCGCCCGGCCCGTCGCCTTCGCAGCGTTTGCCGCGGTCGCCGCCTTCATTGCCGCGATCGCGATCAACCAGGGGGGCGCGCTCGCCGACGCCGACACCGATTCGCAGCTCCTCGTCTCATACGAGGAAGACAGCGACGCCCTGCTACTCGGGGCGATCGTCCAGGCGGTGGGGATGGTGCTGGTGATCGCGCCGCTGTTCTACCTCTTCCAGGCCGCCTCGGCGCGCAGCGAGGCGGTGCGGCCATCGCTGATCGGGGTCACGGTCGCCGGGCCGCTCTTCCTCGCGGTGGGGACGATCCTCCGCTGGGTCGCCTTCGATCAGGCCGCGGGCGAGTTCGCCGCCCCCGGCGGCGGGCTGGGAATTCCGGTCGGCGAGTACGCCGAGGACCTGATCCAGGAGCGGGCGACGTTCGACGCCAGCCAGGGCTTCACCTTCGCCGGGACGCTTGGCCTTGTGGTCGCGGTCGTGTACGTGTCCCTGCACGCGATGCGCACCGGGTTGCTGACCCGCTTCTGGGGCTCGCTCGGGATGGCGCTGGGGGTGTCCGTGCTCTTCCTCGGCTTCCTCGGCTTGCTGGTCTACATCCTCGCCCTCGGACTGCTGATCGGAGGCTGGTGGGTCGGCGGTCGACCCGCGGCGTGGGAGACCGGCACCGCGGTCCCGTGGCCGCGTCCGGGGGAGGAGCCCGGGTCCGGGGAGGCGGCACCGGAGCCGGGTGACCCCGCGGCCGAACCCGCGGCCCCGGCAGGATCCGAAGCCGGCTCGACCCCGGCGCCGCAAAAGCGCAAGCGCCGCCGCTCGTGAAGGTCGCGATAACGGGCGCCGCCGGCGACTTCGGCACCGCGATCCTGCGGCGCCTGCTTCCCGACGAGCGGATCAACGAGGTGGTGGCAATCGACCTTTGCGAGCCGCGGCTCGACCACGTGAAGCTTCGCCCGGAGATGTGCGACGTCCGCTCACCCCGGATCCGTGCACTCCTGGACGACGCCGAGGCGGTGGTTCACCTCGCCTTCGTTCTCGTGCCCGGGCGCGACCTCGCCGCTGCTCACGAGGTCAACCTCGGGGGCTCGCGAAACGTGCTCGAGGCCGCCGCGGCGGCCGGAACGCGGCGGCTCGTCGTCGCCTCGAGCCTATCCGCCTATGGAGCGCCCGCCCGGGACCTCGATCCCGTGGGGGACGGCTCGTTCCCGGCCGGCACCCCGGAGCGCTTCTACTTCCGCGAGAAGGCCCAGGTCGAGCACCTGCTCGACTGGTGGGAGGCCACTCACCCGGACTCGGGGATGACGATCACGCGGTTTCGCCCCGGGTTCGTCTTCGGGCCCGACTTCGACAACCAGGCGCTGGCCCTGATGGGGTCGCCGTTTGCGGTGGTTCCCGACGACGGCGGGCGCAGCCAGCTGGTCCACCAAGACGATCTCGCCCGGGCCTTTTGCGAGGCGGTCGTTCGCGACGCCCCTGGACCGTTCCTGCTCGTGACCGAGGATTCGGTCTCCCAGGAGGACCTGGCCGAGATCTCCGGCGGGCGGGTGATCCGCGTCCCGGTCCGAGCGGCCGAGATCGCGCTCGACGCCGCGCACGCGCTGCGGCTCTCTCCGGTGTCCAGCGAGTGGGCGGTGTCGGGGGACAGGGTGGGCCGTCCGGGGCGGGCCCGCCCGGAGCTCGGCTGGGAGCCGGCGGCGACCAGCCGCGAGTCCGCCTACGCGATGCTCCTGTCGCGGGGGCGCCCGGTCCGCTACCTCGACGGGCTCCCGCGCCGCGAGGTGCTGGAGCGGGCGCTTGGGGTAGCGACGGGGTGGCTTCGGAGGTGGTCGGAGCAGGTGGCTGCGATGGGCGGCCTGGATGTCGATTCTGCCCTGGACTCGCTTCAGCACGAGTTCGTCCACCACCGCGGGGTCCGCGTGCACTTGGAGGTGCATGAATCCGGCCTCGCCGATCCGACCTTTGTGCTCACTCACGGGCTCGGGGCCCACGCACGCCTGCTGACACCATTGGCGGTGCGGCTCCGGGAGCAGGGCTTCAACGTCGTCGCCGTGGACCGACCGGGGCACGGCCTCTCCGAGGGTCGGCGCGGCGACTGTCCGGTCGATCGGGCAGTGGACGTGATCGAGCTCGGTATCGCGTTCGCACGATCACGCTTTGCGGGGCCGGTGGTGCTCTTTGGCCACAGCCTCGGCGGGATCCTCACATGGTGGGCGCTGACCCGCGAGCCCGACGCCGAGGCCGCTGTCTGCTTCACCGTCGGGCATCCCCAAGTCTTCTCGAGTCGCGGGGTGAGGCTGAAGGCGATGGCAGGCAGGGCGGCGGCGCGGCTCGCGCCGATGGCGCCGGTGCCGGTCAAACAGGTCGCCGACTTCGATCACGTGAGCCTGGATCCGCATGTCCTTCCCTATTTCGAGAGCGAGGAGGACCGGGTGTTCGCGTGGCGCACGACGGCGCGCTCGGTGGGCTCGTTTGTCGAGTTCACGCCTCAGCTCGACTGGAGCCGGCTCGCGATTCCGGCACTCGTCCTGTCGGGCGAATCCGATCTGATGGTGCCGGCCGACTACGTCGAGCGCGTCCTCGCGTGCTCGGCACCGCCGCGGACCACCTACCGAAAGCTTCCCGACTGCGGGCACTACCCGATCGTCGACCACCTCGACTCGTTCGTGCCGGAGGTCGTCGAGTGGGCGCGCGAGGCGCTGGCGGCCCCATCCGGCGTCGGCGTGTGATCGGAGCTACTCGCCCTCGCCGGCGGCCTGGGCCTGGGCGACCCTCCCCTTCAACTGCTCCATCACGGTGGGGTCCCGCAGCGTAGTGACGTCGCCGAGCGCATCGCCCGAAGCGATGTCCCGGAGCAGCCGGCGCATGATCTTTCCCGAGCGTGTCTTGGGCAGATCGTCGGCCCAGATGATCCGCTTGGGACGCGCCAGCTTGCCGATCTTCGCGGCGACGTGCTCGCGCAGCACCGCCTCCATCTCGTCGCTGGGCTCGTAGCCGCCCTCCAGGGTGACGAATGCGCAGATCGCCTGGCCTGTGGTCTCGTCCTGCTCGCCGATCACGGCGGCCTCCGCCACCCGCTCGTGAGAGACGAGCGCGGACTCGACCTCCATCGTGGACAGGCGGTGGCCGGAGACGTTGATCACGTCGTCGATCCGCCCCACGATCCAGAAGTAGCCGTCCTCGTCCCGCCGCGCGGCATCACCCACCAGGTAGGTCTCGCGCCCGAAGCGCTCCCAGTAGGTCTCGATGAAGCGGTCGCGCTCCTTGTACAGGGTGCGCGCCATGGCGGGCCACGGGCGGGTGAGAACCAGAATCCCCGCTCCCTGCTCGATCTCCTCTCCGTCTGAGTCGAAGATCTTCGCCTCGATCCCGGGGAAGGGGATCGTGGCCGAACCCGGCTTGGTCGTGGTCAGCCCCGGCAGCGGTGTGATCATGATCGCCCCGGTCTCGGTCTGCCACCACGTGTCGACGATGGGACAGCGCCCCCCGCCGATGTGCTCGTGGTACCACAGCCAGGCGCGCGGATTGATCGGCTCGCCGACCGTGCCGAGGAGGCGAAGCGAGGAGAGGTCGTGCTTCTGTGGGTGCTCGACTCCCCACTTCATGCAGGCGCGGATCGCGGTGGGGGCGGTGTAGAAGATCGATACCCCGTAGCGCTCGATGATCTCCCACCACCGATCCTCTGACGGGTAGTTCGGAGCCCCCTCG
>WUUC01195652.1_pt1 | contig 10035 bp, 10 predicted proteins | sample 6278441 | NCBI WGS metagenome assembly WUUC01 (sample SAMN13675441, study PRJNA597444) | soil metagenome | isolation source: soil | place: USA: Washington | collected 2017-10 | reverse complement strand
GGCGACCGACATCGAGATCCACGCCAAAGAGATCATCGACGTCCGCCGGCGCCTCGACGAGATCATCGCCCACCACACCGGGCAGTCCTTCGAGAAGGTCACGCAGGACACCGAACGCGATTACTTCATGAGCGCGGAGGAGGCGAAGGAGTACAACATCGTCGACCGCGTGATCGACCACCACTGAGGTTCCGGTGAGGTCGCGACTCGCACTCGCACTCGCCACCCTCACGATCGGCGCGGCGGGCGGGGCCGGTGTCGCCGACGCGGCCGTCGTCGCGGGCAGCAACCTGGCCCAAGCGCCCGACAGCGCCTTCTGCGTGAGCGACTGCACGAGCGTGATCTCCACGCTTCCGCCGGTGAGCCGGGCGCCCGGTGGGGCCCGGGCGCCGACCGACGGCGTCGTCGTCGCCTGGGCGATCCGGACCGGGGAAAACGAAGCGCAGGCGTCGGTCAGGCTGCGCGTCGTCCGCGGCAACCTCGGTGCCGGCGGCGGGCAGCTGGAGAAATTGCCCACCGGGCCCGGGGTCTACCCCTACGCGACCCGGGTGCCCGTGCGCGCCGGTGACCTGCTCGGGGTCGACATCACTGGCATCCCGGCCGGGGTGTCGATCAGGGTCTTCCGCGAAACCGCCGAAGCTTCCTTCGCTCTTTGGACGCCGGCGCTGGGCGACGGCGAGGTGCGGTTGCCGACGGACGGCGATTTCGGCAACTCGCAGCTGTTGATGAACGCGACGATCGAGCCCGACGCCGACGCCGACGCTTGGGGCGACGAGACCCAGGACAAATGCGCCGGTGTCCCCGGTCCGACCGAAGGCTGCCCGTCACCGCGCCCGCCCGGGGGTGGGGGTGGGCCCGGCGGTGCGCTCGCGCCCAACACCCAGATCAAAGCCGGCCCGAAGGGCAGGATCGCCAAGAGGCGGGCGAGCTTCCGCTTCCGCTCCCCGGCCGCGGCCGTGAGCTTTCAGTGCAAGATCGACAGAAAGCCCTGGAAAAGTTGCAAATCGCCGCGGGTCTACAGAGGTCTCAGCGAGGGCAGGCACAAGTTCAGGGTCCGCGCCGTCGGCCCGACGGGCCTGGTTGACGCGACGCCGGCAAAGCGCTCGTTCAGGGTTGAGCTCTGAGCGCTCGGCGGACCGCAGCGGCCTTGCTCGGGGCTCTCTTGCTCGCCTCGATCGCCGCCACTCCGGCCGCAGCCGGCGTTCCCGCCCGAGACGGCGCCGTCTCCTACTGGGGGCACGTCTTCCCGGTCGACGGCCAGCACGGCATTCGCGGCGCCGTCGGCGAATTCCACGCCCCGCGCAACGGCCGCATCCACGAAGGCTTCGACGTCACCGCGGCCTGTGGCACGCCTTTGGTCGCCGTCCGCAACGGCCGCGTGCGCCAGGTCGGCTATGACCCCGTCCTCTACGGCAACTTCGCGCTGCTCCACGGCGAAGGGGAGAGGCGCAGCTACTTCTACGCGCACATGCCGAGCCCGGCCCTGGTCGGCAAGGGTGATTTCGTCTTCGAGGGCGAGCGGGTCGGCTCGGTCGGGGAAACCGGCAACGCGGTCGGCACCGGCTGCCACCTGCACTTCGAGGTCCACGTCAAGGGGATCCCGATCGACCCCTGGCCGCTGCTGGTGCGCTGGGACCGCTGGAGCTAGCCGCGGTCGCGGCGGCGATTGCGCAGGCGGCGCAGCGGCTCGGTGAGCCGCCAACTGCGGCTGTTGAGCATCTCTTCGTTGAGGCCGTGGAGGCGGCGTACCTCGCCCTGCAGGCGGGTCAGTGCCGCCTGCTCGTCGGGCTCGGGCGGGGCTTGCCCCTGCCAGTCCCACGGCTCGGTCCAGAGGCCGGGGGTCGTGCTGTGTTCGCTCCAGTGGCTGGCCGAACGCGCCTCCGTGCGGCGCTCGTAGATCCCGCCCCACCACTGCCAGCGCGGGTTGGGCAGGGGTCCCAGCACCGCTTCCTCGACCAGGTCGAAGCCCTCGCCGCGCATCGCCGCGGTCAGGAAGGACGGGGTCATCGCCCAGATCCAGTGCGAGTGGTTGACCGCGTCGACGTCGAAGACCTTCACGTCGTCCAGCGGCGCCTCCAGCGGGTACAGGTCGGCGCCGGCGGGGTTCCCCGGCAGGTAGACCAGCGAGCCCCGGTGGGACTGCTCCTCGAGCATCGGCTGGACCACGCAGAAACGGCCGGTCACCTTCTCGAGCAGCAGCGTCAGCGTGCCCAGCAGCCCCGGTTGGTGGAGCAGGATGTCGAAGGCGACGCCGACCTCGAAGCCGCCCTCCACGCTGGCCATGAACCGCGGATCGGAGAAGTCCCCCTTGCGGAAGTCGACCGCGGGACGCAGCAGGCGCTCCCGCTGCCAGGCGGGCGTCTCCAGGCTGTCGACGAGGAGAACGCGCTCGCAGCCCCGGTCGGCGCACTCCAGGGTGTAGCCGCCGTCGACACCCCAGATATCGCCGAAGACGATCGCGCCCGGGGCCGGCGTGCAGCGCTCCAGCTGCGCGAGCTTGAAGGCGACCAGGGGGTCGTCGCGGTTCAGCACGCTGCGGGGGCTGGGCAGGGGATCCTCATGGCGGGAACGACGGTATCCGTTCGCGCGGATCGAGATCCCGGCCCCAGCGCCGCGCAAGTGCTCTGCCGGCCCGCATGTACTGCTCGCCGTCGGCCCAGGGGCGGCTCATGTGGTGGAGGTAGGGGATGTCGTCGCAGATCACCCGGCCGCGGGCGGCGCGGACCTGCAGGCAGAGCTCGAAGTCGTAGCCGTGGAAGTCGTCGGCGAGCTCCTCGCTGAAGCGGAGCTCGCGAACGACCCAGGGGGCGAGCGCCAGCAGCGCCCCGTCGACGACCTCGACCTCATGCGACCCGACCGAGTGGCGCACGTCGACGATCGGCGTGCGGGCGTGTCCGAACATCTCCTCTGCCTCCCACCAGCAGTGCGGGGGTACGCCGCGCCCGCCGAGCACGCCGACGACGCCGACCCGGGGCTCGCGAAGCAGCGGCCGCACCCGGGCCAGCAGCGAGGCGTCGGTCAGCTCCATGTCCTGGTGTACGAGGATCAGCCCCTCCAGATCGGGCAGGCCGGCGGCCTCCTCCATCATCTCGTTGTACGGCTGCTGGATCGAGGCGTGACCTTGGCGGGTCAGCAGGACCGTGTCCGGCTCCATGGCCGGGCGCAGGCTCGGCAGCGCCACTTGCTCGAAGACGCTGAGGTCCGACACGGCGCAGCCGATCGCGAACATCGGGGCATAATAGGTTCGTGCGTGAGGGACGGCTCGGGGAGGACGGAACGCCGCACCTCGTTGCCGACGGGGATCTTTCCGGGCCGCTGCCGGTTCACAACGCGCTGCTGTTGACCGGCGAGGTCGCGCCGGAGGGGGTCGAGTCGGTGGTCGTGCGCATCGGGGGCGCAGATCACCTGGCGGCGCTCACCGACGGGCGCTTCAGCGTCTTCGTCGACACCTCCGGCTGGACCCGCGGCGAGTACCCGTTCACGCTCGAGGCGCGGGGCCGAGACGGCTCCACAGCCGACCTCGAGGGCGTCGCCGAGGTCGAGCCCTACGGTCCTCCGCCGGCCGACGAAGCGGCGGTTCTGGAGACCGTCGGCGCGGGTGGCGCGGCGATGTGGTGCGAGGCTCCAGCACTCGACGGGTCCGTGGTCGCCGACGGCGAGCTCGAGCTGCGCGGCTGGGCGATCGCGCCGGCCGGGATCGCGCGCGTGCTGGTCACGGTTGACGGCAGCCGCCGGCTGCGGGCGCTCTACGGGCTGCCCCGCAGCGATCTCCGGCGTGCCTTCGGCGACGAGCTGGCGGCTGACTGCGGGTTCGCCCTGCGGCTGGACCCGGAGGAGCTGCCACCGGGCCGGCACGAGCTGGCCGTGGTCGCGGTGGCGGCCGACGGCAGCGCCCTTGGCATGACCGGCGCGGTCGAGGTCGAGTCCGCGACCGCGCCGCGGCTGCCCGGCTCGAGGGAGGGAATCGACGCTTCCCCCTCGCGCCACCTGCGCCCGCCTCCCGCGCCGGCCGCCTTCGGGGCCGGCTTCGGCGGCGACCGTGTCGCCGCGGCTTACGCGCGCTACGGCGCCTACGCGATGCTCGCCGCGCTCGGCTTCTCCGGCAGCGCGCTGGACGTCGGCTGTCAGGCGGGATGGGGCACCGCCCTGCTGGCGCGGAGCATCGACGAGGTCGTCGGCGTCGATCCCTCGCCGCTTGCGCTCGCGGACGCCGAGCGCGCCTGGGGCGGGGCGGCGCGCTTCCAGCCCGGTGATTTCGCGGAGCTGCCCTTCCCCGACGGCTCCTTCGACCTCGTGGTCTGCCTGGGGGTGCTCGCGCAGGCGGCGGAGCCCGAGCTGGCGCTGGGCGAGATGCGGCGCGTGCTGCGGCCCGGCGGCACCCTCGCGCTCTCTCCCGGGGTCGGCGCCGGAGGAGCCCCCTTCCACACCGGGCCCAGCGACAGCGAATCGCTGCAAGCGTGGCTGGCCGAGCGGTTCTCCGCCGTCGAGGCACGAGCTCTTCGACTCGACCTGGCGGCCACTCTCGACGGCCACGGCGGCGCCGCCCCCGCGGTCACGGTGGGGGCGCCCGAATCGACCCGGGCGGCCGCCACCGACGCGGGCGGCTGGTTGCTGCTGGCCAGCGACGCCGCTCTGCCGCAGGTCCCTGGCACGGTCCTGCTGGACGCCGGCGCGGTCGAGGACGAGCGTCGGCACCTGACCGAGCTGTGGCGCGAGCGCAGCGTCTTGGCGGAGGTGCGGATGGCGACCCTGCGCACCGAAGCGCACTACCTCTCGGCCGCGAATCGGAAGACGCTGGAGCGCGCCGCGGCGCAGGTGGCGGGGGCCGAGGCGGAGGTGGCCGCCGCCCGGGCCGCGGCCCAGCGGCTGGAGGCGGCGAACGCGGCGATGCGGAACTCGCTCTCCTGGCGGCTGACCGGGCCCTTGCGCGCTGCGAAGAGCCTGGTTCGGCGCCTTCGCCGCGGACGGGCGCTCAGCGGCGACGCTGGAGGAAACCGCCCGGGTGACAGGTGACCCCGTAGAGCTCGAGGTCGCGGCGGACCTCGAACTGGGTCCCCTGCTCGGTCGCGAGCCACTCTTCCAGCGCCGGCAGGACGCCGCGGGGCCAGTTGCCCCCCGGCAGCCGCAGCTCCTCGACGTCGACGCAGCCGTCCTCGACCACGAAAAAGCCACCGGCCGGCACGAAGCGGGAAAAGCCCTCGAGCGCCGCCCGGGTCGTGTCCGCCACGTGGGCTGAGTCCTCGACCACGAAGCAGCGGGCGCCGGGACGCAGCGCCGCCGCGACCCGTGCGGGCAGGGTCGGGTCGCCGACGTCGGCCTCGATCATCACGATCTCCTCCTCGAAAGAGGGATCGGCGGCTTCCAGCAGCGGCCGGGCCAGCGAGTGATCGACATCGACGGTGATGACCTGGGGTGCCCGGGCGATGCGGCCGTAGCCGCGCAGCGTGCGCAGGCGGTCGCGGAACCAGAGGGCGCTGGCGCCGTGGGCGGTCCCGATCTCGATCACCGTGTCCGGTGGGGCGAGCCAGAGCAGGTGCTCGTACGCGCGCAGGTCCTCCGGGAACTTGGAGAGGGAGACGCCGGCGTAGCTGTCCTGCGTGTGCTGTTCGGCGCGCCGTAGCCAGTAGTCCCGCAGGTCACCCGCGGTGAGGTCGGCCTCGACCGGCGGCGGCAGGCTCTCGTCCCCGGATCGGTCGAGCATTCCGAATACTCTAGGCAACTGTGACTGGCCGAACCCGCGTCTGCCTGGTCTCCGCCAGCCGGCAGAACGTCTTCTTCGCCGAGATCCTCGAGGCGTTTGGCGACGCGCTGCGAGAAAACGGGATCGAGATCGAGCGCTCCGTCGACTGCTTTCCGGCTCCGGAGCCGGGGCTCGTGTGCCTCTATGTGCCGCACGAGTTCCACTCTTTGGTCGAGCAGCTAGCGCACCCGACCCCGGAGCAGCTGCGCCGGTCGATCGCGCTCTGCACGGAGCAGCCCGGCACGCCCTGGTTCGACATCACCCGTGTGATCGCCGCCCAAACCGGTGCGGCGATCGACATCAACGCCCTCGGCGCCGAAGAGCTTTGCCGCCAGGGCGTCGCCGCGACCTACGTGCCGCTCGGGTACGTGCCGGCCTGGGACCACTGGCACCGACAGGAGCGGCCGCGGTCGGTGGACATGGCCTTCCTCGGCGGCTACACCGAGCGGCGGGCACTGGCGCTGGCCCGTTGCTCGCCGGTGCTCGCTGAGCACAAAGCGGCTATTTACCTGACCGAGACCGGCGTGCCTCACCAGGCCGACAGCCCCTACTTCCTCTCCTTCGAGCGCAAGTGGGAGCTGATGGCCGACGCGCGGGTGATCCTCAACGTCCACCGCGGCGAGCTCGGATACCTCGAGTGGCACCGGGTGATCGGCGCGATCCAGAACGGCTGCGTGGTGCTCAGCGAGCGCGCCATCGGTGACGACCCGCTGGTTCCCGGCGAGCACTACGTCTCCTCGCGCTTCGGGGACATCCCCTCGGTCCTGGGTGGGTTGCTCGAAGACTCAGATCGGCTGGAGCGGATTCGCAACGCTGCCTATGACCAGGTGCGCGACCGGATGCACCTCAAAGAGGGGATCGCGCCGTTGCTGGCACGGGTCGAGCACCTCGCGGGCCGCCCGGTTCAGACCGCGGCCGCGGCGCCGCCCGTGCCGCTGCCACTGCCGCTGGCGCCACGGCCTCCCGAGTGGGAGATGCACAGCAACCACCTCGGTGAGGACCGGTTGCCGGTGCGGATGGCGCTCAAGCACCTGGTTGTCGGGATGCGCAGGCTGGAGCGGCGGGTCGACGACCTGGCGGCGAACGGATCCCCGCCCGAGGACACGGTTGAGCGGCTTGGCCGGCGCCTCGACACGCCGCGGTTGAGCGTCCTGCTCTCGGTCCACAACTACGCCGACCACGTCGGGCAGGCGCTGCGCAGCGTCGCCGTGGCCGCCGATGTCGCGGTCGAGGTGGTCGCGGTCGACGACGCCTCCACCGACCACTCGGTCGAGGCGATCCGTGAAGCCTCGGCAGAATTTCCCTGGCTGCCGATCACGCTCGTGCGCAGGGGCCGCAACGGGGGTCTGCCGGCGGCCAGGAACCTGGCCCTGGAGCACGCCCGCGCCGACCTGATCTTCGTCCTCGACGCCGACAACATGGTCCTGCGCGGGGGCTTGGCGAGGTTGTCGGAAGCGCTCGAGGAATACCCCGAGGCAGCGTTCGCCTACGGCTTGATCGAGTGCTTCGACGAGCGCGGGCCTACCGACGTCCTCAACTGGATCGACTGGGATCCCAAGCGCTTGCGCCATGGCAACTACATCGACGCGATGGCGATGATCCGGCGCTCGGCCCTGGTCGACGTCGGTGGCTATCCGCTCGACCCCGCGCTCTACGGCTGGGAGGACTTCGCGGTTTGGATCGCGATGGCCGAAAACGGCGCCCACGGCGTCCGCGTTCCCGACTTCGTCGCTCGCTACCGCCGCTCCTCGCACTCGATGCTGGCCTTGACCGGGATCGACGTCAGCGAGGCCTGGGCCTCGCTGCTGCGCCGCTTCCCGTCCCTGGCGCTGCCGGACGGCTTCGCCCGGGTTTTGGACGCCGAAACCGAGCCGACCCGCTAGAGGCGCCCGCGCAGGCGCTGCTTGAGGCGGCGCAGCGGCGCCGTGAGCCGCCAGCTGCGCGAGTTCTCGTAGGTGAGGCGCAGCGTGGTCGCTTCCTCCTGTGCCTGGGCGACCCGGTGGTGCAGCACCGGCACCTGTGCGAGCTCCTGGTTGGCCCCGTGCAGGGCGGCGGCCGTCTCGTTGAGGCGCTCGCGCAGCGCCATCTCCCGGTCCGCCGACTCGGCCAGGTGGCGGCGAGCCTCGATTTCCACCGCCTCGATCGCGACTCTCGCTTCGCTGCTGACCGCCTCCACCCGCTCCGTCCACCAGCGCACCTCGAAATCCCCGCCGAGCGCGATCAGGGGCTCGAGCCGAGGTAGCGGAGAGGCACTGGCGGCGACGATCCCGTAGGTCTCCTGGCCGGGCTCGGTGGGCACCGTCGCCCGGGTCTCGACCTGGTGCCCGCCCGCCGCTTCCTTGCCGTTCGAGCCGTTCGAGCGACCGTTGGTCCCGGCGCCGTCATCGCCGGCCGGCGAGGGCTCGATCGCGGCGGCCAGCTTCGGGCTCTGGGCGAAGCTGGCGATCTGGTCGAAGTGGGTCCTCACCAACGCGACCAGCTCTTGCGGTCGGTACTCGTGGACGTGGTGCTCGTTGCCGGCCGGGTAGACGTCGGGGTTCGGCGAGGAGATCAGGAGGACGCCGTCGGGCCGCAGGACGCGGCGGAACTCGGCGACCACCCGCTCACCCTCGGCGACGTGCTCGATCGTCTCCCAGCAGACGACCAGGTCGAAGCTCTCGTCCGCGAAGGGAAGCTCCCGCACGTCGCCCTCGATCGCCTTGCCGCGGGAGCCGCAGACCATGCTTGCCTCGGCAACGGCCTGGGCGTCGAGGTCGATGCCGGTGACGCTGCGGCAGCCGGCCTGCGCCAGGATCGCCATCCCGTAGCCGGTCCCACAGGCCGCGTCGAGGATGTCCTTGTCGGCGGCGATCTGCGCGGCCCACCAGTAGCGGCCGCGGTGCTCGGCCTCCATCAGCCGCCCGCCGCCGTGCTCCTCGGGGTCGAAGCGCTCCGGGTGGCCGCCGGCCGCCGGTTTCGCTGCTTCGGTGAGGTTCGATTGGCTGTTCATCGGCCCGGGACCATATGCACCCAAGCAAAGTACCCCGCTGGAGACAAATAACTCAGCAGTCGTATGAGCGGCGAGGGCGCTAGAGCGAGCGTTCGAACCAGACGTCGGCTTTGGGGTTGTCGTTGTAGGCGACGACGTCGCGGTAGCCGGCGGCGCGGTAGAGGCGGAGCGCGTCGGTCAGGTAGGCGGAGCTGTCGAGGCGGACCGCGCGGCAGCCGTGCTCGGCCGCGATCGCGTCGAGCTCGGCGAGGATCCTGCGGCCGAGGCCGATCCCGCGGTGGGCGGGGGAGACGAACATGCTCTTGACCTCCGCCACCTCGGTGTCGAGGTGGCGGACGCCGCCGATCCCGGCCGGCTCGCCGCCGACGCGGGCGAGCAGGAAGACGCCTCCGGGCGGGACCAGGTCAGCCGGCGGCCCGGCGGCGATCTCCGCCTCGATATTGACTCCGGCCCCGTCGCGGTCGTACTCGAGCGGCCCGTCCGCCTCGCGGATAAACGGTGCGTAGAGCGCCATCACCTCCGGCGCGTCACGGGGGATCTGTTCCAGGCTGATTTCGGGTGAGATCAATCTTTTGCTCGATTGAGACGGCTTTGGTGGATCTCGATCGCCGGCTCAGAGGCCAAGCTCGTACTCGTACCACTCGCTGCGCTCGGCGCCGGTCGAGTCGTAGAGGCGCTGGGCGGTGTGGTTGTCGGGGGCGTTCGCCCACTGCAGGTGGGCGGCGCCGCGGGCGCGGGCGACGTCGGCGCTGGCCTCGATCAGCGCCCGGCCGACGCCGCGGCCGCGCGCCTCGGCCTCGACGTAGAGGTCGTTCATCAGCACCGTCTCGACCGCCTGGGTCGAGCTGAAGTGCCAGTAGAGGCAGGCGTACCCCAGGAAACGGCCCTCGGCGCGGGCGCCGAGCAGGAGGCCGACCTCGCTCGGCTCGAGGAAGCGGCGGAAGAACTCGCGGTTGCGATCCTCGTCGACCTCCTCGACTTCGTAGAAGCGTTGGTAGGCGGCGATCAGCGGCAGCAGCTCCTCGTATTGGTCGGCGCTGACGGGGGTGATCTCGGGCGTGGTTGGCATCCGTCAACCGTAGCGAGCGCCCGCAAGGCCGAGCCCAGGAGCAGGGACGGCCGGGCCGGCGCCGTAAACGTCCTCCACATCCCGGCAGGTCACCCCGACTAAGCTTTCGGGAGCCCGCCGGAGCTCAAGATCAATCCCAATAGGAGGGGATTCCGCTGGCACGTCCCACCGACTCGAACGAGCAGCTCCTCTGCAGCTTCTGCGGCAAGTCGCAGCGCCAGGTCAAGAAGTTGATCG
>WUUC01062217.1_pt1 | contig 10035 bp, 8 predicted proteins | sample 6278441 | NCBI WGS metagenome assembly WUUC01 (sample SAMN13675441, study PRJNA597444) | soil metagenome | isolation source: soil | place: USA: Washington | collected 2017-10 | reverse complement strand
CGGGACAGTGAGCGTCGTGCTCGTCTGTGTGGCGATCGTGGCGAGCTGGGTGCCGGCGCTGCGTGCGGCCCGGCTCGATCCGAAAACCGCGCTCGAGGCCGATTGAGCTGGGTCGGTGCCCTACGCGGAGTCGGCGGTCGTTATCTCGATTACCTAGCCGCCGGCCTCGGCGCCACGGGAGTCGCCACGCTCTGGCATGCGTGCGGTCCGTCCGTGCGGCGCTGGGCCGAGACCGCGAGCCGCCGTCCAACGTCCGTTGCAGCTGTCAGAGCGGACCGGCATCATCAGGTTGTGCGCCCGTCGGCCGTCTGCAAGATTCGAGTGAACGGCGCCGCTAAGGCGCTCTGCAGCTGAAGTCAAGCGTTATGCCGACATGTGCGCTGTTCCGTCCGCACGTTCTGACGCCCCTCGCTCACTCGTATTGCGTTTCGCGCGGCGCATCACGGACATCGGCTGTTGATCCGACCGTGGTGCTGCGTGCTGACTAGTCTCGAAGGAGATCGGAGCAGGGCTCGCGGCGGTCGGGCACTGAACGTGTGCTCGGCCCCGTTAGATCTCGCTAGTGTGTGGCGGCGCCAGCTCTCGGATTCCACTCCATGCGCGTTTCTTGGTCTCGCGGCGGTCGTGAGCGCGTAGCACACCGGCTCGCCGGACTCTGCGTGATGGTGGACGCGCTTTTGGGCACGCGCAGCGTTCAGAACGGGATGGGAGACATGCGCGATCGATTCTGGGCGCTCGACGCAGGCGTCGCCGCCGCGCTCTACGTGGCATGCGGCGACCCCATGGATCTCCGGGCCGAACCGCGCGCCACCGACGCGTGCGCGAGCGCCACCAACGCTCACCCTGCCGCGCCGTGACCACCGACGCCGGCCTGGCGTACATGTTCTGGCACTGGAAGCGGCCGCAGGTCACGACGGACGACTACGAGGCCCGCCAGCGCGACTTCCACCGCGCGCTCGCCGCGGACGCCCCGCGCGGCTTCTCGAGCTCGAGCAGCTCGGCGATCGCCGGCGCGCCGTGGGCGAACGGCGGCGCCGAGGCCTACCAGGACCGCTACGTCATCCGCGACTCGTGCGCGCTGGACGCGCTCGACCGCGCGGTCGCCGGCGGCAGCCAGCGCGCCAGGCACGACGTCGCCGCCGGTGTGGCGGCTGGCGGCGCCGCGGGGCTCTACCGAGCGCGCACCGCTTCGCCGATCCCGGCGCCCCGCCACGCCCTCTGGTTCGGGAAGCCACAGAACTCGACCTACGACGGATTCCTGGCGCGGATCGCGCCGATCGTCCGCGCCGGCGAAAGCGTGCTCTGGATGCGACGAATGGTGCTGGGCCCGACGCCGGAGTTCTGTCTGGAGTCCACGACCGACGTCCAGTTGCCGTCGGACCTCGAGGTGCTCGCGCTCTCGCTGCGGCCGGTGTGGCCGGACTAGCTCGTCGACCCAGCCGCCCTTCTACATCTCCTGCGAAGCCCGCCGGCTTCGCCTCGCACACCCCGACCGCCTTGCCGTCGAGGAAGAGCATGTAGTCGACGGTACCCGTAGCCTTTGTGCAGCTTGAACTCGCGGATGGCGACGGCGTCGGCGGCCGTCAAGTTCATCTCCTCCCGATGCTGCACTACTCACCGGCGGCATCGAGCTGGCGGTCGATCTCGACGGCGGCGAACGGCCCCGACTGGTGGAACAAGGTCGACGCGAAGATCCTCTCGCGTCACGTACGAAGGAGTACGCGGTCGAGGCGGGGCGTGAGGTCGCGCGGCGGCTCGAGGTGGAGCACACGATCCACCCCAGCGACGGCACGATCGGCGAGAAGAACTCGTACGGGAACGATCCGAACCCGCCGAGGGATTCGGGGTAGGCTGACGCGGGCAATAGGGCGGCATGGTGGCGCGCGAGCCATGCCCCCGTTTGAGTCGTCGTCGCGGACGCGGGTGGCCGGCGGCGGACGAAGGTCACCGACCTCCGCGTCCTCGGGTCCTGACGCGGGCGCGGGCTACAGGCGCCGCGTTCGGTGCGGGACTGACGATTGCTCGGGCCACGGTCACGGTGAAATCGCGCGTCTCGCCCGACGCCAGACGCGGAAGCGCGACACGCGCAACGCCCGCGGGCGCGGGAAGAAGTCCAAGCTCGGACCGGACGCCGCGCTCGTCGGGCCCGAGGACGATCCGGACGACCGCATCGGCGAGCGGCGTCGTGCCGCCGTTGGTCACCGAGACCGTGACGACGTCCGCCGTGTCGCGCAGCGCGCTGACGCGGACGTCGGCTTTCGCCCGCCACCACGTGGCGACGTCACCGGCCGTCGTCTTCCACACGCGGTCGTCCGCCGCGATCGTTCGCGCGAGACGCGCCAGCGCCGGTACGAGCTCCGGCCGCGCCAGCAGCTGGGAGTGGTAGCTGAGCAGATAGAGCCCGCCGAGCGCGCGGACCCTCGCGAAGTCGGCGCGGTATCGTTCGCTCAGCGCGTGCACCGGGTCCGCGCCCGCGGTGTGCACGGCGATGACGTCGTCGTCGGTGGCGCGCGCGAGGAGGACGACGGTGTCGCCGCCGATCGAGATGAGCTCGGGCGCGGCGACGCGCGAGTTGTTGGCGCCGAACACGTAGGTGCCGCCGGCGCGGGCCCATTCGGCGAGCGTCGTCGTGTCGAACTGCTCCTCGGGCGGACGAAGGCCGTGGATGGGGCGGCCGAGCAGGCGAGTGAGGTCGGCGCTCGTGCGCCGGAGCCACGCGGCCTGCGAGTCGGCCGGCGCGCCGCCCAGTAGCTGGTGCCGGTCGGTATGTGTTCCGATCTCGCCGTGCGCGGCCATCGCGCGCGCGAGCCTGCGGTACTTCAGGGCGAGGTTCGACGTGAGGAAGTAGGTCGCCGGGATGCCGACGGCGCGGAGCGAATCGAGCGCGTAGCGGGCGTTGGTGAACTCGGCCTCGACGTCCTGCGCGAGGACGGCGGCAGCGGTGAGACCGCGCGGCCATGCCTCGACCGACGCGAGCGGCTGCCCCGCTGCCCACGCCACCGAGTTGCGCACGAGCACGGCGAGCACGCCGCGGTTCCACGGCAGGTTGACGACGTCGCCGAGATCGAACCCCCAGTAGACGGCGCGCCCGCGCCCGTAGCGTGTGTGGACGATCGCGCCGTCGAGAAGCGGCCTGCCGCGCACCGGTGCCGGGTCCATGTCGTACTCGGAGTAGAAGGCGTCGCGTCCGGCGCGGCGCAGCGCGACGTGCGCGCCCGGGTTCACCTCGATCCGTGTACCCGGTGGGAGACCGGCGGACAGCGCCGCGCCGCCTGGCACCGTGACGTAGACCATCTTGCGCGACTCGAGCGTGTCGGCGCGCGCGGCCGCGGTCAGCGCCACGATCAGCCCGTAGCCGACGCGCGCGCAGCCGCCGTCGTAGAGCCCGGACCACGTCGTCGCGATCACTCCCTGCCCGCGCGCGGCCGCGCGTTGGAGCGCCTCGCGCGCGTCGACGCCGAGGCAGGGCGAGGAGGGCACGACGAGAACCTGCGCGTCCGTCGCCGCCTCGATCTCCGCGGGCGAGAGCACGCGGACCTCGGCGCCGGCCCCGGACATGAGCGCGTGCCAGCGCGAGATGACCGAGTCGAGCGCGGCCGGGGTGTCGTAGTACAATGCGGCCCCCGAGTCGCGGACGATCGCGACGCGTACCGGCTCGGCGAGCCGCGCCGGCGGGAAGAGCGACGGCATCGGGATGATGGTGCTCGCTCCCGAGAAACGTACCGGGGCTCGTGCACCGTCCGCGCGCGAGCGCGAGAAGACCAGCACCACCGACACGACGATGATCGTCAGAACGATCAGGACGACACCGACGGCGATCCCGGACCGCCGCGACCGGAGCGACACGGCGTGCCTCACGTCGGATGCTTGCGGCCGGCCGGTGAGTCCGGCGTCAGGTCGACGCGCTCGAAGTACACCAGCGCGTCGCCGCCGCCCGCGACGTCGCGGGGGCGCCGCCGCTCGCGGAACTTGTAGGCCATGTAGCTGCCGACCGCGAGGATGATCGTGACGATGAACGACACGAGGAGGATGGTCGACAGCAGCGTTCCGAGATCCATACCTACGCCTCCCGCGTGCTCATTGCGCTCAGATGCGTCCCGCGCGCTCGAGCTTTCCCCAGCTCATGCGCACGTTGGCAAACTCCTCGACCGCCGCGAACAGCTTCGCGACGTCGATCGTCGTGATGAAGAAGAAGCGATACAGCACGGCGTACGGGACGAGGCCGAGATCTTCCTCCTCCATCCCGACCGTGTGCAGCGCCGCCGCGACGTCGAGCAGCGTGAGCAGCAGCCACCAGTACACGACGACGCCGGAGGCGGCGCCCACGGCGAGCGCGGTCAGCGCGAAGAAGAGGTTCCCGACGACGTTCATCACCGGCCAGATCACGGCCTCGAACAGCATCGCCTGGAGTGATGTCCACACAGCGAGCCCGCGGCGCGGCGAGCCGAGCCACGCCCGGCGCTTGCGCAACGCCTGCAGAATGCCCCGCGTCCAGCGGTAGCGCTGCTTGATCAGGTCGTGCAGTCGCTCCGGGGCCTCGGTCCAGGCGATCGCGCGGTTCTCGTACGTGATGTGCCAGCCTGCGGTGAGGACCTTGAGCGTCAGGTCGGCGTCCTCGGCGAACGTGTCGGTGTCGTAGCCGCCAACCGACGCCAGCGCCTCACGTCGGAAGACGCCGATCGGGCCTGGCACGATGTTGACGACGTGCAGGAACCCTTGCGCGCGGCGCGCCAGATTCAAGCCCTCGATGTACTCGAGCGCCTGGAGCGCGGTCCACATCGTCCCGCGGTTGACGACCTTGACGTTACCCGCCACGGCGCCGACGCGTGGGTCGCGGAAGTGGCGGATCGCCGCGCGCAGCGAGTCGCGCGAGAGCCGGGAGTCGGCGTCCATGCAGAGAACGAAGTCGTGCGATGCGACCGCGATCCCGGCGTTGAGCGCGCTCGCCTTGCCCGCGTTCGCGCGCCGGAGCACGCGGATGCTCGCGCGGCCGTAGTCGCCCGCGAGCGCGCCGGCGCGCGCCGCGGTATCGTCCGTCGAGCCGTCGTCGACGACGATGATCTCGTACGCCGGGTAGTCGAGATCGAGGAGGCTGCGCAGCGCGGACTCGATCACCGCCGCCTCGTTGTACGCCGGCACGATGACGCTGACCGGCGGGGCCTCGGCGAGATCTTCCGGCAGGGCGTCGGTCTCGACGTGGTGCAGGTAGCCCAGCCAGAGCAGGATGACGTACCTGATGATGAGAATGATCAGGAACGTCAGGATGAACGCGACGCCGATCTGAAGCGCGAGTTGCTGCGAGTCGACGTCGGCGAAGTCCGAGGCGAAGACGAGGGCGAGCGCGAGGCCGGCGACGGCCGCCGCCGGTACGAGCAGGACCAGCGTTCGGAACCGCACGCCGTTACGGGATGTAGCGGACGCGGAGATGTCCGTCGAACCGCCGGTAGCCGCCGGCCCGGCCGGTTCCGAACGCGGCGCCGAGCGCGGTTTCCCACCGCGGGCGGCGGACGCTCAGGTCCGCGCTCGCCGCGAGCTGGCCGACGAACCGCGCGGCGCCGGGCTCCGTCGAACCGACACGATCCGGGTCGCCGAACGTCAGCCCCTCGACCGCGCGCGCGACACCGGGGAGCACGCGCGCCGTGAAGGCGACCCCTTCGTCGCTGCGAGCGCCGAGCTCCAGCCCGAGCGCGTGCGTCTGATACTCGGGCGGATCCCAGTACACCGAGCTGCGCTCCGCGAACGTCAGCGAGCCGCCCATGTAGAGCAGCGACAGCCCGGCGCGGAGCGGAACGCGCACCGAGCCTTGAAAGGCGGAGCGCATGTTCCCGTCGCTGAGCCACATGCTCTCGTACTCGGCGCCGACGTCGGCGATGCCGAACGGCGCCGCCACGCCGACGGCGAAGGTGCGACTCCTCAGCAGTCCGCCGGAGCCGCCGACCGGGAAGAGCGCGGGGTCGTCCCCGATCGCCAGCGCCATCACGTTGTCGTAGGCGGGGCCCTCGGTGCCCTCGAGCGAGAGCGACCACGACCCGCGGTACGTCACGACCGCGCTCCCGGCGAGAACGGGAATCGCGTCACCGGGCGAGTGCGCGGCGAAGCCGCCGCGGCCCGTGATTCGTGTGTCGGTCTCCTCGCCGTGGTACGTGAATCCGAGACCGGCCGTCGCCGCCGCGCCGACAATTCGCTGCGTCGACTCCCCGGCCTGGGACGAGCCGCCGGGCGACGCGTCGTAGACAACGCGAGGCTCGACGCCGACGCCCAGAACTGTTCCCTCCCCCAGTGCGTACCCGACGCGGCCGCCGGCCGCGACATAGACGAACCCCGTGTTGTCCGCGGTCGCGCGGCCAGCGGCCGTGACGCCGCGCTGCTCGTCGATGGCAGAGGCGTAGCCGAAGCCCGGCCGCTGCTCGCGCGTCAGCAGCGCGAGTCGCGACGCCGACCGCGCGTCGTTCGGGCGGAGGGCCGTGGCCTCCTCGTACGCTGTTCGCGCGCGCTTGAACTGCCCGCGCCAGCGGTACATGTCGCCAAGGGCGACGTACGCCTCGGGTGTCGGCCGCAGGGCGAGCGACGCGTTCAGGTCGGCCTCCGCCCCGGTCTCGTCGCCACTCCGCCGCCGCACGTCGGCGCGCTCGATGAGGAGCCGCGGGTCCGGCCGCTCGTCGAGGAGCAGCGTGTACTGCTCGATGGCAGCTGCGTACTGCCGGTTCGCGGCGAGGGCGGACGCGTACGAGCGGCGCATGGCGGCATCGGTCGGCGCGCGCTCGATCGCGCGGCGGTACAGGTCGACCGCGCCGCGCCGGTCCCCGCCGGCCGCACGAGCGTCGCCCGCCTCGGCGAATAGCGCGACGCTCGGCTGCCGCGCGAGCACGGCGTCGAAGTGCGAGAACGCCGATCGCGCCCGCCGCTCGCGCACGTAGGCGCGCGCCAGCGCCAGGCGGTACGGCGTGTAGGTCGGGCGCTCGGCGACCCAGGCCCGCGCCTCGCGCGACGACGGCTCGAGGTTCGCGCGCGCGGACCGGAGCAGCTCCTCGACGGCCACGTTGCGCGGCGCGCGCGCGGACAACGCCTTCAGCTCGACCTCCGCCTCGCGATACGCACCGCCCCAGGCCAGCGCGCGGGCGTAGTTGAGCCGCCAGTCGAAGTTGCCGGGCCGCTGGCGGAGCAGCCGGCGATACTCGCCCGCGGCCTCCGGGTAGCGCCGGGCCTGGAGCAGCGCGCTCGCGTACTCCGCGCGCACGGACACCGGATCGACGCTGCCCGCGGCGACGCGCTCACGCCGCGCGGTCTGACGCCGAGCCTGTGCGGTCGCCTCCTGCGCAAGCGCGATCGCCAGCAGGAGGACGCCGCAGGCCGCCGGCGCGGAGCGGGCGAACGTCATGGCGTGCGCTCGCTCAGCGAGAGGACCTGCCGGTACCTGGCGAGCGACTCGTTCGTTCGGCCCGCGTCTCGGAGCATGCGGGCGAGCCAGAGCAGCGCCTCGCGGTCGCCTGGATGGCTCGCGGTCCACTGCTCCAACTCTCCGATGGCGGCCGTCCGCCGGCCCGCGCGGTTGAGCACGTACACCCGCTCCTCCATCGCGCGCCGCTTGAGGACGAAGAGGTCGGGGAGTTGCGCGTTGCGGCGACGCCAGGCCGCGTCTTCGGCGGCGAACCGCCGGTAGTCTGCATCCGTCGCCGCGATCGCCCGCGCGCCTGTGAGGCCGCGCTCGTCCGATCCTTTCACGATCGCGGCTCCGGACGCGCGCCAGGGCGCGGCCTTGTCTCTCGAGCGAGTCGTCAGACCGAGCCGGCTGAACGCGAACACGGCGCCGATCGCCAGGAGCGCCGTCGTCAGTGCGAACGCTGTCTCGTACCGCGTACGAAGTCGATTCATCCAGTGGACACTCTAGCCGGTTGCGCGGCCGGAAGTCGCAGCTCGGCGCGGCATCGTTCCCGGTCGGCGGGGCAGGTGAGCTGCGTCGTCCTCAGCTCGCGATGCCCGGCCCTGCGCCATTCCCCCGACACACGCCGCAGAAACGCGACGGCGTCGACTCGCCGAGTGGCCGGCAGATACACCGCCACTCGCTCGCCGACGATGGCGACGAGGTCGCCGCTCTCTGCACGGATCGTGCGGGCGACAGCGGCGAGCAGGACCTGGAGCTCGCCTTCGTCCGGACTGAGGAAAAGTACAGAGAATACCTGGTGGGCGCTCTCGCCCAGCGCCGCCTCGACCGCGACGCGGAACCGGATCTCGTCGACGCCTTCCACGGCGTGGTCCGGCGACAAAGTGACCGATGTCTTCTCCGCCACCCTGGCGAGCGGCAGCGCCGTCGATCGGCCGCGTCGCACGGTGGCCCCGACCCGGGCGACGAGCTCCGGTGGAGCGATCGAGTCCGCGAGCACCTCGTCGAAACCGGCGAGCACGGCGTCGGCCCGGTCACTCGAGCGCACGTCCCCCCGCGTGAGGAGAATGACCGGAGTTCGATTGCCGCCCTGGCGAAGCTGGATCAGGAACGCACGGACGTCGGAGATGCCGTCCCACCGCGACGCCACGAGCACGGCGCCGACGTCGGGCGCGAGCGTTTCGGGCATCACCCCGGCCGAACCTTCCTGAAGGGTCACCGAGAATGCGCCGTGAAGCGCCGCAAGCAGATCCTCGGGTATCCCGTCGAATCCCGGGATGACGAGGATCTGTCGGCGGAACCGTACCGCCTGTTGTCCGTCCCCTGAGGGGGTAGTCGCCTCGAGCGGGACTACCCCGTGCCCGGGACGCAGGGCGAAAAAGCTCGGCGAGTCCGACCAGAGGCGCGTGCGCGCCTTCACGACGTCCAGCCGGCCCGTCCCCTCGCCGTACGACGAGAGGTGCACGACCGCGGCGCAGCGGCGAACGAGCGCGTCCAGACGGCGGTCGTAGGACTCGCGCACGTCACCCGGATAGGTGACGAGAGTCGTCGAGCGAAGCCGCTCGAGAGCGTGAACGAGTGCCGTGACGCCAGGGGCCGACGGCGAGCCCGCGTCGACGAACGGGGCCACGGAGTCGATGGCGAGACAGTCTGGCGCACCGGGGCCGACGACTCGGACCAGCTCGTCGAGCAATGGCTCGCCGGACGGCGTGCGGGCGAAGCGCTGGACGAAGTCCTTCTTGTAGCACACCAGCGAGAAGCGGCCTGTGGCGGCTGCTCGCCGGAGGTCGAGACCGAGGCTGCTCGCGTGGGCGACGATGTCGCCGGGATCGTCCTCCGTCACGAGGGCCGCGGCCATGCCTTCAGATAGCGCGGTCTTCAGGAAGCCCAGACAGACGGTCGTCTTGCCCGATCCGGGTGCTCCCGTGAGCAGATACGGCTTGCCGGCGGTCAGACCGCCAAGGCGCTCGTCGATCGGCGGGACGCCGCTTCTCAACAAGAGTTGCCCCCCGCCACTCGTGTCCATGAAGGCCGCTGTCAACGACTGCCGCCCCGATGCACGTCGCGTACCGAGCTCGGCAGAGCCCCGCGTGTTACTCTACAGACCGATTCGATTCGCGAGCGTACAGCTCTCATGCGTACTGCGGTTGCCGCAACGCTGGTCTGCCTGGCCCTCAACGGCGGGTGCGCCGCCCAGGGCCCGGCTCAGCCAGAGCGGGGCGAGCTCTGGGCATTCACCGCGCCATGGGACCCGGCAAGTGCCGCGAGTGTCGCGCGCAACAGCGGCCGGCTGAACGCCGTCGTCACCGGCTGGATCGCGCTCGATAGCGCGACCGGCCGCCCTTTCGTTGCGGCGGCGTACAAGGATACGCAAGGACTCGCGCCCGGGACACGGCGATTCGCCATCGTCACGTCCTGGCATAATGACCGGTTTCACCCGCGGTCCGTTCGCGCGCTCGCCGGCGACGAGGCACTGCTTGGGCAAGCAGCGCGCTGGATCGCGGAGCACGGCAAGGTGGGCGGGTGCCAGGGCCTGGTCATCGACTTCGAGGAGCTCGAGCCGAGTGACGTCGCGGCGCAGCTGCGCGTGATCGGCGCCGTTCGCGACTCCGCGCGTGCGCGCGGCGTGACATCGCTCGCGGTCGCCATTCCCG
>WUUC01217076.1_pt1 | contig 10036 bp, 8 predicted proteins | sample 6278441 | NCBI WGS metagenome assembly WUUC01 (sample SAMN13675441, study PRJNA597444) | soil metagenome | isolation source: soil | place: USA: Washington | collected 2017-10 | reverse complement strand
TGGGCGTGTCGGCTTCGTGGACGGCGACGACGTCGCTGTGCTCGACGTGCCCGACATGCGGACGTACTTCAAGCGAGGCGGAGCCGACGAGACGGGAGAGCGGGCGCCGCTCGGGGAAGTGCGGCTGCAGGCTCCGATCGTCCCGAAGAAGTTCTTCCATACTGCCGGCAACTTCCGCGAGCACGAGGACGAGTCGAAGCAGGTCGGCTGGTCGCACAAGATCGCGCCCTGGATCGTCTTCTTTCAGAACGTCGACGCGATCGTCGGGCCCGACGAGCCGGTCGTCTACCCCGAGCACCTGACGGAGGAGCTGGATTACGAGCTCGAGCTCGCCGTCGTGATCCGCAAGGCGGGGCGCTGGTTCGGACCGGAGGAGGCGGTCGACTACATCGGCGGCTACGTCGTCTTCAACGACGTCACCGCGCGCGACATCCAGCGGCGCGAGATGGAGTCGGGCGTCTTCTCATACTGCAAGGCGATCGACACGTTCTGCCCGCTCGGCCCCTGGATCGTGACGCCGGACGAGATTTCCGACCCGCACGACCTCGCGATGGAGCTGCGCGTCAACGGCGAACCGCGCCAGAGCTCGCACTCGGGGAACATGTCCGTCCGGATCCCGGAGATCGTCGCCCACTACTCGGCGCTCGGCTACAGCGCGGGCGACGTGCTCTCGACCGGCACCGTCTCGGGAGTGGCGGGCTTCAGCCCGGACGCCGCGTCGCTCTACCTCAAGCCGGGCGACGTCATGGAGGGGGAGATCGAGCGGATCGGCACCCTCCGCAACCCCGTGATCTCGTGGGAAGAGGGCCACGGCGAGCCGCCGCCCGCGCGGGTGCGCTGGTGAGGGCGCTCGTGGTGGCCGGACAGGCGCGAGAGCCGCACGCGAGCGAGAGTTACACGCGCGTGGTCCTGGGCTACCCACCTCCCCAACCCGACGGCTCGAGCCTAACGCGGAAATTCGTACGCGTGGGTCACGGGAGACGGCCCAGACGGTGACGGCGGCCTGGCCCCGGGACGACGCCAAGCTCGAGCGCGTTCGCACGCTCATGGCCGACCACGACCTCGACGCGCTGGTCGTCCGCGCCCCCGACAACGTGCTCTACCTCTCCAACTACTGGTGCATGAAGGGATACGACCTCGTCGTCTTCCCGCGCGAGGGGGAGCCGACCCTCGTGGTCATCGAGCCGCAGCGGGCGGATGCGGAGCGGACGGCGTGGACCGGCGACATCCGCCTCTTCAGCGGATACGACGAGGGCGACCCGCGCCCGCCCGGGGCCCGCGCGCTCGAGCTCGCCCGGGAGGTCGTGCGGGCCGGCGGCTACGAGAAGGTCGGTCTCGAGCTGTCGCTCGGGACGCAGGCCGCCGACCGCATGGTCGGCGAACCTACGACGTACACCCACGCGTTCTTCCACGCGTTCGGCGGCGTGGTGGACGCGACGCCCGTCCTCGTCGAGGCGCGCGCGCTCAAGACGGAGCAGGAGATCGAGCGGATGCGGATCGCCAACGAGCTGGCGGCCCGGGCGATGGAGCACGTGCGCGAGCGTCTGCGGCCGGGGATGCGGGAGAGCGAGGCGGGCGCGCTCTGGGAGGGGTTTGTCCACTCGGAGGGGACCGGCTACCGGGATAAGGTCGAGCTCGCGCGCGGATTCGCGCTCGTCTGGTCGGGCTCCGGGATCCGAACGTTCACCGCGACGGGCGACAGGCCGATACGCGAGCGGGAGCCCACGCTGTTCGAGATATGGGTCTGCGTCGACGGCTACTGGTGCGATCACACGAAGAACGTCTGCCCTGGCGACCTCGCGCCCGAATACGAGGAGCTCCTCGACGCGCTCCTGGCCGTCTACCGGGCCGCGGTCGACCACCTTCGGCCGGGAGCAAGCCTCGCCGCGCTCGACCGCCTCGTCCGTGACGGGATCGCGGACGCCGGCTATCCCGGCCAGCCGTCTCACCCGGTCGCACACGGCGTCGGCGCGCGCGCGCACGAGCCGCCGTACGCACACCAAGCCGGCGAGGGGACGATCGAGGAGGGCATGGTGCTCGCCGTCGAGCCGGGCGCCTACTGGGAAGGCGGCGGCGGCCTCCGCCTGGAGGACAACTTCCTCGTCACCGCCGAGGGCGCGGAGCAGCTCTCCCCCTACCCGGACGACTTCCGGTGATCGAGCGCGACAAGCTCTGGACCGGCTCCATCAACGACTCTTTTCGGGCAGGCGGGCGGGTCGGGCTGTACGACACGACGCTCCGGGACGGCGAGCAGACGGTCGGCGTCGTCCTCTCGCCGGAGGACAAGCTCGAGATCGCCCGCGCGCTCGGCGAGCTCGGCATCGAGCGCGTCGAGGCCGGCTTCCCGCGCGTGTCGGAGGACGATCGGCGAGCGATCGAGCTCATCCTCGGGGCGGGCATCGAGGCCGAGGTCTGGGGCTTCTCCCGCGCCGTGCGGGCCGACGTCGAGGCGCTCGTCGAGCTCGGCCTGCGGGCGTCGGTGATCGAGTCACCGATCTCCGATCTGAAGCTCGACGCGCTCGGGGTCAGCCGGGAGGCGATGCTGGAGCGAATCCGGGCGGCGGTCTCGTTCGCGGCGGAGCACGACGTCACGGTCGCGTACTTCGGGGTGGACTCGACCCGGGCCGCCCCGGAGTTCTACGAGCAGGCATACACGGCGGCCGTCGAGGCGGGGGCGCGCGAGGTCGTCGTCGTCGACACGCTCGGGATCGCAGCCCCCGAGGCCGTGGCCGAGCTGGTCGGGAGGACGGTGGACCTCGTGGGGCCGGGCGTCCCCGTCCACTTCCACGGCCACAACGACTTCGGGCTGGCGACGGCCGCCGCGGTCACGGCGGCGAAGGCGGGGGCGCGCTGGATCCAGGGCACGATCAACGGGATGGGGGAGCGGGCGGGCAACGCGAACCTGCTCGAGGTCGCCCTCGCGCTGGATGCGCTCTACGGCGTGGAGACGGGTCTGCGCCTCGAGCGGGCGAGGGATGTGGCCGCCCGCGTCCGTGAGCTCTCCGGCTACGCGCTCGAGCCGTGGAAGCCGGTCGTCGGAGAGACGCTCTTCCGGCGCGAGAGCGGGGCGGTGGCGAGTCAGTTCCACGACCCTCCCTCGATCGAGCCCTATTCGGCGGAGGTCGTCGCAGCCGAGCGGGCCGTCGTTCTCGGGAAGAAGAGCGGCATCGACTCCATCCGCATCAAGGCGGCCGCGCTCGGCCTCGAGCTGGAGGGCGACGCAGAGCAGGAGGTCCTCGCCGCGGTGAAGCGCCGCGGCGTGGAGAAGCGCGGGCTCGTCTCCGACGAGGAGTTCCGCGAGCTCGCCGAGGAGATGGGAGGTAGCCATGCCCCGTGACGACGTCAACCCGTCCGCGCTCCATCCGGCGCCCGGCTTCAGCCACGTGAGCGTCGCGGGCGGGAGCAGGGTGGTCTACTTCGCCGGGCAGGTCGCCCTCGACCGGGACTTCGGCATCGCCGGCGGCGACGACCTCGGCGAGCAGACGAAGGCGGCCATGCGAAACCTCGAGGCGGCGATGAGGGAGGTCGGGGTCGGCTGGGACGACATCGTCCGCCGCACGATCTACACCCTCCATCCGACCGAGTACGAGGTCATCACTGCAGCGATCGACGAGGTCACGGGCGGAGCCGCCCACCCTGCGCAGACGATCGTCGGCGTCACCGGCCTCGCGGTGCCCGGCCTTCTGATCGAGATCGAGTGCACCGCCTCGATCGCATGAGCGGGCTCGACCGCGGGCGCATTTCCGTCACCCATCCTTGACGGGGTCCGACTCCTGAGGTCCCGCTCGGGGAGCGGGCTTGCGGCCCCGACCGGTCATCCGACCCCGTTGTCGGGCGTCAGGACATGCGGACGAGGGAGGGGGCGGGCGCCGTTTGACACTCGCTCGAATGGTGCGAAACGATGGCGTCGTGAAGCCTGCCGCGCTCTCGACGGGCTTGGGTGCACGCCGCCGGAGCGACTGCGACGACCGCGCTTCCGGCGGCGTCCGCGGCGGCCACCCGGAGAGTCCGCTCGGAACCGCGCTCGAGTGAGCTCTCGCTTCGACGTCGTCTTCGTCGGCAGCGGGATCAACTCGCTCGTCGGCGGCGCCCTCCTCGCCAAGGCGGGGCGGCGGGTGCTCGTCCTCGAGCGGAACGACTACCTCGGCGGGGCGATCCGGACGGCCGAGATCACCGAGCCGGGATACGTCCACGAGGTCTTCGCCGCCTGGCACCCGCTCTTCGTCGGCTCTCCGGCCTACGCGGAGCTCGAGACCGACCTGCGAGCGCGCGGGCTCGAGTACCTGAACCCGGAGACACCGACGGCGTCGCTCTACCCCGATGGCTCGAGCGCGTTCCTCGGCACGTCGCACGAGGCGAACGTCGAGGAGTTCGAGCGGCACGCAGGAGGCGACGGAGAGGCGTGGGGGCGGGTGGTCGCCGAGTTCATGCCGAACGCCGACCTGGCCTTCGGCGTGCTCGGCACCGAGCTCTGGTCGCGCGCCGGATTTGGCCTCGCCCTCAAGGCGTACCGGCGCCTCGGGCGCCGCGGCCTCCTCGAGCTCACCGGGACGATGCTCTCGTCGTGCCGGGACTGGGCGACGGCGACCTTCGAGTCGGAACGCGTTCGCGGGCTGCTCGCCCCGTGGGTTCTGCACACGGGGCTCGGGCCCGATGCCGCCTCGTCCGGCTTCATGACGGAGGTGATCGCGGTCTCGATCGAGCTCGGAGGGATGCCCGTGCCGCGCGGGGGCGGTGTCGTTCTCGTCGACGCCCTCGCCGGGATCATCCGGGACGCCGGGGGCGCCTGCGAAACGGCCAGGGATGTGGAGCAGATCCTCGTCTCCGACGGGCGCGCGACCGGCGTCCGGCTCGCGGACGGGGAGACCTTCGCGGCCGGGGAGGCAGTCGCCGCCGACGTGACGCCGACCCAGCTCTACGGGCGCCTCCTGACGGAGACGTCCGTTTCCACGACGACGCTCGCGTCGGCGACGCGCTTCCGCTACGGGCGAGCGGAGATGCAGATCCACATGGCGCTCTCGGAGCCTCCCCGCTGGAACGGCGACGAGCGGCTCGCCCGCACCGCGATCGTCCACGTGACGCCGGGCCTGGACGGCGTCTCGCGGGCCGTGAACGAGGCCGAGCGCGGGCTCCTCCCGGCTGAGGCGACGATCGTCTGCGGGCAGCCGGCCGCGATCGACCCGTCGCGGGCGCCTGCGGGAGGCTCCATCCTCTGGATCCAGCTCCAGGAGCTTCCCCCGGTCGTGCGAGGAGACGCCGCCGGCGAGCTCGACCCGGGCGACGGAACGTGGACCGAGGAGCTGCGCGAGCGCTACGCCGACCGGATCCAGGCGCGGCTCGCCCGCCAGGTGTCGAACCTCGATTCCGCTCTCGTCAGCCGCGTCGCCCTGTCGCCGGCCGATATCGAGGCCGCGAACGTGAACTGGGTCGGCGGCGACATCTACGCGGGGGCCTGCACGCTCGACCAGAGCCTCGTCTGGCGGCCGCGCCCGGGGCTCCCCGGGCACCGCACCGACGTCCCCGGGCTCTTCCACATCGGCGCCAGCACGCACCCCGGCCCCGGCCTGGGAGCCGGCTCGGGGACCCTCGTCGCCCGCGAGCTCCTCCGGCGTGGGCTCGCGGAGCGCGCGGTGGGCCGCCTGCAGGATCTCCGCCGCCGACCTCTCTGACGCTTGCCCGCACCTCCGAGCGACCCACGACCCCGCTTCTCGATCTCCCAGATCTCGACGCTCGGCGTTCCCTTCGCGGACGACGTCCGGGCGTACCGCGCGGCCGGCGCAGAGGGGCTCGGGATCTGGGAGCTGAAGCTCCCCGAGGGGGGCGAGGCCGAGGCGCTCGAGCGGCTCCAGGAAAGCGGGCTGGCCTCCACGAACGCCGTTCCGCTCGTGCCGTCGATCCTGCCCCTCAGCCTTATGGAGGGCCCGGACGACCCGCAGGAGCGGATCGAGCTCCTCTGCGCGAGCCTGGACCGGCTGGCGCCCTTCCGGCCCGACTCGGTCGTCTGCCTGACCGGCCCCGCGGGGGACCTCGCGCCCGAGCGGGCGCGGCGGGTCGTGATCGAGGGGCTGCGGACGCTCGCCGTCGAGGCGCGGAGGACCGGCCTCCGTATCGCCCTCGAGCCGTACAGCCGCCACGGAGGCGAGGACTGGACGATCGCGAACACGCTCGCCGAGGCGAGCGACCTCATCGACGAGGCGGACGTCGCCGGCGCGGTCGGCCTGCTCTTCGACGTCTGGCACCTCTGGGACGATCCGGGTCTCGAGCGGGACCTCGTCGAGCACGGGCCCCGCATCGCCGGCGTCCACGTCTCGGACGTCCGCGAGCCGACGCGGAGCTTCGCGGACCGTGTCCTGCCGGGAGACGGCGTTGCCGACGTGCCGCGCGTCCTCGGCCTGCTCGACCGAGCCGGCTGGGATGGGTTCTACGACCTCGAGATCTTCTCCGACAACGGTCTGTTCGGCCACGACTTCCCCGATTCGCTGTGGAACCTGCTGCCGGGTGAGCTGGCGCGCCGGGGGAGGGAGGCCTTCCTCACCTGCTGGGCGGCCCGGACGTGATCGAGCGCGTCTGCGTCGTCGGAGCCGGCGTCATCGGCAGCCTCTACGCCGCCCACCTGGCGCGGGCGACCGAGGTCTGGGTGCTCACCCGGCGCGAGGAGCACGCCCGGGCCCTCGCCGAGCACGGCCTCCGCGTCTCGGGTAAGCACGAGCTCACCGCGAGCGTGTGCGCGACGTCCGACCCGGCCGAGCTCCCGGCCTTCGACCTCGGCATCGTCGCGACCAAGGCGACGGACCTCGCCGCTGCGGCGGCGCGCCTGGAGGGGTGCGCGCCCGAGGCGACGATGATGACGGTGCAGAACGGCCTGGGAGCGGAGGAGATCGTGCGCCGTCATGGGAGCTGGAAGCTCCTCTCCGCCGTCACGTTCATGAGCGGGACCCGCCACTCCGACACGCACGTCGAGTACATCCTCGACACGGAGACGTGGCTCGGCCCGTACGCCGCGACGACCTTCGACGACGCCGAGGAGGTCGCGGGCCTGCTCCGCCGGGCAGGGCTCGAGGCTCGCGCGTTCGCGGATCTCCGACCGGCGCAGTGGGCGAAGCTCGTCTTCAACGCGACGGTCAACGCCGTCGCCGCGCTCACGGGTCTCCCGCACGACCACCACTTCGCCGATCGAGAACGCCCGACCGACCTCGGCCACCTCGTTCACGAGCTCGTCGAGGAGGGGAAGCAAATCGCCGCGGCGGCCGGCATCGCGCTGCACGAGGACCCCTGGGAGATGAACGTCCTCGCCACCAGGCGTGGCAGCGCCCACTATCCGTCGATGCTCGAGGACGTCGAGGCCGGCCGCCCGACGGAGATCGATCTGATCACGGGCTCGCTCGTCCGGGAGGCGGAGCGGCTCGGCGTCCCGGCTCCGCTCCATACGGCGCTCTACCGGCTCGTGAAGGCGCGCGAGGCCTCGGGGAGCAATCCCGGAGACCGGGGTCGGCCGTATTCCCGGTGAGATTTGATCGGTGAGCACCCCGAGGGTTAACTAGGGGCCCCCGAGAACGGTCCTGGCGGCGACTTTCCGAGAGGAGATCCGATGAATGGACGGAGAAGATGGGCGGCGCTCGCCGCGCTCGTGCTGCTCCTCCCACTCCTGGCAGCGGCATGCGGCGGAGACGACGAGGGAGACGGCGAGGGCGCGCCCGCCGGTGAAACCGCGGCCGAGGAAGGAGGCGGCCCCATCGTTATCGGCGCCGCCGTCGACCTCACGAACCAGATGGCTCCGTTCGACGGGCCAGCCATCGGGGCCGCCCGGATCCAGGTCGACAAGGTCAACGCCGAGGGCGGCGTCGACGGACAGGACCTCCGGCTCGAGGTCGTCGACACGCAGCTCGACCCGGAGCAGACCAAGGCGGCGGCGATCGACCTCATCGAGGAACAGAACGCCGACGTCCTCCTCGTCACCTGCGACGTCGACTTCGCCACGCCCGCCGTGCAGGAGGCGATCAGCCGCGGCGTGCTCGCGGTCTCCATGTGCATCGGCACCGACCAGATGGGCCCGAAGCGCTTCGGGGACAACGGAAAGCTCGCGTTCTCGCTCGGGAACGCGGCGCAGGACGAAGGCGCGGCGATGGCGGAGTTCGCGATCGACCAGGGCTGGACGCGCGCCGCGATCGCCAAGGACAACGTGATCGTGTACTTCCAGAACGTCGTGGACGCGTTCAAGGCGCGCTTCGAGGAGCGCGGCGGCGAGGTCGTGGTCGAGGAGTCCTGGACGAACGGCGACGGGACGGTTGGCAACGTGGCGGGCTCGCTCGCCGACGCGAACGTCGACGTGATCGCGACGTCGACCGCGTTCGCCGACCTGCCCGCGCTCGTCGACGGCGTCCGCAGCCTCGGCAGCGAGACGCCGATAATCTGCTCGTGGTCCTGCGACGGCACCTACTGGAACCCGCCGGGCCTCTCCAACTTCTACCTCGTGACGTACGCCTCGGTCTCGGGCGACGACCCGAGCCAGGAAGTCAAGGACCTGATCCAGGAGATGACGGCGGCCGACCAGGCCCCCGGGACGGGCGGCTTCCTGGGTGGCGCGGCCACGATCGACGCCCTCGTGACCGCGATCGAGGAGACGGGGAGCACCGACGGCGAGGCGCTCGCCGAGACGTTCGAGGGCTTCGACGGCGTGCCGACGATCTCCGGCGAGATCAGCTTCTCGCCCGAGCTGCACTCCGTCTCGGGTCGCGAGTACCGGGTCATGGAGATCCAGGACGGCGAACTGCGCTTCGTCGAGCTGCGCGCGGCCTCGTCGCCTGCGGACATCGGGTAATCAGCACGGACGGATGACCGAGGCCCGGTCGTCCTTCGAGGAGCGGCGGCCCGGAGCGACCCTCCGGGCCGCCGCCGTCTCCCGTCATTTCGAGGGAGTGAGGGCCCTCGACGGAGTCACGATCGAGCTGCGTCGACACGAGGTGTTGGGGCTCATCGGCCCGAACGGGGCGGGCAAGACGACTCTGGTGAATCTCCTCACGGGCTTCGACTTCCCGAGCGCCGGGACCGTGGAGCTCGAGGGCTCCGACATCACGGGCTGGCCGCCGCACCGGCGGTCGCGGGCCGGGCTGGCCCGCACGTTCCAGCAGGGGCACGTCTTCCGCGGCCTCAGCGTGCGCGAGAACGTCGAGGTGAGCGCGCTCGGCGTCGGCGCCCGCCCGAAGGAGGCGCGTCGCCGGTCCGCCGAGCTCCTCGAGACGTTCGGGCTCGCCGGGCGCGCCGAGCACGCTGCGGCGGTGCTCCCTCACGGAGAGGAGCGCCTGCTCGGGGTCGCCAGAGCGCTGGCGAGCGCGCCGCGCTTCCTCTTCCTGGACGAGCCCGCCGCCGGGCTCCACGAGACCGAGGTGGCCGAGTTCGCCGGCGTCGTCCGGCGGCTGCGGGACGAGCGGGAGACCGGCGTGCTCCTGATCGACCACAACATCGGGCTCATCATGGAGGTCTGCGATCGGATCCACGTGCTCGACCAGGGGCGGACGCTGGCCGAGGGTTCGCCGGCGGAGGTGCGGCGAAACGTGGACGTGACTGCCGCGTACCTGGGACGGCGGGCGGAGGGAGACGGCGCGTGAGCGATGCGCCGGCGCTGCTCGAGGTCGACGGCCTCGAGGTTCGCTACGGCCGAGTGGCGGCCGTGCGCGACCTCTCTTTCGCGGTCGGGCGCGGCGAGGCAGTCGCCCTCGTCGGGCCGAACGGGGCCGGCAAGTCGACCACCCTGCACGCCGTCATGGGGCTCGTCCGGCCGGCCCGCGGCGACATCCGCCTCGGCGGGAGGTCGATCGCCCGCCTCGCGCCGGAGGCGGTCGCCCGCTCAGGGATCGCGCTCGTGCAGGAGGGACGGCACGTCTTCCCGCACTTCACCGTCGAGGAGAATCTTCGCCTCGGGCTCGTCGCGCGGCGGTCTCAGGACGGCGCCGGCGATGACTTCGAGCGCGTCTACCGCCTCTTCCCGGTCGTCGAGGAGTTCCGCCGGCGCCCCGCGGGCCTCCTCTCGGGCGGCCAG
>WUUC01164825.1_pt1 | contig 10036 bp, 10 predicted proteins | sample 6278441 | NCBI WGS metagenome assembly WUUC01 (sample SAMN13675441, study PRJNA597444) | soil metagenome | isolation source: soil | place: USA: Washington | collected 2017-10 | reverse complement strand
AAGTACGGGAAGGTGAAGGCAACGAAGTTCCTCAACCACTGCCGCATCTCGCAGGGCAAGACGATGGGCGAGCTCTCCGAACGCCAGCGGAGCGAGCTCTTGGAGCTCCTCGACCGGTAACGACCCGGCCCGCGAGCCTTCATCGTCTTCCGGACCATCCGGGGCGAGGAAGGACGGTGTTCCCGACTTCGGATCCAACCACGCAGCCCGCTGCCGGCGACGTCGAGCCAGTGGGCCGGCACGCGGGTGCGCACGAGGAAGTCGCGCAGGTCGTGCGAGTCCTTCGAGAAGCGGCGGCCGATGACCCGCACGCCGCCGGCCTCGACGGCGGCGCCGGCCTGCCACGTCGTCAGCAGGTCCTCGACCACCGGGAAGAGCTACTCGTCGGGCGGCTGCCAGGGCTTGAGGAGGTAGTAGTCGAGCGCCACCTCGTTGATCGCCGCGATCGCCGCCTCGGTGTCGGCATACGCGGCGCGGAGCACTCGCTTGGCGTCGGGCACGATCGTGCGCACCTCGACCAGGTATTGCGTCTCCGACATGCCGGGCATCCGCTGGTCGGCCACGAGCATCGCGACCGGGTCCCCGCGCGTGCGGAGCTGGCGCAGGAGGTCCAGCGCCTCGGCGCCCGAGCCGGCGCGCATGACCCGGTAGTGCTCGCCGAACCCGCCGCAGGTCGCGCGCGACGGCGGCCAACACGGCCGGCTCGTCGTCCACGGCGACGATTGCGGGGCGCCGCCCGCTGGTGGCAGGCGACGTGGACAGCTGCTCGGGCGTGACAGGGGCGGTTCTCTCTGACACCGCCCCCGGAGCGGTCACGCGCGGGATCGCGCGAAGGCCCTGCGGCCGCCGCGGTTGCCGGCGACGCCGGCGGCGAGCAGCTCCTCGAGCGCGCCGAGGTCTCCGGTCTGCGCAGCGCCGACGAACGCGTTCAGCAGTCGCTGCTGCTCGGCGGCACCGACCTCCTTGCGAGGCTCGCTTGACAGGTGATTGCGTGCGCGGGTGACGAGCTGCCGGGCGTTCGCCTCGCTGAGTCCGAGCACGTCGGAGATCTCTTGATACGGGTAGTCGAACGCTTCCCGGAGGACATACGCGGCGCGTTCGCCGGGAGACAGCTTCTCGAGGAGCGTGCGCACCGCGAGGGCAAGTGCCCCGCGTCGCTCCGACCCCAGCGTGGGATCGGCGTCGGCGTCGACCAACGTGGGAAGATACGGATCGATCCCGATATCGCGGCGCGCGCGGGCAGACCGCGTGACGTTGATCGCGAGTCGAGTCGTCGTGGCGGCAAGGAACGTCGGCGCGTTCCTCACCCTGGTCCGGTCTGTGCCCTGCCAGCGGATCCACGCGTCCTGTACCACGTCCTCAGCGTCCGCCCCGGTTCCGAGCACCCGGTGGGCGATGCCGAGCAGCCGGGGACGCACCGCCTGGAACGACGCCGTCTCGGCGTCGGACACGGCTCTGACGGGGCCGGACGACCGCCCAGCGGCTCGGTTCGCGACGGGAGGCACCGCCGCGACGTCCATGACAGCGCGCGCGCTCATCCGGCCGCTCCCAGCGCGACGAGCGCGACGAGCGCGAAGCCCGTCAACAGGAACGCCAGGATGGGCAGGAACAGGAACGGGCCGGCCAGCACGAGCGCGACCATCACGATCGGCCCCGCGGCGAGGACCAGCGACCCCGTCACGGCGATGGCGCGGATCTGCGCGAGCGTCTCGCCGGTCAGCGCGAGCATCTCGCCGACTCCATGGTGACGGCGGTCCCCGACGCGCAGGGGAGCCGCTGCCCGGTGACGACGATCTCGCAAGGGCGGTTCAGCCGGGAGAGCAGTCGCTTGGGCGAGCGTCTGCTCGCGTACGACCGAGGTGTTGACGGGCATCGGACCTCCCTGGGAAGGGTGAGGGTGCGTGCGAGCCACCCTTCCGCCACGAACCGTCGACATCGCCCGTCAACCCCCTGGCAGAAGCCCGGGGGTCCGACACCCGGGCTACCCGGGCTATGCCGCCATCTGGCGCTCGCGCAGTGCGTCGCGGATCTCTCGGCCATGACCGCGCGTCACGGCGGCGTGCATCGACAAGCACGACTGGCCGCTGCTCGGCCACCTTCGATAAGCCTCAACAGGCCAGGCTCAGCAGGTAGCGATCCGCGCCCACCATCGCACCGCCGAAACGCCGCATGCGGGCTGCGCCCCGGCAACGGTCTGAACGGTGACCGGGTTGGCGAGCAGGCGCTCTGCCTGAGCGTGTCCGCCGCGTGCTGTTGCCAGCAGTAACCGGGATCGCCCTCTCGAGCGCGGCACCGACATGCGACGAGCTCCCCGACCGGCGCGTCCTCGTCGTCGAGCTCCACCACGCGCAGTGCGGTGTCGCCGGCGGAGGTGCGCGGCGACGTCGGTCCGAAGCTCCGCCACACGGCGGAGCGTCCGCGCGTGGTGCGTTCCTCCTCTTTCCGTCCGGTCGGATCAAAGTCCGGCGCCGGAAACCCTGCACGGTTGGAGCGAATCTGCTCCGGCGCGTCCCGCACCAGGAGATGCGGCGGCGTCGACCTGGCCGCACGTTGTCTCCGGGGCGTCGAGGCCCGCCATGGCTCGCGCGGTCGGCGCGTCAGGGCGACGATAACGAACCGCTCCGCGAGCCCGGGCGCCACGGCGTGACACATGAGGTGCGTCTCGGGCTAGCCGTGGAGGAGCCGCGGCGGCGGCCCGGCCCCGCCCACGAGGGGCGAGGACCGGGCCGCGCGGGTGGGGCGCCTCCGGGAAGCCGCTGAAGAGCGGGCCGTCGCGCCGCTTCCTCAGCGGGCCGCGAGCGGTCTTCGGCCCCGCCGAGCGAGGCGCGAGGCTAGCGGTGTCCGCCAGCCACGTGCCCCGTCGGCGCGCGGGTCGACGCGCAGGTGCAGGCGACCATCGTGCAGCCCGGTCATCTCGCGGCTGCTGCGGTAGTTGACGACGACCCGCATGCCGCGAGGCTGCGGCGGGACGGACCCCCCTGGTCGCGGCGGTGATCAGCGCAAGCCTGCACTCCGGGTTCACCGTTCGTCATGGTGCCCTGGGTGCTGTCCCGCACCGGGTGCGCGACGATCCCGCCGCTGTTCGAGTTCCTCCGCGCTGACCGGAACCAGCATCGGCTGGCCGGGCACGCAGAACATCGTGACGACGAACGTGGCCTCGGCGTCGGCCAGGTTGTTGCCGTCCTGGTAATGAATGACGTCGCCGCCCGGCTCCCAGAAGGCTTCGCCAGCCTTGACGACCCGCTCCGGCTGGCCCTCCAGTTCGAAGATGATCTCGCCCTTGAGGACATAGCCGAAGGCAGGGCCGGAATGGCGGTGTGGCGGAGCGCCTTCTGAACCCGGCGGGACAGTGACCAGGATGGTCATCTCCTCCGCGCCCTCCGGCATCGTCGGTGCGGGGGCCACGGTTGCAACCACCTCGATCTTCGGCGGCGCCGTGGTCGCGTCGGGGTTCTCCAGGGACTGCGCGTGTTCGACGGTCATGGTTCTCCTCAGCTTTCGGCGCGGGTCAGGCTTGTTCCGCCGGCCTGTCGCCTGGCACGGTCAGCGCGAGCGCGGCCAGTCGCGGAGGCGGGTCGCGGCGATGCGGGCGCTGTCGGGCGCGGTGCGCCCGATCACCGGAGGCCGGTCATCGCGGGGCTCCCACGGCCGTAACGAGCCACATGTCGAAGTCGAGCCCCCCGATGCGCGCCCCGTCGCCGGGCGTCAGCTCGCCGCCGTGCAACTCCGTGCCGTAATACCGCGCGTAAGGGTCGCTGACGACCGTGCGGTCGTCGCCCACGATGGCGAACAGCCGCCGCGCCCACGCGTCGATGCCCAGCGCCTCGGGCCCACCGAGCTCGACGCGGCCGCCGACCGGCGCGCCGGTCCCCAGCTCGGCGACGGTCGCCGCAACGTCGTCGGCGGCGACCAACTGCATCAGCCCGGTCGAAAGCCGGACGCTGCGCCCCTCGGCGCCAGCCTCGACGATCTGGGGCAGGAACTCGAAAAACTGCGTCGAGCGCAGGATGGTGTAGGGGACGCCGCCCGCCTCGATCTCGGCTTCCTGGGCCACCTTGGCGCGCAGGTAGCCGCTCTTGGGGAGGCGGTCGGCGCCGACGATCGAGACCGCCAGGTGATGGCCGACGCCGGCATCCCGCTCGGCCGCGAGCTGGTTGCGCGTCGAGGTGGTGAAGAATTCCAGCACCGCGTCGTCGTCCCAGTTCGGTGCGTTGGAGACGTCGACGACGGCGTCAGCGCCCGCCATCACGTCGGCGAGCCCGTCACCGGTGATGGTGTTGACGCCCGTGTCGGGCGAGGCCGGCACGGCGTCGTGCCCGAGCGCGGTCAGCCGGTGCACGACGTTGCTGCCGATGCGCCCGGTCCCACCGATTACCACGATCCTCATGACGTTCCTTCCCGTTGGTGTTGGCGGAGTCAAACGTCGCCCACGAGGCCGCCCGTCCCAACCGTCGGCGTCTCCCGTCGGAGCACGACGGCCGGGAGCCACAGCACCAGCCGCCGGTCGCCGGCCAGCGCCGCGCGCCAGCCACAGCACGCCGCGCTCCAGCCGACCAGACGCACGAGGGCCTCGGGCAACGGCTGGTTGATGCCGCCTGCCGCGAGGGACGTGCGGGCGTCCACCTTGGGGCGCTTGCCCACTGCGAGCACGTGGAACCGCGCTCGGCGAGCTCGATCGCGGCCCGCAGCCCCGAGCCTCCCGTGTCGATCACGAGAACGGGTGTCGCGAGCCGCCGTTCAGGCTCTTCAAGGTGATCCTCTCCGCAGAGATCGCTCTGGCGTCGTCCCAGGCCGTTCGGCGCATTGATGCGACGTCGTCAGGACAAGACCGATCAGCGCCCCGATATGGGACAGCCGCTGCGCTGCCGGCGCCGCGAGGCGCTCGCGCGCGGCGCGCTCGGGTCCGGCCGCCTGCACCCCGCGGTCCTCCCTCAGTCTCGCGAGGTCTGTCTCAAAGCGGGGCGCTGTCCGGTCCTAGTCAGACGACCGGCCTGCTCCTGACGCCTCGGGGAGGACGCGAGGTTCACCATGAAGATCGTGCTGATCGGCGAAACGGGCCCGGTCGGGTCCACGCTCGTGGGCGAACTGACCGAGCGCGGTCACCACGCGATTGCCCGCCCCCCCATCTGGGCGTCAGCGCGTCGCCATTGGCAGGTGCCCTCGAGGACGCGTCGGTGGTCGTCGACGTGTCGAGCTCACCCTCCATCGCGGACGCGGCTTCGCTGGAGTTCTTCCAGACCTCGACGCGAGACATCGTCGCCGCGGCAGCAGGCGCGGCAGTCGGCCATCTCGTGGCGGTGTCGGTCGTGGGCACCGACCGGCTGCCCGAGAGTCGCTACTGCCGCGCCAAGCTGCTTCGGGAGAAGCTGCTCATGGCCTCCTCGCTTCCGTACTCCATTGTCCGCACCATGCCGCTCGTCCTGAGCTCGCCCGTGAACGGCATCGTCGAGGTCGCAGGGCCCCGACCAGTTCGCCCGCCGCAGGCTGGCCGCACGGAACGACCCGCGCGAGGTGGTCGCCAACGCGAGCGCCCGCTACTTCGGCGCCGCGCTCGGCGAGCGAACGCTCCTCCCCGGCGATGGCCCAGTCGTCTGCGAGACGCGCTTCGCGGACGGGTTCAGCGCATCCGCGCGAGAAAAAGCTCCCGACCTCGGCGTGCCCTCGCGTCAGCCCCCCTCACGAAAGGCGCCCGGATGACCCGGACCACGATGATGCAGACCACCTCAGGCGACTGGATCCACCCATGGGATCTCGTGCGTCGGCGCTGGGCCTCGCCGACCCGACCCGTGCCCGGCGAGGGCGCGGTCGTCTTGGAGACCCCGCTTCGAGGAGTGGCTGGGCAGTCCGCGGGGGTGAGGCAGCAGACGGCCACTTGACCGCCCCATAAACCGTTCGCGAAAGGGCGCCCCAGATGACCATGACCACGGTGGTCGAGACGAGCTCAGCAGACTGGATGGCCGCAGGGGGACGCCATGCGCCGGCGACGGGCCCCCGCGTCCTCACCCCGCCAGTCTGGTCATCCCGTGGCTTTTGAGACCCGCGACGTCGGCGCCTTGCCGGCGCCGGCCATCACGGCACGTCTGCCCGCTGAGCTGCTGCGTGGCCACGCCGTGTCACGGTGTCGTCGGCGCAGTCGAACTGGTGACGAGTGATGGCAAGGTGCGGACGACTGTTCAGAAGTTCTCGATCACTGATGCCACCGGAAATCTCGTCTTCACCCCGGGAGGTGAACAGTTTCACGAGATGATCCTCGAGCACACCCGATTGCAGGTCGCCCTTGCCGAGCGCGGCTGGGCGGAGGAGGCGCCGCTCTCGCGCGACGTCTTGAAGGGGGGAGCTCTCCGGCCCGTCTCCTGAGAAGCGTCACACGGCGCGGCGGCGCCTCCTTGAACTTGTGCGCCCTGGCGGGCACGGACGTGTACGAAAAACATGACCGAGGTGGCTGCGTCGCCGCCGGGTTGAGCAACGCGAAATCGCTTCCGACTATGCTTCATCTCTGAAACACCTTCCAAAGTAACGACTGGCTGACCTGATCACATTACGTTCAAGTCATTGCCGCTCGTGATCGCCCACGAGGCGATTTGCAGGCCGTGAGTTGCTGAATGATCGTGCTCCGTTTAGGCTCGCCGGCGTGGTCTCCACCGCTCACCTCGAGCCCGGGTTGCGTGGTCGGCGCGGCGAGTGCCACGCCCTCGATCGGCTGCTGGAGAGCGTGCGGGCCGGTGAGAGCCGAGTGCTCGTCGTCCGAGGCGAGGCGGGGGTCGGGAAATCCGCGCTGTTGCGGTACCTGCGGGAGGGTGCGTCGGGCTGTCGTATCGTGCGCGCGGCGGGGGTCGAGTCGGAGATGGAGCTCCCGTTCGCGGGCCTGCATCAACTCTGCGCCCCTCTGCTGGACGGCCTTCAGCGCCTGCCCGGTCCGCAGCAGGCTGCACTTTCCACGGCGTTCGGGCTCAGCGCCGGGGAGGCGCCTGAGCGCTTCCTGGTCAGCCTGGCCGTGCTCGGCCTGCTCTCCGGGGCGGCTGAGGAGCGGCCGCTCGTCTGCCTGGTGGACGATGCTCAGTGGCTCGATCGCGCGTCGGCGCAGGCGCTTGCCTTCGTCGCGCGCCGCCTCTGGGCGGAATCCGTCGCCCTCGTGTTCGCGGTGCGTGAGCCTTGCGAGGAGCATCTGCTGACGGGGCTTCCGGAGATGGTGGTCGAGGGTCTGAGCGACGGCGACGCCCGCGCGTTGCTGGACTCGGCGATCCACGGACGCCTGGACGAGCGCGTCCGCGACCGGTTCGTCGCCGAGACTCGCGGGAACCCGCTCGCGCTGCTGGAGCTGCCCCGGGGGTTGACGTCGGCGGAGCTGGCGGGCGGGTTCGGCCTTCCCGCCGCGCTGCCACTGGCGAGCCGCATCGAGGAGAGCTTCCTGAGACGGCTCCAGTCGCTTCCGCCGGAGACCCAACGGCTGCTGCTCGCGGCGGCGGCTGAGCCGGTCGGTGACCTGACCCTCCTGTGGCGCGCGGCCGAGCGGCTCGGGATCGGTTCCGATGCAGCGGCGCCTGCCGAGGCGGCGCGCCTGATCGAGTTCGGCGCCCGGGTGAGGTTCCGCCATCCGCTCGTGCGCTCGGCCGCCTACCGGGCGGCGACCGTGCCCGAGCGCCGCACGGTCCACGGCGCGTTGGCCGAGGCGACCGATCCGACGGTCGACCCCGATCGCCGCGCATGGCATCGTGCCTGCGCGGCGATCGGGCCGGACGAGGACGTCGCCGAGGAGCTCGAGCGCTCCGCCGACCGGGCCCAGGCCCGTGGAGGCATCGCGGCGACCGCCGCCTTCCTGGAGCGGGCGACCGACCTCACGCCCGATCCGGCGCGACGTGCTGCACGGGCGCTGGCCGCCGCCCAGGCCAGCCTCGACGCCGGCGCCCCCGATGCCGCGTTCGACCTGCTCGCGATCGCGGACATGGGCCCTCCCGACGAGCTGCAGCGTGCCCGGCTGGAGCGGCTGCGCGCCCGGATCGCGTTCGCCCGCAGACGTGGGAGCGACGCTCCGCCACTGCTCCTCGATGCGGCCAGGCGCTTCGAGCCGTTCGACCCCGTGTTGGCGCGGGAGACGTACCTCGAGGCGCTCGGTGCGACCATCGCCGCCGGCCGGCTCGGTGGCAGCGGCGAGGTACGCGAGGCGGCTAGAGCCGCCCGCGCCGCCCCGCCCGCGCCACAGCCGTCACGGGCGCTCGATCATCTCCTGGATGGTTTGGCGATGCGGTTCACCGAGGCCTACGGAAAGGTCGTGCCTGCCCTCAGACACGCGCTGCAGGCCTTCTGGGAAGAGGTTGGTCGCGGCGAGGTCGACATGCGCTGGCTCTGGCTGGCCTGTCCCGTCGCGCCCGAGGCCATCGCCTCCGAGCTGTGGGACGACGAGACGTTGCACGAGCTCGCCGCTCGCGCGGTCAGGAATGCGCGCGATGCGGGCGCGCTCATCTTCCTTCCCATCGCGCTCTCGTGCCGGGCGTGCATGCACGTGCACGCCGGCGAATTCGAGGCCGCATCGACCCTGATCGCCGAGGCCGATGCGATCACCGAGGCGACGGGCTACGCGCCGCTGAACTACACGTCGCTGGTGCTCGTCGCGTGGCGCGGTGCCAAGGACGATGCGCTTGAGCTCATCCAGGCCGCGATGCGCGACGCCACATCCCGGGGTGAGGGAAGGGCGATCGGTCTGGCCGAGTACGCTACGTCAGTCCTCTACAATGGGCTCGGTGCCTACCAGAGCGCCCTCGCGGCCGCCGAGCGGGCATGTGAGCACGACGACCTCGGGTTCTTCGGCTGGGCATTGACCGAACTGGTCGAGGCGGGCGTCCGGAGCGGCAGGCCCGACATCGCCGACGCCGCCCTGCGGCGGCTCGAGGAGCGGACCGCTCCCAGCGGGACGGACTGGGGCCTCGGCATCCAGGCCCGGTCCCGGGCGCTCGTGAGTGAGGGGGAGGTGGCCGAGCGCCTTTATCGCGAGGCGATCGAGCGGCTCGGCCGCACGCGCATCGCGGTTCACCAGGCCCGCGCACGCCTCGTGTACGGCGAGTGGCTGCGGCGCGAGGGCCGGCGCCAGGAGGCGCGCGAGCAGCTTCGCGGCGCCCACGAGATGCTGGCGCGCATCGGGGCCGAGGCCTTCGCCGAGCGGGCACGCCGAGAGCTCGCGGCAACCGGCCAGACGGTGCGCAAGCACGCCGTCGAGATGCGCGATGAACTCACCGCCCAGGAGGCGCAAATCGCCCTGCTCGCCGCTGACGGGCAAACCAATCCGCAGATCGGCGCCGAGCTCTTCCTCAGCCCGCGGACCGTCGAGTGGCATCTGCACAACGTGTTCACGAAGCTCGGAATCAGCTCGCGCCGAGAGCTCCGCAACACGTTGCGCGAGCGCCACGGGGTCGCGGCGCCGGCGTAATCGGAGTCCGCAGGCCCGCCAGCTGAAAGGCGTGAACCGGCGCCCAGTGTCGCGGCTCGCGGGCCGCCGGCCAGCCGCAGCGCCCTGAGCGGCCCCTCTGCGCGAGCGTGCGCGCGTGCGACGACACCGCGCCTGCTCGAGCAGGACGCGCTGCACCTCAACGCCGGCTCGGCTACCGAGGGCCACGCGACGTGGCGGGAGAGTTCGCCGGGGTCGTTCGCACAAAACCAGCTGATCGGCCTCACGACATACGGCATCGGCGGACGGTATCGAGCGCAGCTACTCGTGGCGGCCGATCGAAGGCGACCCGCGCCGCACGTCCGGCAACGTGACCGTTGCATCCCGCACGAGGTGTCACGACTTGCGCCCCTGTCCGGTCTTCACTGATGACCCCTCGTCGGCCCCAGCGCGGGCGCGACTCGGATCACCCAACCGAAAGGACCCTCTCGTGCCTCCCACGATCGTTCTCGTCCACGGTGCGTTCGCCGAATCCGCGAGCTGGGACGGCGTGATCGACCCGCTCCTGCGCGCGGGCCATCGCGTGATCTCGGCCGCCAACCCGCTGCGCAGCGTCGCGGCCGACGCCGCGAGCGTCTCCGACCTCGTCCGCTCGAT
>WUUC01063116.1_pt1 | contig 10036 bp, 9 predicted proteins | sample 6278441 | NCBI WGS metagenome assembly WUUC01 (sample SAMN13675441, study PRJNA597444) | soil metagenome | isolation source: soil | place: USA: Washington | collected 2017-10 | reverse complement strand
AATGCCCCGCATATACACCCGAATCAATATCTAAAGGGTCGCCGGTTGTTCTTCCGTGATTCGTCTTCGTGAAAAGAGCATGACCACCACTTGAAGTGACCGTTCCGGTCGTTGGCGCATCTTTGAAATGATCAAGATCGTTCAACATGTACCATCCAAGCCCGAGCCCCGGGTATGCCGCAACATCGGCCGCGACTGCGTATCCAATTTTTCCCATATTACTAAGTTTCTTTAAAGGCCATTATGTAAGTAATCGCATTATCCCCGCTAACGGTCAATTGCGTGAATGCAACATCACCGGTTGCTCCTGCGGAACTTCTAATCTTGTAAGCATAAGCCGTTGAAATATCAGATCCCGCAAGGTTTCTGAATTGCGTCCCGGCTTGTGTCCAACCAACAGAAACCGACCATGTGTTATCATCGGCTGTCCCGCATATTGCAATTGATACGGTCGAAGCTGCAATTGTTGTAATTCCTGCAATTGTTATCACTGCCGAAGATGGCGAGACACTATTTGCGTGAATTTCCGCAGCATCCAATGAAAATACTTTCGAAGTGTTCGTCGGTCTAAAGACGTGCATCACAACCGAATTCGTGACCGCTGAAGAAGACATTGCGACCGAAGGATCTGCGGACCATGTCCCATTAAATTGACACCAGAAAACACGCATTGAATTCGCCGTCATCCCTTCCGCTGACAACGCCGTCCAAGTTTGACCACCGGCTTGACTTATCGTGTGTGTTGATGGATTAGTCCGACTTTGACTAACCATGACAACCAGGTCCCCGACTTGCATTGATCCGGGCGGTGTCACCGCTACCGTAGCCGAAGCAAGTGTTCCATTGTCAGCCGGATTCGAAGCGTTTCCGAAATATGTGATTCCACCTACCACAACGGCAGCTTCAACCACGTCATCCGACCATACGCTTGACGCGGCTTCGCTTGTTGGATTAGATCCATCGGCAAGTGTGACAGTAACTTCAGCGCGAATATACTTGCCTACATCACCGACGACAAACGTATATAAGCCCGTTACGACGTTACCATCAATTGTGACATCACCAGGGTCAACAGATCCCGAAAGGGCTTCAGACCCGCCGCGTTGGTCTGTAGCGCGATAAATGTCGATGTCTGCCGAAGCGATGTCAAATCCCGTGTTGTTTTCAACAACGATCGTTATTTCACCTTCTTCATCTTCCTGAAGAGTTCCGGCCAATACTACAGACGTGACACGTGGCGGGATATTCGATTCATCGGTTGCGCCGCTATATGTGAGCCCGCCGCCTAGCGTTCCCGACACGATCGAAAAGGTCCCGCCCGAATATGACGGAGCGTCGGCCGATGCGACCACTACGTTTATAAAAGCTTTTACGGCCGTGCCTGGGTTAATCACACCGGCGACGAGCGTCGGCGTTCCTTCAAGCACATAAGTTCCTTCAACGCTTCCGTTGTATCCAGCACTTGACCACACGATCGCAAGTAACGTCGTTGATCCGTCTTCAAGCTCGAACAATCCGTTCGCAGGCAATGAAAGCGATCCGAATGCCGTTCCGTTTTCGACGTTTTCATCCGGAAAAGTTGGAGCGCTTTCGATCTCACGGGCTTCTACAGTCACATTGATCGACGCTGATAAGTTTCCGGTGTTGGTGATCCCGTCCGGTAAAGTCAATGCGCCTGAAATGGCTTGCGTTGAAATGCTTGTAGCTGAATAATCTCCCGAATCCCAGGTCACCGACAACATGATTGTCGAAGCGTCTTCAAGTGTGACTTGCACTTGTTCAGGAAGATTCAAAGATGCAAATAGTGTATTATAGTAAACCGTGCGGGGTGATTGCGACGCGACCGAATCGATATCAAGGTCACCGGTAAAAATAACCGGACCGACTTCAAGCGCTGAAGCATCGGTTGACCCGCCGCCGTTAGACGCTGTCACACGTGCCCCGATCATCGCGTTCAGATCCGCATTAACAAGTGTGTAATTGTTATTAGTCGCCCCGATAATTTCAACACCGTCACGCAACCATTGATATGTTATCACGTCAGCGCCGGTCCATGTGCCGTCACTTACTGAAAGCACTTCGCCAACTTCCGGGGAAGGATCGTCGCCGCCCGCGTAACCAGATATAACCGGCAACACATCGTTGACCGGCGCGGGAATACCAGGTTCACCGCCGCCCCCAAAAACAAATAAGTTCCACCAATTACGCCGGGGAACTTTCTTTGCAACTCGCTTGATGATTCGCGGTTTTTTGTACTTGAATCTTTTTTTAGCCATTTCAGAACTTGATTATTTTGATTTCATCTATGTGCGCCCGGCCTGTCTCTGCGGGTTCTCCCGAAACCATTGTTATCCTGGTCCCAAGTTGAATCAATGAAAAAATTGACAATTGAGAGATCAATACGTCGTCAATGTAATAATTGACATAGCCTGACGCCAAAACATCTACACGTAAATTGTACCATTGATTCGCTACAACAGGAACACCGGAATCAAGTGAAACTAAATCTACAGAACTTGAATGCTCGATAATCCAATTTGGTGATCCTGCTCCGTATCGTATACATGCCGCCGGTATCCCGACACCGCCCGAATAAACTTGATCGATAGTATCAAAACCGCCGACAGCAAAATTGTATTGATGCGTTTCGCTTTGAAGCTGTGAAACTGCGCACCTGACAATTATTCCAATGCTTTCATTCCACCTTCCCGCATAAGATCCATCAAACAGACCGGCCCCGCCGTCACTCATTGCAATGCCAAGACTTCCGGGGTCATCATTACTTCCGGCGTCCAACGTTACAACTCCAACCGCCCCGCTAGGACAACCCCCGACACCCATATTATACTCAAGGTAAGCTGTCGACCCCGGCAGTATTATAATTTCCATGATGCCGTTTGCAACCATCAAATTTCCCGATTGATTTTGTGGGGATTGTTCCGGATTAGTTAGAAAGGTATCCATCGCGATAACATCGTAATCCAAAGGAACCTTTTTTCGAATCAACTGATTGTCTTGCGTGCCATGCAAGAAATAATATATTTCGCCTGACTCTAGGAAAAACTCTTGTCCACGATATCGGATGTCCTGATCAACTTGCGACAACACTTGCGACACGTTTGTATATGGTTCGCCAGCGTTATTAAAAAACCTTCTGATTTCAGGTTTTGGGTTGACGTTTTTTATTCCGTCTGTTGCTTCGATGGCCATGATTAAGCGGTTGTTATTTGATGACGATGATTTGAAGAATACGGGATCGCGTTCGTGCATATATAAACATTGTACGATCGATTCGTTCCACCCGCATCTTGAACGTTGATGACGGTCAATGTGTAATCGGCGGTTACATTGGTATTAGACGCGTCTAAATCAATGACCGATGAAATGGTTCTTCCGGGCGGTAACGCTACGGCAAATATGGTTTCGTCGTCACCCGTGTTTAATGTGAAGACTTCAGAATTCGAAGTCTGAAACGATGAACTTGCAAGGGCACGAACTTCTGCCGAATTAGTCGGCGCTGACGATGCCGGACCGAAGAAGCGATAGAAACGTGACGTGATCGTAAAGTTTGACGAAGGGAGTTGATTGTTCGCATTATTAGCATCCTTTAAAATTCCTCTGAATACTTGCGTTGAACCGTTAGCGTTTAACTGATTGCTTGTCACGGTTACCGCCTGACTTCCGTCATTGGCTGTGTCGACAAGAAGATTCGCCACGGCCGTCACATCGTAAATAGTGATGACGTTGACGTCTCCCGAATTTTCCGTTATGGCCCAAGTGAAAGTTTTGCTTCCTGATATAGTTGTTCCGACTTCAACCATCGTTGATTGACCCGTGATCAAAAACGAAGTGAACGCCGGATCATTATAACCCCCGGCCATAAGAAGAAGAACTTCAACGGCCGTCAATCCTTCTGCCGGAACCGTTTCGCCGTTCGCGAATTGACCGAATGATTGGCCGGTGCCAACGGTTACAACGAAGTCAGCGTCGAACGTATCCGGTGCTGACGGGGCACCTGAAGCAACCCATCCTTCTTCAGCATCCCAAATATATTGCAATGCGTCTGTCCCTGCACCGGGATCAACGATCGCGAAATCGCCATCTTCACCGGTTGCGTGTGCTGTCTCAAGCGCTGCTAAACTCACATATTTACCAAGAAAATGTTCGTCAGAACCTGAACCGCCCGGCATCGAGATTTCAATTGTGATCTCGTCAGCCGCCAGGTTAATTTCTATTTGCTCGGTTTCTTGAACGCCGTCAAACAATCCATGATTAACTGTAAAATTACCATTCAACCAAACGTATTTTTTACCGTCGATCGTTGCTTCTAAAAAATAAAAATTGTCTTCTTTCTTAAAGTCAAGAAGTGACTTGTCAATCGAAATCCCAATGACATTATCGGTGATTGTGATCCCGTTTGATTCTGTAATTGTCAGCTTCGGAGCTTTCAAGAAACTATCGAAGACATACAAAACAAACGTGTATCCCGTCAAGTCGAATTCACTTTGATCGGATGAATTAACGATCGTGAATTCCTTATCGAAAGAACAATCTTTTCTTGCGTATATGTCAAGGCGTTTCGAAGGGTCTGCGGTGATAGCTTTCATTGGCAATAAATGTATTCTACATTAAGGTTGACGGCGTATAAATTCCACGTCAAGCGATGCTTCGAATATGCTGTCGCATCAAGTTCCGTGTTGTATACTGATTCATGATCGGCGTCGATCACACGATTCTTTAAAACAAAAATCGATTTATAATCCGGATGCTTCAATTGAAACGGGATGCGGCGCGTGAACTTGTCAATAAATTCTTCCCCTAATATTACCTTATGCCCAACCACCAACCGAATCTTTGCCACTGCCCGAACCGCTTCGTTCCGACCATATGAATGCTCTTCACTCGTTTCTTCTTCGATCTCTGAAGCAAGTCGTTGCCATGTAATCAAGTCTAAACTATTATCAAGTGAAACTTGCTTTCGCTCGGGTATTGTGACCGGATATCGTTGTTTGTCTTTTGTTACAATCTCGGACAATCCGAAAAACTTCTTCTTGATGTTCCCGATGTCTGTCGCTGCAATGGCTTCATCGATTATCGTTGTGATTAATTTCATTGCTGAAGTTCCCTATTCAATTGGGCGTTTATTGTGTCCAGTAAGATTTTTCGATCGGCTTCCGATGGCGCGAAAATTCTTTTTTGATATTTCGTTTCCATCCATTGGGTTTTTTCAAAGTTGAAAGAATTATCATGACCGAAACCGTATTCTGAATTATACTTGATAACCTTTAATCCATACCCAACTTGCAATGAATCCGTGTCGCGCAAAACAACGAATCCCGGGTTCTTTCCCTTACTCGCTTTGTATTGCGCATAACCCCCAGGGTAATAAGTTCCTTTAATAGTCGCCGGTGTTTTGTCATACGTACCAATGCGCGTCATCTTGTCGTCAAGACCCTGTTGAAAGATCCGCTTCTTGTGTAGTGCTAATGTAGTTAGCAAAGCGGTCCTGTGAATGTTGTCGTTTTGGACAATTCGATTTAGTGCATTGATATGTTTTGAGTAATCACCCACAACAAGATTTTCGCGAAGATTTTTTCTTCGGAGTTGTTTTTTTACTTGACGACGTCTTCTTCGAAGATGATTTCGTCGTGACTGCTTTTTTTACGTTCATGGAAGCATTGTTGCGACTGTTGCGGGGGCTTTGCAACAAAAGCAAACATCGTCTTCAGGGATTCGAAGACCTTCGATAACTGACTTAATATTCTTTTCGTATTCGGTTTTAAAATACGTCATGCGCTTTTCCGCTTCTTCTTCAGTCATCGTTGTGAATCTGGAAAAGGTGTCGGTCATAACCCTTTCGATCGTCACTTGCAGTCCTACGGATTGCCAAAGTGCATGACGGAAAAGATTGATGTTTTCTTCAATGAACTTTTTAATCGAGCATTGAACGACAAACTTTATATTGATACCGCCGCCGTTGTACTGACGAACGTATCCCGTGTAAGCGGAACCCGCACAAGGAAATTCACAAGAAATCGCATCGTAAGGGAAGGATTTGCTATTGAAATATTTATTATCCGTCTTTCGGAATGAATATATCGAAGGATTATAAGCAACGAACAATTCGTCACTATCGAAATCTGAATCAACGTTAATCGTATTACGACCCGATTCAACTTCAGCGGTTATTGTTCTTAACAATTCACCGTTTTCATCTGTATCGAAGATCTGAATGACGACTTCCGGCGATGTGTGATTGCTTTCACTGAAAACGCCCAAACTGATAATGTGAAGCTTTGCATACTTTGGCAACGCAAAGCGGATCTTCACCCCTGCCAATCCTGAAGTAACGTTAAACACGTCCTTGTATTCTGACGATTCCCGAGTTGAAAGCTTTTGATCAACATAAAACACTTCTTGCATTTTTGTTGTCACGTCGGCGATCAATTGTTCGACAGCACGAAGATAAATCTTGTCCCAAAGTGCAAGATAATCTTCTTGTTCGTCGTCGGTTAATTCTTCAAGAAGGGAAAGTGAAATCCCTGGCAGATCCACGGCGTAAAGCTGGGATCTGCTAGGGATTGTTGGATCAAGTGTGATGTACTTGGTAAACGACATTATGCGGCGTTTGTGATTTGGTAACCCCAAACCCCGTTAACACCGAAATTCGAATCTATACAAGCCGGTGAAACTTCAGGGGAATTTCCCTTGTAGGAATCTTCCTGAAATACATTGAACAGCTTGTAAAATACGCTATACATGAATTTCCAAGTCTCGGTACATTCATCCCATTTGAAGTCAAGATCCCATTCGATTGGGTATCCCGCAGGGTCAGGGATGACGATATGTTTGTGCGTTTCGGTGTTGATCTGAATGTTGTTGTTCTTGTTGAACGTCAACAAGTGAACAATACCAAACGGAAGCATTATGACCTTGTTGCTCCCAAGTACCGAATTTGCTTGTTGATCCTTGAAGAACGCAAGGTTTGCGGCTTCAATAGCGTCATTGTACGGCGTTTTCGAATTGCAACATGACATCTTTTCAAGCTGCATGTACTTATCAAAATAACCCTGTCCAATGACGGCAGGGATGCCATTGAATTCCATGTTCTCGTAGTCAAGCGCAAAGTCCGAGTAATTACCCGGTAACGGTACAGGTTGACCGCCTTCGATCGCAAGAAGTTGCTTTTCGGCGTAGTTACCCGCCGCCGTGATGCTTCCATCCGCGTGCACATTCTTGCCAACCATGTCGTCAAGCTTCGAAAGGATTATCGCCGAAAGTTTTTCGCGTGCCGCTTGCAAATCACTTTGCAAGAATTTACGAATGAATGACTCGGTGTCTTCACAGATCACAACCATTTCTTCATTTGTAAAGTCTTTCACTTTCGTCGCCATCCGTTCAGTGATTTCAACTTCGGCTTCCAATTGGATCGGCGTTTCACCGTCATCGCAAATATTGGCTTCAAGGGCTTCGTCACCCGTCAGGATCTCGCAAGGCTTCGTTCTTTGCTCATAGATGATTTTCATCTTCGCTATCTTCTTACGTCGATTCCAAGTGATCAATTCTTGCTGAACACCGCCATTGTCATTAGATGTAATAAAATCCAATGCGCCAACCTGTTTTTGCTGACGGAACGCGTAGTTATCACCTGAAAGAGATGCGTCTTCGGCGTATTTCCTGATCATTTCACAGGCCCCGCCCAAGTCATAATTCCATGCCATAAATTTTGATTTGTTGTTGAGGTTAAAAATAATTATGACACGGACGAAGGAATTTACTCTTGTTTAGCATTCACGCGGATCGCGTTGCGCTGTTGGCGCTGCTGTGCAAGTGTGCCGTTCGAAGCTTCTTTGACTTCGATTGTCTTCCGTTCTGTTGTGTCTGATTTCCCTCCCGAACCGTTTGACGCGTTGTTCTTTTTAGTGAACGAAGCTAGTTCGGCCTCAATAAGATCGTCAACGGTTACTTTCTTGTTGTTGACGAATTTTTCCCTCTCGGTTCCATCTTCATCTTTTTCGAAGATCTTAATGGTTCCGTCCTGTTGGCGCTTCAGAATGTTTGCTTTCTTCAGCTTTTCGATTTTGAGTTCTGCGATATTGTCTTTGTCATTCTCGAATTCCTTCGCGAATGTGCGGGTAAATATCTTTGATTTCAAAACAAAATCCAAATTAGCCGCTTCGGACGCTGCTTCAGTTGCCGCAACTTTGTCCTTCCATGTCTTTTCTGTCTCAAGGATCTTGGCATTGTATTCTTCTTCAAGTTTGGTGATTTTTTCCTGAAGTTTGGCCGCGTCTTCACCCTGTCCCGCTGTCTTTAACTTGTTGACCTTCTTGATCAAAGCCGCTTCCAGCTTATCCATTTTTTCCCATGTTTGATACGATCCTTCAAGATCCGTTACATCTTCCTTGTCAAGCAATGGAAGGAACCGTTTCATTTTAGAATCCAACAAATCCAAAGTTTCAGATCTTACCTTCCCGCCGACGGTTTTCACGATCTCTTTGTCAGCTATCGCGCTTTGTCGGGTCAACATCTTCGAATCGAAGTCGGTGACAATAGCGTCACCAAGTTCGATTTCATCAAGTGCTTTGTTTTCCAAGGCTTTCGTCAATGCCTCGTCTTTTGTGCCAATTAGGCCAATCAATTTTTCAATAAGTGCTTTCGCCTTCATAATGGTGTGAGATTTTAATTGTTGAAAATATTACCTACGTGTCGGCTTCTTAGCCTTCGGAACTCCGCTTTTTTTGGATTTGTCTTCGCCTCCAAATTGATCTTCCGCGATCTTGTCTTCGATGGCGGCATCAACATCTTTCGGATCTGGCGCGTTGACCGTGCTTTCGGAATCATCACCTTCACCTTCTTCTTCCTGACCACCTTCACCTTCATTAGGTTCGTCTTCACCCGCTCCGTTCAACAGATCACCGTCGTTGTCGTTTGGATTAACGTCGCCAATTTCACCGGCCGCAACTCCTGCATTTCCCGCCACGGACTTTGAGGGTTGCGGCAAATTCGGGTTTTCAGAAAGCGGCGTCACTTCCTTCGTGTCAGGGTTATAATGACCTACAACGTCGTAAGATCTTTTTAAATTCTGAAAGGATGCGACTGTCATCGATCTTTCGTTCTTCTTGGTCTTGTGTCTGACCCAATACATCAATTGAATTTGTTTCATGATTTATTTGCTTGTTTAATGAAGCCCATTTCAATGGCCCGATCGATGTCTTCCTTGGGGACAATCGAAACGTCAACCGGGATTAATGAATGCGTGCAATTGTAGCCGCCGCAATAAATAAAAATACTCGCTTCCGTCGTCCCCTTTCTTTTACCTGGCCAATCCATCGCCGCCCAACTTTCTATTTCCTTTTGGCTGAAGAACCGATCACTTCGATCAAGGCAAAAAGACCTTGACTTGTGCTGAAGACCACCAGAAAAAAGATAAAAATCAAACTTGATTTGTGTAACAAGACTTTGTTGATACGCACGTGAATAATTAAACATCGCGTCTTTAGTCAACGTCTTAACGTATGCCATCAATCGCCCGCCGTTAGCGTCACCCTTCACAAATTCGCGAACCTCTTTAACCAATCCATTGTAAGACGAACCCGTGTTAATCCCGTTACTGACAATATCCATAATCTGAAGTTTGATGTTAACATCAACGCCTTCACGTAAAATTAAAGTTTCCAGGGTTTCAAGCGTTGATGCCCGAAGATTCTTCAAGTAAATTTTGTTTTGTACGTACTTCGATGACACTTCGGAAAAATAACGAGCATTCAACGCGTCGATCTCGGGAATGACAGCGACATAATTTTGAAGGGCCGCTTCGTAGGACCTCGACAAGATCGTGTTATTGAAGTCAGCTTCGGCGGATTGTATTATTCTTCTATTGAAAGCGTTTTGTTTGATGTAACCTTCAGCATCGATTTCAAGGTCATGAAGGGTCCGGGAAAGTGCTGTGAAAAGCTTTTCTTCAAGTCCTGCGATAATCTTCAAGTAATCGTCGTGATGTAACAGGATCAACGCTTCGATCGCCTGGGCTATT
>WUUC01227109.1_pt1 | contig 10037 bp, 7 predicted proteins | sample 6278441 | NCBI WGS metagenome assembly WUUC01 (sample SAMN13675441, study PRJNA597444) | soil metagenome | isolation source: soil | place: USA: Washington | collected 2017-10 | reverse complement strand
TCGGGAAAGTGCAGCAAGGTCAGGACGAACAGGTTGATCTGGGTGGTGGTGGTCTCGTGGCCGCCGATCATCACACCGATGCTGACCATCAGCAGCTCGTGGTCAGACAACCGGTCCTGGTCGACGCTGACCTTCAGCAGCGCGGTGAGCAGGTCGTCGCCCGGGTGATCCCGGCGGCTGTCGATCAGCTCCTTGAAGCTCTGGACGGCGGCCGCGGTGCCCTCGGGGTCGGTCTGCCAGTCCCCCATCATGGTGTCCGACCATTCCTTGCACTTGTGCCGCTCGGACTCCGGAATGCCGAACAGCTCACTGATCACCGCCACCGGCAGTGGGGTCGAGAAGCCCTCGACCAGATCCACCGGGCCCGTCCCGACCAGCATCTTGTCCAGCAGCTCATCCACCAGCACGGCGATCCGGGGCCGCAGCTCCTCCACCCGGCGCGGGGTGAACGCGTAGGACACCAGCTTGCGCAGCCGGGTGTGATAGGGCGGGTCCATTCCGATCAGGGACTCGGTCTCCAGCTCGCCCAGCTCCTTGGCCGGCCCGCCCGGGCCCTTGACGGCCTCCCGGCTGAAGCGGCGGTCCACCAGGACCTGCCGGACGTCGGCGTAGCGCGAGACCAAGTAGGCCTCGGTGCCGTCCGCCATGACGACCTGCACCACCGGCTGGTCTCGCTGGTACTCGACCAGCTGAGGCGGCGGCTCGTAGATCGAGGGCGGCGGCGGCAGCGGGTAGCTGATCGGTTGGCTCACAGGTGTGCTCCTGACAGAGATCCGGTTCTGGTGGTGCTGCAAAGCCGCTCGAGGACTTCGACGATCTGCGACGGCGCCGGCATCGCGCGAATCTGGTCGGCGAGCTCGGCCGCTCGCCGCTGCTCGGCAGCGCCATCGAGCAACTCGGCCACCAGCCGCCGGACATCCGCCGGTCGGGCCGACCTCTCCGGCAGGCTGCGCCCGGCGCCGATGGCGACCAGCCGCTCGGCGTTGAGATGCTGATCGCCGACCAGCGGCACCAGGACTTGCGGCACGCCGGCCGCCAGCGCGGTCATCATGCTGCCGGCGCCGCCCTGGTGGATCACCGCCTGGCAACTGGGCAGCACCAACTGCAGCGCCAACGGCGTCCGGGCCAACCGGACGTTGTCGGGCAGGTCGGTCAGGCCGGCATGTTGAGCCGGGTGCAACGCCAGCACCAACTCGACGTCGAGGCTGGCGACCTCGGCGATCACCGCCGCCAGGTCCAGCGCCGGCTCGATGCCCAGCGACGCCATCACGGTGCCCCAGGTCAGGCAGACCCGAGGCCGCCGCGGTGGCGTGCGCAGCCAGTCGGGCAGCACGCTGGGCCCGTTGTAGGGCACGAACCGGATCGGCTGGGACGGCGCGGCCAGCGGGACCTGCATGCCCGGCGGGCAGGGGTCCAGGTTCAGCGAGCCGGCCGGTTGGACGTCGCCCAGCGCCACGCCGACCTGGGCAGCCAACGGCCCGAGGATGGTGTTGGCATCGAGGTGGAGCTGGGTGGTCTCGTCCGGGCCCCAGAGGTGGCGCACCCCGGGCACTCCCAGCGCGGCGGCGGTGATCGCGGCGGCGAAGTTCTGCGGCTCGAACACGACCAGGTCGGGATTGAACTCACCGCCGAACGCGACCAGGTCGCTGACCATCGCGGCCGCGAACCGGACGACGCCGCCGTCAGCGGTCACCGCAGGTTCGCGCGAGCCCGGGGTGGCCGCGCCGCGAGCCCGCTCGGACAGGGTCGCGACCCGGCCGGTCTGGCCGCGGAACACCTCGGTGAAGTCCAGGTCCTCGCCCACCGCGACGGCCGGCAAGCCGGCGCCGACGATGACCTCGGTCATGCTGGGATGGCTGGCGACGAGCACCTCGTGGCCGGCCGAGCGCAACGCCCAGGCCAGCGGAACCAGCGGGTAGAAATGCGAACGCCAGCCCCAGCTCGAGACCAGCACCCTCATCCGGGCGCCACCGCGCTGAGCAGCGCCCGGTTGGCCTCGTCGGTGCCGACGGTCACCCGCACGCCCAGGCCCGGGTAGGACCGGATCAGGACCCCGGCGGCGTGGCAACGGGCGGTGAAGTCCTCGGTGCCATCCCCGAGCGGCAACCACAGGAAGTTCGCCTGCGAGTCGGCCACCGGCAGCCCCGCCGCCCGCAGGTCCTCGGCGAGCTGGGCGCGCACCCCGGCGAATTCGGCGCAGCGCTCGAGCACCTGCTTCTCGGCCTCGGGCTCCAGCGAGGCGACCGCGGCGGCCTGGGCCAGGCCGCCGGGATAGAACACCAGGCCGGTCATCCGGGCCCGCTGGGCGATGGCCTCGGGAGCCACCGCGTAGCCGACCCGCAGGGTGGCCAGGCCATAGGCCTTGGAGAAGGTCCGCAGCACGCACACGTTGTTGCGGCCGGCCCGCAACTCCAGCCCGTCGGCGGCCTCCGGATCGGTGACGAACTCCCGGTAGGCCTCGTCGATGATCACCGGCACCGAGTCCGGCACCCGGTCCAGAAAGGCGGTCAGCTCGGCGCGTCCGAGCACGGCGCCGGTCGGATTGTTGGGATTGCAGATCAACACGCAGCGGGTCTGCTCGGTGATCGCCGCGGCCATCGCGTCCAGGTCGTGGGTCTGGCCGGCCATCGGCACCGGGACCGGCCGGCAGCCGGTGTTTCCCACCATCAGCGGATAGGCCTCGAAGGACAGCGCCGCATACACCACCTCGTTGCGCTCCGGGCCGAGGGAGGCGATCAGGTTCTGGGTGAGCCCGGCCGAGCCGGGGCCGACCAGCACCTCGGTCGCGGGCACGTCCAGGTGGCTCGCCAGCGCGCTGACCAGCCCGGCCGCGGTGTGCGAGGGGTAGCGGTGCAGCTGGGCCGCGCCCTGCTCGACGGCTGCCCGCACGCTGGGCAGCGGGCCGAAGCGGGACTCGTTCATCGACAGGTCGTGGGTGCTCATCAGCCGGACTCCTCGCTGCTGGCGGGACGGGCCGCGGCTCCTGCCGACGAGCCGGCCCCGGTCTGGATCTTGCTCTGGTACAGCCCCAGTGCGCGCAGCGCGAGGCCTCGGGTGATGGCGCCGTTGGGGTAGTACATATGGTGCCGGATGTAGGCGCAGATCCGGCTCGGCTGCCAGCCGCCGGTGGGCAGCTGGGCGCTCACCAGCCAGTCCACCGCCTTGCTGGCCGATTCCGACGCCGGGTCCAGCCCAGCCTCCAGCAGCGCGTGCAGGGCCCAGGCCGTCTCTTCCACCGAGCTGTCGGACTCTGCGCCGTCGCCCCACGAGCCGTCCGGACGCTGGGTGTCCAGCAGCCATTGCCGGGCTCTGTCAGCCACCGAGTCAGCCACTGAGCCGGCCACCGGGTCAGCCGCCCGGCCGGCCCGGGCCAGCGCCGCCAGCACCGCCGAGGTGCCGGTCGTGTAGTCGCGGTACCAGAGGTTGTCGAAGGTCCCGTCGGGCCGCTGCTGGGTGAGCAGCCAGCTCACCGCCTTGCCGACCTCGGGGCCGTCGGCCGGCTCACCTGCGTCCAGCAGCGCCGTGATGCCCTGGCTGGTGATGCTCGGGCACGGCCCGTCGTTGGCCAGCTTGGTGTCGCGGACCCACAGGCTCCACGAGCCGCGGCTGTCCTGCCGGCCGCGCAACCACTGCAGGCCGGTGCGCAGCGCGGGGTCGCTCTCGTGGCCGGGCATCCCGGCCAGCGCGGCGATGATCTCGGCCGACTCCAGCGTCACCGGCCAGCCGCGCGCGCCGGAGAAGCTCCAGCCGCCTGGCGGGCAGGCCAGCACGGTGAACTCCTGGGTCTGCTGGCAGCGGTGAAACAGCTGCCTGGTCGGCTCCAGCCGCGGGTCGGCGGCATAACCGGCCGCGATCAGGCCGGTGGCCGCGAAGCCGGACCGGGTCAGGTCCAGGTTGCTGACGGCGTCCCACGAGCCGTCCGGGCGGACCGACCGGCGCAGGTAGCCGGCGCTGGCGGCGACCATGTCGGGCGCCAGGCCGGCTCGGGCCAGGCTGAGGCAGACCAGCGCGGACGGCCACGGGTCTTCGCTGAAGTCCCCGGTCCGGCCCTCGTGCTCATAGACCTCCCGAAGCAACTTCAGCGCTTTGCCGCGGGCCAGCCGCGAGGTCAGGCCACGCAGCCCGCGCGCCGGGTCGGTGACCGACTGGGCCAGCGCCATCGCGGCGAACGGCGCGGTCCGGAACGAGACGTTCTGCCGTCGAGGCTTGTCGAAGAGCACGATCTCCAGCGGCAGCCGGCGCAGGTCCGAGGGCTGCAGGAAGCCGGCCAGCATTCCGAAGGTCTTGCACAGCAGTAGCACCGCCGGATCGGTCACCGCCTCGATGCCGCCGAACTGCTCCAGCCGGGCCCGGCCGGCGGCGATCGCCTCGGCGCTGGCCTCGGCATCGACGATCTGCAGCGTCGCGGTGGCGACCGAGGTCGCGACCGGTTCGCTGCCGGCGCCGAGCACCCCGCCCCAGCCGCCGTCCGGCAGCTGCGCCGCTCGCAGCCATTGGCTGCCTGCGCCGACCAGCTCCGTTGAGCCCGCGGGGTCGGCGAACCGCAGCGCGGTGATCGCGCCCGCGGTCCCCAGCACCGAGCTGGGCGGGTCGTCACCGAAGGCGCCGTTCGGCCGCTGGCGGCTGAACAGCTCTTCAGCGCCCAACCGGACGGCCTGCTGGACCCGCTCGAGGACTTCAGGCATAGGAGTTTCCTTTCGGGACGGTCTGCGGGTGCTCGGCAGCGGCGGTCCCGGGGCCGGCGCCGAATTCGTACCAGGTTCGCAGTGTGCGCTGGGACCACCAGGTCAGGATCAGCGCGGGCGCCAGCAGCAGCGCCGCCTGCCAGGCGCCCAACCCCAGCCCGATCACCGCCGCCGCCAGGCACAGTCGCTCCAGCACCAGCAACTCGTGCGCGCGCAGCGCGTCCCGGGCGAGCAGTTGGTGCCGCCGGCTCAGCATCGGCACGATGGCGGCGAGGCCGAACACCGCGACTGCGGCCAGGGCCGCCAGGTACCAACCGAACCGGCCGGCCGGCGCTGCCAGGACGCCGCCCCAGGCGGCCGCCAGCAGGGTCAGGGCGTACAGGCTCAGCGCGACCCCCACCCCGGTCGCGGTGCCGTGGGTGACCGGCAGGGTCCGGTAGCCACCGGCCCGGTCGCCGTCCACGTCGCGCAGCGTGCCGACCAGGTTCGAGCAGGTGTCGTGCAGCCAGAAGGCGGCGACGAACGGCAGCAGCACCGCCCAGTCCAACGGCGGCACGGCGGCCGCCCCGTACAGCAACGCCAGCGCCCCGAGCGCGCCGCGGACCAGGTTGCCCGCGATCCCCAGCGCCTTGAGCCGAAGCCCGTACGCCAGCACCGCTGCCACCGCCAGCACGGCGACCAGGCTGGTCCGCCAGCCGCTGAGCACCGCCAGCGCCGCCACGCACAGCATCGCCAGCACCCCGCAGCCCAGCGCCACCCGGGCTGGCAGCCGGCCGGACGGGATCGGCCGATGCGGCTTGGCGATGGCGTCGAGCTCACGGTCGAAGTAGTCACTGAGGTAGTGCCCGCCGAGCCAGCCCAGCGTCGGCACCGCCCAGGCGGCGAACATCCGCAGGCCCTCATGCGGTCCCGGGCTCAGGCCCGCGCCGGCCAGGCCAAGAAACCCGACGTACCAGAAGGTGTACAACCGCCAGGTCTGCAGGTGCGCGATCACCCCGGCGCGCAGCCGGGTTCCCACGCGCGCCGGCGCCGGCCGCCGCGGAGCGGGCCGGGCGCTCATGGCCTGGTGGTGATTGCCCACCGGACGATGCCGGTCAGCAGGTCGACGCTGTGCGAGGGCCGCAGCCGGGAGAGCTCGTTCAAGGCGCGGCTGCCGTACTCGCTGGCGTGCTCCAGGCAGCCCTGCAGCGCCCCGGTGGCCAGCAGCAGCGACTGGAACTCGTCGAACTCAGCGGGTTCAGCCGAGCGACGGGCCAGCGCCGCGCCCATCGCCAACCGGGTGTCGGCGTCACTTGTCTGATAAGCCATCAGCACCGGCAGGGTGGGCCGGCCGTTGGCCAGATCGCTGCCGGTCGGCTTGTCACTGACCTCGGGATCGGCGAACAGGATCAAGTCGTCCCGAATCTGAAAGGCCACCCCGAGGTCCGAGCCGTAGCGGCCCAGCGCTGCCGCCTGCTCGCTGTCGGCACCGCCCAGCAGCGCGCCGATCTGGCAGACCGCCCGAAACAGCGCGCCCGTCTTCAGCCGCGCCATCTCCAAATAGGTCTCCGGCGCGGCGGTGATGTCACCGACCAGCTGCGCCTCCAGCATCTGGCCCCGGCACAGGTCCGAGCCGGCTTCGGCCAGCACCGCAACCGATTCCACCACCGCCGGGTCCCGACGCCCGGCTGCCCGACACTCGGCGATTCCGGTGAACGCCGCGAAGATCAGGTGATCGCCGGTGACGATCGCGTGCGCCAGGCCGTGCGCGACATGCACGGTGGGGCGGCCTCGGCGCAGCATGTCGCCGTCGATGATGTCGTCGTGGGTCAGCGTCGCCACGTGCAGGTACTCCATCGCCAGCGCCGCCGGCAGCACCTCGATCGGCTCACCGCCGACCGCCTCGGCCGCGATCATGCACATCACCGGACGCAGGAACTTGCCGGCCGGCAACAGGGCGTAACGGGCGATGCTGTTCAGCTCGTCAGAGTTCAACGGCCACCGAGCCGCCAGCTCGTCGGTGAGCAACTCGCCAGTGCGGCTGCTCGCCAGGTCATCGAGCAGCGCTGGTGGAACCGGTCCGGTAATGGTCATGGCCTGAGATCTCCAGACTGGCAGGTGAACAACATCGGCGATACGGGCAAAGCCTTCAGGTCAGACACCACGTGCTCGAATCCGGGCTGGGCGAGCACCTCGCGGTGAATCGCGCGCCAGCGTGTCCGGATCCGCGGCCAGCGCCCATGCTTCGCCCACGCCGGCCGCCAGGTGCTCAGCCATCCCCAGCGGCCCAACCCGCCGGGCCGCGAACGGGCTCGCCAGATCGGTCATGCCGGCACGCCAGCCGGCGGGGTCCTGCGAGGGGGTAGCGGCGTCGTGGAGAAAGGGCACCAGGCAGGCTTTCTGTTCGGGCACAACGACGTCAGGCGGCTGGGGTGCTCATTACAGCCCTCGCTCGGCGCATCGTGCTGAATCGTGCGGGTAGCGCAGACACTAAGTCAAGGTTCGAATCGTCCGCTAGCCAACGGCAATAATCACGGAAGTCGACGATTCGACTCGCCGGGTGACTGAGCCGGAAGCGCTGGGTGTCTACGGCCAGTTCCTTCGCATTTTGTCGGGTAATCGCTATTTCAGCGTCCACGACTGATCATCGAGCGCGATAGCCGCGCTACCAGGTCACCGGAAACTCGGCGAGGCCGCAGTTGATCCGCTCGTCGCGCCAGGGCAAATCCTGCAAGTCGGTGACCGGCGCCAGCTCGGGCATCCGGCGCAGCAGGGTGCCGATGGCGATCTCGACCTGCAGCCTGCCCAACGCCGCGCCCAGGCAGAAGTGCGGGCCGAAGCCGAAGGTCAGGTGCGGGTTCTGAGGCCGGTCCAGGTCGAACCGGTCGGGTTCGGCGAAGGCCGCCTGATGCCGGTTGGCCGCCCACGGCACCGCCATCACGCCGTCTCCGGCGCGCAGCGACTCCCCGCCGAGCTCCAGATCCTCGGTCACCGTCTGCACCAAGAACATCGGGCTGACCGAGGTGTAACGCAGGATCTCCTCCACCGCCGCCGGCAGCAGCGCGGGATCGGCGCGCAGCCGCCGCAGCGCCGTCGGATGCTGAAACAGCGCCCGGATGCCCGCGCTGGTCGAGCTGATCTCACGACCGCCGATCAGCACCGCGATGGCCAGTCCGACGATCTCGGCATCGCTGAGGTCAGAACCGGCCTGGGCGCCGATCCAGGACGAGAGCAGGTCCTCGCCCGGCTCGTGGCGCCGGGCGGTCAGTCGCCGCAGCAGGTACTCCCGCAGCTCGGCCTCGGCCTGGGCGGTGCCGGCCAGTCCGTGCGCGGTCAGCGACATCATGGCGTTGGCCCAGTCCGCGATCTGCTCCCGGTCCGCGGCCGGGATGCTCAACAGCTCACAGGTGACGATCACCGGCAGCGGCACCACCAGGCCGGCGACCAGGTCCCCCGGCGGCCCGGCTGCCATCAAGGCGTCGATGAGCTCGTCGGTGATCGCTTGCACCCGCGGCCGGTAGGCCTCGATCCGGCGGGCGGTGAAGGCCCGAGCCGCCAACCGGCGCAGGTCGTGGTGCGGCTTGCCGTCCATGCTCAACTGCCGCAGGCCGGCTGGGCACTGCCCGGCGTCGGCCTCGGCCGGGGACGGGGGCACATAGACCGGGCAGGCCTCCGCTTGCTCCCCCGCCGCAGTGAGCCCAGTCGCGGTGAGCCCACCCGCAGTGAGCCCACCCGCCGCGAGCTCGGAGTTGTGCCGGGCGAAGCGCGGGTCCGAGAGCACCAGGCTCGTCTCGGGATAACCGAGCACCAGCCAGACCACCCGGCCGTCGGGGATCCGGACCTTCGACACCGGCTTGGTGTGCACCATCTCCAGCAGCTCTGGAGGCAGCTCGCCTCGAAAGGGCTCGAACGGGTAGTCGCGAATCTGCTCTTCGGTGACAGTCATTGCCGGCCCCATTCTTATTGCGCCGACGGCTGACGTCCGAGGCCGCGTCAGTCTAGAGTTCGCGGACGACGGAAACGCCATCGCCTGGCAAGAGTCGGGCCGGTGGATGAGAGGTGGGTCATGACTGAGCTGATCGTGCTGGTCGACGAGGACGGCACCGTGGTGGGAACCGCTCCGAAGGCGAGCATCCACCACGGCCAGACGCCCTTGCACCTGGCGTTCTCGGCTTACATCTTCGACCCACAGGGCCGGTTTCTGCTGACCCAGCGGGCGCTGTCCAAGCAGACCTGGCCCGGCGTGTGGACCAACAGCTGCTGCGGCCACCCGATGCCCGAGGAGTCCTACGAGCAGGCCCTGCGCCGGCGGCTGGACTTCGAGCTCGGCCTGGCTGCCGACGAGGTCATCGAGCTGCTACCCGATTTTCGTTACCGAGCCGAGCTCGACGGCGTGGTGGAGAACGAGATCTGCCCGGTCTACGGCGTCCGGGTCAGCGGCCAGCCGACGCTGCGGGCCTCGGAGGTTGAGCAGAGCCGGTGGCTGGACTGGGATGACGTGCTCTCGGGCCGCACCCCACAGCTGTCGCCGTGGTGCGTGCTGCAATTGCGAGCGCTGGCCGGCCATCCCGGCATCGAGCAGCTGCGGACGCCGGTTGAGAGCCGGTCCGCGCGAGCCTGATCATCAGCGGGCGCGACCAGGGCCGTCACACCGGCAGTGAGGCGACCAGCTCATCGGCGGCGGCGTACGGGTCCAGCTGGCCGGCGGCCACCCGGCAGGCCAGCTCGTCCAGCGCGGCCGCGCCATGGATCTCGCTGAACCGACGCCGCACGGTCTCCACCGCGATCGCCTCGACCTCCGCACCGGCGCGGGCCTGCCTGCGGCGCTGCAGCTCGCCGCCGGCCGTCATCCAGTCGCGGTGCTTGTCGATGGCGGCGACCAGCTCCTCGACGCCCTCGCCGCGCGCTGCCACGGTCTTGACGATCGGCGGGCGCCAGGCGCCGGCCTCGGAATGCTTGCCGCCGAGGGACTGCATGTAGCGCAGATCGCGTGCGACCTGATCGGCGCCGTCCCGATCGGCCTTGTTGACCACGAAGACATCGGCGATCTCGAGGATGCCGGCCTTGGCCGCCTGGATGCCGTCACCCATGCCGGGCGCCAGCAGCACCACGGTGGTGTCTGCCAGCTGCACCACCTCGACCTCAGACTGGCCCACGCCGACCGTCTCGATCAGCACCACGTCACAGCCCACCGCGTCAAGCACCCGCAACGCCTGCGGCGCCGCCGCGGCCAGCCCGCCGAGGTGCCCCCGGGTGGCCATCGAGCGGATGAAGACGCCCGGGTCGGTGGCGTGGTCCTGCATCCGCACCCGGTCACCGAGCAGCGCGCCGCCGGAGAACGGCGAGGACGGGTCGACCGCGAGGATCGCGACC
>WUUC01046618.1_pt1 | contig 10037 bp, 13 predicted proteins | sample 6278441 | NCBI WGS metagenome assembly WUUC01 (sample SAMN13675441, study PRJNA597444) | soil metagenome | isolation source: soil | place: USA: Washington | collected 2017-10 | reverse complement strand
TTTCGTCCGACAGAGGACCAGGTGCTCCGGGAATACCTCAAAGCAGAACAGCTGCTTACAATAGATCCCAATATACGACTCCAACAAAAGGTTGAAACACTAAAACAGGAAGTCTCGCGTTTTGATAAAATGCAGGAACAAATAGACAGATTAATTCAACGCACAGATTCAAGTTCTAAAACCGTATTCCAAGGAAATCGGTCAATAAAAGATTGTTAAAATAAAACAGGCCTGTTCTCCCTATTAAAGCGGGTTGCTGTTTGAGCCTCACTTGCTAACATTGAAATCCATGCTATTGCTCTTCCCATATCTTGGGATACTACGCTATTTAGTAGCTCTGGAGTTCGGAACTTTTCTGGTATTACGCCGGAAATGATATTCCATATCTGACGTTGGATCATTTCCAGCAGAATAAAACGGAAATCCGTTAACGGTGTTGTATCGTTGTCGTCTTTTCCTTCTTCCCTATTTATTGATGGATGGAGTGCAGCCGCAATAAACCTTTCAAAGATAGATGATCCATCCTTAGATGGGCCCAGAAAAAGTTGCTTGACCTCTTCATCGAATTCAAAATCCTTGTAAAAGTCTCTTCCAATTAGGAATTCTAAAAACGCAGTCAGATTTGCCATCGATGGAAAGATAATGCCGTTTAAAATCTCCGTTTTTCTCTTGCTTAGGTTGCGGTGCTGCCTTTTCTTCTCATTTGTTTCTGCTCCAGTTAATTTTCCCCCCACAGCAATTTTACCGTCCAATTGTTTTTTGTATAAATCGTACTGTAAGAAGTCATCAATCAAAGACACAAGCCGTGCAGTAGGTCGGTAACTGTCCTCGGTCAGTGGTGTTAAATTACGCTTGACCATAGTAATCATGGGGCGTCCAAGTTACTTAAGCGTTCGCTTTGCATATGTAACATGCAAATGCCTAATATCAGAATTTCAGATAAGGTATACAAGAGACTCTCAGAGCGGGGCAGCTTGGAAGACACGTTTGATACGGTCATTGAGAAGCTCCTAATGAATGAGGAGGAAAGGATGGAGGTTATAGCTGCCAATTGAGTTCCTCGCCCGAATCCAAAGTTAGCGGCTCACAACCTCCAAATAGGATAGACAACTCAGTACTTTATGAACACATAGGCAATCTTGTTATAAAAAAGGCCAACGACGGCGATGAACACTGCATAGAGATTTTTTCAAGGGCATATAAGAAGACGAAGGAAGCTCAGATATGACCAAGAAGCAACAACAGTTTCGGCCTATTTTTGTCAAAGCCATTGACTTGTTAAAGAAAGATGCTAGCACCGACAACCGCCAAGTTAGGGTGCTAACAGCGAACGATGTCGACCTACAGGAGTGGCAAGCCGATGATGAACAGTAAGAACTCCAGAACATATAAATCTGACTGTCCAGTCAGTAATAAGGCCACAAAAGATTTTGATTCAAATATAACAGTTACCAGAAAGCTGCACTCCAATTTTAATACGTTGTTTCACGATTTCAAACATCGGCTTGTGCTTGAGAAGGAGGAAAGGGATGCAGTCGCAGAGTCTCCCGTTTTTGACTGCGAGCAGGAGAGAAGATTTCTTTGGAACAGTGGAAGTCGATTTTCATATCCGTACCTAGCTAAAATTTACATGCGAACCAAGCAAGTAGTATCCAACCATATATCTGTTCAAAATAACGTTTTTCGAAGATGCCTTCGAGGTAATCATGCAGCTTGTAACGGATTAGTATCTACTGATGATTATATGACTTATTGCCAGTGTCCATGTCATTCTCTAACTGGTCCTCAAAGAATATAAAATGACTGCATCGAAAAACGAATTAGATCTCCTTCAACAGCAACAAGAGCAAGGTAGTAGGATAGCTATTAGGCAAGTAGGTCACGAAGTCTGGTCCATAGAATGCCTGGTAGACGAGTTGCAGCTCATCTTATGCAAAGTAGTAGAGCACATTACTTTTACTATCGAAAATGACGGCTGGGGCCAAAGCAAAACAAAGACACTTACTGTTCACAAATACTACAGACAAGCAAGAGAATTAATGAAATGGATTCCGGTTGCAAAACCACCAGAATTTGTTATAAATGCTAGCGACTTATCTCCTAAGATAATAGAAGAGCTGGAAGATAGAGTAGATCATCTCCCTACTCTCCGATATATATTTAAGGAAGCGGTAGGTCGCATATTTGAAAATCTAGACTTTGATCGTTATCATTTGACCATTGCCAGAAATTTAAGAGTAAGGATTGACCCATAGTGGGAAAGATTTCAGACATACTTGGGAAATCCCTTGATGACGATAACGATGGATATGGTGGTAATGAAAATGAAAATGAAAATGAAAATGAAAATATCTACAATCCTGGAAGTCATGGGGACAAGTTACTTGAAGCCAATGCAATTCAAACTCCTACGCCTACGATAGATAATGGGAACAGCAAAAATGGCGATCGAGAGAACAAACCAAGGAAACAATATTTTGTCCAAAAATATTCTAGAGTAGATCTCTTAGCTGAAGCAGTTATTGTAGGAGGTATTCCATACTTCGCAGTGAGCAAACCTGACTGTATTAGCCTAAAAAGTTCCATTCCCATAACCGAGGGTGAATACAGGCCATATGAGCAAATGGCATATCTTAACAGACCCTATAGCTTCAAGTCAAAGAAGGATTTTGAATCTTGCATTGAAAAGGCCAAGGGTGAAACGCTTGAGACACTATATCAAAAACTAGAACAGATTTGGAAAAAGTACATTGACGCTGATGATTTCCATATCTCGATATGCGCTGCTGACACAATATTTACATATTATCAGGACAGGCTGGGGCTGACACATTATCTATTTTTCATAGGTGGTAATAATTGTGGCAAATCAAATAACCTGCTGGTGCTGAATTATCTGGCGTACAGGAACTTCACTTCTACCGACATGACTGCACCAAATATCTACCAGTTTCTCGGAAGCGGGGAAGAGGGCCAAGGGACTTTGTGTGAAGATGAGGCAGATAGGATTGATGAAGATAAGCAGAAGATGGCCATACACAAGAATGGTTACATCAAAGGCTTTCCGGTAGCAAGGACTGACACTTCCTTTGGTAGAAAGCAGCTAAAGTATAACACGTTTTGCTTCAAAGCATTTGCAGCAGAAAAATTCCCTGATTCAGTTAAAGCTAAGGGCTTTAATCAACGAGTTATAGAACTTCAGTGCTCGGCTGGCGACCCCGAGAGGGACATAGCAGAAGTTACGAATCCTGGAGGCGAAGAGGAGTTTCAGGATTTATTGGATGAGCTCAATGAAATACGAAATCTTTTGCTTGTTTATAGATTGTTTCATTTCCATGAAAAGATACCTGATATTAAATTAAACATAAAAGGCAGGGAAAAACAGCTGTTCAAGTCGCTTCTCAGGATTTTTCAGAACACAAAGGTCTTGGACAAATTGCTACCAGTAATCAGTAACTATGTAAGCCAGAAGAGAGAAGCTAATTACAACACATTACATGCATTTCTATATAGGGCAATAAAGGACATGATGAAATCTCAGAAGACTGCTCATTTAGAATCAGGGTATGTATGGGAATATATTAAATCTATCTTACCTGGAGAAGAGGTCCTTGGCAGAGCATTGTCCTATGAAACCTCAGAGTTTGGAATTATAACTCAAAAGGAAATAATCCAAACCCTAGAGCATATTTTTGGAGCGAAGACCAAGAAGATACATGGCATAAGGAGGTTAGTGTTTGACATATCCAAATTACAACGGCTAAGCAGGGCTTTCGACATGGCAGTTGAGATCAAGGTAATGAAGGATGGGGAAGGTGTGGGTCACGGTGAAGAAGTTAACAGGGGGTCGGATTGGACGGATTGGACGGATGTAGGGCTAGATAGACACATCGGATCAGTTAGATACGAAGATGAAGAGATTACGAATAGCATAATTGAGGGTGAAAGTAGTCAGACAAAAACTTAGCAGACCCTCTACATCCGGCAAATGTGTCAAATGCGACCCCCTTGCATACAAATATGCTACTGAATGAGCCAGAGAAAGATAACCTAAAGGTGCATAGCAAGGATTTTGAGTATGTCGGTCTGACTTCAGACGAAACCTCGCACTTGTAAGATAATATTAAAGACGTTTACCATCATAAATCATCTCAAATATCATCGTCTATTGTAATACGAACCTGCTTCTTTCCGAACTTTTGATCTACCTCTTCCTGAAACCGTTTAGGTATCCAGATAACTTTGTTATCACCCATTTTGCTAATTTCAGCTACAAACTTGAATCGAGCCAATTCCACAGCTTGATCCATTTTGGATATTAATACTATAGTATCCTATATATATAGTAGACTATAGTAAACTATATATAATTGGGGATATAGTATACTATAGTATTAATATGATTTCGAACGAAAAATCTGATGAGAATGCAAATGATAACAATAGTAAGACAAATGCAAACGAAAACGAAAGTAAAAAGGATCAAGAAAGAGTTCTTGCTAGAGTTATACAGAATGTGGAGAAATTATGGGAAGTCAAAAAGAACTCCAGTAGTGGATTCATAAAATTCCAGCCAGGAGAGGTAAAAATCTTACAATTTACTGGCGATATGGAGCCTGTTCAGCGAACTTTCACCAAAAAGAGAGAGGATGGTAAAGAAGAAGCGACTAAAAAAATAATGTATGCATACAAAGTATTGGATATGGAACATCAAGATGAGGGAATCCAGGTATGGGAAGTTTCTAGGTCATGGAGTGACAGTATAGATAACCTTCTGGTTAAAGGGTTTCTCACGTTGGAAGTTAAGAGAGTGGGAGCAGGAACGGATACAAGTTATCTATTTGCGCCAGTTGTTAGTGCTAACACTAGTACAAAGGGATCTTGATCTTTTGTAGTCAAAGAAGAAGGAGTTGCACTCTTATGTTGATTATCTTGGTCTTATTTTAGACACTACAACTATGCCTATCGGATTGCAAGAGCCCAAGGGTTTTGTGAGAGATATTTCTTAGGCCATTGGATATCAAGCCCTTTCCACGAGGTGCCTGAATCACCAGAATAAAATATGCCATGGTTGTTGACAGCGTAAAATTGTCCTGCAATATTTGGATCTGAGACAAGGACTGAAACTGTTGTTCCTCTTGGTTTGGGTAGACCATTTGAAACAGCCTTCCATTTCTTACCATCCTCATCTCTCCTATATACAAATGACTCTGCATCTTCCACAGTGTAAGCACTACCTGGACCCGTAGATGCTGATACAATCACATTTTGGGGATCCCCAGAATCAACTGCAAGTCCGTAAAGGTAACTATGTCTAAAACCTTCCATTGGCCTGGTCCATGATTCTCCGTAATCAAAGCTTTCAAAATATCCATCACCGGCAGAAGAATACAGACGCTTAGGTGCCTTGGGATGGGTAACTAGAGTATGAGTATCATATGGTCCTTGCTCATTTCGGTCTATCCATGTTTTTCCACCATCACGACTTTGAATTAGGGCTCCTGCTTCTATGGCAACAAAAACATAGTCAGGGTTGTTTGAATCAGGTTCAATCCAGCGGATGTGATGAGTCCACGGCCTTGGGGGAAAGCTCCATGAGTTGGAAGATGGCAAATTGTTCAGGGCTACCATTTTTTCCCATGAGTCACCACCATCATTTGATGTGTAAAGTGCACTCGGATCAGTTCCAACATATATTTTGTTGAATCTATTACCACTATTCAGAGAACTAACTGCAACGGATGTGATGTGGGGATCAGAGACTACATCTTTTCCAATATTATTCCATGTCTGACCACCATCATCAGTTTTCCATAAGCCATCACCAAATGTCCCGCAGTATGCACGGTTGGGATTACTAGGATCGAATGCTATGCTTTGTGGGTCGGTCTCTTTTAGAGACTCATAAAACTTATTGTTCGAAGGCTCAAGAAGAAGGACTGAATCCTGCATTCCCACCAGAAGGAGAGTCATATTATATTTACCAAGACGTGGTTTATATCCTGATTCTTTAAAGGGTTCACCAGCTAAAAGATGCGTGAGTCTTTGCGAAGCTTATAGACCAAGTTTTGCATAATATCATTATATTATCCATTTGTTGTGCTGTCCAGCAGCAAATAGACTGCTGATGACTTTCGATTATTTTCAGGGGGCTGGACAGCTCCAAGTGTTTACAAGACCGCTGCTACTATATTCATGAGGAACGCAGCCTTCTGCCTTTCTCTGTGCCACTTCTGCTGCATATTTTTTTCGAACTTCATCGAAGTTCGCTTGTGCTTCATCTAGTCTTTCTTGAGCCTTAGCTATTCGGGCATTTCTTTCATTTTCAGCCTGAATATATTCATTAGCTGTTTGTTCAAGTTCCCTTTGGGACTGAACAGCTTCTCGCTGGGCCTGATCCGCCTCCCTTTTTGTCCTCTCAACCTCTTCACCTGACTCTATAAGTCTTTGAATATATGTAATAGTGAAATAAAGAAATATACCAACCAAAATCAGACTTATTACAGCTTTAAGCATGCCCGGACTTGACCTCCTTTAGCCATATTCCATTAAATCAAACCATACAATATAGGATTTACTAACTGGTAGTATCGACGAAATATCGACGAAATAAACATTTTATCTTATGACAACCTAAAATAGCAAATGAGACCCTATATTAGCATCCTTGTTTTGGCACTTGTATTTCTTCCAATCGGAGTAGATCTCACCATTCCTCATATACATGCACAGCAAGCAAACTGTGATCCCTCATACCCAGAGATATGTATACCGCAATATCCTCCGGATCTAAATTGTGGTGACATTTCAGATAGAAGGTTTGCAGTTTTGTCACCCGATCCACATGGGTTTGACTGGAACAGAGACGGCATAGGTTGTGAAATAGAAGGAGGTTCCTCTGAAGGATTACTACCGCAAGGTACAGTGCAATGTGGACAAGTTGTTCAAGGCATTATTACATTAACAGCAAATCTTGATTGTTCAGGCGATGGATTGATTGTAGGGGATGACGGAACAACAATTAATCTGAATGGCTTTGGCATCTATGGTCCAGGAGCAGACAGCTCAAAGGTAGGAATCGGTGTATCTGAGGATAGGATTACTATCATCGGACCTGGGAACATAAGCGGATTTCGAGGAGGGGTCTTAGCGACGGGAGCGAACGAGTTAACAATTGACTCAGTAACATTACAAAATAATGAGATAGCAGTATTTTTAACCGGAGCACAAACAGTATCAATTCAAGAAAATAATATTAAGGATAATAATGTGGCAGTGGCAGGCCATTCGGCCAGTGATATCAACGTTAAAACCAACTCAATGGATGGAAATGTACTAGCCGGAGCAACATTTGTCAATACCGACAAGTCTGCAATAAGTGACAACAATATTCAAGGAAGCCAGAATGGCATATTCTTAGATTTGCAAAGTACTGAAAATATAGTTCAACTGAACAGTGCGAATAACAACGTAGTAGATGTTAACAATGCAAATGGACTAAGTCCTTCGATCAATCAAAATGCTTTCTCTGAGAATTATTGCAAGACATCAAATCCCAATGGACTCTGTTCCTAACTGTAGTAATTTAAATGTTGTATACCAAGATTACTTTCACCTTACCGAAATCAATAGCTTTTAGAATGTAAGCAGATCCTAGTGTAGAAAAGGAAGTTCACTCTTCTGATATCTTTTTTCCTTCTTTCGGTTTTCAGCTATGTCCGTTTAGTTGTTCCCTGTTAAGACTATGAATGAGGTTTATGCCGCTTCTGCGCTCTGAAACAGTGCCCAAAGATTCCCAGGCATGATTGATTTCTGAACCATCTGAGCGATAAGTCTTAAAAGAGTATTCGGCATATTCTGGTGCGAAGAACAAAAAAGGCAATACCGACATCTCTGTAGAATATTGAATTTCTATGTTCACATCTCCTCCTAACTCTCTTTCTTTTTCTCTCACTATTTTTAACTGAGATTCAGCAATTTTCCAAAACAACTCTTCATTAATAGTTTCTCCAAGACCTGTTTGTTCATATATGCTATTATTTATTAGTCTAGAAACAATACCCAAAGAGGTTTGGATTTTCTGCTCTTTACATATTTCTGCTAGTCTATGAACTCTCTCTGGGTAGATTTCAGTTGGAGATAGCCAATATTGTGCTCCGATTAACGGGTTTGCTAGTTTTTCGACTTGCATAAATGTAGCGCTGATAGCTGCCTCATAGCTTGGGAATCCGTGGTCCTGATCCTCATTATGATCGAAGATTTTTTTCTTCTTATCATCCTTGTCAAATATTTCAATATCAATATGTGGATAGGTAGTACCATGTCCATAATCGGTTCTAATGTTAGTAGAGTGTGCTCGTCCTCTGAATCTTAAGCCAAGCGGTGAGTCGTCTCTATCAGAAAAAATCTTGCGGTATAGCATATGGAAATCGAGCATCCTGTCATTTTTACCTGTATTAAGAACCATGTCCAAGAATTCGTTTTCATTAATTGGGATTTTGCCACGTGCTTGTATATTGTATCTTTGAATCTTGTCAAGCTGTGGACCTCTGAGGTTGGATTTATCGTAAGTTACGTATCCGTAAATGAAGGTATCTGGTTTTTGATTACTCCTAAAAGTGGCCTCCATAAATAGCTGCTTTATCCATACTGGAACCTGCAGTTTATCAATCATTTGGATTGTAAACTTAACTTAAAGCAAAATGGTAATCTATGTTTTCCTTAGTTGTATTGAGTTTTTGGGATCCCATTTCTACATCAACCGCAGCTGTAGATTTGATAACTTCCAGATGGAAGCACCATGGAGCAAAAAGTTCTAAAAATGTGGCAAATGCCAAAACTAGAAAGAGAGGACTTTATCTGGATAGAGAATAGTGCTCATAGGTCCACTCTTTTATTGCTAAACTCCGATCCACAGTAGTCACATCGAAAATATACCTCCTTCCTAATATCATACTCCTCTTTTTTACCATAAAATTGCAAATGTCCTTTTTTGCATTTGTTGCATAAATCATCTATTTCAAACCTCTTCCCCTTCTTTTCCAAAGGAACCAAGTCTTGTTCCATAAAGTATGTTAACATCTTTTGATATTCGCCAAGCCGCTCCCCAGGTGAAATTATGTAATCCTTATACTTTTCATCCTCAGGTTCATACATATACGGTGGTGGATAACACAGTAAGTCTAATGGAATATGGTTCATTTCTACTGCTGATTTGTACGCCTTATCTCCGAGAGTGTCTTGACCCCTTATTATTATGGCATTCTTAATTATTCCTTGTCCTGGGCCACTGGTAACCTCGTATCTGATTTCTGTTTCTGGTTTAAACGTAAACTTCGCTATTATGTTCGCGTGATCTTCTTCAATGCTTAGGTTGACATTAAGAAACATTTTTGCAGTTAAACTATTATCGGTCCTTTCAACAACATCTATGGTTTGATAATATTGTGGGTACCTTTCAGGATATTTCTCTATATCACTAAAGTATTGGTAGGCTTCTGATTGAGTAACAGTAAGTAGCCTGCTGAAATGGCAATCTGATGACACGCTTCTTGTATTATGATGTCACCTAATATAGGACACGATTAGGGAAGAAAAGCTAAAAGCTTTGGGCTACCTCATTTAATATAGACTGTTGAATATGCTAATCATCATAAATAGGAAGTCCATAAAAAGCGAGCACAAAAAGTGGGAATCGGAGCTCAGATATGGGAAGCCTACCCAGAAGCAGTAGCAGGAAAGAAGATCTGATAGAATGGGAAGAGCAAAGGTGCTCGAGTTAAGCAGTCAGGGTCATAATCAGTCGGAAATAGCTAGAATAATACGAGTTGGAATATTCACTGTTAATAGAGATGCGATCTTTTTGAGACATCGTGGATCCTGTCATCTTATATTAAGGACATTGATTCATTTCTTTTTCTTTTCCCTTTGTCTTCTCCTTAGCTCACGAGCTAGAACCTTTGTCTTTTCTTCGTTATTTTCATACCAGGCTTCAGTCTCATTTATTATTGCTTCTCTTTCTTCCCATGGGGTTTCTA
>WUUC01168737.1_pt1 | contig 10038 bp, 9 predicted proteins | sample 6278441 | NCBI WGS metagenome assembly WUUC01 (sample SAMN13675441, study PRJNA597444) | soil metagenome | isolation source: soil | place: USA: Washington | collected 2017-10 | reverse complement strand
ACTTCAGCCTTAAACCAAGCAAATCCACTAGGATATAAACCTAGTTTGCGCCTGGCAGCATCCGATATAGTCTGGAGGTCTGCAATACTGAGAGCAAGCTCTCGCTTCAGGTTAGGCATATATTTACATTATAATCAAGGTAAGCCGGTGTCAAGGGGCTGTAATGGCAACTACTCTTGACGTGCAGATTCAAGGAGCTTTACAGCAGTCTTATAATCCTCCGTGACTATCATATCTTTTACCTGTTGAATCTCACGAACGCGCGCATCTGTACCAGCAGCAAGTTTTGGAAAATCGATTGCTGCCATGATAGTAGGTTGTATTACTGAGTTATCATTATTATTAACTACCAAGCGAGAAGCTACCCCAACATGTGCAACTGTACACTGACTATCACCTACTGCCGCATGCGTTTCACCACCATCTTGAGTGAGGCCAATCTTATAGTTATAGCCGCCGCCCTCAGCATCAGTTACTGCTTCAACTACATACGAGCTAAAGTCCCCTAACTTCGTAACGGCAGTGTCGTATACCTTATAAAAGCGTACTTTTAGTGGGCCTGCTGGGTCACAAGCACCGCCAAGTCCACCATTCGATACCGAGAACTTCATACGAATTGTCTTATCTAGATTCTGAATGGTTAAAGTATTTGGACCAAGGTCACTTTCCTCTCTTAATACCGTCCATGCTTCAGGAACATCAAGAGCATAAATTTTGCTTTCAAGAGCAATACGCTCAGTTTTTAGTACGGGCGTTTCATCAACCGTCTTAGTAGATTCGTCTGTGGTTGATGTCGTATCCTTTGCAATAAAATTTTGGTAAAACACTATCCCCAAGGCACCCAAAAGTGCTAATACAAGCACAATAGTAATAGCTGCGTGAGCGCTCCCCTGTTGTGTTAATCTTTTCATCTTTATCCCCTTCCTGATCGTTTTGCATTAATATGATTATCCATGCCATCATCAACAAAATCGGCGTAACGCTTATCAAGCACCGCAATAACTTTTGCCACTAATGCGGCCGAGTCAGTATCGTAAATGACTTCTTTTGCTCCAGGTGCTTCAACGTGTTTTAGGAGCGTGAGGATATAATCTGCAAGACCCCCACTTCCCAGCAATACTCCGCAAACCTTGCGACTCTCCATCGCCGTTGAAAGTTCATGAAGACTCCCCATACGACCGCCTACGGTAATAATAGCGTCACTGCTTCGCACCAGATGCACATCACGACCAACATATTCCATACCGGTAAAATTAATGTAGTCAAACTCTCTTGTAGGCAAGCGATACGTGGCGACATGTTCGCGGAATGACGAAGCCGGAGAAAACCCAACTGATACTCCTTTTGAGTTAGGTACGCTCATAAACCCCATCGCCGCATAATGAGGAAGTCCAACGGTTGCACCAGTCAGTAATGTCTTACCCTGTTCGGCGATTGCCCTGCCAAGGTCAAATGCCATTTGATGTGACTTTTGCACCGTCTCACCACTTGCTGCCCCTGATACACAAATCTGATATCGCATTACAGCTCCTCGGCCCTATAGTCAGCTGGTGCATTCTTCAGATATTCTTCAATTTTTTCCTGATTTAAAAGACCCGCCTGTGCACCAAGTTCCTGGACCACGCTCATGCTATTTATAGGCGCCCAGCGAAGTGCTGTTTCAATCGACTTGCCCAAGGCAAGTGCCGCAACGATAGTCGAGGCAAAAGCATCGCCCGCGCCAGTGCGATCAAACGGTGGTGCCGGGTCGGGGTAATTGGGCATTTTAGTTACCCTGCCGCCATATGAAGCATAGGAGCCGTGCGGACCATCAGTGATAATAACAACCTCAGGGCCCAACACATGAAGCCCAGCTGCCAAGTCGGCAACTGACGCTTCGAACTTCTTTGTTACCAGCGCTGCTTCCTCACGATTCATTACCACAATATAAGACCGTTTGTAAACGCGAGCGAGCTTTTCTGCCCCCCATTCAAAATGAAAAGTACCTGGCTGAAAAGCTAATTTTACAGCAGGATGTTTTTCAAGGTACGCCAGCATATCTTCGTGGAGCTGCCAAGCAGATTCACTTATAAGTGAAAGGTATAGCCAATCCGGTACTTCACTTGGATCTTGCCAAGTATAGTTATACTCCTCATTTTTTACCAATATTGTTCGGTCTGCCCCATAGCGAAGGACATAGTAGTAGTTTGACTTTATATCTTTTTGGACTAATACCTGATTAGTATCAATGTTCTCCTTTGAAAGATATGCCAGTGAATCCTTTCCCGGAAGATCATCTCCCAAGAACGCTCTTAGTCCCACCCGGAGGCCTAATCGGCTACACGCTACTGCAGCATTTGGCGATGGTCCCACCGCCTGAATGACATCCGCCCGCTCATAAGGTGGCTTCGAACCAAACTCCATGCTAAGACGTTTACTACCATCGGGGTCAGTATCTATTCGCGCTCTATCTTTACGTAACGTAATAAATGCGTCGGTAAAAATATCACCAACCGCAAACAGTAAAGGTGCCGCTTTTTTTATACTCATCGATAGGTGTGTTTTATCCTCGGGGCGATTCACACCAATTTCTTCAGTAAGCTGATAAACATGCTCGTCGTGTGTACGCTCATGCTCCGCATAACGCCTAACAATCTCCATACGAAGATGTCGCTGTCCGTGGTCATACTTACGATCTTGATAATCGAGTTCGTGATGCGCATTTTCAATAACGTCCTGGAGATTAAACGAAATTGGCCCATCATCAAGACTAAAGAGCACATAATCATATGGAGCAAGAAGGATCTCAGCACTGCCACTGTGCACAGCATTCTTGAGAGCCTCATAAAGCTCAAGATGTGTCGTGTCGGCCGGGTCAAGGCCCATACGTCGCATAATATCGTGCGCTTTTTCGGTGATGTCTGCCACTAATTTAGTATCAATGCCAGCATCACCCGTTGCTCGTTCAAGCTCGGTGATATTTTTTGCAAATAAGGGATGGTCGTTTCCTAAAAGATCTTTTAAAATCATTTTATTTACTCTTAAGCATAAGTATAACAGGTTTAAAACGCTTTTTCATGAATCAGCATATCATGCAGAACAGCGCCTCTATGTAGAATACCATCTTTAGCACCGATTTTTGTCACCACCGATGTCGAATTTGCGCTTGCAAAAATAATTGCCTCTTTTAACGACTTACCTTGCACCCATTGGCTGAGGAACCCTGATGCAAAGGCATCGCCGGCCCCCGTCCGATCTACTACTTTGACATCCTCGTACATACCAGCACGCACAAGAGTTTTACCATCACTCGCGACGACGCCATTCGGCCCATCACTCACAATCACCACAGGCACATAATGAAGTCCGTGACGCACCAGCTCTTCAAGCGTCTCTCCTTCAACCAGCTTCAGCATCTCCTCCTTATTAACACATAGTATTTCTATGCTCTCGAGTAAACCACGTAACTTGTCTGGTTCTGCAAGTTCAGGTCCAGCCGGATTCAGCATAACTTTTGCACCCATTTCTTCGGCATAATCAACAATACGACGCAACAACTCAATGCCACCATTCGCAAGCGAGCTTGGATATATCCAGTCAGCTTCTGCAATAGCATCAAAATCAAGATCTGTCCCTTTTTTATCTGTCGAAATACCCCGGTGATTGAGAATAGTACGCTCACCATCCGTAGCGATTAAAATGGTTGAGTAGCCAGCCTGGTATTTCTTACTTCGTACCACTCTTGACGTGTCGACACCCTCCTCGTCAAGGTTACGGAGTATGGTTTCAGATGCTGGATCATGACCAAGTGTCCACATATATTCAACGTCCAAACCCTGCCTAGCGAGTGTCACCGCTACATTACCCGCGTTACCACCGGTGGCAAATGTGACATCAGCCACTTCCATTTTAACCCCTAAAGGTAGTTGCGCATAAGCAACCTCGCCTTCCGTATGCGGATCAAACTCGTTGCTTGTCAAAAAAACATCTTGGGTAGTTTTGCCAATTGTCAAAATTTTTGTCTTTTCTTTTATCATACTTCCTTAGTATATCACTTGCACTTATCAATAAGAACAAGCGCCCTACCTTACCAGGAGAGCGCTTGTTAGTACACTAAGAACTATCGCGAAACCAAATGAATATCCGAGTTCCACTTCCATCTAAGTGAAAAATCACGATACGAGCGAGCTTGAAAACAGTCTTTTATGCCCCATGCTGGACAGTAGATCTCAAGAGAGTGATTTTCGTCCATGCCATACACGAGTGCTGGAGTGACATCAAGCGGATTGAGCATCCAGGTCACAATTGCGACACCACCAGTGTTAAGGCAATTATAAATGTCCTCAGGGCCACCGTGACGAAATTCCTGTTGCCTCCGAGCACCAGCGGCTTGATACGCCTTAATCCATTGCCGTACCTTTGCTTGCCAATATTCAGTTTTGTCTGAGGTCCAGGTAGCGTAGAACATCTCCTCTTGTTCAGCTGTCCAACTTTCTCGAATTGTTTCACGCAGATGCCGTGGCCCACTTTCAAGAAACTGCCGAGGATCAAATAAGCCGATCGTTCGAACCGTCAATCCCTTCCGGAGAAGATGAACCGTAGGCTCTCCGGCTACAAACTGTTCAGCGCCAAACAGTCGCTCAAGTTCATGGATATCTGGTGTTTCGCTAAGATACCAATGAAGGATATTTGACACGATACCGATCATTGGATTGAGATCGTTATCTTGCGAAGAAATCCGCAGTGGTTCCAACACTTAGTCTCACCATTTTCTTTCTTGGCATACTAACATCTTAGTTATACCACACACCTAAAAATGGTGTCTGTTTCATGATTTTACAAGTCACGAAGCCGAGCTTCATTTGACTCTACCATCCTTTAATGAAAAAATTAAAAAGTATCACTCACTAGTCTAGGAGGATAAGCGTGAGTGCCGAACGAATCACACCTGAAGAGATTTTGACAGCGCTCAAAGCAGACTCAGGCTATAATCAGCCTGAGGTGTTAGCACAAGTTGAGCCATACGCACATCAGCTCCCTATTGTCCTCGAAGGGTGGCTCGAGCAGCCTATCACACCAGAAGGCTTTTTGGAAGCAAAACACTACTTCATCACATGGCTACGAGAAAACCAATATGATGACATCAGGGTGATAGAAGGGGTCCTTAATAATCTTGTATCACTACGCATCATGCAGACAACTCACCCAGAAGTGATAGTTGAAGTATTCGATGAGCCATTTGAGGAAGTTCTTCTGCCCCACCTTAAACCCCTCTACAGAAATGGTACACTAACATTCAAAGGCCTTATCCGCTTTCAGCCCAGTATTCTCCTTCCGTAGGCTAGTCATATAGCTCCAGGCTTTGGCACCCTTAATTAATGCTAAGCCTGGAGCTAATTTTTGTCCAATATTAAGCTTGCCGGCACTACTTTATATCGACGAGCTTGCCGCTTTTTGTTATGCTAAGCATATGATAGCAAAAGCAATTTTCGAACAAGTATTATCCCGCGCAAACTATGGTCCCATAAAAGTTGTATACGCCGATGAAAGCTCCAAGCAATTTGGGGGCAAAGGCACGCCAAATTTTACCGTCACACTCCATAACGACAACGTCCTTAGTGATATTATCAAGCGTTTTGACCTTGGTTTCGGCGAAGCTTTTATGCGAGGCGACGTGACTGTCGATAATCTCGATGCATTCCTGCAGTTTGCATACCAAAACGAGCGCGACTTCAAGAAAACCTTTGGTAAGAAGTCAGGCTATAAATTTAACCGTAATATTCGCGGCAAGCAGTTAGACCAAATTAAAAGCCACTATGATCTCGGCAATGATTTTTATGCCCTTTGGCTTGATAAAACCATGACATACACCTGTGCTTACTTTAAAGAGCCAAATGACTCGCTTGAGACCGCACAGCAACAAAAAATTGATCACGTTCTCAGTAAACTTCAACTTTCTAAAGGCCAGGAGTTCATTGATCTTGGCTGCGGATGGGGACATTTAGTAGTACGTGCTGCTAAAAAGTATAAAGCCCGCGGTATTGGGGTGACGCTGAGTAAAGAACAGTACGAGTATGCCAAAGAACTTGCAGAGCAAGAGGGTGTGAGTGATCTTGTTGAATTTCATCACATGAATTATCAAGATGCCCCAAAGCTCGGCAAAAAGTTTGAGCGCGTTGTAAGCGTGGGCATGCTTGAGCATGTTGGGCGCGGCAATCACCGTCAGTATTTTGACGTCGTTGACGGGCTTCTTCTACCAGGCGGTGTATCTGTTCTTCACTCTATTACCCAGCAAGTTGAAGATGATATGTCGACATGGATCGACAAATACATCTTCCCTGGCGGGTACGTGCCAAGCGTACGCGAAGTTGTCCAACTTCTGCCTGAATATGATTTCCATATAACTGACTACGAAAGCTTGCGTATGCATTACAACAAGACTCTCGACGAGTGGACTCGACGCTTTGAAAAGAACCTCGATAAAGTTCGCGAGCTTGGTTACGACGAAGAATTCATCCGCATGTGGCGCCTTTACCTCCGCGGGTCATCCACTAGCTTCAGCCACGGCACGTTTGACTTATCGCAGTTCATTTTTACTAAAGGATTAAAAAACGACCTTCCGTTAACACGCGACTACATCGTATAGATATTAAGCGGCTGACTGCAGAAAGCTACCGAGCTACATTTTAAGAGACTGTGAAATCGATTGTAATAATCGATTTCAGCCGAACGCTATCCTCAAATTTCCAATGAAAATTTGAGGATAAGAGTGTGCTCTTAAAATGTAGCTCGGTAGCTTTCTGCTTGCGTACTTTAGTTATGCTCGCTCAACACACTTTTGATACAAATCTTTAAGCCGACCCTCTGGATCATATTTCTCTTTCAACCTTTTATACGCCTTGCCGTTATAAATACGCCAAAAGTCATCTTCCTCATAAAACGCCTCGGAGTAAAGCCCTTTTTTACCACTCAACTCACTTACCTTGGCTTCAATCAGTTTATTGTAATGATGTGGATCATCTGCATGCCCCGGTACCTGGTCCCAAAAACCGAAATTAATATAAATCTTATCTGGTTTTAGCTCATAAAGCGGAAAATCAGCTGACGTGCTCGAGCGCGTCGGGCAAAACCACACTGGTCGAATCGCAATGTTTTTTGTAAAGAAGTCCCAAAATTCCGAAGCTTTTTCTATCGGAATTTGCACATCCTGAATGATTGTCTCAAGCTGTTTATGATCACCAGCGAGCTTCCGAATGGTATCGGCCATATGGTACTTTTGATCAAGCCTGAGTAGCTTCCAATAACTCTCCGACTTCAGCATCCACTTCCCAAAGAGTGCTCGTGGAATGGTGTGATCCATGTAGAACGCTTTTGAACACCAAAACCAATCCGAATCCCAGCGCCAAATAAAATCATGCACTGTGAGATAATCTTCTTGTCTCTTTTGGATTGATTCAAAATATCTTTGCATGTAGCGGTAATTGCTCGCCACGGGAGCTTCATCAACAAACGTTCCAAGCGTAGCATATATATCATCACTCTCAAAACCGCTGCCATCAATAAAATCAACCGGCTCGTCTTCATACTCTCCCATTTCACCAACCTTCTTCACAAGGTTTGTAAAATCAGCAAAGTTCGTGAAATGAATGTGGCGCACCTTTACATACGGCTTTGCAAGTATGAGCTTGATAGTAAGTTTTAAAATATAGCCAAGTGTTCCAAAAGAATTGGCTATACCGTAAAATAAATCTTTATATTGATTTTTTGGTGTGGCCGTTACTATCTTTCCGGTTGGAAGTAACACGTCCATCGACAATACCGTCTCATGGACTAAGCCGTTATAGAGCGAGTTAGCCTCAATACCACCGCCACTCACCGCACCACCAACGGTTATAGTCGCAAGCTCTGGTACAACCGCCGGAAGCAGATTATATTTTAATGTTTCACGCACAATTGTTCGATATGGTGTCATCCCCTCTACTTCCACAATTAACTTTTGCGCATCAACCTTAAGGACGGTATTAAAATCACGCGTATCGAGTCTTGCAGCTTTACCCTTTCGTTCTCGGAAAAGATTTGAGGCCGACTTTTGTAAGCGAATTGCATCCTTACTTTTTAGAATTTGTTCATACTGCGTAAGAACACGATCTCGTTTTACTTGATACGGTATTTTGGTCATATTAATCTTATTTTAACATGACCTATCTAGCATGCCATAAATATACTAGCCTTTGCTAAAGGGTTAATGATAAGCAAGCCGAAAAGTACCTTTTTTAATAAGCAACACATTAGGGTCGGTCTTCACCTGTTACAAATATCTTACTTAACTGCCTTCCCAGCACTACCAAAGGCGTTTATTTTTTCTTCAACAACCTTCTGTACTGCGCCATATACTTCAGGCATCAACTTTACGACAGCATATTCATCTGGATTATCTGCTAGAACCTTCTCTAGTGTTTTGCGAAATGCATAGCGCATATCACTATTAATATTAATTTTACTCACGCCAATTTTGGCTGCGTCTTCAAAATAGTGAAGAGGTGTGCCACTGCCCCCATGAAGGCTGATTTGACACTTTATTACGCTACGAATTTGCTGCAATAACTCGAGATTAAGTTGCTTCGGCACCGGATATAACCCGTGAAGATTACCGACTTGTACCGCAAATGTATCAATACCGGTTTGGCTTACAAAATCAACCGCCTCATCCGGTTTGGTATTATACTTTTTTACTTCCTCATTATCAATTGCTTCTTTATGGACATTTGATGAGCCCATAAAGTATCGTTCCTCTGCCTCAACAAGCGCACCAGTAAATTTTGCGTATTCTACAACCTCTTTGGTCTTCGCAATAATTTCTTCCCAACTAGCATCATGATTAGCCTGTGAGATATCAATATGAATAAATTCAAAGCCCGCATCGATCCCACGCTTAGCAGCCTCTACACTCGGGCTATGATCGAGATTTATATACATTTCCACCCCGTACTCTTCGCGATAGTTATCGACCATGTCTCGAATATTCTCGAGTCCCATTGCCTTTACTTCACCATCACTTACTTCAATAAGCACTGGTGCATTCAACTTTTGAGCTGCCCGCGAGACTGCTATTAATGTCTCTTGGTTGTCAATATTAAAAGCGCCGACAGCAAATTGCCGTGAGCGACTCCGCTGCATTAAATGTTGCGCCCGAATAGTATTATCACGAATCTGTTGAATAGTTAACCCCATAATCCTCCTTAAAAAGCTTGGTGGTAGCGTGGCGTTTTATCAATAAACTGCATAACAGCTTGCACAATACTTTCCGCATCCAGGCCAAAATGTCGTAGTAATTCAGCGGGCGGACCGCTCTCACCAAAGCGATCCTTCATGCCAATGCGAAGTAGCGGCGTTGGCAGCTGCTCACTTGAAAGCTCCGCAATTGCGCCACCAAAACCAGCTGCTCGCTGCGCCTCTTCAGCCGTAACCGCCCTTCCTGTTTTACGAATACTTTGAAGAACAGTCTCTTCATCAAGTGGCTTAATAGTGGGGACATGAACAACCTCAGCATTCACTCCTTGTGCTTCAAGTAATTTTGCGGTCCTCAGCAATTGGAACGTCATCGTGCCCGTTCCAAGAAGACTAATATCATGCCCTTCACGAAGGATGTACGCTTTTCCAATCTCAAATGGCGATTCTTCCGTACTAAAAATAGGTGTCTTCTCGCGGGCCAATCGAAGATAGCTTGGTTTGCCGTTTTCAGCGATTGCTTTTGTTGCTTTTTCAGCCTCAATACTATCACCAGGTGCAATAACCACCATATTTGGAAGCGCTCGCATTAACGCTATATCTTCTAGCATTTGGTGAGTAGCACCATCGGGGCCAACACTTACCCCAGCATGTGAGCCAATAATTTTTACTGGTTGATCATTTAGCGCAATGGTGGTGCGAATTTGCTCCCAATTCCTTCCTGGACTAAAAGCAGCATAACTACTGGTAAATGGAATCTTACCCGCTCTTGCGAGTCCACTCCCAAGCGTTACGAGATTCTGTTCAGCAACCCCTACTTCAATATAGCGC
>WUUC01172223.1_pt1 | contig 10039 bp, 5 predicted proteins | sample 6278441 | NCBI WGS metagenome assembly WUUC01 (sample SAMN13675441, study PRJNA597444) | soil metagenome | isolation source: soil | place: USA: Washington | collected 2017-10 | reverse complement strand
ATCTAAACTGATCTCAACATAAGGCTTTTCATTGCAGAATTTCAGGGAATTGCCGATCAGGTTGGTGAATAGCTGATTGATCTGACTAAAATTTGCTGTAACCACCCCAAGGTTTTTCGCTGTGATGACCGCGCCGGTTTCACGGATGCGTATTTCCAGATCTGACTTGCAAGTTTCAAGGACAGCATTGAGGTCCACATCAGCGAGATCAATAGTACTATTCGACATTTGACTGACTGTGAGAATAGATTCGATCAGGTCCATCATTCGCAAAGCCGCACCGTCGATTTTGGAGAGATAGGTTTCCGCCTTGGCAATGTCACCATGCTTCAGCCGGTCGGTGAACGTGATAATTTTCCTTAGAGGTTCCTTCAAGTCATGACTGGCGACATACGAGAATGCCTCCAGATCACTATTCTTTTCTTCGAGTTTCTCTACTGCTGCCTGGAGTTGTTGCTCAGTCGAACGGATCTCGGTAACATCCTGAACGGCACCGAAGATCTTTTCCAATTTTCCCTCTGTCGTTAGATAAATCTTGCCGGAATTCCTCAAAATTTTCTCGTGGCTGTCAGGCAATTTGATCTTGAATTCTATGGGTGGAATGTCAGAAATACGTGAACCATTTTCAGCGAAGTTGTCGAACGCTCGTTTGACATGCGCATCTGTCCTCTTCCTCGACAGTTCCGATGCCTCAGCCGTCATTCGTTCTGTTGCTCTTGTAAAGTCAACTGGAAATTTTTCGTTGTATCCATAAATACTGAACATTTCATCCGACCAGGTGATTTGACTGGTAGAGATGTCCCATTCCCAACTACCAAGTTTTGAAACCTTTTGCGCCTCGGCGAGCACACGGTTCAAGCGTGAAAGTTCCTTTGTACGATCCACAACTTGTTCCTCCAGCTGCGCGTTGAACTGTTTCAGGCGTTCTTCCTTAATCTTACTCTCGGTAATATCTATGCTGAACCCCAGCATCCGGACGGCGCGTTGTTCTCCATCTACGTTCCTGTAAAATGTTTTTGTCCGGGTATGGATCCAACGAACTTCACCGCTATCCTTCCGGATAATCCGATATTCAACTACCGTATAATCATCCTGGTCAGAACCACTGCGTGTGGAATCTATCTTTGTCAAAACTATATCACGGTCCTCGGGGTGCAGAATTTCCCTGGCAAGCTCCTGGGTGACGGTTGCATCTTCCCGAACCCCAACAAGCTTTTTAAGTTTTGAAGACCAATGAATGCGCTCGTTTTCGATGTCGTAGTCAAAAGTGCCGGCATTGATCGCGTCGGTGACCAGGCTAAGTCGCTCATCACTCTCCCGCTTTGCCTCTTCCTGAACTTTCCGCTCCGTCAGGTCAGTAATTAAACTGACATAACCCACAACTTTTTGTTTTTCGTTGACGTGCGGAATGTAGTGAGCTGTTATGTATTTCCTGGTGTCATTTTTATATTGAACCCAACCTTCCGATTGATGTATCTCACCAAGAAACACTTTTTCTATCCGCGAATATAGACTATCGTACACAGCCTGCCCGAGAACCTCCGCGACAGTTTTTCCAACGATGGCATTCCGGTCGACACCAAACCAGGTTTCATAAGCCTTATTAACAAATGTGTATTGTTCTTTGCTATTAACGTAAGAGATGGGTGACGGAAGGGAATCCGTGACAAGCTGCAACTTGTTTCGCGCAACCACCTGATCTGTCACTTCGATCGCGATTGCCATCATGCCGGCAATTTTTCCGGAAGCGTCAGTATATGGCTCGTGTATGTAACTGTACCACCCACTGTGAGGGCCGTCATCACGATCATATACAAGCTCAACTTCATCAACAACATGTCGTTCTCCCAGCTGCATCTTCTCCACAGAAGTACGATGTCGTTCACGAATGACCGGGTCGGATTTAACCTGGGGAAATATCTCTTCGATCGGTTTGCCTTTTACTTCATCAAGCGTTTTACCCCACATGAATAACGCCTGATCGTTAGCCGCATCAACAATAAAGTTGGCACCCCGATAACAGACAATCCCGATTGGAGCGACCTTGAAAAAATTTATCAGGTCCTCGGGTCGAGAGCCCAACGATGTTCGCGGGATCCTTTCGGACGTTACGTCTCTTATATAACAGATAACGCCAGTCACTTTCCCGGCCTCATCTGTCACTGGCTCACAATCTACATCCACCCATCTAACATGGGCTTCGGCGTGTTGTAAAAATTTAATTTGCTTTCCTTTGATTCTGAAAGAGTGACCTGCGGTTAAACAGTCCCTTAATATAGACGCAATATCTACCCTCGAAAATATTTCAGGACAGATTTCATTAAGTGTCTTACCGACAACGCGATCAAATTTCCCATCCAGGAAATTCAGAGCAGCGCGATTAGCATATTCGATCCGAAGACTTGAACCGGTTGCAACAAAGGCCGGAAATGGCGCCTTTTCAATTAAAGTGTATCGCAACTGACGTTCCTTTGCCCCTTCTCCTACCATTAAAAAAGTATTTGAACGCGGTTTTCCCAAAGATGGGAAGTTTGCGATAGTTTGGAACGAAGCAAGGCGATGCAGTTGACCTGATAAATATACAAGAGGCCCTCCCGAACTAGCAACTCCGTCGCTCTATAACTGCGCCAGAAGATAAGTTAGTGTGGAAATTTATCTACAATCAGGAAAACTACTTATAACTTTTTTTAACTTAACACACGAAAAGACGGCGCTTCGGTTTGCGTGTCTGGCAAGGCAAAAAAAAACTTAAGGCAGCTTTCATTTCATCAAAAGCTGTACTTCAATGTCACCCCATAAGTTTGCGGATCGCCGAGCACACCAGCATAGTGACCTGCGTTGCCTCCGGCCGGTAATAACTGCTCATAATAATCTTTGTTCAACACGTTGCGAGCCCACAACGTAACAGATGTACCGGGAAGCGCGCGAAATCCGATCCTGCCATTCAGTAACGCATATGCATCGATGTTCAGAAATTCAGACGGGGACGGACTGGATGAGAATTCCGAACGATAGTAGGTGTCAAATGCAATAAAGAATTTCCCTGCATGACCAAGAAAATTCAACGGCGATGCAAACTCTCCACCAAATGAACCAGCCCATTTCGAAAGTCCTGGCAAGTCGCCGCCGGAGATATCTTTAAATGCTACCTGCATGCCTTCCACTGTCAATCCCGTTTCTTCAAGTGGCAGCGGAGCATTGGTAAACGTCACATATTTCCCTTCGGTGTAGGCGCCCGAGGCATAGAATGAAAAATGACTATTTGCCTTGACGTTCGCATCGAGCTCTATACCGCGAACATTCACTTCTTCAGCATTGGCGATATAACCGCGGTTTACGCCCAACTCGGGAGACTGCACATTGGTTTGGTAATCGATAATGTCAGTGTTGTGAAAGGTTACGTTCAATGTAAAGTTGTTGATAGGTGTCGACTTAACGCCTACTTCATAATGCGTTACATCTTCTGGTTTAATTACCGCGAGTTCTGTAGCTGGGTGTCCATTGATGGTGGGGAGGCCGGCAACATTAACCCCAACAGGTTTGTAGCTGGTTGAGTAGGTAGCAAAACCATTGATACGCTCATTTGCCTTATAAGAGACAGTCAACTGGTACGTGAAATTTTTCTCATCGGCATCAGCTACGTAGTACTGGTTATTATACACACCATTTTTAAGGGCCAACAATGCGGGGTCAGTTGTTTGCAAACCGCCATAGGCAATGCGGTTGTAGGAAACTTCTTTTCTATCTAAGTTGTAACGAACACCGGGCAGAACATGGAGACCATCGATAATCTCCCAATCCAGGTTGGCAAATGCGGCAGCGCTTAAAGATTCGATCGATGCTTCGGTTGCGATTCCATACCCTTCGAAAAGTCCCGGGGTTCTCCACAATGTACTGGTTGAACTTTGTGAAAACCGCCATTGCGCTGAACCCGATTCTTCTGTTCCATGAATGTTAACCTCCTGATCGATATAGAATAAACCCACAACACCACTTAACCTCGAAGAGAACTCACCGGCATACCGAACTTCCTGCGACCAGTTCCTGTGTTCGGCTGGATTTTGTGATTTTGAAAGTGCCTGGAGTCCCGTGAAGTCCCTGTCATTGGAAGGGTCCCAATTCCAGTAGCGCCATGCAGTGGTTGACGTAAGCGTACCGGGGCCAATTTTTTTGTCAAGGTTCAAGGATATTCCTCCAAGATCATTGCCTGATTGCCACGGTGTGTCGTGGTCAATCACACGATCGAACGCATTACCACTGGGTAGTGCATAGTTAAGGTCGGCAATGATAGCGTTGAATTGCCGGTACGCAGCGCGGCGCGTTTCGACAACGCCTGCTACAACCTGCGCGTAACCGTCAGGCCGTTGACGTGACGCGTCTCCGGATAGCGTAATAGAAAAATCGTCGAAAGGTTTAAACAATAGTTGTCCGCGAAAACCCAGGTTATTAATATCATTGATGTACTTCCCTGTTCTCACGTTCTCCACTACCCCGTCACGCTGTGTACCTGAGAACGATACCCGCGCCGCCAGCACCTTAGTCAACGGACCAGTAATCGAACTTTTGGCCTGAACATAACCATAGTTTCCATAACTCAGTTCGAAGTCAGCTGCTGGCGTGAAGCTTGCTTTTCGTGTAGTGATATTAAAAGCACCTGCTGTCGTATTCTTACCAAACAGAGTTCCCTGGGGGCCGCGCAAAACTTCAATTTGTTCGATGTCCAAAAAATCGAAAGTAGCTGCAGCAGGCCGCGCATAATAAACGCCGTCCACATAGATGCCCACACCCGGATCGAGGCCGTCGTTAGTAAGTCCAAACGGCGATCCCAGCCCACGAATGTTGATGCCCGTATTGCGTGGATTGGAAGAATAAACTTGAACGGAAGGGATAAGTTCTTTTACCCGGTTTACATTGAACGCTCCTGCCTGCTCGATCAGGTTTCCACTGATCACAGAGATCGCGATCGGCACTTCTTGCGCCGTTTCTTCACGGCGGCGTGAAGTTACTACAACCTCCGACAGAAGATTGTCAGTTAACACTGTTATCTCGAGGCTCTCGCTATCGAGTTCATAGATCTCCACCTCTTGAGGTTTGTAGCCGACCGAGTTTATGCGAAGGGTAAACGGTAACTCTTTCGGCACCGCAATACTGAACCTTCCAGTTGCATCGGTAACGGAATAAATCGCCGTTCCCTTAATCAGCACGGTAGCACCTGTCACTGTAATTCCGTCAGAGTCTTTGATCACGCCTGCAATAATGCTTTGACCCGCGGCCGCGTAACCAATAAAAAGTACCGGAATAATTAATGGTAGAAAGTTTTTCATTCAAAGAAAAGGTTAGAGGGGATATACCTGATGTAATTGAAGTACGTTATGGTTTGCCGTTGTCACCTTGCATTGAAACAAATTCCGCAAACTTGTCAACTTGCAGCCGGGAAGTTTCGGGGAGCAAGAATCCAAAATCTTTCAGGTCAGCGAGTCCATTGTCGATAACCCAGCGGATAAACGAAAGCGCTTCCTTGTTTGCAGTTTTCTTATCGACAGAAAAATGGAGATACCCGATTGGAACGTTGAAGACGCCTTTAGGACCGGCATCGCTCAGACGCTGTATGACACTGGCCCGACCGTCATAGAATTTTTCGTCGTCGGAAATGCGACCATTGTCATTGAGGTCGACCGGAAGTACTGAAAGCCCGGCTACCGGTGTGCCGGTTGATCTTGTGTAGATAACTGGCATTGGAAGAAATGCCACACCGGTCGAATCACGAAGCACAGCCTTCACCAGGTGGTCGTCTGACCCAGCTATGCCTTTTCCTTTGAGATCTTTCTGTTCATACTTAAAGTACTTCGCGAAAACAATCGGTGCGCCTGCTTTCTGTAAGCGGGTATAGGTGGTAAATGACGCAGCGATCTTTTGCTCCCTGGTTTTATCTGAAAATATGTCGTGAAAGAAAACCTGTTTGATTGTTTGAGTGGTTAGGCCCTTCGATCCGTATATTTTTGCGAAGTCAGATTTACTATTGGCCACAGGTAGTATGGCATACCGGGCAAAATAAACATACTCGCGCTCATTGCTGATATCTTCAGGATGCTCGTACGCTTCTACAAGGATGTCGTACTCCTTTGGGTCCTGCGAACCACGCCACTCTATGATTATTTGAACCTCCGGATTTAGCTTACTATACCGGTCGATCCATTGCTCGACGAGTGGATATGCGAACCGCACCCCGGTCATCCTGACTACGGTATTGCTTTGATTCACATGTCGTGACACCAATGGCGGGTCGAGGTCTGTTAAAGCGTTTTCCTGACGTTCACGCTGTGCGTCCTGCGACCACACGTTGGTAACAATTGCGACTACAAAAATTAAAATTGGAATTCCTGACGATCTCATGCCGATTGATATCCGGCATAAAAGTATAAAGATTTTCACATTAACCAATTTAATCTATAGGTTTTATAGACTATTAAAATCTGAGGATTTTTGACGTTTATGCCGATTTTTCCGCGCGCTAACTATCTGGACGAGTGTTGTTGCCTCCCAGCAATGAGCGACTTTGAACGCGGAAAAATCGTTGTGTATGAATGCAGCAGTGGCGCCAAAGAAATACTGCCGGAAAACAGGAAACATAAATACAAGTCGAGCAACAAAGACAAGGCAGGCGAAACCTTGCTTTGTGCCCGATTGCAGTTGTCTTCCTACTTCTCCCACATTACTTTTCTCCGCTGGCCATTGACACTGATCACATATAGTCCGGTTGGCAATTCCTTCGAGCATCGATTCAGTGTCGTCTTCGCTTTCAACCTTTCCTCTTTTCACAGTGCCTGACTTGGTCAGTGAGATGACCTCATAATCGTATTCGGGCGGCAATTCAGTCATCATACTCATGAAGCATGACGACTTGCAAAACGTTCGTGTAATGTTGCAATACGCGTTCCAGCCATTGAATGTAACGCAGCCACTGCTCAACGAAAAATTGAGTTGATCGCCGTGCGGTGATCCGCCGATCGACCATGATGATGGATTACCTTGCGTCTTCACCCAGGTCCACGACAGACCATAATTCATATTGACATTGTTTGCGACTGGACAAACGGTATTAAAAGTATTCAATTGACTTCCATTAATGGTGCCGCTGCAATCAGGATTGAAATTCACCGTGACCATCCGCTTTCCAAGTCCATTTGCGCTAATAGAAGAAGAACCACAATCGGACCAGATCTTAATTCCGATCTGACCGCTCCCAAAGTTGTTCATTGTAACATTGAGGCTTGTGCTGGTTGCTGTTCCACTATTGAGTGTCATGAATGACGGCAACGGCAGTATCCATTCCCAATGGAGGTACCCCGGGATATTGCTCACATTCACCGTAAGTGTCGTCGAACCACCAAGCGACATCGGTGTCCAACTGATCGGGGCTGACGGAGTAACGGCGTAAAGCTGGAACGAACACGCGTCTGTACCTAATCTGGGATTGCCATGACGCGTTAGATTACTACCGCTCCCAGGTGTACTCGCGAAATAGCCCGATTGGCAGCTGCTCATTCCACCGTTCAGGATCAATGCGGAGTGATCAGCATTGTTAAGGGCATGATTCATTTCCACAATGCGTGCTTGCGCCTTCGTGCATACTCTCACAAAGCGGGAATCAAGTTCGATAGCGCCAGTCGTAAAATCGTTGTCGATTGATGACGCCGATTTAATAAGGTTTCCATTGCTAAGGTCAACGTATGGATCCCATGAGTTGCCAAGCAGCGCAGCTTTTACATATTGGTGACAATTGAAAGGCGTGTTGGCAAGAATGATGTCATTTGACGTACCGTTCTGACAATTAGAAGGTGGATTTGGAAAAGGGCAATCAGGGCCTTGTGCGAATGACCCCATGCTGATTGCGGCGATCATCCCTGTAAGTATCATTTTTTTCATAAACTGTTGGATTTAGTTCGTGCAAAAACCTTCTTATGAATTTTGCCAAATAATAACGATTGATCAACTCGATCGACCGCCACAATCCTCCATTGGTCGAGTGGACTGAAAATGGTATCCTGTTAAACCGGTAGTGGGAAGCTGTGATTCTTCTCGCGTAGGTCGGTAAGCTCGTACGCAATGCGTGCAATGACAAATGATTTCGCTCAGGCTATTTCCTCAGCAAACTCCGCCCAACAACGCCGGGCTGACGCCAAAAAAAATTACCGTAGAAACTTGTTGGGTGTTGTTAGCGCCTGACCGTTACACGCTTTTCAGGCTGTAAACACGATAAGGTATAGAACAAGGGCGACGAATCCTGCGATGAGAAATACGCCCAGTTTAACCAACTTGCGGAACAGTCCGGTTTCCTTTTGGATCGACCGGATCCCGAATACATCCACCAATAGCCACAACAAGAATCCGGTTACTAATTCCATGCTTTTAAGATTGTTGATTGACTAAAGTTACTGATTTTTACTCACCAACTCCAGGGCCAATTCCAGTTCGCGTTTCGCGCTTTAAAACAACAACGTACCAGGCGCCAGCCCAGACGTATTCCATTCCATCCATCAAACCGACAGGAGTCTTTACATCACAATGTCCACTATCCAAAGACCGGGGTTGCAATCCTGCGTGCAATTGTTACTTTGGTGATCAAAACAAGATTGCCTACAAACATTGCGATGACAAAGGATTTCGATGAGGGCATTTTCCTCAATCACCTAGCGCCCACCACACCATGGCCTTTCAAGATACCAATCGAAAGGGCGGAGGGAATTTATCTTTACACGCCTGATGGGAAAAGATACGTCGATCTCATTTCAGGGATCTCTGTTAGTAACATTGGGCACCGGCATCCAGAAGTTATTGACGCTATCAAACAGCAACTCGACAAGCATCTTCACGTAATGGTGTATGGCGAGTTCATCCAGGCACCTTCAAACCTGTTGGCCGACAAGCTGACGGGATTACTCCCTCCTTCTCTTAACTGTGTTTTCCTTGTCAACTCGGGAACGGAAGCCAATGAGGGGGCACTTAAGTTGGCTAAGCGGGTAACAGGTCGTAGCGGCTTGGTCTCATTCCATGGTTCCTATCACGGCAGCACCCACGGCTCAATGAGTGTTTCCGGCAATGAAACAAAGAAGGCACCCTTTCGCCCTTTGCTACCCGACGTTAATTTTATTCACCTGAATGACTTTGCCAACCTGGGAACAATTACAACGAAAACAGCAGGAGTAATTCTTGAAACAATCCAGGGCGACGCCGGTGTTCGCATTCCGTCCAAAGCGTACCTGACTGCTTTGCGTAAGCGTTGCGATGAGACGGGCGCCCTGCTCATATTGGATGAGATACAATGTGGGATGGGTCGCACCGGAACCCTGTTTGCATTTGAGCAATTTGGGATTGTGCCCGACATCCTTACCGTTGCCAAAGCGTTCGGTGGTGGTTTACCGATCGGCGCGTTCATTTCTTCAAGAGATCGAATGAAGCAATTGTCACATAGCCCTATACTCGGTCACATAACTACTTTTGGCGGCAATCCTGTTTGCTGCGCCTCAGCATTAAGCACGCTGGAAGTTCTTACGTGCGGGAACCTGTTGAGTGATGTGAACCGAAAAGGAAAGCTTATTGAGGATCTGCTTGTCCATCCCAAGATCCATGAAATACGACGGGCGGGACTGATGTTTGCGATCGACTTCGATTCCGAAGAACGCGTACATCGAATTGTCAGCGATGCACTGGACAACGGAGTGATCTGTTTCTGGTTTCTCTCACATCCCAATAGTTTCAGAATTGCACCACCTCTCACGATCAACGACGACGAGATCCGTGACGCCTGCCAGGTGATTTTGAAAGCCATTGAAAAATCATGATCTTTTCCACTAAACGCCGCTCCGTTTTCACATGATGATAGATAATTCCCGGCATCTTGACCGGATCTACAAACTCATGGTGGTGATCGCACTCACCATTACAGGAGTAATCCTGACAAAAAATATCGTTATCCCGATTGCATTTGCTGCACTGTTTGCGATACTGCTTAACCCGCTGGCCACACGAATCGAAAAGC
>WUUC01076331.1_pt1 | contig 10040 bp, 9 predicted proteins | sample 6278441 | NCBI WGS metagenome assembly WUUC01 (sample SAMN13675441, study PRJNA597444) | soil metagenome | isolation source: soil | place: USA: Washington | collected 2017-10 | reverse complement strand
GGCCCGCCTGCCCGCCTGCTAGACTCCCGCGCCATCGCTCACTGAAGTTGTAACAACTCGCCGAGCTGTCTAGCTTGGCCGGAATCCGCTCTCAGGCCGCTCAAGGTCGCGCGGGTGAACGTGTCGGGATGGTTACTCGACGCCTTCGTAAGAAACTCTTCGGCGGACACGGCCTGAAACTCTTCGGCGGCGTGAGAGAACCTGTTGAGCGCGGGCGCGAGAGGCGCGACCGCGCGAACAGTCTCATCCATGAAGCGGGTATTATTTTCGAGCGCGCGTGTGGCCCGCTCAAGCATCCCCGCCGCCGCGCTCTGCCAAGACGCTCCGGCTTGCGCGGCCTTTGCCTCGGCTGTCGGCTCGGCGACCGGCACGCGGGCCGCGCTCACGACGGCCGCCCCTATCGGCGGCAGCGCGAAGTCCGAAGGCGCGAAGGGCGACGCGGCAGACGGCCGCGCGGCCGTGCGCGGCGCGGCTACCGGCGAAGTGCCGGCGACAACCCCGCCCCGCCGAATGAACCGATCCGGCGAGCCGACGGCGGCGCCGCGCTGAAACACGTCGGCGTCCGGGGCGGTGTAGATTTGGTCAATAATCTTTTCAAGCTCTACCACGTCACGCAGGGCTTTCTTGCGCGCGCCGCCGTCGGGTAGCTGCTGCATCGCCTCGACGTAATTCCGCTTCACCTCTTCGGCCGCCGCCGCGGCCGAGCCAGCGTCGCCGCCCGTGCGCGCCTCGAAGAGTATCCTTTCGAGCGCGGCCTTTGCCTCCGCGAACGCCTTCGCGTGCGCCTGCTCCGACTGCTTGCGCCGCTTGCGACGGCCGAGCAGGAAGCCGCCGACGATGAGGCCGACGCCCGCGGCGATGGTGATCGGGTTGGTCATCAGCGCGACGGTCGCCGCCCCCATCTTCGCGCCCAAGAGTGAGGCGAAAAGTTTAGGGGCGAGGAAAGCGGCGGCCGAGCCGCCCGTGAGCAGGCCGCCCGCGCCGCCGAGGGTTGAGCTGGTGCGCGAGCCGCGCGCCAAACGCGAGCCGAGCGAGAGGCCGAGGAACGGGAGCGCGGGCGCGACGGCCGCGCCGATGCTGCCGAGGCTGAAACTTTGCGCTGCGGCCGTGGCCGTGCCGCCGCCCGACGTGAGCGACCCGAAGCCGAGCAGGCGATCAAGGCCGCCGAGGTTCGACGTGGGGAAGCCCGCCGCGTTCGGGTTAAAGTTCGGCGTGCCGCCCGGCCCCGTGCGACCGCCGAAGATACCCGTGATGCCTTTGAAGAGTGAGCCGAGCAGGCCGCCGCCGCCGCCGCCACCTCCGGCCGTCGCGCCAGCCGTGCCACCACCGCCGCCGCCGGTGATGGCGCTGAAGATTGACCTGCTCAACTGCTCGCGCGCTGCCTCGACGAAAGAGCCGAAGAGTCGCGTGGCGAGGGTGCGCCCCGCGCCCGCGAAGTCGAGCCGCAGGATATCTTCGAGCGCCGATCCGAAGGCGTCGCCGATGTCGTCGGCGAACTCTTCAAACGCTTTCTTCGCTTTCTTCGCTTCGTCCTCGGAGGCTTTGATGATGGGCGGCAGATCGCCGAAGGCATCGACGGCCACCCGCCCCGCGTCGGCCGCAACGGTCGCCCCGTGCGCGACCGCGCTAAAGCGTTCGGGCAGTTGGTCGAGCGCGGGCATGAGGCTGACCAACCTGTCGAGTGCCGCGAAGCGATTCTCGGAGGTGGGCAACTCACCCTCGCCGAAGGTGCTAAAGCCCGCCAGCGTGCCGCGCTTGTCGAACTGCGGCCACTTCTGCTCAGGCTGCAACAGCCAGCCCGTATGCTCCGACCTGTCGCGCCCGGCAAGCCCCGGCCCTTCGCCCCTCGCCGCCGCTCGCTCTGCCTGCTCGCGCCGCCGCTTCAGTTCGTCGAACTCGGCGCGCAGCCGCGCCACGTCTTGAGCGTTCAGGGCGTTGAACGCGCCCGCCTGCCCGTACTGCGCGATCACGTAGCGGATGAATTCAACTTCACTCGCCACGAAGCGATCACGCGCATCGCGCTGGTGTCGCAGCGACTCGGCGATCTCTTCAGACCCGCCCGCGCGCGTGGCCTTCGGGTTAGGCACGCCGCGCACGTTCTGCCTAATCCAATCCTCGGTCTGCGCCGTCGTCCACGTATCGCCCGGCCCTAGACCTTGCGGGCGACTGCCGCCGCTCTGCCCGGTTAAGGTCTGCCGCTGATTGAGTGCGCCGAGGATGGAGTTGACATAGTTGCGAGTCTCGGCCGGGATGCGAAAGTCCGTCACGGGTCGGCCCGACTCGTGCGCGGCGCGCAGCGTGCGCCGATGTTCGCCCCAGTTGTAACCGGCGAGCGCGAGATCGACCCGGCCGCCGAACATATCCAACAACTGCCGAAGATAATCCGTGCCGCCCCTTATGTTCTGCGCGGCGTCAAAGGGGTTTGAGACTCCGAACCGGGCCGCCGTTCCCGGCATGAGTTGCATCACGCCTTGCGCGCCGGCGTGCGAGCGTGCGTTGCGTTTTCCGCCGCTCTCCTGCCGAATGATGGTGCGAATGAGATTCGGATCGATCCCCGTGCGGCGCGCGTTTTCTTCGATGAGCCTTTCGATCTCTTCGTCGAAGCGCGCGCCCCTGATGCCTTGCACGAAGCCTTGCACGAATGACGCGCCCGCATCGCGCCCCAAGCCGAGCATGACCTGAGACGGCGAGCGCATCTGCAAACGGTCGCGGATGCCCTGCTCGGCCTGCCCCGCCGCGCCGGCCGCGGCGTCATAAACACCCTTCCCCGCCTCGGTAACGCCCGCGCTCAAAGACGAAAAAGCGTCGAACCCTAGACGCGCGAAGTCGCCCGACTTGAGCACGCGCAGGGCCGCATCCATCGCCCCGGCGAGAGCCGCGCCCCCCTGATTGATGCGCGCCGCGCCCGCGTCTCCGACCGGCGAGTTGATTAGCTCAAGGAACTCTTGCCGAAACTTTTTATACTGCTCGAATTGCGCCTCGAATGATTTGCCGGCGAGTTGCGAGAGGCGATCCGACGTGTTCGATTCGATGCCGGAAAGGGTCTCGCGCGCGATGCGGGCCGACGTGCCGCCGAACTCTTTTTCCATCCCGCGGATGATCGCGGCCACGGACGCGCGGGCGTCAAGCATCCCCTTCTCTGCCAAGTCGGTGACGCGCGCGATCCTCTCTTCGTCCGTGAGCGCGGCGAAGGCTTTATCCTGTTGCGCGATGGCGTCGGCGACGTACTTGTAAGCGGTAACTTGCCGCTCGGCGAGTTGGTTGACTTCTTGACCGGCGAGCCGATTCTTATAGATAACCTGATTGAGCGCGAGCGCGATCCCGTCGATGGCGTCTTTCGCCTCGCCGCCTGTCTTGCCCGTTCCCGCAACGCGATCAGTGATAGCCTTGAGCGATTGCAAAGCCTGCGGCGCGTTGAAGGCCGACATAAGCCGCTGCACGCTGTCTAAGACTTGCGGCAACTCTTGTTCTGACAACTGCGCCCATTTCGTGATCTGATTAAAAAAGTCCTCGGCCTCTTTGCGCCCCTTCAACTTGATCTCGAATCCGAGCAAGGTTTGCTCTTTGATTCGGTTGAAGTCGAAGCCCGTCTTGATCGCGCCCTGTATCTTGTCGGTGACGCCGCCGACGATGCCGGTGATCGCGGACGTGATGAGGTTGCCGCCGACTATCGAGCCGAGCAGGGAGCCGCCGCCAGCACCGCCGCCGCCGCCGAGGCCGGACAGAGAGAAGGCCGACTTGAAGGCGCGGCTTGCGCGTGAGGCGAGGCCGGAGAAGAAGCTAGGGCCGAGGTGTCTCTCGACGGCGCGGGCTTCGTCGCGCGCGGCCTGCTCCGTCGAACGCACTTTCTCTCGGTTGGTCTGCTGGCGGGCGCGTAGCTCCGCGCGCCCCAACTGCTGCCAGCGAGTTTGATCGCGGGCGGCGAACTGCTGCATTAGCCGCTCGGCTTCCGCGTTGCCCGCACGGACGCCGGCCGGGTCACTCCGCAGCCTGAATACTAACTCCCGCTCGTTGGCAGACATTGACTCTCCCCCTTCGTCACTTCGCGCGGAAGCCGAGCGCGCGGGCGAACGTGACCGCGTTTTTTTCTATCACGTCGCCGAGATTCATAAAGTCTCGCGCGGGCGCGAGAGGCGGGCGCGCGGGCATCCCCCGTCGGCCGCGGGCGTGGACGGCGGCGACTCGGCGGGCGCGGGGGCCGCCGGGCCGGATCGTCATCTCCGTGCCGCCCGCGCCGACCTCGAACGCGGGCGCGTCCGTGAGCGCGCGGAAGAGTTCGCCGCTCGCCTGAAGGATGGGCCGCGGGCCGTGTCGCTGTTGCTTGCGGCGGGCGTAAGCGGGGGAGAGGGGCGCGAACGATCCCCGCCCCTCGCTGCCGAGCCATCCGCGCTCCGTGTCGCCGAAGCGGGCGAACAAATCGCGCTCACTCCGGCGCAGATCGCCCGCGCCTTCGGCGAACTCGCGCAGCCCGCGGAACAGTTCGGGCATACCATCAATCTTGTTGTCTACCGCCATCCTCACCCCCTCTGTCAGCCCTCGTCTCTATCGTCGTCGGCCGCGGGGCGTGAGCTTTTCGGGAACATCCCACGCACGAAGGCGGCCACTTGCCCGACGTTGCCCGCGTGCGCGCCCTCGCATCGCCGCCGCTGGACTTCCCACCTCGCCAGCAATTCAACCTCCGTCGCGTCGAGTGAGTCTGCGTCAACCAAGCCCGCCGCGACGCGGGCGGCGAGGCTTTCGATGTGGTCGCACGCCGACTCTTCAAACTCCCGATCAACCGCGCGCGGCGGCGGGTCGCCCCGCGGGCAATCCTCGCAACTGCGACTCGCGCGCCACTCGCCGCAGTCAACCGCGCCGGGGCAATCGTCTCGCGCGCTCGCGCCGTGCAGTCTGTCAACCCGGAGACAGATCGCGCGTTCGAGCGCGGCTAGTTTTTTTTCGTCACCCGCGCCTGCGTGCTCAAGTGTCCGAGCGCGGCGAACGCCCGGTGATGCACGGGAACGATCCCGCCCTTGTAACCCCCGGCCGAGACCTTCAGCCGGTCGTAGATGGCGGCCAGCTCGAACATGACGCTTGCGCCCGACTGGTTCAGCCTTTCGAGCAACGCGCCGAAGTCGCGCAGGGTCTTGCCGTCCGCCTTCTTCAGTGAGTGCCGCGTGTCTATCTGCCAGCCGTCGAAAGGCACGCGCAGGCGCAGCGAAGAGATTGCGAGCGCAGACCACGAGCGAGCGCCCGCAGGGTTGCCCCCGTCGTCAAGCGGCGTGGCTTCGAGGATCGCCCCCAGGACGACGCGGTTTTTTTCTTGGGGCGTGAAATAGTTTTTCCAGTCGGCGGGCTTCTGCTCGCCTTCGGCTCCCACGCCTTCAACGTCAACTATGAATGAATCGAACAGCCACCCGGCGGCGTCCAGTTGCGCGAGCGCGTGCGCCTCGGCCTCTTCCTCGGCCGTGGTAGTCACAGGCACGGCCGACAGTCGGCGGACGTACTCTTTGAGCGCGCGATCAAACGTGCCGTGCGGGCCGGGGGCTTGCGGGTCGTAGATGAACGTGACGGCCAACGGCCCGCCCTCGCTCGGCAACAGCACGGGGATGCGCTGCCGCGCCGTCGCGTCATACTCCGCGGGCGGCGCGTCTTGCGACTCTTCGGCCTTGCCGCTCGCCGCGGACTCTGCCGCCGCGCGTTCGGTCGTTTCATCTTCGGCCGCAGCCGTGCGTTTCTTTCGGGTCATAAATTTTCCTTTTCAGTTGATAGCGTCCGACTCTTCGGCCTCGCCCGTCTCTGCGCGCTGCCGCGACTCGGCGAGGCGGGCGAGCGCGTGCCGGTAAGTTATTGCCGCGGCCACGACGCGCGCCGCTTCATGCCGCGCCGCCGCCGCGACCGTTAGCACCGCGGCGCGTGACAACGTGTGCAGCCCCGCGCCCCTGCTTTCGTCTCTCATAACTTCAACACCTTTCCCCGCGTACTATCGGACTCGGCCTTGCGCTTCGCTATCAGGTAATACTCGACGGCGTTCCGCTCGGCTGCCGAGTGCTGCATCCGGTACGCCCGCGGGTCGCGCTCGCGCTGCTCGATCATCCGCTCGTAAGGCTCGATCACCTCGAACGGCGGCGACGGGCTTTGCTGTTGTCGCTCCGCTGTCACGCCGCCCTCGCCTCACCCTCTAACGGCCACACGGCGACGATCTCGCCGCCGAAGATTTTCAACACCTCGCGCACGCTCGGATCGGCCGCGGCCTGTAGCATCGCGCGGGCTTCTACGTCGTCCGCGTCGCCCTGCTCCGTCATGCCGCCCATGAGCGCGGCCCTCTCTTCGCGCTCGAAGAGTAGTTGAATCAGATCGGCCTTGTGCTCGGTTATTGCGGCGCGTAGCTCCGGCGTGATGACGCCGACCGGCGCGTCCACTCTCAGCCCTTCGGGCCGTCCGCGCTCGGAGAGTGTGACGCCGCGCGCTTCCAAGTCGGCGAGCAGGTGATCGGGCGTCATAAGTCAAATACCTCGCGCGGCGGGCCTGTCGCCGCCGCCGCCAACGGTTCGGACAAGTTCAGCGGGACGAAGGCGGATCGCACCTGCGGCTCGCGCATCTTCTCCGTGAGACGTTCCCACACGGCGACGGCCGCCGCGTCTGGTTCGGTCGGGCCTGTCGTAACTGTATTTAGATCATTAGAAGCGGCGACAGGCTCGGTTGCGTCGTCGGCGTCCGTGGCGGGTGTCGGGGGGGTGACGACAAGTTGTCGGGGGGGTCTGTCATCTTCCGCCCGTTCAACGGGTTGCGCGGAGTCCAGACCGAAAAAGGCATCCATTTCGGCGCGCACTTCAAGCCACCACTTGAGCAGATCGCCCGACTCGTCGGGACTCAGCAGACGCGCGAGCGTCTGCGGCGGCAGCTTCGCGGCCTTGTCTTTCAGGCTCGCCAGTTTCGTCTTGATCACCTTCTGGCAGGTTTCGATCTCGGCCGTGGCGAGGCGGTCGCGCTTGCGCTTGCGGGCCTTCCCCCGCGCGTCGGGCAGGGATCGGTAACGCTCGGCGGCGACGCGCTTGATCGTCTCGCGCTGCCGCCGCCGCGTCGCGGTGTCGAAGCCCTCGGCCGAGCGCGCGAGCGTGACGATCTGCTCGACGACGGAGGCGTGAGCGAAGCGATACACCGTCGGCTCGTTTTTGTTTTCGTCGCGGTTAAAGTCTCCCTCTTCGATCTCGACGGGCCAACAGCGCGCGCGGGCGGCATCTTTTTTGTAGTCGGCCCGCTGCCTCTGGACGGTGCGATCCGAGCAGTCCTGTAACTCGGCCAACTCTTCATCGTATAGCTTCACCTCGGCCGCGCCTTCGGAGTAAGCCGCGCTCGCCAGCGCGAAGATGAAACTACGCGCCCGCTCGGAAAAGCCGGCGCAGTTGGCGAGCTGGTGCATGGCCTCGATGCCGTCGGCCACGTCGGCGAAGATGCCGGTCGGCTCGGCCGCGATCTGTGACGTTGCGACCGTGCGCCGGAGTGCGCCGAGTTTGAAATCAAGCACGGGGGCCGCCGCTTTTTTATTCATGCCGCCTGCACCTCCGCGCTCTGGATTTGGGAAAGCAAATAATCGTCATAGCCTTTGGACGGCGGCGGCCACGTCCGCGCCGTCACGTCGAAGCCAGCCGCCGCGAGTTGACCGGAGAGCCTGAGTAGGGCCGCGTAAACTTCCCGCTTCTCTATCAGGTCGCGGTCATAGGCGACGACGGCAGAGCGCACGCGCTCTGCGAAGCGTTTGAGCCTCGCCGCGAAGTCCTGCCCGAAGTTGCCGACGCCCGGCACGCCGATCACGGTCTGCCCTGATAGGTGCGCGCAGACGTGGGCCTTCAATCCGCCCTCGGTGATGACGATCTCGCGCGCGCGCCCGATCAAGTGCCGGTGCGCGAAGTGAACGGGCGACCCCGGCCCTGCCCCGCGCTCGCGCTCCCTCGACGACAGCCAGAAGTATTTAGCCCCGCCGCGCGGCACGTCGGGCCGCACCTGTAAGCCTTCGATCTGGCCCTGCTCGTTCCTGTACGGGATAAGGATGCCGCGCGGCGTCCTGACCATGCGCCACGCCCCGCCGTCACGGTAGAAGCCCGGCACGCCTTCAACGTCTATCCAGTCGCCGAGGCGGCGGGCGATGCTGTCGGCCTTCTCAGGCGCGGGCGTGCTCACGTAACCGGCCCGCCCGATCTCGTCGCGCGACAGTCCGCGCGCGAGCAGTTGCCGCGCGTGCGTCTCTTCGAGCGTGAGCAGATCGCGGATTAGTTTGGAGTAGGCAGGATCAAGGAGTTCGATTGACGCGCGCTCGGCTTCGGCGACCTTCGGCGTCGGCGAAGGCGCGGGCCTCGGCGTGAAGCCATCGACCCGCAAGTCGTGATACCAAGTCGTGACGCAGCCGCCGCGCGACGGTTTGTCACTCTCTTTCTGAGAGCACTTCGCGCCTGACCCGTCCGTCTTGTTAAGACAGCCCTTGCCGAACTTGCCGCAGACCAAGCAGCGGCGCGACGGCCGATCCGCGCGCTCGTAGTTTCGGGGGGTCATGCTGCCCTCCGAATCTGCCGGCGGTCGGTCGCGTCGGCGGTCGGTCGGCCTGCGTGCGTTGCCGCTTCCCACGCGGCGGCGTGGCGCGCGAGTGCGCCGTGCGGGTTCGGCTCCCGCGTTCCCTTCGGAGGGATGGGCTTTCCGGGCGACCAAGTTTGGGCGGGGAAATGTTGAATGCTGCGCGTTGCGCCGGGCGGGTCTGCGTGGTATCTTCTCATCGTTCCGTTACCTTTCACTTTCAAAGTCACAACCTAGAAGCCTTCGAGCGCGGCAAACGCTCTGGGCTTCGCCCTGTCTAAAAGACGGAAGGCCCGTTGTCGGCTACCACCCCGACAACGGGCCTGACTCTCGGCGGCGGGACGGCACGCGCGAGAAAATGATCTTGCTTGTGTCGCCGTGTGGTAGTTGCGGCGCGGACTGTCAAAACAACTGGCGGCGAGTCTACTAGCCGCCCCTGCGGCTTGTCCGAAAACCGGAAGTGAATGCGAGATATTCACTTCCGCTGTCGTCGCCTTACCACGTCGCCGAGGAACGCGGCCCAATCCATGCCTAACCCGTCATGGATGTTTCGCAAGTGCCTCTCACTGACGCCGAGCGCGGCGGCCACCTCCTTTTGTCCCGCGTCCTCGCCGCCGAGGCGCATGATCGCATCTTCGACGGACAGAAGTTGGACGCCCTTTTCCGCCCCACGCCCGCGCGCATTCAGCCGCCGCTTCAAGAGCGCGGCGGCCACCTTCGACAAGCGATCAACGTCCTCCCTCTTCGTGTGCCGTGATAAGGCCGCATCCATCTCCGCATCGGTCTCGGCCTGAACAATCATCGCCGCGCGGCAGAGGGTTTCATAAAAAAGCAGATCAATCGCGTCACTAATTGCTTCGGGCGCGCGGGAAATGAACTCGGACAAGACGACGTAAGCGCGATCCTCGGCGAGGGCTTCTAGGTCGGTCTCGGCGAAACCTTGATCGCGGGCTTCGAGCGTGAAGGTGTGCAAGAGGCTGGCGGCGAAGCGGCGCAGAGCAAGTGACGACTCGGCGGCGACGCCCGACAGCCCCCCGGCCGAGGCCACAACGAAGATCGGATCGCCCCCCGGCGCGTCGCCCCACTCTGCCGTCACGTCGCGGACGTTGAACTCGGCGGCGACGTGCGCGAGCAACCGCGTCGCCCGTTCGTCAGTGCCGCCGCTTGCCCTCTTTTTCATTCCGTTTTGTCTGTGCTAGGATTCAACACAAAGGGGGCGACCCGCCGCCAAAGGCGAGTGTGACCCTCTGCAATCTCGGCGACCGTTGATGCTTCCCGGCTCCGCGGTCGCCTTTGATTTTGTGCGCGTCTCTTACTCCCTGCGCTTCCCTTCCCTCAGTCACTCGCTGGCGCTTCGCGCCGCGCCCTTCGATGTGATAGAAGTTCGCACATGAAAATACGATCCTTCGTCGCCGTGCTTCTGCTATGTGCGACCGCGACCGCGCAAGATGCAAGGTATGACGAACGCGGTCGCATGATCTCGATCTCCAATC
>WUUC01003389.1_pt1 | contig 10040 bp, 11 predicted proteins | sample 6278441 | NCBI WGS metagenome assembly WUUC01 (sample SAMN13675441, study PRJNA597444) | soil metagenome | isolation source: soil | place: USA: Washington | collected 2017-10 | reverse complement strand
TCCCAGATGATGTAGACGAGATAAGCGGCGACGACCGCCCAGTCTAAGAATCTCATATTAAAGAGGTGTCGGCCCTCACCCTACGACGAGAAGGCGCGGGAGAAAAACCAAAGGCTCGCTATCACCAGCGCCGTCACGACGACCACGGCCACGTAGACGGGAAACCAACGCCCGTCGTCACGCCTCTCTCTGGCGACGATGCTGCGCTCCTCCTGCGTGCGCATCGCCGGGTCATCTCCCGGCGCGCGTGCTGTTTTCTCTTCCGCGTTCAATATTGCCTCTCACGTCAGGGCTGAAGTTGGCGAATGCTTCGGCTTCGTTGATAGGCGCAATCCGCGCCCCCGGTCAAGGGCGTGCGGGCAGCCGCAAGGGGATTTCGGCGTTTAGGCGGCACGGGTCGCTGGCCCCTCCGATGGACTTGCGCCGGGCCTCCTTCGCCGCCGCGCTCAAAGTTCGCTCGTCCACTTTCGCCAGCCCGCACTCAATCTCCGCGAGCCGACGCTGTAAGGTCTCGACTTCCATGCGCAGCAAGCCAACCTCCGGGTCGCGCGCGGCGTTGCCCGTCGTGACGCCCGATAGTCTCGACTGTTGTTCGAGGACACGTATGCTCGTCTCTATGGAGTAGAGGCGTTGTTCTAGTCGGCTGAGGCGACTTTCTAAACGAATCATGTCCTGCGGCAGGGCCGGGGCTGTCTCGCCAATTCTCACTGCGGGTTTTACAGTGTAAGCGGCCAACGCTGCTAGGAGCACTAAGACCGTCGTCCACCAAGGCGAGGCCGTGCGGCGCGTTCTGGAATCCATGAGCATTACCCCCCATTCCGTGTTTGAAATCAGGGAAAGATTAGCACGACCGGCGTGTTAGAGGCGGCGACCGCGAGCGTCTGGCTGCTGTTGGCGGCGCGACTCACCAATTCGCACGCGTCGCCTTTGAAAATATAGTCACCATCGAAGCGTCTTACGGCACGGCGTCGGGGGCAAGCCCTTCGCGCCGCCCGGCTGCGTCGTCGTGGCGGGCTGAGTGACCGGGGGCGATTCTTTCGGGTATGCTTTCAACTGCGTGGGCGGCAGTTGAAATACAATGCAGCCGGGAGGTTTTATGAATCAAGTGCGTATTCGTTTCTGCAAGGTCTGAGCGTCGTACCGACCGAGAGCTGCCCGTGTGGCAGCGATGATAAAAAGCGAGTTGGGCGTTGAGGCCGAGTTGGTGGAAGGCAATCGCGGGGAGTTTACGGTCTGGGTGGGCGAGCGCGAGGTGGCGCAGAAGGGTTGGCTGAGGTTCCCGCCGGACGCGAAAGTGCTGGCGGCGGTGCGGCAGGCGCTGGGGATTTGACCTTGCGTAGAAGAACACGCGCCATCTTTATCGTAGCTGCAATCGCTGTCGCGTGCTGTCAGGTCAGTGTCTGCGCGCGGCAGTCAGCGGGTAAGTGTGCGGAAATCAAATACACAAGACCCGGGGCCGGTGTCAGCCCGCGCAGGCTCGACCGCATTGAAGGGCAGGCGGTGTTCGGCTCCGCGTCGGAGAAGAGTGAATTCGCTTCGGCGGGCGGGTTGTGTGTGGCCCTTTTTGGCGAGAGGGATGGAAGGCTCGTCGCCTCCACCACTACCGACGGTGAAGGGCAGTTCCGGTTTGCGAACGTCTTGCCCGGCGACTACGTGCTGGTTGCCTTTCTAGAACCTTTGCACGCAGCCGTCATCCCGATTCGGCTCGGCGGCGCGTCGAGGAAATCCTTCAAGCCGCGAAGGCTTCTCCTACACATGAGGTCGAAGGATGACGGGCGGAAGAGTTTTGTGACGCTGGTCGCAGACGCCTTGCTGCGGGAAGAACTGCTCAGGATGGTAGAGCGGGATCAGGCGGTCAGGAACGAACTCATCAGGCGCGGGATGAATCAACCCGACGCGGCGGTCGAAGGGAGCATGGCCGCCATCGACGCGCGACACACGGCCCGTCTGAAAGAGATTGTCAGGAGGTACGGATGGCCCGGCCCCGACCTCGTCGGGAGAGACGGTGCGGACGCAGCCTTCCTCCTCGTACAGCACGCCGACGACCTCGCCTTCCAGAAGAAGATGTTGCCGCTCGTGCGACGCGCTTACCGTGCAGGGGAACTCTCCGCATGGAATTACGCGCTTCTGCTCGACCGTGTGCTCGTCCGCGAGGGCAAGCCGCAGGTTTACGGCATGTCGCTCGAACGTTGGGAGGGGAAGGAACCCGTGCTTTACCCGATAGGGGATGAGGCTAACGTAGATAAGCGCCGCGCGGCCATCGGGCTCCCGCCGCTCTCCGAGTACCTAGAGTTTATGAGGCGGCTGTACTTCCCGCAGGACTTGAAGAAGCAGTAGAGAGCGCTGCATGTGCGGGAGTTCGCGCGCGAAGCCGAGCCGGAGCGCGTGGAGCCTCGATTCCGCGTCGAAGGGGTTGGCTACCAGCCTGAAGCCCGAACATCACCGCAGCTCATAAAAGTTTCTTCAAATCATAATAAGGTGACGACTCGTCAAGGTCTTCCAGATATTTCTTCAGCCTCCTTCTATCCACCCCGATTTCGTCGGCTATCATATTAATCGTCTTCATGGTCGAGTAACGGCGGATGTACCAACCGAGGAGTTGCTCCTCGGCGTCTTCGAAGGTATCGCAGCCGCCGAATTCCAGAGTTTTTGACAACAAAATCTCGACGGCCCTTCTCCTGTCGCCGACGTACTTGTGGTCTATACGACTTTCCAGCTCTTTGGCGCTCTCCAAGTGCTCACGCGCCGCCATGATGAATTCCTTCTGGATGTGGGCCTCCGCCGCCACGAGATGACCCATGGCGAGCAGCCTCGGGTTGTCGTCCTGACAAAGACTGATGACCGCTTGGGCGCTGACCATGGCCGCGTCCGGGTTCTTCAGGAACAGGCGTACCGTGCCGTAAGTGAGCAGGCTCTCGGCGGTGTCTATCACATTTTCACGCTCCGAGCCGCGAATCGCGGCCAGCAGGCTCCCGCCGTCTTTGTACCTCTGAATGCCGCCTTTCAAGCCCGTCGCGTGGTCGAAGGCCGCTTCGCTGTGGGACAGGGCCGCGACAAGCGGTGCTTCATCTCGCGACTCTTCCGGGGCGTTGTTCCAGCGGTTGTAGAGGGCGCGGGACTGGAGAACGGCGATGCGCGATTTCCACTGGCCGCCGAGCGACGCGACATTATTCATCCTCAACAGCGCTTGCTCGGCCTCATCGAACTCGCCGCAGTCGATATGGATTGCGGCCAACTCCCTCAAGGCATACAGGTAGAGTCTAGGGTTCCCGGTGTCGCCTTCGGGTTTCAACTTCGTGCGTATCATTCGTTCGAGGTCATCTTTAAGGACTTTCAGCTTCTTCTCTTTTTCCTTCCCCGGCGGCTGCCACCTCTGTATGGATATCAGCAACAGCTCGTTGAACAAGCGGTGGAAGGGCTGGCCGGTGAGCCGAAACTCGAACCGGGCTCCCTGACAGGCGAAATTTGCGGTGCGCAGAAAACCGCGCTGAAGGTTAGCCAAGCCGACGTTAAATAGGATGGCTAGAGTGTGTTTTTGCCTGATGAAGACGAGGTCGTCGATATGCCTTTGCCAATCGCTCCCCTTCACTTGTGGTGTGGCAGATTTGGACAACTCCTCCAACTGGCTGATTATTTCCTCCGCGCGCCTGTCGAGGCATTTGACCACACTTAGCAGCTTCTTACGGACGTAAGTGAAGTCATCCTGCCGGGCGATTCTCGCCTGAGCGGCCCGAACGAAGGCGAGCGTCGCCCAAGCCGGGAGGCGGGGCTTATGCAGTCTTTTCTTGACGAAGTCTTCGAGGACTCCCAACTCCTGCACAAGGTCTTTCGAGTGACTGCTCTTTCTCCTCGTTTCAATCGCCGCCACGCAGCACCTGACTTTCGCCTTCCAGAGCGAACGGCTTTCCCGGTCGGTAATGGTTGCATCGCGCGGGGTTGCGTAGTCTTGTGCCTCCTGCTCCACGACGAAGTGCCCGACCTCAGCCGCGGGCTCGTTCGTGATTATCGTTTCGACCGAAGGCTTCAGGCCGCGGTAGTCGTCAATCTCATACAGGAGCGCGAGGATTTTGAAATAGAGGGAGTTCTTCTCAGCCCAACCTCCCCTTCGTATCTCCTCAAGAAACAGGTCGTGCAATCTGCGGTGCATTGCGACCAACTTCTTGTCGTGGTCGGACGCCGCCGCCCGTCGTAGAGACTCCGTGGGGTTTTTATACAGGCTTGAGAGGGCGTTGTATGTGTCCGTGAGATTATCCAAATTTGAAAGCACATTCGTGCTCCTACGTGAGATTTGATGGGATTCTATCCGACGCTGACAGGAATGCACAATAATTGTTGGACAATATTTCCCTTGAAAGAAATACCGCTTGTCGTCGTCCGGGTTTGCCGCTAATTTCGCATCGTCGGTTCTCTCCCTAAGAGCCACTCAAACACAACTTAAGAATTTTGCAGAAGGCTGGCCGGACAGCCCGCGCGACCCGCAACGCGGAAGGCGGCTGGCACAGGCACTCATATCGCTGGCGCTGGACGGGGCTTGGCCCCTGCGAAGGCTTTGAAGGGCGGGTAACACGTGGAACATCATCGGGAGGAAGGGTGATGCGATGAAAAAAAGCGGAGGTTGCGTTTTTCTCGCGTACCACTTTGATAAAGAAGGTCGAGAGTACGCGGGGCAGCTCGCGTGGGTGCTGGGCCTTATCGATATCTCAGTGGTCTTCGGCGAGGGCCTAGGAGGGGAGCGAGTATCCGACGGCGTGCAGAGGCGAATCGAGTCGGCAGACATCGTCATTGTCTTGCTGACGGGCGAGCCCACGCACTGGATAGTACAGGAGATTGCTTGGGCGGTGGCTAAGCGCGTGCCGTGCTTAATCGTGGTTAGAGAGGGCGTCGTGTTCGACGGACGCATCGCTGGCGACCTTGAGCAAATCCGCTTCGCCCCAGACGAGTTCGCGAAGGCGTTGAAGCAGGTCGTTCATCAGGTGCAGACCCTCACGTCGATTGGCCTCGACATTCCCGAACTGCTTCCGGGGGGGCCGAACCGGAGCGACCGCGTCAGGCTGCTCATCATGAAGACCAGAGAGGAAGCGAAGCAGGGCCACTGGGAGGAAGTCATACGGACTGCGGATGAGGCGCTGACCCTCGACCCCGCCGCAGCAGAGGCTGCAATTAACAAAGCGGTGGCCCTCGTGCATCTGAATGAGTTGAAAAATGCCGAGAGACTCTTGCAGAGAGTCTTGGAAGACTTTCCCGGCATTGAGGACTCGCTGAAGTCGAAGGCGCATTTTAATCTCGCGTCGATTGAGGAGATGAGGGACGCCGGAAACCTCGCCGAAGCATCCTTACGAAAACAGCATGATGAGTTGGAGAAGAGCATCGCGCTCGACCACAAGAACGTGTTCCCCCGCGCCTCGCAAATTCTGTGCAGGGTCGCCCTCAAGGACTATGTGGGTGCTGACTCTTTGCTGATGGACTCAATCAAGCTCGGGCCTAAGTTCTTCAAGGCTCTTCGCCGCCTCGTGGAAACGAAGGGGGCCGAGGGTCACCGCCAGTTGAGCAAGCTGCCTGACTGGGTGTACTGGGTTGTGTTTCCCATGTACGATGAGGATGATGATTAGATTGATGACGCGCGAGAAGTTAGGCTTCGCTTACACGTTTGAACAACTCAAGGAGGACGACATGAAAACGCGCATCTTGCTGAAAGCACTCTTCACGGCGGGAATGCTCCTTGCCTTCACTCTTAATGCATACGGCATAGTGCTTCAGTTGGGTTAACAGGCGGCTCTGACGCGCTCGGGTATGAATTACACCCGTTCGAAAGGGAGCGAGACGGTCGAGATGTGCCTCTCGCTCCTTGAAAACCATGCCACGTCGTTTGAAGTTTGTGCGGGTCAAAGCCGTTTGGAGGAGATTAAGAACGCTGATGAACATTAGAGTAAAAAGTGCCAGACTGATAGCCGCTCTGTTTGTTTTATTGTCGGCATCTGTGAGCGGGGCGACGGCGCAGGAGACGAAAATCAAATGGTTCGGGCACGCTGCCTTTTCCATCACCACCCCGAACGGCAAGGTTCTGTTAATCGACCCGTGGCTAAACAACCCTTCCAACCCCGAAGCCAGAGACGGTAAAGACCCGCTGGCTTCCATCACCAAAGCTGACTTCATATTGCTGACGCATGGACACCGAGACCACGTCGGCGATGCCGTCGCCATCGCCCTCAAGACCGGAGCGGTGCTCATCAGCAATCCTGAATTAGCCGGTAATTTAGTTAAGCTGGCGGATTTCCCCTCCAAGCAAGCCGAAACCGATGCCATCATGGGTATCGGCGGCGAGATTCAAATCGCAGACGGCGAAGTGACGGTCGCCATGACCCCGGCGATTCATTCGAGCAGCGTTTTCAACCCCAAGGCCGGGGCCAACGAGCCCGAACGCGCTTACGGCGGGAACCCTGCCGGGTTCGTCCTCATCATCAAGCGCGGCCCGACGATTTATCATTCCGGCGACACGGCCTATTTCAAGGACATGGAAACCATCGGCGAAAGCTATACGGTGGATGTCGCGTTGCTCAACATCGGCGGACATTTCGGCATGGAGCCGAGGATGGCGGTGAAGGCGGCGCAAGCCGTACGCACGAAGCTCTCCATTCCGCAGCACTTCGGCACTTTCCCCGGCATCGCGGAAAAAGCCGATAGCTTTGCCGCCGAAGTCAAAAGAATGAGGATTGATTATTACGAGATGAAGCCGGGCGAAACGATTACCTACCGAGGGAGACAATTGACCAAAGCCAGATGACCGTTCACGTGTTTGACAGCCGGGAGCCAAGCATTAGTAAATGAAAAAGGCTACCCGTGTCACGGCGAACGGGCGAGGAGTAATCAAGGACGGTCGAAGGCGTGAGTCAAACGGGATTGAAGTCAAATCGGCTTTCCGATTTTTGAGGATATGGAGGAAGAGAGATGAGCTTGAGCAGAGCGTTGGCCGAAGAGCTGCGGCAGGAGGCTGTGGCGACGAGGAAGATGTTGGAGCGCGTGCCGCAAGACGCGTTTGACTGGAAGCCGCACGAAAAATCCACCGCGCTGGGCCGTCTGGCCGGGCACATCGCCGAGCTGCCCAGCATGGTCGTGCCTATCCTGACCATGGACGAGCTGGACTTCGTCAACTTTCAACCTTTCCAGCCCGCGAGCGTGTCTGAGCTGGTGGAGAAGTTCGACGAGAACATCGCAACGGCGACGGAGCAGTTGCAGGAGCAGCCCGACGAGCATCTGTTCAAGACGTGGCGCATGCTAAGCAACGGGAAAGAGTTCTTCAAGATGCCGCGCGCGGCCTTCATCCGTTCCGTAGTGCTCAACCATCTGATTCATCATCGCGGGCAACTGTCGGTCTACCTGCGCTTGCGAGACGTGCCGCTGCCCTCCGTCTACGGCCCGACGGCTGACGAATCTTAATCCCACGGCGAACGGACGACGATGAGAAGGCCGTCCTTCACAACCATCGGCACAACGCTCAGCCACCAACAATCAACCACCAACAATGAGTGAACTCATCTCTCCATACGGCGGGAGTCTGGTCACTTGGTGGCCGACGCCGGGGCTGAGGGCGAGCTGAAAGAGCGCGCCGGTTTCCTGCCGTCGGTGCAACTGTCGGAGCGCCAGACCTGCGACCTTGAACTGTTGGCGACGGGCGCGTTCTCACCTCTGGATAGATTTATGGGCGCGGCGGATTACAGGCGCGTGCTTGCGGAGAGCCGTCTGGCCGGGGGCGAGCTGTTTCCAATCCCCATCACGCTCGACGTGGAGCCGGACGCGGGCCTCCGGCTCGACGGCGAGGTCGCTTTGCGCGACAGGCATAACGACCTGCTGGCGGTCATGCGCGTCGAGGAGATTTACGAGTGGGACAGGGCCGAAGCCGCCCGAAGCGTGTTCGGCACGCTGGATACGCGCCACCCCATCGTGGCGGAGATGCACAGGTGGGGACGCCTCAACATTTCGGGGCGGCTACAAGTCATCGGGCTGCCGAGGCATTTCGACTTCCGCAGCCTTCGCCTGACTCCCGCAGAGACGCGCGAGAGGCTCGGCGCGCTCGGGCGTTCCGACGTGGTCGCCTTCCAGACCCGCAACCCTCTGCACCGCGCGCATGAGGAGTTGACCAAGCGCGCCATGGAAAGGATTGACGGGGCTCTGCTGCTGCACCCGGTGGTCGGCATGTCCAAGCCCGGCGACGTAGACCACTACACGCGCGTGCGCACCTACAAGTTGATGGCGTCTGCTTATTACGACCCGGAACGCATCGTGCTTGCGCTCCTGCCGCTCGCGATGCGCATGGCGGGGCCGCGAGAGGCGCTGTGGCACGCGCTGATACGCCGTAACTTCGGGGCCAATCACATCATCATCGGGCGAGACCACGCAAGCCCCGGCACGGATTCCGAGGGCCGCCCGTTCTATTCCCCCCTATGCCGCGCAGGAGGCGGTCGAAGAGTTCGGCGCGGAACTCGGCATGAAGGCCGTGCCTTTTCAGGAGGTCGTCTACCTGCTCGAACAGGAGCGTTACGAGGAGGCGACGAGGTTGAAGGAGGGCGAGCGCACGCTCACGCTCTCAGGCTCCGAGATTCGAGAGAGCTACCTAGACCGGGGCGAGCCTCTGCCGGGTTCGTACACGCGGCCTGAAGTCGCGCAGATTCTCGCGGAGACCTACCCGCCGCGTCACAAACAGGGAGTCTGCGTCTGGTTCACTGGATTGAGCGGGGCAGGGAAATCGACCACGGCGGAAGTGCTGGCCGTCCTGCTGCTTGAGCGCGGGCGTCGCGCCACACTCTTGGACGGCGACGTGGTGCGCACGCACCTTTCAGCCGGTCTGGGTTTCAGCAAGGAGGATCGCGACGCCAACATTCGACGCATGGGCTTCGTCGCCGCCGAGATAATCCGTCACGGCGGCGTCTGTATCTGCGCCGCCGTCAGCCCCTACAGGGCCACGCGCAATGACGTGAGGAGCATGATCGGAGCGGGCCACTTCGTTGAAGTTTTCGTGGACGCTTCGCTTGAGGTGTGCGAACGGCGCGACCCGAAGGGGCTCTACGCTATGGCACGCCGTGGAGAGATAGAGAATTTTACGGGCATCTCCGACCCCTACGAAGCGCCGCAAAACGCGGAGCTTGTGCTGGACACCCTCAATCATCAGGTCGAAGAGAACGCCCTCCGAATCATGCAGCACCTGACGGAACAGGGCTTCATCAAGCCTTGAGCCGTGTCAGCTCGTCCGCCAACGTCTCACCTCGACCTAACGGCTTAAGTGGCTCGCCTCTCGCGTATTAATCGCTTGACGTATTCGGTTGAATGTTCCGGCAGGATTATAGGCTCGGGGCTCAGCTCCCAGCTCACGTCGTATCCGTACCCGACCAAGTATTCGTGATAGGCATCGCGGAAGTATTTAACATCCTGCTCCGTAAACCAGTTCCGCCAGTCGCCGGAGCCTTTCGTGCGTGCGACTCTACTATGGGCCGCGTCTACCTTTGCGTTGAAGTTTAGGGCAAAGCCCAAATACTCTTCGAGGCCGGAGGATTGGCCTGCGACGAAATGTTCATACTTATATACGAAATAGTTTCGCCGGAGCGCGTCGAATTCAAGGCCGACCCGATGACGCAGCATGAACCGTTCGAGCATGTCTTCGCCCGACAGGTCGCTCAGCACCTTCAACAGCTCCAACAAAGGTAAACGAGCGGGGTCTCTTTGCTTCTCCTCAAGGCGCTCGATGAAGGAGCGAACCTTGTCGTCATCCGCAAAGAACTTCTGGTCATAGACTGCATATAGCAGACGGCTCACCAGATTATCTCGCGGGTCTCTCACTATGAGAATCTTCTTGTGGAAGGCGTCGAAGTCGTCGAGTTTGACGGACGGGTTGACCAGCACCTTTGCGAGCACGCATCCGTCCCTGCCGTCAACGGTATAGCTGCGCGGCTCGAAGAGACAGGTGTACTTACGAGGCAGGGCTTGCTTCAGAGCATAGAACAGGGCCGTCGTCCCTGATTTCGCTTGACCCGCGATAAGTATTTTCATGC
>WUUC01145205.1_pt1 | contig 10041 bp, 5 predicted proteins | sample 6278441 | NCBI WGS metagenome assembly WUUC01 (sample SAMN13675441, study PRJNA597444) | soil metagenome | isolation source: soil | place: USA: Washington | collected 2017-10 | reverse complement strand
ATACGAACTTCACCTGCTTCCTGATCGGCACGCGCATCGCGGATCTGCTCGCGAGCGGCTGATGGTGGACGCAACGCCAACCGGGCGGCGATCGTCAATCGACGTGTTCGTTTCCCTCGTCATGACGCTACTGCTCGTGCTCCTGTCGGCGCCAGTCCGCGGCCAGGAAGCACGCCGGGCGGCCTGCCCATCGGTCGTAACGTCGACGAGCGGAAACCTCGCGCTCGTGCTGTCCGGCGGCGGCGCGCGCGGTCTCGCCCACATTGGCGTGTTGCGTGTTCTCGACAGCCTCGGCGTGCGGCCGGAGATGGTCGTCGGAACGAGCATGGGCGCGCTCGTCGGTGCGCTCTACTCCGGTGGTCTCCCGGGTCGTCAGCTCGATTCGCTCGCCCGCGGACTCCCGCTTCAGGCGCTGTTTCGGCGATATGCCCCGACGACGCTGCTGACGGCGGGCGACTTCACGGCACCGGTCACCGCGTTGGCACCGGCGTTCGTGCTCGAGATGCGTGGTGGAGCGGTGCGTCTTCAGAGTCCCGTCGCTCGCGAGCCACAGATCAACGCGCTGTTCAACCAGCTGCTATTGCGGGCGAATCTCAGTGCTGGCGGTGACTTCGACCGCCTACCGCTTCGCTTTCGCTCGGTCGCGACGGACGTCGAGAGGCGCTCAGCGGTCGTGCTCGGCGACGGCGATCTCGCGCAGGCGGTCCGCGCGAGTATCGCGATACCGGTGGTCTTCGCACCGGTCAACCGTGATGGACGCTTGCTGGTCGATGGTGGTTTGACGGCGAATGAGCCGATTGGTGTCGCTCGTCGGCTCGGGGCGACGCGGGTGCTTTCCGTCGATGTCGGCACGAGAACCGACTCGATCGGCAGCGCGACAACCGCGTCGATGCTCGCTTATCTGATCGACGAGCTCTTCACGCAGCCGCCGGAACGGCTCGCAGCGAGCGATCTGCGCATACATCCCGACGTTCGGCGGTTCGGACCGCTGGAGTTCTCGAACGCGGTTGTCGGGTCGCTGATCGACGCCGGGTATCGGGCTGCTGTCGAGGCACTGCGAGGTTGTCTGCCCGCGCCGACCCAGGCTGCCGCCTTCCGATCGGCAGCGAGTGAGGCCGAAGCGTCCTTCATTGCCGATCGCCTCGCGCGGTTGGCGGCGGAAGGAGTGTACGAGACAGTCTGGCTCCGTCCTCGACGCGCCGACACGCTCCCCGCAGTGAGCGTGACCGCTGACGCGCGCTTCTCGCCACTGAGGTTTGCGCCGATCGCGACCGTCGCGCCGCAGCGAGTCGCGTTCGGTGGATTGTCGTACGACGGCCATGTGGGAGCGCGTGCCTGGCTCGCGGCGGCAAATCTTGCCGCGGCTGGCGGGCGGGTGACCGTCGGCAGCGTGCTTTCGATCGGAGAATGGCGCCAACAGCTTCTCTTCACCGCGACCGGGGTACGTCGGCATCCGCTGCCGCTTGCATCCGATCCGACCGCGGGAGACGCACCCGAACAGGTCGCACTGCCCGATCCGCGCTCCGACGCACCACCCTGGTCGACGCTCGTGCGCAATCTATTGCGTCCGGAGATCAGCCTCACCGGGTCCCACGAGATCGTCCGCCTCTTCGACGATCGCGGGCGGGAGAGCGATCGGCCGTCGAGCCGCGATCTGTTTGTCTTCAGTGGCGTCATCGGTGCGCCGAGCGCCGGCTGGCGAGTGGCGCTGGGGCCGGCTGTGCACGTCTGGTCGACGCATAGCGTCGTGCTCCCGACCGACGCAGACGAGCATGGAGTGGGCGGGTTGATTCGCGCGGCACGTCTGTTCTCGCTTCCGTCATCCGGACCGGATCTGAACGTCGTGCCGACCGTTGCCGCCGAAGCGCTGTGGCTCGATCGTTACCGCCGCTTCGACGTCCAGGCCGACGCGCGTTTCGAGGCTGGACCATTCCTGCTTCGACCACGTGTCGCCGCGGGATGGGGAGAGGCGCTGCCGCTGACAGCGCTCTTCACGCTCGGCGGGCCGTCCGGCTTTCCCGGTATGCGCATCGGCGAACGTCGAGGCGACCAATTTGCATTCGCGTCACTGGCGCTGCTGCGCCGCATCCGAGGTCCGCTCTATGCCCGTGTCGAAGTTGGCCGAGGACGCACGGCGATTGCGCATGCATCGAACCCTGATGTGCTCGCCGCGGCGGCGGAAGGGTGGCTGAGCGGAGGCGAGGTCGGTATCACCGCTGACACACCGTTCGGGCCGTTTCTCATCGGCTACGGAATTGCAAGTACCGAGCGACCCGTATTCAAAGTGCGCCTCGGCTATTGAGGGGGATAGAGAGGGGAGGTTAGAGCGTTGGGGGACGGCAGTGATCGGAACGCGATCGAATAACAATCTCGGAATCGCGGCGGCGCTGGTCTTTGCGACATTCGTGGCTGCGTGCAGTCGCACGCAAACGGCCGGCGGCACCGTCGTGGTGGCGCCACGCGATACGACCGAGGTCGGTGACGTCAGCGACGCCGGGTCGGTCGCTGACTCGACCCGTTCGGTGGGGGATCGGATCCGCGGCGCCGTCGGTCGCGTCGCGTCGGCGATCGGGCTGGGATCGCGAGGCCCGGAGGTGCCGCCGTACACGGGGACGAATGCGCGAGGGATCCCGCACTATGCGCGGCGCGCGTTTACCAACGAGGAGCGGCGGCTGCTTCGCGCTGCCTATGGAATCGAGGAGCCACACCGGCTCTACGTATCCGATTCGACCGAAGGAGGACTGCTCAAGTACGACACTCGCGCGAAGCGCTGCCGCAGCTGCTACGTCAACTCCTATCGTGTGGGCTTCACGTCGGTCCGCCGTGCCGGGGAGTCGTGGGAGCAGGCCGAGCGGCGCGTGCGCGCGATGCGACGGCGTGACTTCCCATCGTCGGCGAGAGCGAGCAGCAACCGATCGACCGCCGATCTCGATCCAATCATCCGTGCCGACGTGGAGCGCATGCTCGCCGATGCGCGCCGAGCCGGCTTCGCGGTGCGTGTCGTCGCGACGTACCGCTCGCCGGAGCACGAGGCATATCTCATGGCGATGGGCGGCGGGCGCACGCACACGCTCACCTCGCTGCACTCGTACGGGCGAGCGATCGACATCGTGATCGCTGACGGCAACATCAAGCGCCGACGGACGCGGCAAGCGTGGATCGCCTTTCGACGCTGGGTGACCTCGTACGATGGCGACAAGTTTCGAATCCTCGGCACGCCGGAGCGTACCTGGGATTGGCGGCACGTCGAGATGCCGACGTCGTCGGTCGGATTCCGGACAATCGAGGAAGCACTCGAGCGCGCACGGCGCTGCGACGGCGCCGACTGCGACTTTCAGCCGCGCCTTCCCGACCGGATGCGGTAGCCGGTCGAACGCAGCGAGCGGTCTGGCGTCCCCCACGCCCGAGCCGGTTCGTACCCGCCGGAAGTCGACTCACGGCGAAATCGTTGCTGCCATGGCGGATGAGCATGAGCGTGTCCTCAGGAGGAGCGGCAGACACTCCCTGCGGAGAACATGACCATGGCCCGACGTGCATCGTGCACCAGCCTTCACGCTGGGCTGCTGGCGCTGACAATTGTTACTAGCGCCTGCGCCAGCGGTGGATTCGAGTCCTGGCCGAGGGCCACGAGCGCCTCACCACCTCACCTCACCGCGCACGAGATTCGCAAGTCTCGCTTCGACAACGCGTACGACGCCGTGCGCCACCTGCGCCCGCTGTTCCTCAACTCGAGAGGGCCGACGTCGATTCAGGAAGCACCAGTCCACGACATTCTCGTCATCATCAACGACCAGGTGCACGGCGGCGTCGATGAATTGCGGACGGTACCGGCGGTCGAGATCTTGTGGGTTCGGCGCCTGACGGCGGCGGACGTATACTACAAACTCGGTCGCACTGCACCGTCCGGTGCGATCGAGGTCCGTACGCTTCCTTAAGGCCGAGGCAATAGCCCGCGTCGCGGCGGCGCGTGCGAGCTACCCTCCCCGCAATGCAGTCAGCGGGTCCGCGCGTCCCGCCTGCCGTGCCGGGAGGGCGCTCGCGATGATGCCGATCGCAATCAGCATCAGCGCAATCGCCACGAAGACGACCGGTTCGGTCGCGCTGGTCTCGAAGAGCAGCGATGCGATCGACTTGGTCAGAAGCCATGCGCCAACGAGCCCAATCGCGACGCCGGCGACGGTGAGGCGGAGCGCGCCGCCGATGACCGCGCGGACAAGGGTGGCGGTGGACGCACCGAGCGCGCTTCGCACACCGAACTCGTGGCTGCGCTGACGAACGAGGTACGACATGACGCCGTAGACGCCAACAGCGGCGAGGACGATCGCTGTAACGGCGAAGACGGTGAATAGCACAAACGCAAACCGTGGCGTCGCCATCGCCTCACCGATCAAGGCGTCGAGGCTGTTCACGGTGGGCGGCGGCACCGTCGGGTCGAGCGACGCAACGGCCCGACGCAGCGCTGCCACATCGACGACCCCGCCGCCGGCCCCGCGCACGAGCAATGTCATCGTGCGCGCTTGCCGCGCGAGGGCCGAAAAGTAGATCATTGGACGAATCTCGGGTGACTCGAGCTCACGGTAGCGGACGTCGGCCACTATACCGACGACAGTGAACACCGGTCCATCCACGAGGTCACCAACGCGAATCTGATGTCCGAGCGGATCTTCACCCGGCCAGTAGCGTCGCGCCGTCGTCTGCGAGATCAAGACAGCGCCAGGGGCGTCGTGGCGATCGACCGCCGAGAGATCCCGCCCGCGTAGCAGACGGATTCGAAGCGTGCGCAGGTAGCCTGGCGTAACGATCCGCAAGTCGGCATCCGGCGCTTGCTGCCGGGTGGACAGCGGGCGATCCTGGCGGGCGAAGACGTTGCCGGTGTTCGGGCCGGCGAATGGGGCGCTACTGATGACGGCTGCATCGGTTACGCCAGGGAGTTGCCGTGCGCGGTCGACGAGCGCCGTGAAGAAGGCGGACGTCCGCTCGACATCGGTGTACGGCTCCGCGGGCAACTGCACTCTGACCGCCGTGACGTTGGTCGCGTCGAACCCGAGGTCCACCGCCTGCAGCCGCATGAAGCTCCGCATCAGCAGCCCTGCGCCGACGAGAAGAATCAACGACAGCGAGATCTGACCGACGACGAGCGTGGTCCGGACCCACTTGCCGGGCGCGGTCTCCGCCGCGCCGCGTCCGCCCGATTTCAGCGTTTCGCCAATGTCGGCCCGCGTCGCGCGGAGCGCCGGGAGCAATCCAAATAATACGCCTGTCGCGAGCGCGACGATCGCGGTGAAGGCGAGCACTGGGGTGTCGAGCTGCACGTCGGCGAGGCGCGGAACGGTCTCGCTTCCGACCGCGCGCAGGAGATCGATGCCGACGCGCGCAAGCGCAACACCGATCAAGCCCGCGATCAGGCCAAGCAACGCACTCTCGGCGAGCAGCTGCGCGGTGATGCGAGCCCTCGTTGCACCAAGCGCCGCGCGCACGGCGATCTCACGCCGGCGCGCCGCACCGCGCACCAGCTGCAGGTTCGCCGAGTTGGCGCAGGCGATGAGAAGAACGAAACCGACGACGCCGAGCAGCGCGATCACGGCGCGGCGGAACTCCGCCCCGACGATCATCTCCGGCACCGACTGCATGTTGACGGACCAGGATCGGTTCGTCTCGGGAAACTCCCGTCCGAGGTTGGCGGCGATGACGTCCATCTGCTGGTGCGCTCGCTCGATCGTCATCCCAGGGCGGAGGCGGGCGAGAACGCGCAGATACCGATTGGCGTGGTCGGCCGACGCCCCCGCGAGCGAGAGTGGTGTCCAGATCTCCGCGCTCGTTGCCGGAATCGTAAAGCGAGGGGGCATGACGCCGACGACGGTGTGCCGGCGTCCATCGATCGTGAGATCGGTGCCGATGATCGAGTCGTCCGACCCGAAGCGGGCCGCCCAGAGGTCGTGTGCGAGCACGGCGACTGCCGGTGCACCGGCGCGCGCGTCATCGGCGATCAGGGTGCGCCCGCGAAGCGGCTGGGCACCGAGAAGCGGGAAGACGTCGGGGGTGACGGCGGCGACTTCCACCGACTGCGGCTCGGTCCGACGGACGAGCCGCGCATCGCGCTGCCGCTCGAAGGCGGCAAGCGAAGAGAAGACGCGATTGCCGGCGCGCCACGCGGCGTAATCAGCGGGCGAAACAGAGAAGAACGGGAGTCCGCGGTCGGTGTTCCTCGAATAGAGCCGGACGAGCGCATCGGCATCGCGATATGGAAGTGGCCGGAGGAGAACCCCGTAGGCGACGCTGAACACCGCCGTCGTCGCACCGATCCCGAGTCCCAGCGTCAGCACGACCATGAGCGAGAAGGCGCGATTCGCCGAGAGGGTCTTCACGGCGTATCGGACATCCTGCTGCAACGCCGCCAGCCAAACCGTCCGGCGCTTTCGCGCCGCGCTCCGGCGCCCGAGCTCCTGGCACTCGTCGCGTACGCTGCCGAGACTCCCGAAGCGCTGCATCGCCGCCGCCTCCGCTTCGGCGGGGCTCATGCCGGCGCGTGTGAACTCGTCGATGCGCATCTGAATGTGGAACGCGAGCTCGTCGTCAACGTCGCGGCGCGGATCAGCGCCGAAGAACCGGCGGTAGCGACGGATGATCGAGTCGCGAGCCATTGAGCATCACGCCGGCTGGCGGGTGGCGTGAATCACCTTCGCGATCGCGGCCGCGAAATGCGTCCAACTCTCGACCTCCGACTTCAGCACGCGGCGGCCGAGTGGGGTGAGGCTGTAGAACTTGGCTTGTCGGTTGTTCTCGGAGACCCCCCACTTCGCCTCGACGGCGCCCTTGTCCTCGAGACGGTGAAGGGCAGGGTAGAGGGACCCTTCCTCGACGCGGAGCGCATCATCGGTCGTGTCCTGGATCCACTTGGCGATTGCGTAGCCGTGCATCGGTCGCCAGGAGACGGTTTTGAGGATGAGGAGCTCGATTGCGCCGCGCTTGAATTCGAGATCGGTGGCCACAGGCTTCCCCTGTCAGATCGAGGGGAAGCTACGGGCCTATACCTGGATTTGCAAGGGGAGAGGGACGAGTCAGCGCAAGCTGGCCGGCCGCAGTCTCCGGTCCAGCGCCCGACCAGCCGTGGCGATGATCTCCGGAACCACGAGGACGTCCTCATGGGTTGTCCGGAAGTTCACGATGCAGGCCCGCAGGAGGAAGCGACCGTCGACGACGGCGTTCGAGAGGTATGCGGCCCCGTCGTGTTGCGTCTGCGTCAGGATGGCCGAGTTCAGGTCATTGAGGTAGTCGGTCACTGCGACGCGACGCGACGGGGCCGTCGGGTCTGATCGCAAGTCGGTCGGCACGTATGCGAACGTCGCGATACTGAGCTCGCACGTCACCGCCTCGAGCTCGGGGTGAGCGGACACCGCCGCGAACATCGCCTTGGCGAGTGCGATGTCGTCGCCGACCATCCGTACGTACCCCTCGCGGCCTACCTGTCGGAGTCCGAGCCAGACCTTCAGCGCTCGAAACCCGCGGGAGTTCTGAAGGCCCCATTCGTAGTAATTGACCGGCGGGTCTTCCGCATGCTCCTCGAAATGGTAGTACGGCGGCGGCGCCTGGCGGAACGTCCGGTGCAACGACTCGCGGTCGCGAACGAGGGCGCAGCCTGCCTCGAGCGGCGCGTAAAGCCATTTGTGCGGATCGACGGCGACCGAATCGGCAGCGCTGAGCGCGCGCAGGTCATCCGACGCGTCAGGGAGCGCCGCGGCAGGTGCGCCGTACGCGCCGTCGACGTGGAACCAGAGTCCCGACTCCCGCGCAATCGCTCCGATGTCGACGAGCGGATCGATGACGCCAGTGTTGGTCGTACCCGCGGTCCCGATCACGAGAAATGGCTGCGCACCGTCATCGCGATCGCGCGCGACCGCCGCGCGCAAAGCATCGACGCGCATCCGTCCGCGGGCATCGACCTCGATCCATCGGATGGCGTTCGTGCCGATGCCGCAGATGTCGGCCGCCTTGTTGACCCAGGTATGCGTCTCCGTCGACGTGTAGAGCACGAGCTGCCGCGACTCTCCTTCTGGCCGCACTCCGTCGACCTTCGTGTTCCATGCCGTGACGGCGGCCCGCGCCGCGAGCAGGCAGACGATGTTGGCGACGTTGCCGCCTGACACGAAAATCCCGCCGGCATCACTCGGATAGCCAATGAGCTCGGCAACCCAGCGCAGCGTCTGGCGCTCGATCTCCGTCGCCGCAGGCGAGAGTGACCATGCCCCGACGTTCGGGTTTACGGCAGCGGCGAGCATGTCGGCAAGTATCCCGATCGGCGCAGGGCCGGCGGTGATGTAGCCGAAGAAGCGCGGGTGGCCGTTGAACGTCGAGTGCTCGAGCAACAGCTTGGTTGTCTCGCGAAGCAACACGGCCGGGTCGGTCCCGCGTTCCGGAACGGCACCGGCCGGCAACACGGCGCGGATGTCCGCCGGCTCGCGGCCAGGTGCGACCGGCCAATCGCGCATCGCCGCCAACATGTCGGCGACGTCATCGACCAGCCTGTGGCCCATCGTGCGAAAGGTCGCGGGAGACAGCTCGATTGGGGCGCCGCGCGTCGAAGCCTCAGGACGTTTCGTGGCCGCCATTTCGTCCGACATTAGGGTCATTGCGCGATCGACTTGCGGAGGGTGAGGGTGTCGCCAACGTTGGTTACCGGGTAGGTGCGTCGGGAAAGTCGCAAGCACGACGCCGTTGCCGCTCGCCCCGAGCTACAGGAAAAGGCGAGGTTTCGTCGCCTTGTAGCTCAACGGAAACCGGCTTCGTACAAATCGCTGACAAGATAGCCGGGCCACGAAGCGGCGACCACGTAAAATTCGATGATGATCATTCATCATCGACACGTTGTCGTCCCGGCGTTGACGCTGTTACTCGCGTCGCCGACCGATGCGCAGCGTCCCGTTCTCGACACGACGCAGCTCGAGGCCGCGCTCGGGGAAGAGATGGGCGCGATGCGCGCGCCCGGTGTTGCGATTGCGGTCGTCAATGGCGACCGCGTCGTTTACGCCAAAGGTTTCGGAGTGGCGAGCGTCGAGACGCGACAACCGATCACTCCCCAGACGCTTTTCCGAATCGGATCGGCGACGAAGATCCTCACCGGCCTCACCGCGGTGCTCCTCGCCCGCGAAGGGATGGTCGATCTCAACCAGCCGATCGGGCGCTACGCACGAGGGCTGGAGCAGTCGCTCGGCGCGGTCACGCTGCACGAGCTGTTGACCCACACCGGCGGGCTGACGAACGAAGGCGCCGCGTCGGGTCCGCACGACGACGCGGCGCTCGGCGGTCGAGTAAGAGCGTGGGGAGCAGAGCACGCCTTCGCTCCACCGGGTGACGTATACTCATACACCGGTCCAGGCTTCTGGCTCGCCGGCTATGCGATCGAGCAAGCGGCGAAGGAGTGGTTTGCCGACGTCGTGAGCAAGCGAGCGCTCGTGCCACTGGGCATGCATCGCTCGACTTTTCGTCCGACCATGGCAATGACCTATCCGCTCGCGCTCGACCATCGAGTGGATGGAGAACGGCAGATCGTACTTCGTCCGTACCCCGACGACGCGAGCACGTGGGCATCCGGTTCGCTCTTCTCGAACGTCGAGGAGCTCGCTCGCTTTGCGATCGCGTTCATGAACGGCGGAGTGATCGATGGAAAGCGGGCGCTCCCGATCGATGCGATCACGACGCTGAGCACGAAGCGAAGCGGAGTGCCCGGCTCTCGCTGCGGCTATACCTACGGACTCTCGATCTGCCAGAGCGGATCGGTGTGGACGCTCGGTCACTACGGCTTCCGTGTCGGCTCGGGCGCCGTCGTCACGATGGCCCCCGCCCATCGTGTTGCCGTGATCATACTCTCCAATAGGAACGGCGGGATCTTCGCTCGCACGGAACGCCACGTGCTGGAGCAACTGATTCCCGGCCTCCGCGGAGCGCCCGACGATGATCCGGCGAGGTCGACCGCGCAGTCTCCCGGCGTTCGTCCCGCGGACTTTCTTGGAAGCTACGTGAACGGTCCGGACACGCTCCGGTTCG